>Ga0105049_10006982_pt1 | contig 13125 bp, 15 predicted proteins | sample MAT06_FD_78087 | JGI IMG/M metagenome (GOLD analysis project Ga0105049, IMG submission 78087) | Freshwater microbial communities from Lake Fryxell liftoff mats and glacier meltwater in Antarctica - MAT-06 | ecosystem: Environmental > Aquatic > Freshwater > Ice > Liftoff microbial mat | place...
GGCACCGTGATCTTCCTGGCCAGCCGGGCCGGCGCCTTCACCACCGGCGCCGTCATCCCCGTCGACGGCGGCATCTCCACCCTGTAACTGTCACACGGACTGTCACGCGGTGCCGGGCCTGATGTGACAGTTCGGTCTCGATCGGGGTCGGTCTCGATCGGGGTCAGACCCCGATCGAGATGGTCACGCGATGCGGCGCTGGGGCGCTGGCACCATCAGGCCGGCGGCGGGCACGACGAGTTCCGACTGGTCGGGGGCCGGCCACACCGGTCGATCGTCGCCGGAACGCGAAGCAAGTGCACCGGCGATGAGTTCGGCGAGTTCCGCGAGGTCGGCCACGCGCACTGGCGTGGCCGCGATGCAGTGGTCGCCGTCCCAGTGGGAGAACACCATCACGTCGCGCGACTCGTGCCAGGTCACCCGTAGGAACTCGTCGGAGCCGAGCGCCTGCGGCACCAGTACCCGTCGTCTGGCGTCACCCGCTGATCCCCGAGAACTCATGATGCAACGATGGCTGCTGCGGCAACGGAAGTCAACGCTTTGGACATCTCGACGACACTCCGCTCTTGTCTGGAAGACTTCGACACGTGGAATCAGACCTCGAGCTGGCGTTCCGGTTGGCTGACCTCGCTGACTCACACACGCTGAGCTGGTGGTGCCCGGCTGGTGTCGCGTCGACCTCGAAGGCCGATGGCACTCCGGTGACCGAGGCCGACGTGGCCGCCGAAAAGGCGATACTCGCAGCGGTACGGGTGGCGCGCCCAGGTGACGGCTTCATCGGCGAGGAGGTCGGCGAACACCCGGGATCGAACCGGCGGCGTTGGATCGTCGACGGGATCGACGGCACGAGATTCTTTGCCGCCGGCGCAACGACATGGGGAACGCTGATCGCATTGGAGGAGGGCGGCGAGATCGTCGTCGGTCTCTCGTCCAGCCCTGCACAAGACCGGCGATGGTGGGCCACCCGTGGCGGCGGGGCGTTCACCGGTCGGTCGACCAACCGCGGCGATGACGCTCGAATCCACGTCGCCGACGAGCGACCAGTACGCCCCGACCGCGTTGTCACCCTGCCAGCTCACGGCGCCATGACCGCAGATCGACGGCAACAGCTCGAAGGGCTTGCGGGTGGCCCTCCCCCGGATCGAGCATGGAGCCATCAGAACAGTGTTGCCGAGGGCGAGGTCGACCTGTGCGTCTGGTTCGCTGGGGACATCTGGGATCACGCGGCGCCGTCGATTCTCGTCGAGGAGGCCGGCGGACGATTCAGTGATATCTGGGGCGGCAGACGACTCGACACCCGCACGGCCGTCTACTCCAACGGCTCGCGCCACGACGAGGTCGTGGCGGCGCTTTCAGGCCCGTGATCGGTCGGCGAGATCACGGCGGATCGGGGTCGGTACCCGACGGTGGGTCGGTAGCCGTGTTGGAGAGATCGAGCGGGCGTTGGTTGTTGTCGGTGGTTCGTTGGTCGGGGTTGCCCGTGTCGGGGGTGGTGATTCGTCCAGTGGGTGTGATGGCGGTGCCGTTGGGTCGGCAATGGGTGACTCGACCGGTTCGTGGGTCCACGGATGGTGGTGTATCCACCGGTTTTTCTGGCGGTTGTGGCTGTTGCATTCGGGATCACCGTTGATGGTGTCGGTGGCGCCGCCTTTGGCGTGTTCGTGGATGTGATCGATGTCGCACAGTTCGGCTGGGACGGTGCAGCCGCGTCGTGAGCAGCGACGCGCCGACAGTTGCGCAGCCTCTCGTGCCGCACCGGTGAACAGGCGACGGCGGCGCCCCATGTTGGTCACGACGCCGGCGCTGTCGAGCACGACTCGACGGATGTGTGCGTGGATGGTCGCGTCAAGGATGTCGTCGGGGTGCACTGGTGTACCTGCGGACGTGTCGCATCGCCGCTGGGCGAGACCCGATCTACTCTGCTGCGGTGACGGCGTCACCACCGCTGACAAGAACGTCGACACCGGCACCGGATGGTACAGCGGTGGCGTTGCGGTGTTCGATGGATGCTTCACGGTCGTTGTGGGCGCCGTCTTCGTCGGCGAGGAGTTCCCAGCGGCATACACAGGTGCGGAAGTCGTCGAACTCCAACAGTTCGGCCTGTTCCAACAACAGTGCCACGACGTCGATGAGCCGGTTGCCGCAACGCGGGTTCGCGCGTACCTTGGCCAACTCGTGGGCTTGGGCCACACCGATACGGCCGTGCCGCAACAACTCCGACACCCCCGGGACCGTGTCGAGCAGCGTGCCCGACCAGCGCCATCTGGATGCTTCAGCACTGGAGCAGTTCAACGTGGCTCGCAGATAGCTGTTCATCGAGTGGTGCCCGTCGAAACGAATATTTGTTCGGACAACGTGTGGACCAACCCGCAGCGATCAAGATCGAGAGATGTCGCTCAACCCGCCGCCGCAGTACTCGACCGAGGACAACCTCCTCGCCCGTCAACGCCTGTGGGAAGCACAGGTGCCGCGGTTCGATCTGATCGACTGGGTGCTCGATGTCGCCGGTTTCGATCCGGGAGCCGACCGGCGGGTGTTCGATGTCGGCTGCGGCAATGGCAACTATCTCGCTGAACTCCGCCGTCGCGGTGTGGAGGCGATCGGCTGTGACACGTCCCTCGGCATGCTCGGCGCAGCGCGGCCGCACCCTCTGCTGATGCAGGCTGACGTCACTGCTCTCCCCATCGGAACGGCCAGCTTCGACCTCGTCCTTGCCCCACACATGCTCTACCACGTCGACGATCGAGAGCAGGCCACCGCCGAACTTCACCGCGTGACCGCACCGGGAGGCCGCTGCGTCGTCGTGACCAACGGAACCGAGCACATGCGCACGCTCCGTTCGCTGCTGGAAGCCGCTGTCCGTCGGGCAACATCGGATTGGGAGATGCGCAGCCCCTCGACGCACGTGTTCTCGCTCGACAACGGAGCCGACGTCTTGAGCACCGCGTTCGACGACGTCCGGGTGATCCGACCACAGGCCGGGCCGACGGTCTCGATCACCGATGCCTCGATCGCCGCCGACTACGTGGCGAGCACCGCCGATCACTACGCCAACGAAACGAGCCGACCATGGACCGACGTCGTCGACGAGGTCCGTACGGCGGTCCAGCACGAGATCGACACCACCGGATCGTTCACCGTCACCGGCGACACCGGCGCATTCATCTGCCGCTGACCGTCGCCCAGATCGGGCGCCGACCGCAACCTCAGAGCGCTGGAAGCTCCGGGTTCACCCAGTGCTCCGGCGGGGTCCACTGCGCCCACGACCGATCCCACCAGGGACCCTCCGACCGGAGACGATCGGTCAACTGATCGCCGTATGAGCGGATCCAGTCGACGAGCTCCGCCGAGTAGCGCCCCTCGGCGACCCGGTCATCCAGCAACTCGTCGTCCTTGACGATGTGGCTGCCATCGGCGAACACGAGGACGTCGAGTTCCAGATCGTGCGTGCTGTAACCGTTCGGGGAGCGCACGAAGGCTGTCTGCAGGTTGAGATACCAGCACACGAAATCGCGGTCGGCACCATCCCAAAGGTGCCAGACGGCGTAGTGGTCGTCGGGCCGCTGAAGCATCAGGCACCCCTCGCCCGACCATGAACCACCCCGTTCGAGCCATGGGTGCTGTCCGTTCGGCGTGGGCCACGGCCCCTCGGGAAATCTGAACCGTGCACCCCGCGCGATGTAGCTGACGAGATGCTCGGGCGTGTCCTCGACGATGAAGACCGGAGTCTCCAGCCATACACCGACCGTCGGCGTTCGCTCCGCCACGACGTCGGGCTGGAGTCCGAGCTCCTCGCGGCGGACCACCAGATCACCATGGGACCAGACGCTGCTCATCGCCGAATGGTAGGCGGCGGGTCAGGCCCACCTGATCCAGGAGCCATGCGGGTCGCAGATGCCGACCACATCGCTCCCGCCCGATACCACCAGGAAGTGAGCGGTGCTGCTGGCGTGATCGGGAACGACGAGGTCGGTCGTCGTGGTTGAGTACCGCCGAGTGGAACACGACCGGAGTCGCTCCGTCGGGAACGAGGGCGAGCGCATCGTCGATGGTGTCGACGAGATCGCCGGCGATCGGTGTCGGCAGATCGTCGGCGACGTCGAGCGGGTTCACGTCGACACCGATGCGAGCAACGACGTCGGGGAGTCGCAGCGGGATCGGGATGGCGCCGGTCGTGGTGACCTCGATCGGGACGGGTGAGTCGGCCACGAGCGCAGCGGCACCGTCGTAGCTGATTCGATACCGATCGGGGTACAGGCACAGCCCCGCAGAACAGCCGACCTCGATCAGGGCGACCGGTCCGTCGATCTGAGCGAGGAGCGGCAGGAACGTTCCCGTGCGGGCCGCTTCGTTGGTCTGCGTCGCCCGGGTGGCCATGCTCTCCGAGATCAGGTCCCCGCCATCGATGACCGCGTGCACGAATCCGACCGGGTCTCCACCAGTGCAGTCTCGCAGTCCGCCGCCGGACGTCACCTGCGCCGTGACATCCACGATGCACTCACCACTATGGTGATTGCGTGGTGAATGCGCCGTGAGCGAGCAACGGCAAACTCCCGCCCACCGGAAATTCTCGGTCGGCGACGCCTGGTCGGTCGGGCGGCTCAGCCTCCGTACTTCATGGCAGGCGTCCAAGCTCAACACCTCAGCGCTGATTCTCACGCCCCTCATCGTGAGCCTCGCGCCCGCAGCGCTTGCGATCGCGCTGCGAGGCCTCATCAACGGGGTGGTCGACGAGTTGGCCGGCGCCGTCAGCAGTGGGCGAGGCTGGGAGTTCTTCGTGCTCGTCAGTTTGGGGCTTGCGCTCATGCTGGCCGCTGCTCAGTCCGTTGATGTGTTCTTCGTCGAGCGGCACATCGAATTACTCGACCAACAGGTGGGGATCGGAGTGCTCGAACACGCTCAGACGCTCGAGTTCGGTTACTTCGAGGACCCGAAGTTCCACGACACGATCCAGCAGGTTCGTGAGGCACCCGGCGCCCATGTGCAGGAGGTGCTCGCCAAGTGCATTCGTTCGGCGTCCGCATTCATCACCATCGCGTCGCTCCTGATCGTGCTCGCCAGCATCGAGGTTCGCCTCATTCTGTACGTGCTTCCCCTCTCGGTGCCGTTCCTCGTCCAGCGGTGGTGGATCGGGCGGCTTCGCTACGAGACTCAAGTCGCTCAGCAACGGTCACGCCGATGGGTCGAGTACTTCTCCGGGCAGATGATGTCGGCCAACTCGGTACCCGAGGCGCGAGTGCTCGGCATCGGTCCGCTGTTCATCGGACGGGCCGAACGGCGGCTCGCATGCATCCGGTCAGAGAACGAATCGGTGTATCGCAAGCAAGCGCTCAGCTCGGCGCTCTTCAACAGTCTCGCTGTCTGCGCGGTGTACCTCGCGCTCTTCCAGGCGACCCGCCGGACGATCGACGGCGACCTGACGGTCGGGGACATCGCCGTGTTCGCAGCTGCTGCCACCGCTGTTCGCGGATCGATCGAGCTGCTGTTCTCGAACCTGTCCGCTCTGCGCTGGCACATGGCGCACATGATCCACCTGCGCGAATTCCTGGCGCTACCGCCCACCCGTGGAGGGCGACCTCCATCGAGGCACCGGGTGACCTCGTCGGCGGTGACCGGTGATGTGCTCGTTCGTGTCGAGAACGTCTCGTTCACCTACCCGGGCGCTTCCGCACCGACGCTCCGCGACCTGAACCTGGAGATTCGTGAGGGTGAGACCTTGGGTCTGGTCGGCCGGAACGGCTCGGGTAAGTCAACGCTCGTCAAGCTGTTGACCGGGCTGTACATGCCGAACCACGGCTCGATCGATGTGAATGGATTGCGCACCGATGTGGCCGACCTGAAAGATCTTCGCCAGCACATGTCCGTGGTGTTCCAGAACTTCAACCAGTACAACGCGACGGTTGGTGAGAACATCGCACTGGGCGACCTCGACCGTTTGCTCGACCAGCCGGCGCGCATACGACAGGTCGCAGAATGGGCTGGTCTGGACGAGTTGATCGAGTCGCTTCCCGACGGGTACGACACCTTGCTCGGCCGCGAATTCGGCGACGTGTCGTTGTCGGGAGGCCAATGGCAGCGCCTGGCGATTGCGCGTGCATTCGCTCACGACGCACCGCTCATGATTCTCGACGAACCCACGGCGAGCCTCGATGCCGAAGCCGAGTTTGCCGTGTTCGAGCGTTTTCGCGAACTTGCTGCGGGAAAGGCGGCGCTGCTGATCTCTCATCGCTTCTCGACGCTGTTGCTCGCCGACCGCATCGCGGTCATCGATGAGGGTCGGATCGTCGAGTCGGGAACCCACGACGATCTGCTCAAGGCCGGCGGAGCATACGCCGATCTGCACCGCCTCTTCCGGACGAGCAGTGAGCCCGGTGTGGGGGCCGCCTCGCCCGATGCGTGACCTCGACCTCCTGCGTTTCATCGTCGACCCATCCGATCGAGCCTATGAATACTGGGAAGCGTGGGCCGGTAGCGGTGACATCGAAGACCACTCGCCTGACGCGTTCGCAATGTTCCCGGCGGCGTACCGCAAGCTCGAACAACTCGGCCTCGAGCACCCGTGGAGACCACGGCTACGAGGTGTGCGCCGACGTGAGTGGGCGCACCAACAGATGCGTACCGCCGCCGTCGACGAGGCGTGCACCATTCTGGAAGCCGCCGGTGTGGATCATCTGCTGCCGATCGAACGGTCGATCAGCCTTGCCAGCGATCACCTCGTCGTGTGGCGGGGCGACAACCGCATTGTCGTTCGATGGCACGAGATCCGAGCAGCGATGAGCACCCTTGTCGAAGCAGGTTGGGAAGTCCACCGATCACCGTTGCGATCCGATCCTCGTCGGCGACTGAACGTGATCGACGATGGCGTGCGTTCTCCACGAGGCGACTGGATCGCTCTGTCCGATCACCACATCACGCCGAACGCCGGTCGGCGCGGCAACGAACGCACCTGGAACGCAGCTTCATCCATCGATGGGTCCCGATCGTTCGTCGCGGCCGCCGCCGACCTCGCTCGGGCGGTTGCATCCGATCCGACCGGAGGCGTTGAATCTGTCGACTGTGCACTGCGACTCCATGCGCTCACCGCTGGCCCCGACCAACGCCTGGTCATCACCACGGAGGCGACGTCGTGGCGAGACGCTGACCGGTTCGTGGACGCCCGAATCGCTTGGTTCGAATCGATCGGCGGGCGCCCGATAGAGCGAGTTCCAGTCACCGACATCGCAATTGGGCCCCGCTCCACGAAGGAACGCCTCTCGACGTGGCGTGACGTGGTTGTCCGGTGGGGCGGTGTGACCGGCTCGATCAGGTCATTCGTGCGGTGAACCCGTTTCCGGGCACCGCAGCGAGAATTCTCTGCTCGACCATCTCGCTGGTCGCGCCGAGCGCGACGGAAACATGCGGGTCGAACATGCTCGACTCACCGTGTGTTGCCGCATAGCGTGCGTACATGGCGTTCTGTGCCCGCCACGTCGTGTGGTGTTGGCAATCGCTGCTGATCTGCTCGACGCGCTGGGTGAATCCTCTGGCGAACTTGTAATGCAGCACCGCGCACGTCTGCTCTGCCACCACTTCTCGACGGTGGTGCGAGAAGTGCTGACCCAGGCACAACACGAGACCGGGTTGCATTTTCTGGAGCGGGGCCTTGTTGCTCATCACCTCGTAACCGAACACCCGCTGACGCATTGCTGAGCCGACCACAGCGCGCCCCGGGTACATCGCTATCCCGACGTGATCCGTGGCAACGATGCGGTCGTAGTGGAGGGTGGCGTCATTGTGGCCGCGCGGGTACAGATCGACATGCAGGCCGCTCGACGCTCTGAAGCCCGATGCGTCGAGCCGCCGGCAGAACTCCGGGATCGGCAAGTCATCAGCCACCCGTATGTCTTCGTCGAGGTCGAGAATGAGCGCCCATGACCCCGGAGCATGCAGACGAAGCAGCACATCGAGCCACGCTGCACCGCTGTTCGCAGTGGAGAACTGATTTCCGGTACGCCACACGACGACATCGTCTTGAGCTTTGAGATACTCGGCCGTTCCGTCGTCGGACGCGTTGTCGACGACGAAGAACCGCTCGACCCCGCTGCTGCGGAGAGATTCGAGGTAGTCGGCAAGACGCCACATGCCGTTCTTGACCACCAGGCAGCAGACCAGATCACCTGCTCCGACGCCTGGGACGGATCTCGTCATCAGCTCGAGACCATGGAAAGCAATCGGCTCCTCGGCACCTTGAGCGAAAAGGGAGTTGTTCAGCAGGTGGTACACCTCGTCGCCCGTCTCGCCCCGTGATCGTTCGATCAAATCGCTGGCGCGTTCGACGACGAGAGCATGGTCGCCAGCGTCGGCCGCTGCAGCGACACGCGCGTACCCGACGCGAAGCGACATCGCCCGTACGAGCATCATCTGATGGCGATCGGCCGGATCCGCCAGATACTCGCTCTTGATCGCTTCCCCCCAAGCAACGTCGACGTCGTCTCGGGCCCGTGCCGCCTGCGCCCGGGCGTGTGCGAAGCGAACGGCGAGGTTGCGGTCCTCGACGGTCATGTCCGGATATCGGCACGCTGGCGAACCAAGCTGTCGCGCACAGCCTGGAACATGTGCGTCCTCGTCTCGGCTGCTGCTTCGATGCTGATGTTCGACGTGTGGATCCGACGGCGGTACACGACCTCGGGGTGCATGCGCCGACGGAGCCGGAGGTCATTGGCCCGAAGCATCCATTCGATGTCGACCGCTGCCCCCGACTGCTGCGCGAACGGGCCGACTCGCTGGAATGCCTCGGCCCGGATCAGCAGCGCCGTCGACAGCCATGCGTCGATGATCTGGTGACGGATGGGATACCGGGCCCGGTGACTCTCGGTGGTCTCCGAGTCGTGAAACTGCTGTGCGCGTCCGAACACGGCTTCGAGGTCGGTATCGGCCTCCAAGTACCCCAGTTGCCACTCCAATTTGTTCGGAACCCACAGGTCGTCGGAGTCGAGGAATGCGAGCAACGATCCGCTGGATGCCGCAACACCTGCGTTGCGCGCCGCACCGATTCCGCCATGATCGGTGGTGATCGCGCTCACCGCATCGCCGAAGTTGTCGTAGATCCAGGGAGCGACGGGCTCGGGTGAACCATCGTCGACCACGATGATCTCATCAGGCTGCACCGTCTGGGCGAGAATGCTGTCGAGGGCCTCAGCCAACAGATGTGTGCTGCGGTCGTAGACGGGCACGATCACCGAGATCGTTGCCACCACCGCCACGGGGCAATGGTAGCTCGATCAGGCGTGCTGAGAAGATTTCAGCACCCCATCGAGATCCGGCTATCTTCCTCGCATGGAGACGTACCTCGAGTTGCGTAGCGCCGACGTCGTCCACGAAACAATCGAGGATGAGACGATCGTCATCGACTTGCAGACAGGGGCGTACTACTGGGCTGCTGGGCTTTCATCGGTGGTCTTCCTCCAGGCGTTGTCGGGCCTGACCCGCAACGACCTCCTCGAGTGGGTAGCCGCCACTTACCCGGACGAAGCTTCGGCCACGGAGGACACCAAGCTCTTCCTGGACGCACTCGTGGCGGTCAATCTGTGCGTGATTTCACAGGACGTGCCAGTGAACCCGGTCACCCTGATGCCCGTTCCTCCGGAGAAGTACAGCACGCCCGTGATCGGGGGAAGCGACGACATGGCCGAACTCTTGCTCCTCGACCCCATCCACGAGGTCGACCCCGACGCCGGTTGGCCAACCTCCAACACCAACACCTGAGTTTCCGAACATGCCCCCCACCAAACGGGAGCTTTGGAGTGTTCCGGGCCCGTCGAGCCACGACTATTTCCGCGCGTTGTACTCAACGGTCGACGACTCTCCGTTCGATCTTCGATTCGCCCCCGGGCTCGCCGAGATTCCAGACGACACGTCGAACGCAGTCATCCACGCCAACTGGTTGTGGACCAAGGCTTTCCGGACGGTCGAGGGAGCTCGATCGTTTGTCGCCGGAGCTGTTGCTCATCTCGATCGACTGCTCGCGCAGGGATGTCACCTGATCTGGTCGATTCACGAGCCCGTGAGTCATGACCGCCACCATCTCCAGGAGGAGCACGAACTCAATCGTTGCTTACTGGAACGCGCCTCGATCGTCCATGTCCTCACCGTGGCAACACCTCGACGATGCCGCCCCGACCTCGATGTGCCGAGCGATCGGCTCCTGGTGTTGGTGCACCCGCTTCTCGTCCACGACGAACGCGTCGGTGAGAGCAGCCACCAGACAGCGCTCGAGATTCGTTCGGTACTGGGTGTTCCCGAGGGCACCGACGTCGTCATGGCGTTGGGCCTTCGTCGTCGGTACAAGGAGTTCGAAGTCGCCGCACGATCGGTCTGGCGTCGGAACCAGAACGGATCATCGACGCCGTGCTTGCTCGTGAGCGCAGGGGCCTCGCTCGGCTTCCCGACCGATCGGACGTCCGCGCGCACGCGTCTCCTGGGCGTCGCAACGGTCGACGCACATCTGCCCGATTCACTGTTCACGGGTTTGATGAGTGCGGGCTCGGCCACCGCTCTGCCCTATTCATCGGGACTGAACAGCGGAGTTCTTGCAGGTGCGGTGTCCGCCGGGACGCCGGCGCTCATCTCCGATCAATTGCGGGTGCCAGAGTTCGAGGCGCTGGGCCCACCCACCTTTTTTGCAGCCGACGGCGGACACGTTGCGATCGATGCAGCACTGGACCACGCGTTGTTGGCGCCAACGGCGCAGGAATGGGCCGAACACCGTGTCACGTTCGGGAGGACTCATGATCCAAGAGCGATCAGCGCCCAGTTTCTCGACGCAGCTGGCGAACTCGGCTCCGAGGACGCCCCCATCGAGCGGAGCGCTCCGAGCTTTTCCAACGCACACCTCAGCCCGTCCCGGCAACACCTGACCGCCACTCGCTTCATCCGGTCCGAGCGCGCCTACGCCGTGGCGATGCGTAAGGTCGCCGAGCGAGCACGCGACGCTCGCGACGTCCGAGCCGAGTTCGATGCCCTGGTCGGCTGGTTCGAGAGCTTGGCCTACACGTGTGAGTCCGACTTCGGGGTCGAACGGCTGCTGCGACTCGGAGTCGAACTGGGGTCGGAGCGCGAGGCGATCTCTGCACTTCACCGGGCGGTCGATCTCGACTCCGCAATTGCACAAGTCGTCGTTCGGAGCACTGCTGGACTTGGCGACAAACGTCGTCTCGATGTGGGCCTGGCGGACATCGGGAGCCGCGTCGGCGAGCGACTCACACCTTCTCCCTCGGCCGAAGCCGTTGCAGGTCGCCTGGCCGCATTCATCGAGCTGCAGTCCCGCCGTGGATGATCCGACGCGGTCGCTCCCTCGGCCGAAACTCAGCTACGACCAGACGACCCTCGATGGTCTGCACCTGACTCAACGGGACGCCGTGCGTGTCGCGGCTCGCGTCGCAGATACCCGTTCGACCACGCTCCGCTTCGGTGGGCACACGGCCGAACTCCACGCGATCGGCCAAGGCGTCGCCGACGTGTTCGGTCCGGCTCTCGCTCACAATGTGGTCCCGGCGGGAGCGCCAGCCGAACTGACCATCACCGCATTCTCCGGAGACGACGCCGACTTCGACCTCAACGTGTACGCACGGGTCGCGATCGGCGGAAGCCATCCATGGTGGCTCAATAGTCGCCGCGAAGTCGTCGGGCTGCACTCATCTGACCTGTTCGCCACTTTCCAGTGGCCGGTGTTGAGCCTGTACGACCCAGTGGCCAGGGAGGCAATCTGGTACGTCGACAGCCTCGATCAGCTCCAGGTCTGGGATCGGTCGGCGCCAGCCCGGTCGATCCTTCACTGGTGGCTCAACTCGGTCGACCACCACCTCGTACACTCCGCAGCGGTCGGCCGCCCCGAAGGAGCGGTGCTGTTGACGGGACGGGGCGGGTCAGGCAAGTCGACCCTCGCATTGTCCTGTATCGGCTCCGACCTTCGCTACGTCGGCGACGACTATTGCGCCATAACCGTTGCGCCGGAGCCGCGAGTCGTGTCGCTGTACAACAGCGGCAAGATGGTCGGCCAGGACGACCTCGATCGGTTGCCGCACCTGGCGGACTGGGTCGTGAACCCGAGCGAGCTCGGGGACGTGAAGCAACTCGTCTATGCGTATCAAATCGATCCTTCAGCAGTGCTCCACGACGCACCGCTGAAGGCCATTGTTCTCCCGATAATCGAGCCCGGCGCTGCGCCGCGCATCACGCCCGCGTCCAAATCCGACACACTCCGAGCGCTCGCACCGACCTCGTTGTTTCAACTGCCTGGAACCGGTGCCGAGTTCCTGCGAGCCATGGCCGACCTGACAAGAGTTCTTCCCTGCTACCGGCTGACGGTCGGCCCCGACCTCGCTGCGAATCGCTCGCTGCTGGCCGAGGTTCTCGACGAATCGATCGGTTGAGCCGGCCGCAACGAGGTACGGTTCGGCAACGTCGAGCCGGTCGACCTTCGTAGACCTCCACCGCCCACAACAGCAATGCCGGGTCGACGAAAGCGATCGGGTTGAATGCGATCAGCGATCGGATCGACTCGGCGATCTGTTGGCGATGGGCTTCGTAGAACGACTCCAACACGTACACGGTCCCGGCCACGACCAGATCGGCCAACAGCAGATCCCAGTCCTCGCCGAGGAACCGGGTCGCATGTTCCGCCGTGTGCGGCGGATGCGGTCCGGGTGAGCACCGCCCGATCACCATCCACTCGAATCACGATCTCGTCGCCTTCGGCGAGGCCGGGGGCGAGGGCGTTGGCGAGGGCGAGGGCGACCAGAACTGCCGTGGGCGCAGTGATCCGGCTCTTCGACGTCACCCACGCGAGCGTCCAAGCTGAACTCCATATCGTCCGCACCAGGAGACGATCAACGAGGCATCCGAGTCAGTTCGGCGCGATGTAGGGCTCCGTGCTACCGACGGCCACGAATCCAGCCCGCCGATATGCACGCCGCGGCGCCGGGTACGCGGCGTCACCCCGAGGGTGGATCACGACCTCGGCGATTCCTCGGTCTCGGGCCTGTTCGGCGACGGCGAGTGCAAGTGCTCCGGCCAGACCGAGGCGTCGGTGCTCGGGATCGACGCCGAGCGGCTCGATCGACGTGATGTCGATCTTCGGGTCGTGCC
>Ga0105049_10006984_pt1 | contig 13125 bp, 11 predicted proteins | sample MAT06_FD_78087 | JGI IMG/M metagenome (GOLD analysis project Ga0105049, IMG submission 78087) | Freshwater microbial communities from Lake Fryxell liftoff mats and glacier meltwater in Antarctica - MAT-06 | ecosystem: Environmental > Aquatic > Freshwater > Ice > Liftoff microbial mat | place...
CAAGGTGATTGAAGATCACGAGAAGTCGATTCAGGCCACCGCGAACCTCAATTGTTCCGGAGGAACGGCTCCCGGTGCTACCACCGACGATGCGCAAGCACTCGTTTCCTTGCACGCCATTGCTTCTGTCGCGCTGGTGTGCGGGATGTCCAACGTGATGTTCATGGACGTTGGCTGCGGCGATGCCCACGAAGACATGCCGGCGCTCGATTCCATCTTCGCCGACGGGACGTACTTCGGCGCAGACGCACCGAGGCTCAAAGGGCTTCTGGCGCAGGGTGAATCCGGGTTCAGCGGTATTGGCCACGACCCTTACGCGGTAGGTGGCGAAGTGCTCAAGGCCACCCACCAGTTCATCGGCAAGCTGATGGCTTCGACGATTGAAAGCCTGAAAGGCGCTACCCTGTATGACAACAGCCTGTCGCTGTTCACGAGTGATAACGGTGGTACCCACCACTCCGTACACAGCCGTTTTCCAATGGTGATCGTTGGCAATGCGGGTGGGAAGTTCAAGGCGGCGGACAATCGTTTCATGCGCCACCCGGACAAATCGCGTTCGCTTCTGGATTTGTGGACCACGATCGGAACGGCGTTTGGTGCTTCAATGGACGGCTTTGGGCTCGAGCCGCTTGAGCGGGAGTTCACCAAGGGCGTGATTGCAGATCTGCTCGCGTAGTGATCGCTCCTGAGGTGCCCTGGCGGCACCTCGTCGGAGAATCCGTCTAGCGGCGGCGTCGTGCCGCCGCGCAGATTGCACCCAGTGCTACCCAAGCAAGCAGGGGCAAGCGTGGGTTCCCCGGACGGGCGCTACACGCTGCCTGCTCACTGTTTTCCCTGCCAATCCGCAACCGAACCCTTCGTCGCGATCACCGTTGCAGTTGTCGTCGAGGACGTTGCAGATCTCCTCCGCCGCCGGGCGGCGCGTTTGAGCACCTGCAGCGAAGCGGCTCAAGGAGTGAGCTAAGAGCGGAGCTCGGCACCTGGAACTGAAGCGTTCCAGGCGCGCTCAGTGGATAGTCTCGTTAGCTGATTACGCGGGAAGGCCTTGGCGCGGAGCTCCCGTCACCGGGGTACCGCTGACCCATTCTGAAGCCTTGCCCTTCAGCTCCTTAAATTTGTCGCTGACGTTGTCCAAGCGTTGGTCCCACTCAGGGTTGATCGGCTGATTTTGAACCACGGCGTGATACTTGAGCATGACCATCGTTAGAAAGAGCGGACGTAGCACCGCCTGCTGAACGTCGTAGGTGAACATCAGTGCCGCAATGACGGCCGTGATTTGTACAAGCACGCCCCAACCGCTGAACGGGAGCAGCGATACGAGCACCAGTGCTGGCACGAAAATAACCAAGAAGGTGATAAATGACAGCACCTTCTCGAGGATCACCACCCAGACGCCTATCTTTAGGATCTCCTTGGCATTCTGAGCATAATAGATGAGTCCATCTTTGGAGCTCCGGTATACGTTCTCGTCGCCGCGCGCCAAGTTGTATGAAAAGATGGTTTCATCGATATAGGTAGTGCTCGCGCGCATCACAGCTTTGACGAAACCCACTACCGAGTCGAGCCCCGGCACGGGGATCAAGCTGCCTACCCAATCGAGCGTGCGGTTGAAAGCATTCACCACGCCATCCACGACCATATCCACCGCAAAAAGTACGGAGATTTCGCCAAAGCGAGCCTTCACGATGCGCTTGCCGTAGGAGAACATCCCTTCGGAGCCGTTGCCGATTTGGCCCTTCGTAATCAGCTCGGTGAGCACCGCGATGTGGCCAGCCTTCAGCAGATACAAGAAATAGCGCACGACGGTGCGCCAAAACCAACCAGCGATACCAACGGTCATCAACATCCATATCCAGCCGACCAACGGCGAACGGTTGCCAAGAAACATAGCTATCGCGATATTGACGATCCAAAAAATGAGGCCCGTCATGCTCACTCCAAACAGGATCGCGAGCCGGGCACCGAGATACGGGGCAGTCTTGATGAGCAGCGCGATCGCTTCGCTGATCCCAAACCCACTGGCCTGCAGCGGATAGCTGTGGCGAATCGGTTGCTCAGGGTGGCTGAAAGCAGAAGCGGCGCCGCTTGAACTCTGAAAGACTTGATGGGAAAGCTGCGGCTGTGGAGCGTGACCCAGAGCGCTCGCGGCGACAGCATATCCAGGCGGAGCTGCGGCAGGCTGCTGGTGAGGCGGGGGAGCGACATAAGGCTGTTGGTACGCGGGAGCGGCGGGCGGGGCGTAGGGCTGCTGTTGGTATGCGGGAGCGGCGGGCGGGGCATAGGGCTGCTGTTGGTATGCGGGAGCGGCGGGCGGGGCATAGGGCGGGGCGTAGGGCGGGGCGTAGGGCGCTGCTCCCTGGGCCGGCACCTGCGCCATGATCTGCGTTCCTGCCGGGGCGCTGGCATTTTCGAGGATCACTAGGCTGGAAGCACCAAGCTTCACCCATTGACCCACCCCGAGTGTGAGCGGGGCGGTGAGCCGCGCCCCATTCGCATCGAAGGTTCCGTTGGTGGAACCGATATCTGTGATGACCACCGAACCCGGATCAATGGTTAGGATGGCATGGTTCGTTGAAACATTTGGATCCCGAAGCACCAATTCGCCCGCTTCGCGCCCGATCCTATATTGGCCTGGTGGGAACGAGCGCTCCTCGGTGGCTCCGTTGGCGTAGTGGATGCGGACTTTGGCTGGATTCATTGGATATCTCCCGGCTTCGAAGGTGGCGGCGAGCATACGTTCGCCTAACAAGTATGTCCCCCCCTAGATCTGGATTCTGCGTCTGAGCCCGCTCGGCTGCGTTAGAGCTGAGTTGCGGGATTTGTTCGTCTCCAGGCACTTCTCGGCCGATGAGGCGGTTCGTAGCGCGGCCTAGGTTATTCCTTTAGGGCGTTGACGGTCGAATCCCACGAGCTAGGTCAGTGGCGACGGGCAAAGATGCAACCTACAGTGGTGGCTTGAGCTCAATCGCCTCTTCATCGAACAGGTGATCCCGACGATGCTTCAGGTGGGGGTGCTGAGCGAATCGATCCTGTCGCACAGTGATGGGGGGATTTAGCCTAAAACGGCTGGAATTGGTCGTCCCAGCGCACTGAATCCGCGCACGCGAATTCGTAGCTGCCATTTGTTTCCGTGTAGCAAACGGTTCGAATCCCACGCTCGCGCAGCTTCTCCGTTTGCCGATCCGGCTGAAACGCAACGGCTGGCCACACAATCCACTTCTCGGCTGGAGCATCGAAGGCGATATCCTCTTCTAGCACCGCTCCGAAGAGTTCAGCGAAGAGCTCAGCGTGCTGATCGATGAGAGGCGCAAAGTTCTCAACCTGTGGGAGCAAACGGTTGAGATGCCGATTGTCCTTCAATTGCAGGAGCACGGGCGTGCAGCGCCCAGCATCGCGCCGCAGTGCCAAAAGGTCGCCTTCCGTCTTCCCCCCCGAGAAAGGCAGGGAAAGCCCATCCGTGATGAACGTGAGCTCGGCTGGAGCGTTGGTGAGCTGCGTTGCTGCGTTGAGTGGCGCTAGGCACTGCTCGTGTTGATGGGCCGTTCGAATCAAGTAGCTTCTGAGCGCATTCTCTCCCGTGATGCGCCCTCCCGCGATATCCCGACAATGCTGCCCGAACTCGGCTTCAAACCGCTCTGCCAATTCTGCAGCGTTCGAAATGCGTACTCCGCGTTGTGGCCGTTCTGGCAGAAGCCCCACCATCGTGATTCCGCCTGCCGACGCGCGAAAATGGACCCGTTCGCCGTGCGCTTCCATCAGCTGGCCCAGCGTTGTTCGGATCTCCCGGGCCCACGCGATCGTTGAGCGAAGGCGCTTGCGCTGAAGCTCAGCAAGGTCTTGCTTGGCTTGGCCGCCGGTTCCAGATATTCCGCCAGTGGAAGCGCCGCGCATTCTCACCAGCGTATCGTGGCCAGCCCCACGCGGCTACTCCCTGGCTTGAGTCTGCTCGGTATGCAGCTTGATGGTCCGATGTTTCGCTTGAGGAAGCGACATTGAAGGTGAAATTTGCTCAAGCTCCGCGAAACAGCGGCAGGGGTCTGAGCCGCAATTCGGCGCTGCAAGATAGTAAGCATGCTTACTTTCTTGTTCTCGACAAAACCCGCCTCCGGGTCGTGAGAACCCGAAGTCAGTCGACTTTGGTACTTTCACTGAGGCGCGGTGTCAGGTTGAATGAAGCATCCCTATGCGTCATTTTGCCCCCGTCACGATTCTCTCGCTCGCTTTGGTTGCCTGTGGAGGTGCGCCACCGGTTAAATCTCCCGAGGCCGGCACGGCAGCTGAAGAGGCCCCCGCGCTGCCGACAGCTGAGCCAGAAAGCCAGCCTATAGATGCGAGCCCACCCGCCGAAGCGAGTGCCGACGCGAACACGGGCAAAGAGTTCAAGCTCAATGCTTCGGACACCGCGAAAGGCGCACACGGCGCCAAAGCATCCAAGATCGCGCCCACGAAAACCGAAGCCGCGATGAAGTTCACCGTTGTGGACAAAGAAAAAGGTCCCATTACTGGTATCGTCATTTCACTCACCGCCCCCGATGGCACCAAATATTACACCGAGGAGACAGACTCCGAGGGCTACGCCGAGGTGCTCGTTCGAGCAGGCCAAAAATACGAAGTGGTCTACTTAAGCCTGGGCCGCAAGGAAATCAACGCGACGGTCCCGGTGAGCGATGAACCCAATCAGAACATCAGGCTAACGCTGCGTTACAAGCGTTTCACGCCGGCACCGGCGCTTTTGGCCAAACGCGGAGCAGCTTCAGCCACAGAGCCACGCTTTGTGCTGCAGGGTGTGAGCTTCGATACGGCTAAGGCCACGATCCGAGCTGAGTCATTCTCGCGGCTCGACAGCGTGGTCGAATACATGACGCACAGGAAGAGCGCTCGCATCGAGATCTCGGGCCACACGGACAATGTTGGCGACGCGAAGGCCAACAAGGCTCTCTCGGTGCGGCGGGCTCAGGCTTGCCGTGATTACCTGATTTCCAAAGGTATCGAAGGCAGCCGCATCGAGTTCGTTGGCTATGGCGATGAGCGCCCGATAGCGCCCAACGACACGGATGCTGGGCGCCAAGAGAACCGAAGGATTGAGGCTAAGGAGCTTTAAGAAGCTCCCGTCCTGCCCCCCCGGCTGGGCAAAATACGTGCGTTAGCCGCTCACGCCGATCGACTTCATGGCGGTCATGTAACCGCGCAACGTGCGCCCAATCGTTTCAACTGGGTGCGACTGGATCGCGGCATTGACCTGGATGAGCTTGAGATTGTCCACGCCGTTGCTGTCGGGGCCGAACTTCTTACCAATCACGTTCGAATCTTGTTTGCTCATGAAGCTTCGCAGCAGCGGCACACAAGCGTGGCTGAACAGGTAGCAGCCGTATTCCGCAGTGTCCGAGATCACTTTGTTCATCTCGTACAGCTTCTTCCGGCTGATCAAGTTGGCGATCAAGGGCACCTCGTGAAGCGACTCGTAGTACGCGCTCTCGGCCTTCATCCCAACCGCTATCATGGACTCAAATGCCAATTCCACGCCCGCCTTGACCATGGCGATCATGAGCACGCCGTGGTCGAAAAACTCTTGCTCGGGGATGGGAGCCGCCTGGATCTCGGTGCGTTCAAAAGCGGTGTCCGCGGTCGCTGCGCGCCAGCTGAGAAGATTCTTGTCGCCAGCGTCCCAGTCTTCCATCATCGAGCGCGAGAATTCGCCAGTGATGATGTCATCCTGGTGCTTGTTGTAGAGCGGGCGCATGAGATCCTTCAGCTCTGCGGCAAGCTCGAAGGCTTTCAATTTCGAGGGATTATCAAGGCGATCCAGCATGGTGGTGATGCCGCCGTGTTTCAGGGCTTCGGTGACTGTTTCCCAACCAAACTGGACCAGCCGAGCTGCATATTCCGGATTAACGCCCTTTTCGACCATCTTGTCGAAGCAAAGCAGAGAACCCGTTTGCAGCATGCCGCACAGGATTGTCTGCTCGCCCATCAGATCGCTCTTCACTTCGGCAACAAATGAGCTTTCCAGAACGCCCGCACGATCACCACCCGTGGCAGCGGCGTAGGCCTTGGCAATCTCAAGACCCTCGCCTTGAGGATCGTTCTCTGGGTGCACGGCGATCAGGGTAGGGACGCCGAATCCGCGCTTGTACTCCTCGCGCACTTCGGTCCCCGGGCATTTGGGGGCGACCATGATCACGGTCAAATCTTCCCGGATCCGCATGCCTTCTTCGACGATGTTGAAGCCGTGGCTGTAGGCCAGCGTAGCGCCTTTCTTCATCAGCGGCATCACCTGTGCAACGACGGGGCTGTGTTGTTTGTCGGGCGTGAGGTTCAGCACCAGATCAGCCGTCGGGATCAATTCTTGGTAGCTGCCCACACGGAAGCCATTGTCGGTAGCGCCTTTCCAGCTGGCACGCTTTTCGGCGATCGCGCTGTCGCGGAGCGCGTAGCTGATGTCCAAACCAGAATCACGCATGTTGAGGCCTTGGTTCAAGCCCTGTGCGCCACAGCCAATGATGACAATTTTCTTGCCACGCAGCTTCTCGACGCCCTTTGAAAACTCGGAACGTGCCATGAAGCGGCAGCGACCGATCTGGTCGAGCTTGTGGGCCATGGTGAGGGTATTGAAATAGTTGTTGCGGGCCATCGGGTAACTCCTGGGAGAAGGGCGCTGGGCTTAAGCCAGTACCGCGAATGGCATGAGCTTACGGCCTGTCCCACGTTGCTGCAATTGCTATATTCTGACTGGAGTGTTGCGTATATTGCAACGAATGCAGAATTTCGTATGCTGCGGAGAGCCCATGGAACAACTTGATTTCTCAGCCTTTCAGCAGATTTGCCAGAGTCTGCATTTCGGGCGGGCTGCCCGAGCCCTCGGGATGAGTCCGTCCGCGCTCACGCGCCGGGTTCAAGCAATGGAGGCGGAGTTGGGGGTGGAGTTGCTCAATCGGGACCAGCGTCAAGTGGGCCTCACGCGAGCGGGCGAACGCTTTGGTCGCTATGCGCGCCAAGAGCTTGAGCAGTGGGAGCAGCTGAAGAACGAATTGCTGCAAGAGGTGGATTCTCCTTCGGGAGAGCTGCGCATTGCTTGCACTGTCACCGCGTGCCACTCGCTCTTGCCAAGACTTTTAGCACGCTGTCGGGAGCGCTATCCGCGCATCACGTTGCGCCTCGTGACTCAAGATGCATCGCGTTCGTTGCTCCAGCTTGAAGCCGGGGAAGTGGACTTAGCCGTGATCCCCACCGATCCCAAGCGTCGCACCGAATTGGCGCGCTGTGTGCTTGGCAGCACGGAGCTTGCGTTCATTGGTCCCGCTGACCGCCAACTCCTGGCGGGATTGATTGCAGAAGGCGGCTGGACGAACGCTCCCTGGATTGCGCCGCCCGCGGGGCTGGAGCGAGAACGGCTGGACGCGTGGTTTCGCTCCAAGAAAGCCCAGGCACGCATTGTTGCTGAGGTCCGCGGCAATGAAGGTATCATCGCGATGGTTAGCTTGGGAGGAGGTCTGGCGTTGGTGCCACGGCTGGTGCTCGACAGCAGCCCACTGCCCGTGACAGTGCTCTCGGAGCTTAAGCCCCCTTTAGGCTACGATGTCTCGCTGTGTGCGCGCAGCCGTAGCCTGCAACGAGAAGTGGTGAAGGTATTTTGGGAGCTGGCGCAGGCGGGCCGTTAGGCCAACGCGGCCCGAACAACCTTGCCAGCGGTGATTTGATCCCCAACTTGAAGCTTCAGATGAGGGCTGCAGAACGCTCGGACGCCAACGGTGTCGTTAGTCGGCGAGCTCTATCAGGAGCGAGTCGCGACTGGCGGAGGGAGCACGGGATGCAGGCGTTATTTCGGTTGTTCGGTTCGGAGCGGTCGGATATACATTGTATAGTTTGCGGGATTTTAGGCCCCCGAAGACGCGAAGAAAGGATTCATCTCATGAAGTCTGTGCTTGCGAAATGGGGCAATAGTTTGGCTGTGCGAATTCCAGCGGGGATCGCGCGCGAACTCGGGTTTGAAGCAGGGGCCATGATTGACGTCAAGAATGACAATGGGCGGTTCGTCGTGGAAAGCAGGGCCAGCTACGATCTGAAGGCTCTGCTTAACTCTATTACTCCCACGAACCAGCACGGTGAAGTCGACTTTGGCGAAGCGAAGGGACGCGAGAGCTACGGGGCCTAGTGTTGTGCTCGCTGATCAGGTCAAGAGCCTGGACTGGCGAGCACGGAGCGCGCGGAAGTTTGGGAGAGTGTCCGAACAAACGATGTCAGAGGTGGTGGCTAAATTCCGGGTGCTAATCGAGCCTGTCCGATAGATCGATCACTACCAAGTCCGATTGTAGACGCATGTGCTCATGAAAGACGCAGCAGGTTCCCGCCAAGTTCGACTTGCGGAATTGGGGGCAGCTTCTCATTCGCCATAGGGAACGCCTTAGCATTTCTGATTGACACCGGCTCCACCTAAGCTCCCGCTAGCGCCGCCGCTTTTTGCCGCTGAACCGCCACTACCGCCCGCGGGCGCTCCGCCGGATCCGGGCGTGATCCCGCTTGAATTGCCGCCCGAGGCTCGCTCACCGTCGCCGTGCAGGCTGTACAAAGAAGCGTTGTTACTGCACGCAGCCGATGCGGTCGTGGTCGATCGCGATCTCATCGAACCAAAGCTCGAACTCTTGTGTCGTCTCCTGGTACTCGGCGAAGCCAAACCAAATGGCGGCAAACTCAGGCAGCAAGAACGGCTTATCGGCGTTGCCCTGATGCGGCGTGGTGGGCGTGGTGCCGAGCGAGGGATGCTCCACGCCATCCAAGAAAAACTTGGTTTCGTCCGTTGTGGAATCGCCCAGCCATTCGATGCACGACCACTGCTTTTCTGCGACGGGAAGCGCAGCGCCGTTCGGGTCATCATCGGCATTGGTCCAATCGCCGGTGCCTTCTGCTTGATTGCGATTGTCCGTGCCGACGCCGAAAAAATTGAGCGGCGTGGTGTTTTGATAGCGTTTTTGGAGTTGGCCGCCGATGCGCACTTCCCCGTTCACGACTCCACCCGTGGCGGCAATGATGGTCCAATGCGAGTAATCGAGCGAATCAGCCCCGGCCGAGTGGTGTGGCATGGCGTTGAAGTAGACGAAGGCTCGGCCCCAGTAACGGCCGTTCATGGCTGGGAAGGTCTTCGTCTCGCTGATGCGCGAGTTGCCGTTGGCTTTCTGCACGATGTGGAGTGCCTTTACGCCGCGCGCCGCCTGCACGCCATCGATCGTCGGAGTGGTGCCACTTGTTTGCCAGGTGCCGCTGTCGAGGACACCACTTTCGAAGTCCTCGCAGAATTGTACGTTAGCTGCTGCACATCGACTCGCGCCGAAAAACAGCGCGCGATTCGCCGAGAAATCACGTCCCGCCGTACCACCCACGGCCGCGCCCGGGTTTCCGCCAATTCCGCCACTGGCCGACGTGCCACCACTCGCCGTTGCACCGCCGGAGCCTCCCGTCGACTTGCCGCCCGCACCTGTCGTTGATTTGCCGCCCATGCCTTGCACCGTTCCACCGCCTAACCCGCCAGCTGTGCCGCCTGAACCCGTGGAGCCGCCGCCACTGTTCATGGCTAGCGAGGATCCGCGCGAATGCTTGGCACTCTCACTGCAGCCTAGCAGCAACAGGAGGGCCGAGATCCCCACCAAAGTAGCGGAGTTTCGCGAGTTGGACGAATGCTGGCGGAGGAGTATCGACATATCAATTTCTGATTGTGCCAGACAGGTGACAGTAAACTCAAGCGCGAGGGCAGCAGCAGAAGCGTGACGAGGGGCAAGACTTCTAGATGCGGGTCTTCATCGCTTCTGCGATCAGAGCCGGCAATTGCCCCATTCGTCGCGCCACAGCGGAAAGGCGCTGCTCCTGGAACGTGGCCAAGGTTGAATGGATGGTGTCGTTGAATGGGCTGAGCCAACGCGGCTCCAGGCTATCAGGCTCGTGGAAAGCTCCGAGGAGCGAGCCGCATGTGCATCCGAAGCTATCGGTATCGTTGCCCTGGGCGACCTGCATGCCGATGCCTTCGCCCACACTTCGCGCAAAGCGCAGCGTGTTCATGACGGTGCCGATTTCTTGATAGATCCGACAAGTGCCGAAATCCGCGTACTTCGTGTGGACGCGCTCGTAGCCTTCAAGCCAATTCGACGAGGTTTCAATCAGGCTCAAGCAATTGCGGTAGGCCTCGGCGAACCGGCTGCGCTGAGGCACAAACTGACCAGCGATGCGGAAAATTTCTAGCGGATCCTTAACGACGAAGGCGGTGGCGATGGCGGCAGCAGTGAACATCGTTCCGTAAATGCCCGTGCGCTTGTGCGTGAAGCTAGCATCGCGCCAGGCCAATTCGGCCGCGAGCGCCGGGTTACCAGCGCAGGCATAGCCGTAGGCATCGGCTCGAATCAGTGCGCCGCAGAACTCGTCGTTGGGATTCAAAAGATCGACCCATTCATCATATGGGGCGTCAGCGTCGTAGAAAGGGAATTCCGGATCATGGTGCATCGACCAGAGCCCGGCACTCAAATTCATGACGCGCTCCGGACCCCAGCACCACCACGACGGCAGGTTCTTAACCCACGCGTCTGCGATGTGCTTGCGTTCCAAAGCGAGCCCGTGCTTCTCAAGCAGCATCATGCCGAGAATCGAATAGTTGATGTCGTCATCCGGAGCCACGAAGCGAATGCGCTCGCGCACGGTCACGGGCCAATCCGGGTGCCGGTAGCCGAGTGGCTCCAACATGGCTTCGGAGATGTAGTCGTTGATCGGCCACGCTCCCACCTGTTCGGCGGCCGCACGGATCTTTGGAAGGTCGAGCCAACCTTCGATTGGTTTACCCAAAATACACCCGCAAACCGAGGCTAGAAATGCGGCTTCCACCCGTGGTGCTAACTTTACCGGATCCACAGTAACCAATGGCTGCATCGGGCGATTCGGATCGCTCTCCGCTTGTATGCCTGCAAGATCATCCGGTTCGACGAACTTCCAATCAGCTCGCAACGGCTGCTTGGCGAGACGCCGCGCGAACTCTATCAATGCATCGTAGCTTGTCGTCGATGTGAGTTTTTCGAGCTCATCCTGAAAGCCATCCACGACGTGGCCTTGATTGCCTTTCGTCTTAATCATTCCGGTGAGTTGGCGGACCAATAGCTCAATCGATGGCAGCATAGGGGTGAGCCACGCTACACAAGCTCACGCGGCCTCGCTAGCTATCCGATTTGGTCAGCCCGGGATTGATTGCGGGGCCCGCGCTGGGGGAGCGCCAGGTGGCCTTTTCGTTGCTTGGAAGATAGTAAGCATGCTTTTCACCCAGGTTCGATGCACGCGAAGGGCTTCTTCGATGGACGCGGGAGGTCCCGGAGCCGAGACTTGGTGATGCAAAACGCCGACCCGAAGCGCCTTCCTAAAGGAAGCCGCAGGCGTGAGAAGTCGACGTTCCTCGGTGACGCGGTCATTCACGGCTTCGTGGTTCGCAATCCAACGCTTGAGGTTAGCAGCCGTCGCGGTCATCTGAACTCCTAATATCACGATTGCAGGTGTTTGTCGGGGTACAGAGCGATGTATGTGCCCCGAGCATGCTCCCTCCCAGGATCCAGGCGCGTTTTGAAAAGATTTGAGCCACGCGACCTCCATCAAGCGGGCGGATCGGGATCAAATTGAACAGGTTCAAAAAGAATCCTGTATAGGCGAGCGAAAGAAAGAGTCGCAGATCCGTCGCTAGACACAGCGCGCCACAGGCCAGGCTTGCGATCATGCCGAAGAGGGGGCCACCGTACGCAATCTCGGCCTCCATCTTACGGCTCTTCGGCATTTCCTTGAGGGTGGGTACCCGGCGCGTGAGCCTGAGATGAGTTGAAGTGACCATCGGGCTGGTCTAGCAGTGGATGACATTATCCATGCAGCGCGCTCGAAAGCATCTAGTTCGCATTGGCCTCTTTGCCGTACCGATCATCGCCTTGAATTGCGGTAGGCAGTTCAACAACTGTGCTGAGACGTACACTTGCCCCGCGTCCAGTGCTCGAAGCGCCGGAGGAAGCAGCAATCCACCGCCAACGGGAGGCGTAGCAGGCGTTGTAGCTTCTGTGATCGGTGGCGGAGGGCGTGTGCCAGTCGGGGGCACAGTCGGACTCGGAGGGGCAGGTGGAATTGCGTCAGGCGGATCCCCTGCAGCGGGGGGAGTCCCCGTGGCGGCAACCGGCGGTTCAGCGCCTTCCGGAGCTTCTGGCGTGGGTGGCATGGGCGCCGACAGGTGCGACCCGGATACGGAACGGTGTAGCAGCAACACGCCGCAGCGCTGCGACGCTTCCGGCGGCTGGACGGACAAGAGCGCTCAGTGCTCCTCCCCGAGCACTATCTGTAAGTTTGCGCCACCCAACACGAGCTGCGTGAGCAATCCACCTTATTACGTGGGAGAAAGTGCAGCCCTCACGACGAACAGTGCGCTCGCGGCGAACTACTTGTTCGCCATGCCGCTCGTCATCAGCGCGAAGACGCGACTCTTAGATCTTGGAATGATTGGGCGAACAAGCGGCAGCGCGTTCGTCACTATGGCCCTCTACACCGACGTCGCCGGTCAGCCGGGCGCGTTGGTGCAAACCACCACGGAAAAGCAATTAGCCGTGGGTCAGGTCATCACCACACCCATCAACGCGCTTACGGTTTCGGCTGGAACGTATTGGTTGGCAGCAATCTTCAATGCCAACGCCAACAGCTATGAGGTCGCGAGTCCAGGTACCAGTTATCGCTATGTTTCGGGTGCTTACCCAACCTTCCCAGCCAACTTTCCAACATCAACCTTGGTGAGCAACACCATGGTCAACTTCTACGCCCGCGTTCAGGACCAACCCTAGGCCTCACCGCTGCGCACACTCAAACATCTGCGTAGCCGAGGCGTCTTTCACGCGCCATCGCGTTACTGCGTGACGTTCTATCGGCCAGTGCGTACCCTCTAGCCTCCCCAGGGTGCCCAATGCTGGTTCGAAAATTCTCCGCTGTTCGCCTGCGCTGTTCGCAGATCTATTGTGCGACAATTGCGAAGGTGGCCCTGGCTCTCCTGCTGAGCGCCTGTGGGCAGAGCGCTAGTTCGCCGGCGGGCGATCCTGCGGCGGCAAGCGGGGTCGGCAGTGTGGGAATGGCAGCCACAGG
>Ga0105049_10006986_pt1 | contig 13121 bp, 6 predicted proteins | sample MAT06_FD_78087 | JGI IMG/M metagenome (GOLD analysis project Ga0105049, IMG submission 78087) | Freshwater microbial communities from Lake Fryxell liftoff mats and glacier meltwater in Antarctica - MAT-06 | ecosystem: Environmental > Aquatic > Freshwater > Ice > Liftoff microbial mat | place...
CGCCAGTGCCAATATTACCGATTGGTTCTTCTTAAAAGATAAAGTTACCCTGTATAAGATCGGATTAGAAGATGCGGTGATTAATATGCTTCGCACAGACTCTGTTTGGAATTATCAGTTTTTGGTAGATTATTTTAGCAGTCCGCAAGATCCAAACAGGCCCAAAAAGAAAAGTGTAGACATCAATGTTGAAAATATATTTCTAAAAAATATCCGTTTTAATAAACTGGATAAATGGGTCGGACAAGACATGATGGTTTTTCTGAAGCAATTAGAGGTGAACATCGAAAAGATAGATTTAGATAAAAAAGAAGTCATCATCACCGACATCAATTTGGAACAACCCCTGTTTTCACAAGCCGATTTCGATGGCAACAAACCACCAGTGCCCAACCTCAGTAGTATTTTGAATACCATTCCGGTGGTGAATGCTTTTAAATGGAACCAATCGGGTTGGAAAATTAAGATTGGCAAACTGAATGTGGTCGACGGAAGTTTTATCAATAATAAAAAAACGGAAAGAGCACCTTATACCGATCACTTTGATGGACTACACATTGGCTTCGGCGGCATCAATGGAAGCCTGAGCAATGTCACATTTATCAATGATACTTTACAGGCCGATATTTCTTTAAAAGCCAAAGAAAGAAGTGGACTCAACATCAAAAAACTGCAAAGCCACATGCGCTTTACCCCCGTTTTTATGGAGTTTCAGCGGTTAGATTTGCAAACCAACAAAAGCAAATTGGGTAACTATTTTTCTATGCGCTTCAATTCCTTTAACAAGGATATGGGAAAATTTATCAATAGTGTAATTCTGGAAGCAAACTTCAAAGAAAGTGTGCTGAGTTCAGATGACCTGGCTATTTTTGCACCCGCATTGTTGAGTATGAAGCGGGTGTTTTACTTTGAAGGAAATGCCAAAGGAACCCTTGATAATTTCTCTGCCAGAAAGATGAATATCAAAACGGGAGATAGTTACCTGAACGGAGATTTATCGATGAGGGGATTGCCAGATATCAATACCACTTTCATCGATCTTAGTGCTAGATTATTTAAAACCAACTACAACGAACTAATTGCTATTATACCATCGCTCAAAAAAGTACAAACTCCTGCTCTAAATAAACTCGGTGCCATTGAATATGCCGGAAATTTTACCGGTTTTATCAACGACTTTGTTGCATTCGGAAATATCAAAACAAACCTGGGTAACCTCACTGCAGATTTGAATATGAAACTACCCGATGATGCATCGCCGGTTTATTCAGGTAAAATAAATACGGCAGGGTTTAATCTGGGCGCATTTTTGAATGACAAAAATTTTGGCACCATTGCGTTGAACGGTGCGGTTAAAGGGAGGGATTTTTCAATCGAAAAACTGGATGCAGATTTTAATGGAAAAATTGCGCGACTTGACTACGGCGGATATTCTTACAGGAATATCAGTATGGACGGTAATTTAAAAAATCGTTTGTTTAAAGGCAAGTTTGCCATTGATGATCCTAATATTCAAATTACAGATTTGGATGGCGAGTTTAGTTTTGCCGGTAAAACCCTCGCCTTTAACGCCAATGCAAATCTTAAAAGAATCGATTTTAAAAATCTGGGGCTAACGAACGACCCACTAATTTTATCAGGCGTTTTTAACCTGAACTTCACGGGTAATAATATTGATGAGTTTCTGGGCTCTGCTATTGTTTCTAATGCGAGTTTAGAACACGATAATACGAGGTTGTCTTTCGATTCATTGGCGCTCCGTTCATTCATCGTGAATGGTGAAAAAACGTTGACCTTACAATCCAATGAAGTAGATGCAACGATCAGTGGTAATTTTAAAATATTGAAGCTGCCAGACGCCTTTAAAGAATTTTTATCGAGGTATTATCCTACTTACATTCAAGCTCCCAAATCAAGTGTAGAAAATCAGGATTTTAGTTTCAAAATCAATACCTATCAAATAGATGAATACCTTCAACTATTTGATCAAAAAATTGAAGGTTTCAATAATTCGCAAATCAATGGCAGACTCAATCTCAGCAACAATGAATTGTATGTAAATGCTGTGGTACCATCATTTAGTTATGATGGGAAAGAATTTACTAACACCAAACTCGTAAGTAATGGGAACAGAGATACGCTTTTTGCAGATGTAAGTGTGGGCGACATTGCCATTAACGATAGTTTGCATTTTCCGGAAACAACCATGAAACTGGTAGCCCACAATGATATATCGTTGGTACAATTAAATACCAGGGCAGGCAAAACCCTCAATGCAGCTTCCATCAACGCCAGCGTGCAAACCCTGGAAGATGGCGTAAGACTTTCTTTTTTCCCGTCTTCCTTTGTTTTAAAAAATAAAAAATGGACACTTGAAAAAGACGGGGAGCTTACGCTGCGAAAGAATTACATAGATGCCAATGAAATACGCTTTAAAAACGATGACCAAGAAATAGTGTTGGGAACAGAATTAGACAGTGTTACGGATGATGTGCACTTGGTTGCCAAGTTGAAAAATGTAATGATTGAAGACTTTCTGCCTTTTTGGGTTACCAACCCCGACATGCGAGGAAAGCTGACCGGCGCGGCTACCATTACTGACCCGATGGGCAGTCCAAAAATTGTATTTAAAGGTGTTGCCGATAGTTTTTCTTTAAATCAACGATATGTTGGAAAAGTAATGTTAGACGGCGGTGTAAATACCATTACCGGAATAGTGACATATAAAGTAAATACCAAAGGAGAAGACAATGCATTTGCTATAGATGGAAATTACAATTACAAAGACAGTACCGGGAATAAAATGAATACCCAACTGATTGCAGATAAGATCGACCTGAATTTATTAGAGCCTTTTTTGATCGGTGTGTTTGATAAAATAGACGGAAGCGGAAAAGCCAATTTACTCATTACAGACAAAGATACGGATCACATGACGCTTGTAGGAGACGTAACGGTAGACACGGCCTCTATCAAAGTGGGTTTCACACAGTGTAAGTACAATTTTATCAACGAAAAAATTATCTTTGGCAGAGACGTGATCGATTTCGGAAATATCCGTATCAGCGATACACTTCAAAATACGGGAACAGTAAGTGGCAAAATGTACCATAAATTTTTCAACGATTTCAGTTTCGAAAATATCCGCGTTGAAACCGGAAAAATGTTACTCCTCAACACAACACAGAAAGACAACGCGCAATTTTACGGTACCGTTATCGGCAATGCCCTGATGACCATGAATGGCAACATTAGTAATCTGGTAATGAACATCGATGGTCAACCGAGTTCACTGGATAGTAGCCAGCTTTACCTCAACACAGATGTTAGTGCCCGGGAAAATGCCGCCGTAGATTATATCGAATTTACCCAATTTGGTAGCGAAATGAACCTGAACCAATTTGGTAAAAAAGCCACCAATATTTTGGTAAATATGAATGTGACTGCGAATCCAGCCTGTAAGGTGGATGTGATACTGGATGAGGAAACCGGGGATATCATCAAGGGACAGGGCAACGGAAAATTAAACATCAGAGTGGGTTCAACAGAACCTCTGAGCATCCGAGGCAAATACGAAATTACACAAGGTAGATACACGTTCAACTTTCAAACTTTTATTAAAAAAGAATTTTTACTTAAAAATGGTTCTATCACCTGGAACGGTGACCCTTACCTTGCCTTAATTGATATTGAAGCCAGGTACACAGCAGAGCGGGTAGACGTAAGCAGCATCACCTTAAATACTGACGTTAAAAGAAATGAAGACATCATCATCGTATCCCGTTTATCTGGAAGCCTTACGAAACCCAGCATCACTTTTGAATTTTTATTGCCAGATAATAGTGAACTGAAAAGAGACTATTTCACTGTTAAAAAACTTGCTGATTTTCAAAACAATGAAAATGAAACAAACAGGCAGGTGGCAAGTTTGCTACTGGTAAACGCATTTATTGGTGACCAAGCCTTTTTATCCGGAGGAAATACCATCAACTTAGCAGCCAGTACTTTGGGTGGTGTAGTAAGTAGTTTCCTGACCAGTTTGCTGAACAAAGAATTAGAAAGGGCTACCAATGGCGTCATTTCTACTTATGTAGATATCAACCCTACTGTAGATTTACAAACCACTGCAAGGCAGTTACAAGCCAATGTGAGAGCAGGTTTAAAGATTTTTTTTAGTAGCAGCGTCAACCTCATTTTAGGTGGAAATTTAGATTACAATAATCCTTTTTTAGCCAACTCTGGTATCGTCACACCAGACATAACTATAGAATGGTTGCTCAATAACGATGGCTCGTTAAGGGTGGTAGGTTTTAACAGAACGGGAGTAGATTTAACCAGCTTCAGAAGAAACCGTTCTGGCATACAGCTCTCTTATCGCAAAGACTTTAACAAGCTTTCGGATATTTTCAAAAGCCCGAAAAAAATAAGAGAAATGGATAAATCTGATAGTGTGAGAATAACCAAAGTAGAAAGGGTCTATCAAGATTAATTCCCATATCATATCTATAAAAAATGGAACAGCTTTCTGTTCCATTTTTATACCATTCTAAAAAGGTTTGAATCCATCTTTTCTACCCATTCACGATTCACTTATAAACCATTCAATATTTCGTGGCCTAGTTTATCTCTTTTGGTAAAAAGGTATTTTTCGTTGTGCGGATTAGGTTTCATTTCGATGGCAACGGTATCTATAACTTCCAAACCATATCCCATGATACCCGCACGCTTACGGGGATTGTTGCTCATCAGCTTCATTTTAGTAACGCCCAAGCTGCGCAAAATTTGGGCACCCACCCCATAATCGCGTTCATCCATTCCAAAACCTAGGTGCAGATTGGCTTCTACGGTATCTAACCCTTGTTCCTGTAATTTATAAGCCTTAAGTTTATTGACCAGGCCAATTCCCCTGCCTTCTTGGTTCATATACAACAGCACCCCTTTGCCCTCTGCTTCAATAATTTGCAAGGCATGGTGTAACTGTTCGCCACAGTCGCAACGGAGTGATCCCAAAATATCACCCGTCATACAACTGCTGTGAACCCTTACCAATACAGGTTCATCTTTTTTCCATTCGCCTTTTTTCATGGCCAGGTGAATTTCGCCTGTATTGATTTGCTTGAAGGCAATCAGTTCAAACTGGCCATATTTGGTAGGCATTTGAACAGTGACTTCTTTTTCTATCAGGGATTCTTTTTTAAGTCTATATTCGATCAGATCTTTAATGGAAACTATTTTGAGGTCAAATTTTTTGGCAATCTCCAACAATTGCGGCAAACGAGCCATGCTGCCATCTTCATTCATGATCTCTACCAATGCACCTGCGGGTTCAAAACCTGCCAGCCTGGCCAAATCAACGGTTGCTTCTGTATGACCTGTTCTTCTGAGCACACCACCGGTTTTTGCTTTCAGTGGAAAAATATGCCCTGGCCTGCCCAAATCCTCGGGCCTTGTAGCGGGATTCACCAGCGCCTGAATAGTTTTAGCCCTGTCATGTGCAGAAATACCCGTGGTGCAACCGTTTCCCAACAAGTCGATGCTAACAGTAAAAGCCGTTTCGTGCAACGAAGTATTGTCGGGCACCATTGGTTGTAGTTGAAGTTGCGAGCATCTTTCTTCTGTAATGGCGGCGCAGATCAGCCCGCGACCGTGTGTGCTCATAAAGTTGATCACTTCAGGGGTTACATTTCTGGCCGCAGCAATAAAATCGCCCTCGTTCTCACGATCTTCATCGTCTACAACAATAAGCAATTTTCCGTTTTTGAGGTCTTCAATGGCAGACTCGATGGTATCTAACATGGTTGATTTTTGTATTTAACAGCGCAAAGTTACTAAGGTTTGCACATTGCCTTGTTATGTTTTCTCTTATCGAATAAAATATATTATTTATTTTAATAATTTTAATAAAATAGGAATATTATCGGCCAAACTATAAACGGCAGCATTTGATAATAATTTGTTAATAATAATTAGGGTGGGTTCGGGGATTATTTAGTTTCTTTGCGGTTCAAAAACAAGAATTAATATGCATTTCAAAAAAATCGTTCCAATGGTCATTGCATTTTTTGCAATTCCGTTATTAATGATGGCACAGGTTACAACCAGTACCATCAGTGGTACAGTAAAAGATGACAAGGGTTCCGTTTTGGATGGAGCTACTGTGAAAGTAACCAACACTCAAAACGGTTCTATAAAGCAAACCAAGACTGATAAAAACGGCAGCTTTGCAATCCCAAACCTTGATGCAGGCGGACCTTATACAGTCGCGGTTACATTCGTGGGACAACAAATCCCTACAAGAGAAAATATTTTTCTCCAACTGGGTACCGATGAGGTCTTAGATTTTCTAGGGGCTTCATCTTCTAACACACTCGAAGGCGTATTGGTAAGCAGTTCTGCTGTTTCAAGAACGGTAAAAACCGGTACTGCGTCTAACTTTAACCAACGTGTGATCAATGCTTTACCGAACATTTCAAGAAGCATCACCAACATTACTACCTTAACGCCGCAAGCGGGCGGCGGTAACTCATTTGGTGGCAGAGATGGTCGTTACAACAATATACAGATTGATGGAGCCAGTTTCAACAATAACTTCGGTTTGTCGAACAACCCATTACCAGGGGGTGCTATTTCACCTATCTCTTTAGATGCCATTGATGAGATTTCTGTAAATGTGAGTCCTTTTGACGTTCGTCAGGCGAATTTTACTGGTGCTGGAATCAACGCTACTACTAAAAAAGGTACCAACACTTTCAAAGGTGCGGTATATACTTTTTATAGAGACGAAGGTTTTCTGGGTAGAACAGCAACAGGCCAAAAAGTGCCTCCTATTGTCCAATCCACTTCTAAAACTTTTGGAGCGTTTGTTGGCGGTCCAATCATCAAAAATAAATTGTTCTTCTTCTTGAGTGGAGAAACTGTGGAAGTAGATCAACCAGGTATCAACTGGAAAGCCAGAAGAGGTGCTGCAACCACTGATCCAAACGAATCAAGAACGCAGGGGGCTGACCTTGATGCAGTAAGTAACTATCTGAGAACTCAATTTAATTATGAAACAGGTCCTTACGAAAACTTGGGTAACTTCTTCACAGAAAATAAAAAAATCTTGGGTCGTTTAGACTGGATCGTAAACGAAAAGCACTCAGTATCTCTTCGTTACAACTACTCTAAAACAGAAGATGATCAATTGCTGAATGGTACTAGTGCTCCCAATCCAAGAAGTGCAAGTAGCAGATGGAGCCAAAATAGTATGAGTTTTGAAAACTCTAACTATGCCAATACCAATGTTCTAAATTCATATGCTTTAGAAGTTAAAAGTAATTTCAACAGCCGGTTATCTAACCAGTTCATTGCTACCTATACAGAAGCCAATGATCCCAGAAGAAGTAGCCGTTCTGGTATTTTCCCTTTCATTGACATTCAAGAAGGTGGCGATTCTTACATAGCTGCAGGTTATGAGTTGTTCTCCTTTGGGAATGAAGTACAAAACAATACCCTTACTTTTAACAACAACCTGACTTATACAACTGGCAAACACAGCATCACAGGTGGTTTGGCTTACGAAAACATTTATGTAAAGAACCAGTTTTTGCGTTATGGTACCAGCTATTACAGATTTTCTTCTGTTTCAGCTTTCCTAAACAATGCTGCGCCAAATGCTTTTGCGATCACTTATCCGTACGCTGGTCAAAAACCGTTTGTGGAATTAGATTTCGGACAAATCAGCGTTTATGCACAGGATGAGATTAAATTCAACGATCGTTTTAAATTGACCGTTGGTGTAAGAGCCGACAAGCCTTTGTTCCAAAACGAGTTGACCAACAACCCTGCCATTAGTGCACTTACTTTCGGCGATTTGAACAATCAACCTTTAAAATTAAACGTGGGCAATTGGTCTAAAGAAAGAACGTATATCAGTCCAAGAGTCGGATTTAACTGGGATGTAAAAGGCGACAAAGACCTGATCATTCGTGGTGGTGCAGGTATATTCACCGGTAGATTCCCGTTTGTTTGGTTTACCAATCAACCTACCAACAGTGGTGTAATTCAAAACACAGTTGAACTTACAGGAGCCAACGCTGCTAGCTACTTGTTCAACCCAGATCCAAATGCGTACGTAGCTAACTTCCCTTCTCAACCAGGAACAAGTTCTCCAGGTTCTTTGGCCATCGTTGATCCAGACTTCAAAATGCCACAGGTATTGAGAATGAGTGCAGCGGTAGAAAAGAAATTAGGTAAAGACTGGACCTTGACTTTAGAAGGTATTTATAACAAAGACATCAATGCATTATTTCAATACAATGCTAACCAAAGAGCCCCCATTGGTGAAACTGCTGGTCCAGGTTCAAGACCTTTATTCGGTAATACCATCGCTACCAGAAGATACAACACTTCTATTTCAGAAGCCATGGTATTAACCAATACCAGCAGAGGTGGAGCAGGAATTGTAACGGTACAAATTGCCAAGCGTTTCAGCAAAAACTGGGATTTCAGCGTTGCTTACACTCACACAGAATCTCTTGACTTGAGTGGTAACCCTGGTTCACAAGCAGCGAGTGCATGGAGTAATATCCAAAGTTTGAGAGGTAACAACAACCTTGATATTGCTTACAGTGACTTTGGTACCCCTAACCGTGTAATCGCTTATGGTTCTTACAACCTAGAGTTGATCAAACAACTGAAAACAACTTTCACTTTGGTGTACATGGGTTATGAGCAAAACCGATTCAGCTACAGGTACTCAAATGATTTTAATCAGGATGGTATTACTAGTGATTTGATTTACGTTCCTGCAAATCCTTCTGAAATTACTTTTGTTGCCAACGGTGCATTCACTCCACAACAACAAAGTGATGCATTTTTTGCATACGTTGACCAAGACAAATACTTAAGCAAGCGCAAGGGTCAATTTACTGAAAGAAATGGCGGTAAATTACCTTGGTTCAGCAATGTTGACTTAAGAATTTTGCAAGACATTATTCCTTTCAACAACCACAAAAATTATGGTTTGCAATTCAGTTTGGAGGTAGAAAACTTCACCAATATGATGAACAGCGATTGGGGTGTAACCAAGCGTTTGAACTACAACAATGGAGCCATCCTTGCGGTAGCTTCTGCACCAACAGTTACCAACGCCGCTACTTACAGAATGAACTTGGTGAGTGGAGCGTTGGCTACCAGCTCCTATGCCAGTAACGTTACTGTGGGTAATACCTGGAGAATGAACCTTGGTTTGAGATTGTTCTTCTAATTAATTCATAACAGTTTAAAAAATAACCCCCGGAAATATCCGGGGGTTATTTTTTTGCAGATAGTTTAACAAAAAGCTCCATAAAAAACAAGAGCTCTTCGTGGTTATAATATTGTTTCGGATAATAATTCTTTTGTTGTTCCCCAGCCCCAGGTTAAAAAAGTGGGGAAAGCCCTTGCCCAAGTAGGTACATTGTGTTTACCATCTGCCAGCTCCAGGTAATAAATATCTTTATCTGCTTTGTACCCTTTTTTTTCTAATTCATCAATTAGCCCTAAGGTATCATCGATAGCATCAATTACGCCATTGTTGTTTCTATCAGCAGTTTCATCCTGGGTACCCACTTCAAAGAAAAATTGTAACCAGGAGGCATAATTACCTTCCCTTATTTGGCGATGCATGATGCGGTGTTGCTCCTCATCAAAGTCAGCGTCGGCCTGGTCTTTATCGCGCCACCACAACGACCCGCTGAAAACGCCTACTTTGGTAAACTCGTGGGGGTAATTCCACACAATATCCAATGCACACAAGCCTCCTAACGAAAAACCAGCAAAGGCTTTTTCGCTGAAACTTTCAATCGCATAATTTTTTCGGATAAAAGGAATCAACTCCTGAATGATAAACTTGGTGTATAGAAATGCTTTGGCACCTCTGCCTTTGTAATCAAGAATATTGGCGGTACCATATTCGTTTTTTCTGTCGGATGAGCAATGCAATGCCACACAGAAAAGGGGGACTATTTTATTTGCAGCATAGAGCTTTTCGAGTATGTCTTCAAAAGCCATCTTCACCAAATCCTGACCGTCGTTGACCAACAGCATATTCACGGGCTGGCTAAAAATCAATCCGTCGGGTATGTAACAATCTACAATGACTACCCTATTTAGATGAGTGGAATGCAACAAATGCTGCTCAATATTAACCTCTGAAACGGGATTACTGTGCATAAGCGCCAAAAATAAGAAAACCGTTTCATTCCTTATCATTTGGTGACGTGAAAACATAATTTGTTTTATTGATTCTTACAAAATATATTTGATAATATAAATATTTTCAGAATTTCTCATCTCAAAACAATTCCATTATGAAGAAAATAGGCGTTTTACATGGTAAAGAACGAAGTTTTCCGGAGGCACTCGTGGCACGTATCAACAGTAAAAATATTGATGGCATTACTGCAGAGCCCGTAAAAATAGACAAAGTGATGCAGGGTGAAGATGCAGGTTATGCGGTGATCTTTGATCGTATTTCGCAAGATGTACCCTTTTACAGGGCATACCTTAAAAATGCAGCTTTGTGTGGCACAGCGGTCATCAATAATCCTTTTTGGTGGAGTGCAGATGAAAAGTTCTTTAATAACTGTTTGGCTACAAAAATCGGTGTACCCGTACCAAAAACGGTGATCCTCCCATCCAGAGATTTACCAACTGATACCAGTACAGATTCTTTTAGCAATCTCTCCTACCCACTCGATTGGGATGGCATTTTTAAATACATCGGTTTCCCTGCCTACATGAAACCCCACGCTGGTGGTGGTTGGAAAAGTGTATATCAGTTAAACAGCTTAGATGAGTTTTTCGAAAAACACGCAGAAACTGAACAACTGGTGATGATGTTACAGGAAGAAATAAAGTTCGACGAATACTATCGGTGTTATTGCATTGGCGGCAAACATGTACGCATCATGCCGTATGAGCCGCGCAATCCGCACCACCTGCGTTATGTAGCTGATTTTTCTCCTTCACCAGAACGTCACAAAGAAATGGAAGACATTGTACTGCGTATTTGTAAATACCTGGGCTACGATTTTAATACAGTGGAATTGGCTTTAAGAGATGGGGTTCCATACGCTATTGATTTTTGCAATCCTGCACCAGATGCAGAGGTAACCAGTGTGGGTCAGGAAAATTTTGATTGGGTGGTGGAAACTTCTGCCAACTATGCTATCGAAAGAGCTCAGTTGCATGTAGAAGGAGCCGACAACCTCACCTGGGGCGAGTACATTAAAAGAAGCAGCAGTCATCAAAAACTATATTGATGAATGGAAATTATTAACCGGATAATTGAGCATGATAAATTTAGGGAGCTTCTACATCCTTTTAATTGGTAGCAGCATCCGACCATTATCAGATCAATTATTTTTTATCAACTATTCTATTATAACATTATCAATTCATTCACATGGCACCAATCGATTATAAAAAATTTACGGTAGGGGTAGAAGAAGAATATATGGTTATTGATCCTCAAACAAAGGAATTAAAAAGCCATGAACAAAAAATTGTTGAGGAAGGCCATAAAATCTTAAAGGAAAAAGTAAAAGCAGAAATGCACCAGGCCGTGGTAGAAGTGGGCACCGATATTTGTGCTGATGTGGATGAGGCATTCGTGGACGTGTCTACTTTGCGCAAAACCATCAGCGGCATAGCTGATGAATTAGGCCTTTGGATTGGTGCCAGTGGCACCCACCCCTTCAGTCATTGGGAACGTCAGATGATTACAGAACATGTACGCTATAATGAAATTGTAAATGAACTGCAGGAAGCAGCCAGGAGCAATCTTATTTTTGGTTTGCACGTGCATGTGGGCATGGAAACCCGTGAAATGGCCATCCATATAGCCAATTCTGCCCGTTATTTTCTGCCACATATTTTTGCTCTCAGCACCAATTCTCCTTTTTGGGAGGGAAGAAAAACCGGTTATAAATCTTTTCGCACAAAAGTATTTGACAAATTCCCCCGAACTGGTATTCCCGATTGTTATGATAGCATAGAAGACTATGACAATTATATTAAGTTGCTGATAAAAACAAACTGCATTGATAACGGTAAAAAAATATGGTGGGACCTTAGGGTACATCCTTTCTTTAATACAGTAGAATTCAGGATCTGTGATATCCCGTTAAGTGTAAAGGAAACCATCGCTATCACAGCCCTGTTTCAAGCCATTTGTGCCAAGTTGTATAAACTGCGCAGCCAGAATCTAAACTTTATGATGTATAGCCGTGCGCTGCTCAACGAAAATAAGTGGCGGGCTAGCCGATACGGCATAGATGGTGATATGATTGATTTTGGTAAAGAAACCGAGGTTAATACCCGGGTGTTAATTTATGAATTGCTCGATTTTGTGGACGATGTGGTGCCTCATTTGGGTAGTCAGCACGCCATCAGCCATGTTCACAATATGCTGGAAGAAGGTACCGGCGCCGATCGGCAGTTAAAAGTGTATGAAGAAACCCAGAGTCTCGAAAAAGTGGTGGATTATATTCATTCGCAATTTTTGTCGGGTTTGTAGTTTGTTGTAAAGCTATAAACATGTATATTTGCCGTCCAATAAAAGCATTGGCTGCGTAGCTCAACTGAATAGAGCATCTCACTACGGATGAGAAGGTTTTAGGTTTGAATCCTAACGCGGTCACCACACAGGATTGAGCAGCTATACCGCTGCTCTTTTCTTTTTTACCATCGCAGAAACCATTGCCATCATTGCAAAGTAGTGTTAGTACCTCATTGGTCTGCATGGTTTGAAAAGTGTATTAGAAAACACCAGTTTTTCAGGGAATATCAAACCGAGCATTTTCTGCCGGTTGTCGAGGGTAGCAGTACTGTAATAATAATTCATGTTGCTAAGTAGTGAAATACCATACCGGCAATATTCTTTGTAACCACTCTCAGCAGCCTTCAAGTCGCCGATTTATTTTTGATAGAAGACCACCAAGTGCTTGATATGGATTGCATTGTAAATATGTAAATAAAAAGCAGTGGAGGTACTGAGTTGAACTTTAACGTAAACAAAACAGCGAGTAAGTTGTTGTTTTTCATTATGCTATACTTTTAAAATTCTCCTTTTTAGACTTAAAAAGCTGCCAAAAATA
>Ga0105049_10006988_pt1 | contig 13119 bp, 12 predicted proteins | sample MAT06_FD_78087 | JGI IMG/M metagenome (GOLD analysis project Ga0105049, IMG submission 78087) | Freshwater microbial communities from Lake Fryxell liftoff mats and glacier meltwater in Antarctica - MAT-06 | ecosystem: Environmental > Aquatic > Freshwater > Ice > Liftoff microbial mat | place...
CCCGGGAAGTAGCCCTTCGCCCAATCGTTCGTCCGGTGCGAATAGGCGAATGCGAAGACGCCATCCCAGTCCTGCAGCGCGGCGTAGGCGCAGATCAGCGGGAAAGTTTCGGCGGAGAACTGGTTTGGCGCGGAGTGGTTGTATTCGGTGCAGAGGTACGGCTTTCCCGCCACGCGCTGGAGTGCGAGTTGCGGCAGCGTGCCGCCGTCCGCGGCACCGGTCATGGCGGTGTTTTTTACGGTCCAGTCGTTCATGTCCCACTGCCGCCGCGGGAAGTGCGGATGCTGCCAGTAGGCGTGCGAGTCGATGACGTCCATGTGCTGCTGGATGAGGAATGGCGACCAGCCGAGTTGCGTGCCGACGATGAGGCTCTTCGCCTTCAACTCCTCGCGGATGAAGCGATACATGCCGGGCCAGTACCGCTGCTCGAGCGTCCAGAGAAAGCGCTGCCAGTCGTCGCGCACCAGTTCGGAGCGTCCCGCGATGTCCGCTTTGGTGAAAGGCGCAACGTTTCCCGCCGAATCGCGCGGCACGGAGCCGTCGATGCCCGCGGGCTTCAGCGAGACCTCGGCGAACTCGAACCAGCCCGCGGCGAGGGCGAGATTGCTGAAGCCGACGCGGGCGTTGGCGTCGTCGGCGCTGGGCGTGAAAAACACGCGAAACGGCTGCCACTCGGGGCCGATTTCGACGTCGGTGCTCGCGAGGTTTTTCCATGGCTCGTGCGCCTGCATCGCCGAGACGTTGATCGTGCGTTTCGCATCGGCGCGTGCGCGGAAGGTGAGCGCGAGCGGTTCCCCGCCGGTGAGTTTGAGCCCGCTGTGAAAACCCTGCACATGCCAGCCCTGCGCGCCCGCCTTCCGGACATCCACGCGCAAGACGCCGTCTTTTGCGGTCGTCCCGGCGAGCGCGCCTTCGTGCTGCTCGAAAAACCAGCCGTCCTTTCCATTCGCGAAGTTCCCGTTCTTCAGCAACTCCGCCCCCGCGGGTTTCGCTTCGGCCCCCCAAACCGCGGCGAGCTTTTTGTCGTCACCATATTTTTTGCGCAGCCACGCGGTCCACATCTCGCCGAGTTCTGCGCGGTAGGGCGCGGCCGCCTTGTCGAGGCCGCCCCAGTTCCACTGCGCGAGGAGCGCGTTCTCATTGTTGATCTCGATGAGCGCGACGGCGGGCTCATCGGTGTAGGCGTTCTTCGTGTAGGGATTGACGTGCGTGAGCAGCGCGCGGGCGAAGTCCTTTTGCAGCGCGATCATCTTCGGCGAGAAATTATCCACGCCCGCATCGAAGCTCGGGTTGCCCTGCTTTTCCGCCGCCGGGCGGTCCGGGTAGGTGCGCGAGACGTGGAGATTGAGGTCGGTGTAAATGCCGCGCGCCTTGAGCTGCGCGATGAAATAATCCAGCCGGTCGAGCTGTCCCGGATCGAAGCCCGACTGGTCCTTCGCCCAGATTCCGTTCGGCGCGGTCTGCCAGTCCATGTGGTGAAAGCGCACGCAGTTGATCCCGAACTTCGCCATCCGCGCGGCGATTTTTTCCGCGTCCCCATGCGTCGGAAAGTTTGCGCCGAAGGCGAGGTTCACGCCGAAGATTCGGAACCGCTTTCCGTTCGCGAAAAGATGTCCGTCTTGCACCGTGACGAAGCCGCTTTTTCCGGCGGGCGCATCGAGCCAGGCGCTGACGTTTGTGGCTGATGGCGTGGCGTCGTCCCACGGGAGGACGAACGGAAACAACTCGGCCGCCGGGGAAGCCGCGGCGCAGCACGCGACGACCGTCAGAACTCGCGCCATAAATTTCACCGCGCCGGTCGCAGAGGCGGTGGTCACTTTACGGCCGCTGAAGATTCGCCGCTGGCTCGTTGCTTTCATGGTGGGATTGGGGCAGGGGCGCACGCGCAGTTCGGCGCGCGGCGGCGGCAGGATGGAAAGGATTGGGGCGAGGGCAAAGCGGAATCCACGCTCTGCGCCGCGGTCCCGAGTTTGGAATCCGTCAGGCGGCGCGGCGACGGCGGCCCAGCATCCCGAGCGCGCCGAGCAGGAGCAGGCTCAGCGAGCCGGGCTCGGGCACCACGCCGGGTGCCCCGAATTCCTCCACTCCGAAGGCGGGCGGCAGTTCGTCGCCAAAAGTGGCCAGAGCCCCGGTCCCGATATTGAGCGCGGCCAGCGTCTGGCTGGCCCCGAAGTTCACCGTGGCGTTCGCATTGACCGTGGCCGTGCCGCCGCTGAAAGCACCGTTCACATTGGTCGTCCCGGAGATGGCGTTGAGCCCGGCGTAGCCCTGCGCGCCATTGAGGTTGAGCACCCCGTTGCCCGCTTTGGTCAGGACGAAATTGCCGCTGATCTCGCCGCTGACCACGAGCGTTTGGGCGGCGTTGGTGACCGTCCAGGTCTGATTGGCCCCGAGCGCCAGCCGGCTGCTGATGGTGTCGGTGACGGCTCCCGCCCCGGCTTCGACGGTGATCCCGGTCGCGGCGGAGTCGGGTTTGATCGTCAGCTTATTCGTCCCGCCAATCCCCACCGCGGCGGGTGCGCTCAGGGTCAGCGTTTTGATCGTCAAATCCGCGCCGAGTTGGGTGTTGGTGAAGTTCGCCGCCCCGGTGGCGTTGAAGATCACGCTCGTCGAGCCGTTGAACTGGCTGGAGTAGCTGCTACTCCCGGCGGCCGTCGTCGCAAAGTTACTCGCCTGATTCCACATTCCGCTGGTCGAGCCTTTCCAATAGGCGGTCTGCGGGACCACGGTCCACGTCGTGGTGATGAACGTGCTGGCGTCGAGAAATCCCCGGAGGAGCGGCATCGTGGAGAAAGCCGGGCCAAGCGGACCGCTGGCGTCGTAAATGCCCCGACCGCCGGTGGCCGCGGCGTTAAAGGTCGTATTGAAAAGCATGAGCACATTCAGACCCGCGACGACGTTGCCAAAGACGGTGAACCCGCCGTTCTGGTAGTCCAGATTGCCGCTATTGTCGGCGAGATTCAGGAACCACTGCGAAGTCGCGGAATTGGGGTCGCCGCCCAGCTTCGCCATGGCGATGGTGCCGGTCAGGTTGCTTCGGAATTGCCCGACGCTGGACTCATTGACGATCGGCGCAAACGTCGGAATCGCGAAGACGGTGTTCCCCTGAAAAACGTAGCCGCCGCCCTGAAGGATGAATCCGGGGACCAGCCGGTGGGATAAGGAATTCGCGTAGCGACCGGCATTCAGGTAGGCGAGAAAGTTCGCCACTGTCACCGGCTTGTCGTCGTGCAGCTCGACCCGGATTTCGCCCAGCGGAGTGGTCAAAGCCACCTGCGTCGCCTGCGTGCGCGGCATCGCGAATGCGCTGAAAAGCAGGGCCGCGGTGATCCGGGGAAGGGGGGTGGCGGCCTTGAACATTTTTTTCACGCGAAATCGGCCGCAACTTGCACGCGCGTCCCATAGGTGCCACCACCTTTTTCTTCCCAAAAATGATGGCACCTGGCGGGTGCCTGCGGGAGTTGCTGCGGAAACTGGAGAATCCGCGACCAATGAGCGAAATTCTCGATTCTAAAGCTGACCCCTTCTCATTCGTTGCGCGGCGGGAGGCGGGTGCAGTGCCGCATACCGCCAGCCCTCTCCGCGAAGCACAGCTTCCCCGCAATGATGGCATGTCCAAACTCTCAGTTTGGACACGAGGGGCTTAAAAGTCTCCACAACACGCCGTGCTGCTCGGCATGAGCGGCACCGGCAAGTCCGTGACGATGTGCGACCTGCTTTCGCAGACGGAACTCTACTTCGATTACACGGTCATCATCGAGGAAGGGCTTTCCTACGGCATCTACACAAAGACCGTCGATCCAAACGCCGAGCCGATCATCCTCCAGCCGGATGGTTCGCTGACGATCAACTACCTCGACACAGCCGGCCTGCCATTGACGCCGCTCCATCTCCCCACGTAGCTTCGCGGCCATGAGCACCATCACCACGATCCTGGAACCCGATGCCGACGGCACGCTCCACCTGCCGTTGCCGGAGGAATTGCGGCATGGGAAGATTCGGATCACTGCGACCCTGCAACGCGCCACCGAAGATTCGCGTCGCGCCAGGGCCGGGGTGTGGAGCGGGCGGCCGGGATTCTGGATGGCCCCGGATTTTGACGAGCCGCTCGACGACTTCCGCGAATACATGGAATGAGCCTGCTGCTCGACACGCACGCGGCCCTCTGGTTCTTCCAGGCCGACTCGCGCCTGCCAGCCTCCACCCGCGAGCGCATCGAGGATGCAGGGCTCGCCGCGCATGTCAGCGTGGCAAGTCTTTGGGAAATCGCCATCAAGGTTTCACTCCACAAGCTCACTTTGCCGGGGGAGTTTGAAACTCTCTTTCCGTCCTCCGTCCCACAGAGCGGGCTGACCCTGCTACCCATCGCCGTCGCCCACATCGCGGCCGTGCGCCGGCTGGAGCATCACCCACCGCGACCCGTTCGATCGCCTGCTCATCGCCCAGGCGAAGACCGAAGGCCTGACGCTGGTCTCGTGCGATCCGCACTTTCCGGCCTACGGCGTGCCGCTGCTGTGGTAGCGTTTTTGAGCGTGCCTGGAAATCCCGGCCAGCGCCGCGAGCCGTAACGCGACAAACGCGGCATCCCCCTCGCCAGCTTCATCAAGCGCGAGATCGGAAATGTAGAGATCGTATTCGCGCCGATGGTCGCTCCACCATTCCTCCGTCACCGTGAGAACAAGTCGGTGATCTCCCAGCATTGCGGGCCGCTACGCGAACGAATACTTTGAGCACCGATGAACGCGATTACCGCATCTGAAAAACGTCAGCAACTCGGCCAATTTCTCACCTCCGAGTCGATGGCGACCTTCATGGCGTCGCTGTTTGAACGGTCGCCTCGTGATTTGACCTTTTGGACGCCGGCGCTGGCGCTGGAATGCTTTCCGGCTCGCTCGTGCGGAAGCTCTGCCGCGCGAAGCAGAAGCCCCGACGAATTGCTGTCACGGCCTACGAGTTGGATTCGGCGATGATTCCGGCGCTGGAGCAGGCATACGTGCAGTGCGAGGTGGAGTGTTTGCGCGCAGGGATTGAATTTCGAGCAGAGGTGGCGAACACCGATTTCATCGAGGCATCGTTGCCGCTGATTCGAGGTGACCTCTTTTCAGCACCTCAAGCGCCGTTCAACGCAGCCATCCTGAATCCGCCATATCGCAAATCCAAGGCGACTCGGCAGCACGCCTGCCCGATGGGATTTAGAACAGAATGCTCCAAGTAGGATAGATGCCTCGCGCTCTGGCAAAAATCTGCGGCAAACTCATTTCAAGAAAATCGCCGGTATTCACGTTCACGAGGATAAACTTGAAGTATTTCTTCAAGCTCTGCGCAACTAGGACTTCGGCGGCTGTCAGGGCAAAGAAATAGTTGGAGAAGTCGGGTTTCAGATTCTTTCGAGTGGATTTTATCTCGTAGATTTGAATTTTTTCTAGGTTGGCTTCAACACTCTCCAATACGTCTAGGTTTACGTCTCCAGCTAGGCGCAGAATGTCGAAAGCCTTCCCGTAAACGATCATGTCTCGCTTCGCAAAAGCGATCACCAGATTCTTTTTCTGTTTCCCTGTCGGAATAAAAAAGCCCTCGTTCTTGGCAACCAGCACGTCTGCGGCGCGTTGAGCCGTCGCGCTGCCACTCGTGAATTCAACGTCGGCAGCTTTTGCCGTGAGCACTACGTCCGGATTGTCCTTTTTCATCGCTGTTTCCGGGTTGCTCGTGCCTTCGCGGTCGTCTGCCGTCCCTCCAATCGCTGCAAGAAAAGCTCTGCAAATGCCGTGAGCTTGATGCCAAGCGCGACGCACACCGTTGCCGTTTCTACGAAGTCGAGCCGACGTTCACCCGTCTCATATTTGCTCACGTAGCTCTGCGGAAGCCCAAGACTCTCGGCGAGTTGCGACTGGGTCAGGTTCTTGGCAGAGCGCAGCTCTTTCAGCAAAAAGCGGAAAGTGTCGTGTTCGTCCGTGCCAATTGTTTTCAAATTCCCGCCATTCGTAGCGGGCTTGACTTGGAAAACCCAAAGTGGGATTTTTCGTGTTGTGGACCGCGACAACCCTGATTCTCTCCTTCGACTCGTGATCGAGGATTTCTTTCCGCGTTTTGCCCCCGGCGGACGAGTGATCTACCGCGAGGATGGTCAATCCCGGAACTGCGACATAGAGCACTGCGCAATGCCAGCCGCAGTAATCGAGAACGAGGCAAAGACTTGTTTGGTGCTCGTTGAGCTTGCCACGACTCGCGGGCCTATCAACGAGCGACGCAAGATCGAACTCACCAAATCATTTAGTGCCGCCGCCCGTTTGGTATTTGTAAGCGCCGTCGAGTCACGGGAGCAGCTCGCTCATGAGCTTCCGGCTTGGAATACCGCTGTGTGGGTCGCAGATGAACCCGAGCATCTTATCCATTTCGATAATCGTCCTCTGTTCGGTCCATATCCAAACATTCTTAGCGTTGCTTGAGAGAAGCGGAGTCTTTCCCAAAGTCCGCTTCGGGGAATCACGCCGATGATCACATTCATCCGCGAAAGCTACGGCGTAAGCTACGCGCCAAACACCCGCGAGACGATTCGAGACGAAGCTGTGAAGTATTTCGTGGAGGCCGGAATGGTTCTGCGCAACCCCGATAATCCGCAGCGACCGACCAACAGCGGCAATACGGCCTATCAAATCGAACCTACGGCCTTGGCGTTGTTTCACATTTTTGGAACCTTGGCCTGGTCCGCGCAGTTGAAGGAATATCTCGGATCGAGAGAAGCGATTCGCAAAGACATCGAACGACACCGCAACCTCGCCCGAATTCCGGTTCAACTTCCATCCGGTGAGACAGTCACTCTCTCGCCCGGCGGACAAAATCCATTGATGAAAGCCGTCATCGAGGAATTCTGCCCACGCTTCGCTTCCGGCGGAACGGTAGCCTACATCGGCGACACCGAGGATAAGTTCCTGCACCTCGATGCGACTTACCTTGAAGGCTTGGGCGTGGTGATTGCCGCGGCTGCGAAGATGCCTGACATCGTAGTTCACGACACTCGTCGGAACTGGCTCATCCTGATTGAAGCCGTCAGCACTGCCGGCCCGGTCGATGGAAAACGCCGGAGGGAACTGAAGGAACTTTTTCAAGGTTGCCGCGCGGGACTTGTGTTCATCACCGCCTTCGAGACGCGCGGGGGGATGCAAAGTTTCCTCTCACAAATTTCTTGGGAAACCGAAGTGTGGATTGCCGACAATCCCGATCACCTCATTCATTTCAACGGTGAGCGTTTTCTTGGTCCGTATCCTGATGTGTCGGGATGTAGTAACGCGCCAGCCTAACGGTCGGAACAGAGCGTTCACAGCAGCCGAGGTGAACTTGGATAACTCGGTATCATTCAATGAATTCCGCAGTGTTCTGAAAAGGCCACTGCCGAGCAATTGGGGGATGACAGCGCAATAAGGCGCTCAACGCCGCCAAATTTCTCATACGGCCTGGTTCAACTTTTAGGGGAGCAGCCCACTGCAGTCAGGCCGACATCCTAGACGTTACCGCCGTCGCCATCCAAACGATGAACGAGATCACCCACAATCGAGCCATCATCCGACTCAATGACACCACGCTCATCAAGCTCGACGTAGGTCTGCGACGTAATCGACGAATCACCTTGCCGAACGTAATTGCACGCATTTGGAAACGCCTCGTAGAGCGCGCGAAACTCCTGAAACTTCTTTAGTCTAAACTTCGCCAATAGATGAAAACTCCCGCCACCGCGGTAAATGCTAATGTCTTTCGCCGCCGTTTCGGTAGCCAACCTGCGCTTGATGTGAAAAGCATACATCTCAAGTAATGCCTCGTTGGGTGAGCCGGACACATGAATAGTAAGGAAAAAAAGTATCGATTCTGGCAAACAGTCATCGAGCAGGCCACCGACTAATCCGCGATCGACAAAACTCTTTAGCTCGGCCTTGCGGTCTTTTTCGTTGGCGGATTCTTCAATCGCGCCCAAGATTGCGGCCTCGTCCACGTAAGTTAAATCACGGACTCCATAGCAAGGTTCAGCATGCTCGACGGAAAATTGGAGGTAGTCGGTTCCATGTTGAGTCTTAAACATTTCGATTATGCCATCTACCTGCTCGGCATCATTCGCTTTTACCCAGATTCTCAGGATGTAGTCAAAGCCCCCTAATATCCGATAAAAAGAAAACGCCCGCAGCCCTTTCTCTTCCAAATGGTTACGGAACCACTTCGGATCCCCGTCTGGAGAGCGTCCTTTGATAAGATAGTAGTGCAGTCTGGAACCCAATTGGCGGTGAACCTCAGGATTCCATCGATACTTGCGAATTGCTATTGGACACTCTTGCTCACGAGCTTCGATAGTCCGCGAGTCTTGGACCATGCGTTCCAAGCGGAAAACGATCTCATTAAGGATTGGGCGCAACGGGCGAGCATCCACATCGGTCGGCTTAATGGACATCATTCGCCGGACCAAGCTTTCCAAGTCGATACCTGCGGCCTTTTCGATTTGGGCAAAATCCGCGGTGCCTGCTTCGTGCAGATTGCGATACTTTCGCCATCTCTCTTGATCTGAGAGGCCCCGATCCGCTTGGTAGGGCCGGGCGCCAGTAATGATCTCAAAAAACAAAACACCTAGAGAATAGACATCCGGCTGCTTACCTTCCTGAATCGTTTGAGGTCGCACATATTCCCAGCCACTACCGAAGCGCTCGGGAGCGAGGTATTCAGGTGTTCCACCATACTTGGTGATGTCGAGGCTGGCTGAAAGGCCCATCCCAAAATCCATAACCTTAGGGCTAATGCTTCCGTCACTTTTGAATAGAAGGACGTTGTGGGGCTTGATGTCTCCGTGCGTTATGTCTTTGTCATGCCCTTCCTTTATTGCGAGTGCGATACGCCGGAGAAATGAATACAGGTCGCGGCGACGACGCGCAAAAAGATCGCGGTTGTTGAGATTCTTACTGAGATCGCCCAAATCGGCGTGCTCCATCACGATCCCTAGGAAGCATCGCTCATTAGGTGGACGCGTTTTGTGTCGGAATGGGTAGAACGGCCGAACCACATGCCTGCTTGTCGCAAACTCGTTCCACGTCTTGATTTCATCCTTGAAACGCTCCAACAAGGAGGGCGTTCCTTTGTGAAGATCCTCGGGGCTGCAATCCACCAGCTTCACGGCGACGGTGCGCTTCGTGTCTAGAACCTCCACGCTTCGGAAGACAGACGCATTTCCACCCTCACCAATTTTTGTGATCAGCGGTTCTACAAAACCCTCACCCGCGAAATCTACTTCGACAAAAACAATGTCATCGGTATCCATTGATCAACCTCTCGGATATCTTCTATTTTGTTGAGGGCTAGCTTGATGGGCTGGCGGTTTGTCAGACGCGGAGTTCGATGGCAGTGCGGGTATCGAGTAAACGCTCGGCATGCTGGTCTCCACGAAAAGAGCCGGGGAAACGCGATGAAGTTTCGCTTCCACACTAGTATTATGGCTTCGGTGTCGGTGCGGGGCTTCCACCGCTTGCACTTCCACCTGCTGGCGCAACCGGCTTCTTCTCCCGCTGCGGGGCGCGTTCGATGTGGCTGGCGCTGTCCCAGGCGCGGAGTTTGTCGGGGGTGCGGGTGTATTTGTTGCGCACGATGGCGTCGAGGTAGTTGACCTCTTTCATGCCGGCTTTGATGAGGCGTCCGATGGCGGCGGTGCTTTCCACGCCTTCGCCGTCATCGCTCTCGGTGGCGTCTTTCGCGGCATCAATGGCTTTGCGGTCGTCGGCGAGGTCGGTGACGAAATCGGCGGGGAGTTCGTGGGCGACGAAGCGGGCGATGAGCGCGGTTTTGGCGGCTTTTTGCGCGGCGCTGTCGCCGGGCTGTTCCTGGAATTGCAGGAGGAAGGCGTGGCTGCTCGCCCACCCACCAACTTCCCTATTCCCCACCGCCGCCTCGGTGGTGAGGAGCGAGACTTGGCTGCCGGTTTTCGGCGGGCGGAAGTTGTCGGAGAAACCGGGCTCGTCCTGCGCGATGGCGCTATTTCGCGAGTGCCTCTGTAAAAGGTGTATCGCGCACGGCCAAAGGCACGGCTGACACTTCCGAAGGCTCGGTTTACACGCTCCCCGCCTCACGCTCGCACCCGCGCAGGCGCGGCGCGCAGAGGCGGACGCGCCTTCGCCCCGACGACGTTGCACGCATGGAAGCCCGCGCCGCACTCGGGCAAGATGCGCCGCGCACGCGGCGCAATGCGCGCCGCACCCGCCCTTGCTCACGCTGGCATCCGCCTTTGCCAACGCCGCGCTGGCCGAAGCTGGCGCATGCCGCACCCGATCCGACGCGATGGGGCACAATGTGGCCGGCGCAGGTGGGGTGGCAGGGCGTTTCCGCGCGGCGGGGTTCGTGTAGGATGGGGGAATTATGAAACGAGTGATCTTATTTGGGGCGGTCTTCCTGGCGGGTTTCGCGGTGGGGCGGGCGCAGTTTGGCGCGGGGTGGCTGCGGGACGAAAAGTACTGGGGCGATGGCAAAGCGGAGTTCAACCTCTACGACGCGCAGCAGGTCCGCTACGGCGAGGCGCGGCCGAGTGAGGTCATCCACATTTTTGTGCGCGAACCTTTTTCCCAGCGCGAGCTGGTGAAAGCCGAGCCGAACTCGAAGGCGGGCACGTATCCGGTGCTGAAGCTCAACCAAATCCTGCGCGTGCCGACGGGCCTCTATGTCTATCAGCAGATGCACTCCGCATTCTGGCGCGCGGACTCGGGACTGCTGGTGAAAGCGACGCTCACGAGCAACGACTCGTGCGGCAATACCTACAAGGAATTCCGCGCGCTCGCGGGGCCGGCGTCGTGGCTCGGCGGCGGCTGGCGTTATGAGTGGCGCACGTATTGGGAAGGCGCGAGCGCGGGAGAGGAAAACATCCGCGCGCCGAAGGGCGCGGTGTTTTACGACGAGCTGCCGATGCGGGTGCGGACGATCGATTTCACGAAAGGCAGCGGGTCGTTCGAGATCCCGCTCGCGCCGACCGTCGTGCGCTCGAAAAAGGACGACGTGAAGTTCGCGCCGGCCGCGGTGTCGTGGAGTCGCGCCGGGCGCGATGTGGTGGTGAAGGTGACGGCGGGAAAGCTGACGGACGAATTTCAACTCGAGGGCGAGGCGCCCTTTCGCCTCCGCGAATGGCGGATGGGGGACGGCGGTGTGCTGAAGCTGAAGCGCAGCCTCAAGATCGACTACTGGAACTACAACAAGACCGGCGACAAAGAGCGGGCGCTGGCGATGCCGTAGCCCGAGCGTAGCGCCGCGTCCCCCCAACGCTGTCTCGCGGACTCGGCTCTTCACTCCGCCATTGTCGCAAAGCCTCCAATGGCTCCGTTCAGGATGACGGCATTTGTTTTTGGGGGGCGCGACGCGCCCGAGCTGCTTTCAGCGCTCCTCGCGCACGCGGATCTGAAGCTGCCGGGAGAGCAGCCATTTCACGGCGAACATGTCGCACGTCGCCTTCCACGCGCGGTTGCCGAAGCCGTATTTGCTCACGCCCGCGACGCGCGGACGGTGATTCACGGGCAGCTCGACCAGCTTGTAGCCGAGGCCTTTGATCAGCGCGGGGATGAAGCGGTGCATGCCGTAGAAGGGGACGAGCGCCTCGCGGCATTCGCGGCGCATGGCCTTGAGCGTGCAGCCGGTGTCGCGCACGCCGTCGCCGGTGAAACGCGAGCGCACGGCATTGGCCACGCGCGAGGTCAGTTTTTTGGAAAGCGAATCCTGCCGCTTCGCGCGGTAGCCGCAGACGAGGTCCGCGCCGCGTTCGATCTCGGTGAGGAGGCGCGGGATGTCGGCGGGATCATTCTGCCGGTCGCCATCCAGCAGCACGATGACGCCGCCCTGCGCCGCGTGGATGCCGGCATACATGGCGGCGCTCTGCCCCGTATTTTTTGCAAACGCGATGACGCGCACGCGTGGCCCGCGCTCGATCCGCGAGAGCGTTTCGTCGGACGAGCAGTCGTCCACGAGCACGAGTTCGTAGTCGGTGCCGGTGAGGGCGGCGGTGAGTTCCTGCTGGAGCTGGGGGATGTTTCCCTCCTCGTTATAGAGCAGGATGACGACTGAAACGGCGGGCATGGGGCGGAAAGGATGAGGGCGGAGGGCGGAGGGCGGAGGGCGAAAAGCCGAAAGCGCCCGCACATGCAAGATTTCGCTACGTCCCCTCGCGATCCAGCGGGAGAAAACACCGCCTCTCCGACGTGAGCCGGTGAGGGGTGAAAAGCGGCGGGCGGGGGGTGAAAACGCTACGCGCTCCGGCGGCGGCGGAAGCTGAGCAGCGCTGTGAGGCCGAGGGCGAGCATCGCTGCGGTCGAAGGCTCGGGGACAAATTTGGACTCAAGGTATTGCGTGGTTTGAATCCGTTCCGCATTGGTCAATTCCCGGTCGTAAACCAGAATCGCCCCAATATCACCGGTCCAGAACTCGAAAATGGAGTCTCCCTGCTTGCCGATCACATAGGGTGCGGTGAGGTCTCTCGTGGTCAACGGCGTGTTTCGAGAATCGAGAAGATCCTCATTTTGATAGACGGCGACATCGGCGGAATTGCTCACCCCGGAAAGAACAAACGGGCTGGCCGGTGTGCTGATGATTCCCACTCCGGTTTGTCCGTCATCATCCCCGCCATAGTTGTCGGTAAATCTGACCTTCACTGGATCCATTAAGAACGTTCCGAGGAAAACCGAGGTGACGGAGTTGGTGCCTGTCCAATTGGAGAAGATCTCCCGGAAACCAAAATCAGTGCCCGTATCAGTCACGACCGCAAAGATGCTGAATTGCTGGGACGTGAGCACCGTTCCCGCGACATTCAAAAAGGAGGTGCTGCCATCGAAACGGAGCCCCGGCAGGCCATTGAATACGTTGCTGAAAAGGATCGGCTTTGCCGCCGGATCTCCTTGAGTCGCGTCGTGGCTGGAGCCGGACTGGTCCGTCCATGAGCTGACGTTGTTAAAGGCGTCGGTGGCGACACCGGAATCAGACTCCAGCCGGAGCACCGGGTTGGCGGCAGGCGCGGCCTGCGCGGTTGGAGCATTAAGTAGGGACCACGCTTGGAGGCAGATGGTGGTGAGTGCGATTGAGGTTATTTTTTTCATGGTTGTGAGGCGGTGAAAAATGCCGGGC
>Ga0105049_10006989_pt1 | contig 13118 bp, 14 predicted proteins | sample MAT06_FD_78087 | JGI IMG/M metagenome (GOLD analysis project Ga0105049, IMG submission 78087) | Freshwater microbial communities from Lake Fryxell liftoff mats and glacier meltwater in Antarctica - MAT-06 | ecosystem: Environmental > Aquatic > Freshwater > Ice > Liftoff microbial mat | place...
AACCTCTCGTCCATCCCCTAAACTTCTGAATGAACCGTGCGCCCTTTGTATTACAAGTCCCTAGGGAAGTCAACAATATGAATAAGTTTTTTTTTTACTACGGGGCGATGGGGGTTCGATGACACTCGAAATGGAGGTTGAGCCAGTAAAATCCGCCAATGACAATCCCGTGCGTGATCTGGCCGGCACGGATCATGTCAGGAATTGAAAGCAATGGAAAAATTTGCACTGCAATATCTTCCGCGTTATCCAATTGGGCTACACCGACTGAATGGCAGCCGGTTGCCAACAAATAATGCTGCATGTTGCTTTGCAGGGCAGGATTGGGGTGCGTCGTGCCGAGTGAAATCAGATTCGTAGCAGCGTAGCCGGTTTCTTCGAGTAATTCGCGCCGGGCGCACTCAATCGGAGTTTCACCCGGCTCCAGCAATCCACCGGGCGTTTCTAGATGGACCGATCGCGTTCCGTGTCGCCATTGTCGGATCATGACGACTTGATTGTCCGACGTCAGCGGGATGATGTTGACCCACGGTGGATTTTCCAAGACGAACATGTCATGGGACTGGCCAGTGCGGGGACTAACAACGGTGTCCTTGCGGACTTGGAAGATGCGACAATCCGCGACGGGTTCGGAATGCTTTAGTACCCAAGGTCCGATCACGCGGTTGCCAATTGCGGTTGCGGTGCCGGCTGGGGATCAATCCACTTGCCGTGATCGCGGATGAGGGCGATCAGCTCGTCCACGGCGCGATCCTCGGGGATGTGTTGTTTGACCTGCGTCTTGCCGACCCACAACGAAATTTTTCCCGGGGCGGTGCCGACGTAACCAAAGTCGGCATCGGCCATCTCGCCCGGCCCATTTACGATGCAACCCATCACGGCGATTTTCACACCCTTGAGATGCGCGGTGCGCGCTTTGATCCGGGCCGTCACCGTTTGCAGATCAAATAACGTTCGCCCGCAACTCGGGCACGCGACGTAATCCGTCTTGAATGTGCGTGACCCGGCGGCTTGCAAAATGTTGAAGGCCAGTTTGACCCGGCCGAGCAGATCGCCGGTGCCCGTAATTTCCACGGCGTCCCCGATCCCATCGCACAACAACGCGCCGATGTGGGTGCTGGAGTTGACTAACGACTGGCTGTGCTCGCGAATCAGGATGGGACGCTGGCCGGCGTGCGCGGCGAGGATGCGATACGCGGCAATCAGATCCAGTCCGCCGGCGTGCCCGACGGCGAGAATAATTTGCTGGTACTTGAAAGCGGACAGGGTCTCCGCCAGCCGTTGGCAGGCGGTCACGAATTGCGCCGGCGTATCCGCCGTTACTTCCAGTTGGACGGTATGTTTTTCCGCCGCCGTCAGGATGTCCTGCAAATCTTCCGCCCCGGTGTAAGGCAGGTTGAGTTTGTCCGCGACATCGAACACCGGCAGATGCGCGGGCGCGCGGACAGCGATCGGCGAAAAAATATTGTGAGCGCGCAGCCGGGGCTTCAGGTCGCGCAAGCGGCCGATGTCGGCCATGGTGGCGATTTCAAATTGGAGAATCTCAGCAAACGTGTCCGGCTCCGCCGTCGTGATGCGCTGGATGTCCGCGATGCTGGCGGTCAACGGCAACGCCAGTTCGAGCCGGGGCGGATGTTCGTGGGCGAGACGGAGGCCGCCCACGACGTACTCGGGGGTCTTGCGCCGGGTGTAGGCAAACGGATCGCGCGGCTCGCTGACCGCGAGAGGGACAGGCGTGACGGCCGGTGTGGTGTTGTATTTATTTACCAACTCCCGGCAGACGGGAATTTCGTGCACGCTATCTTCGGTGAGCGACACGCGGACCGTGTCACCGATGCCGTCCTCCAGCAGCGCGCCGATCCCGATGGCGGATTTAATGCGCCCGTCCTCACCCTCGCCGGCTTCGGTGACGCCGAGATGCAGGGGGTAATTCCAATCCGGACCCGCTGCGTCCAAGCGCGCGACGAGGAGGCGGTAGGCCTCGATCATCACCTTGGGATTGCTGGCCTTCATGGAGAAAATCAAATCGTGGTAGTTGTTTTTGCGGCAGACGCGCGCGAATTCGAGCGCGCTTTCGACCATGCCGAGCGGCGTGTCACCGTAGCGGTTCATGATGCGGTCGGAGAGGGAACCGTGGTTGGTGCCGATCCGCATGGCGCGGCCGAGTTCCTGGCACCGGCGAACCAGCGGCGTGAACGCTTTTTCGAGGCGTTCGAGTTCTTCGGCGTATTGGTTGTCGGAGTATTCCCGCGTGGCAAATTTCTTCCGGTCAGCGTAGTTGCCGGGATTGATGCGGATTTTTTCGCACCACAACGCCGCTTCCATCGCCGCCGCCGGCACAAAATGAATGTCGGCGACGATCGGCGTTTGGAAACCGCGTTGACGGAGTTCGGTGACGATTCGCTGAAGGTTTTTTGCGTCGTTGATGCTGGGCGCGGTGATGCGGAGAATCTCGCAACCGGCTTCGATGATCGGGATGGCTTCCTGCACGCAAGCGGCAGTGTTCATCGTGTCCGAAATCAGCATCGTTTGGACACGGATGGGGTTGTCGCCGCCGACGCCGACGTGGCCGACTTTCACTTCGCGGGTGCGTCGGCGTTGGCGGAAGAAGGGGTTGGCGCAGTAGTTCATGGTTGGGTGGCGGGGACGACTTCATTGGTTTGGGCCGGCACTTTTGCGTCGCCAAAACGGAAGCCAAAGAAGCGTCGAAAATCAAACACCGTGACGTAGAGCATGAAACTGATCAGCAGAATCGCGAACGCGGTCGAGATCGCCTGCACGAAGCGGGCGTTCAGCGGCCGGCGGAAGACGGATTCAAAAATCGCAAACGTGATGTGGCCGCCGTCGAGCACCGGCAAGGGCAGGAGGTTGATGATGGCGAGATTGATGTTGAGCAACACGGCGAACCAGACGCCGCGCAGAATGCCGCCCTGTTTGATTTCGTGCCACCAACCGCCCATGATTCCCACCGGGCCGCTGAGACTGCGGGCGCCGACGCCGGTTTCTTTCGAGTGCATGAGCGCGTACACGGTGTCGCCCATCAAATGGAGAATGTCGCGAAACTGCTTCACCGGCGTCGGGCCGGGGCGGACGATTTCATACTCCAACTCATCGTCCAACAAGACGCCAATGCGGCCGACTTTTTCTTTCGGATTAAAATCGGGCGTCACGTGCAACGTCACCGGTTGACCTTGGCGCATCACGCGGATATCGGTCGGCAGATCGGTGCGTTTGCCGATCAACTCGCGCAACTCATGCGCGCTGGATACCGGCACGCCATCCACCGAAAGAAATTTGTCGCCCATCCGCACCCCGGCCCGCGCGGCGGCGGAATCGGGCAACACATCGCGGGCGAACGGTCGGCCCGAGGGATACAGGTTGATGGTCTTGACCCCGAGCACTTGATTGACCTCCGACGGGAGGCTGTACTCCTTGCGTTCGCCGGCGCGTTCCAGCAGCAGTTTTACCTCCGGCTCGCGGCTGAGGGCCACCGCGCGGGTGATGTCCATCCACGTTTTCACAGGCCGGTCGTTCACGCTCACAATGCGGTCGCCGGGGAGAATACCGAGTTGCTCTTCCAAACTGCCGGGATCAATCCAGCCCACAACCGAGGGATTGACGGGTTGGGGGAGGCCGGCGATCCAGACGATGCTCGCCAACACGGCCGCAAATCCGATGTTCATGAGCGGGCCGGCGATAGCGACGAGGATTTTGGACGCAGGCGAAGCCGGCGGCAATTGCTCGGCTTGGTTGTCCGTTTTGCCTTCGATGGTTTCCATCGGTGACATCTGCGGCAGGGCAACGTAGCCGCCAAACGGGATCCACGACACGCGGTAATCAACCCCGTCCTTCGTCCATCCGAAAATCTTCGGGCCGAACCCAATCGAGAACCGCTCGATTTTCATCCCCCGCCGCTTGGCGACCCAGAAATGGCCGAGTTCGTGGATAAAAATTGTCAGCGCAAAGAAAAAAATCACCAGCAACGCTGGATAAATTTTGGTGGAAACAAATTCGGTTATGATTTCAAATGACACGTTCGGCTTCCTTTCTGGCCCATAAATCAGCGGCCAGTATAGCATCGAGCGGAGCATGTGCAACCACCCGGTGGACGGCCATCACGCGCTCCGTCGTCTCGAAAATTTGGAGGAACTTGATTTGGCCGGCGACGAACCGCGCCACCGCCACCTCATTCGCCGCATTGAACACCGCCGGCATCGTGCCGCCCGCCCGGCCGGCCTCGCGCGCCAGTCGCAGCGAAGGAAACTTCACCACATCCGGGTTCTCAAACGTCAACGTCCCAATCCGCGCAAAATCGGTCGGCGGCATCGAATTGGGCAGCCGGCCCGGCCACGTCAACGCGTACTGAATCGGATACCGCATATCCGGCGTGCTCAACTGCGCCAAAATCGAGCCATCAATAAACTCCACCATCGAATGCACCACGCTCTGCGGATGCACCACCACGTCCACCCGGTCGATCTCCACATCGAACAACCACCGCGCCTCAATCATCTCCAGCCCCTTGTTGAACAAGGTCGCCGAATCAATCGTGATCTTTTGGCCCATGTTCCACGACGGATGCTTCAACGCCTGCGCCACCGTGATGTTCGCGAACTGCTCGCGTGGCGTCTGCCGGAACGGCCCGCCCGACGCCGTCAAAATCAACCGCTTCACCGACGCCGGCTCCCGGCCTTCGAGACACTGAAAAATCGCCGAATGCTCACTATCCACCGGCAACACCTTCACGCCATACTTGCGCGCCTCGCTCATCACCAACTCGCCGGCCATCACCAAAATTTCCTTCGACGCCACCGCGATGTCTTTCCCGGCGCGAATCGCCGCCAAGGCCGGCTCCAGCCCGGCGGTGCCGACAATCGCGATGAGCACGATGTCCGCCTCCGGCATCGTCGCCAACTCGATCAATCCCTCTTCCCCCGCCAACACCGGCTGGTGCAGACGCGTCGCCAACTCACGGGCCTTCTCCCGGTTGGTCATCGCGACTTTGAGCGGCTTGAATTGCCGGACGGCCTGCTCCATGCCATCCACGCTCTCGCGGGAAGCCAGTCCGACCAAGCGCACCTGGGCCGGTAAATCCGCCGCCACTTTCTGGGTCGAGACACCAATCGAGCCGGTTGTGCCGAGTAACACTACGTTCTTGGGTTTCATTTGAATGCACGGATGCTACACGATGCGCTCCATCACCCGCAAGCGCTGCCGCAGCGCCGTCAAGGCTGCAGCACGAGGCGTAGATAGACGTAGAGCAGGGGCGCGGTGAAAAGCAGGCTGTCCACGAGATCCAGCGCGCCGCCGTGGCCGGGGAGGATGGTGCTGGAATCTTTGATGCCGGCTTCGCGTTTGATCAGGGATTCCGCCAAGTCGCCCACGACAGCCGCGGCACCGAGCAGGAGGCCGAGGATGACGCCGTGGGTCATGTTCATGTGCAACTCCGCTTGCAGAAAATGAACGCAGAGCAGGCTGCTGATCAGGGCGAACAGCATGCCGCCGGCGGTGCCTTCCCAGGTTTTATTCGGGCTGATGCGCGGGATCATTTTGTGCCGGCCCAGTGTGGAGCCGACGAGGTAGGCACCGATGTCGGTGAATTTTGTCACGACGACGAGATACATCACAAAGAAGCGGCCGGTAGGCGCGGCAAAGTTGATCCGGGTGATGAAGTTGCCCAGCCACGCCACATACATCAGGCCGAACAACGTCACGGCCATCGTCTCGATGCCTTGCGGATTGAGTTTTTGCGGGAACTGACGAATGAAGACGCCGAGCGTGAAGACCAGCAAAATCAGGATGTCGAAATCATACGAGAGCTGCACCACGTCCTGCCGGCGATGGATAAACCAGCTACCCGAAATCAGCGCCAGCGTGCCCGCCGTGCCCCAGACTTTGTACGTGCGCAGTCCTTTTGCCTCGCAGATGACGTAGAATTCCCACACGGCCCGGGCGAGCACGATATTGACGAACAGGTACAGCGCCGTCGGCGGCAGCCAAAACACCACCGCGACCATGACGCCCCAAAGGACGATGGAACTGATCAGCCGCCACCGAAATCCCGACCGGCTGGGCGGCAGGGTCGTGGCCGCTGCGATGCTGGGCTGCTCGGAACTCATGTGGTCTCCGGGGGGGCGACGCGTCCGAAGCGGCGATGACGTTGACTGTAGTCGGCCAGCGCGGCTTCCAACTGCGGTTTGCGAAAGTCCGGCCACAACGTTTCGGTGACGTGAATCTCCGCGTAGGAAATCTGCCACAGCAAAAAGTTGCTGACGCGCAATTCCCCGCTCGTGCGCACCAGCAAATCCGGGTCCGGAATCGCGCGGGTGTAAAGATGCTGACTCACTAGGGCTTCATCAACATCCGAAATGTCGAGTCGCCCGGCTTTGATCTCCCGCCCGATCTGGCGCACCGCATCCACGATCTCGGCGCGGCCGCCGTAGCTCAAGGCGAGCACGAGCGTCAGGCCGGTGTTCTTGCTGAGGGCGGCGATGCTTTTATCCAATTGTTTTTGTGCGCGGAGCGGTAATTCGTGGAGCCGGCCAATCGCGGCCAGTCGGACATTGTTCTTGTTCAACTCCGGAATCTCCTGCTGGAGATAGAACTGCAGCAGTTGCATGAGCGCGGAAACTTCCGCCTTGGGCCGGCCCCAGTTTTCCACCGAGAACGCGTACAAGGTCAGGTATTCGATGCCGAGTTCGCCGCAGGCGCGGACGATCTGGCGGACGCTTTCCGTGCCGGCGCGGTGGCCTTCAATGCGGGTGAGGCCGCGTTGTTTGGCCCAGCGCCCGTTGCCGTCCATAATAATGGCGACGTGGCGCGGAGGTTTGTTGGCCGACGTGGTCATGCGGAGGCAATCTTCCCAAACTCCCACACGCCGGGTGCCGTCACAGGAAAATCGTCTCCTCCCGGCGGGGACCGACGCTGATGATGCTGAGTTTCGCGCCACTCAATTGGGCGATGCGTTGCAGGTACACCCGGGCGCGTTTCGGCAGTTGGTCAAATTCCAGAATGTGCTTCGTCGAGGACTGCCAGCCATTGAACTCTTGGTAAACCGGGACACAGGCGGCCAGCACGTCCACATCGGTCGGCATGGTTTCCAGCATCTTTCGACCGTGCTTGTAGCCGACGCATACTTTGATTTTGGGCAGCGCGTCGAGCACATCAAGTTTGGTGACGGCGAGGTCGTCAATGCCATTGACCATCACCGCGTACCGGGTGGCAATGGCGTCGAACCAACCGCAGCGGCGCGGCCGGCCGGTGGTGGCGCCAAACTCTTTCCCCGTCTCGCGCAACTCGCTGCCCTGCTGGTCGAGCAACTCGGTGGGGAAGGGGCCTTCACCGACCCGGGTGGTGTAGGCTTTCATGACGCCGACGACCCGGTTCATCCGGTTGGGCGGGATGCCGGTGCCGATACAAGCGCCGCCGGCCGTGGCGTTCGAGCTGGTGACGAAGGGGTACGTGCCAAAATCAATGTCGAGATGCGTGCCTTGCGCGCCCTCGAACAGGATGTTCTTGTTCGCGCGCACCGCCCCGTTCAAGAGGGTGACGGTGTCGGCGATGAACGGTTTCAGTTTTTGGCCGACCGCTTCGTATTCGTCGTAGATTTTTTTGAAGCTCATCGGCCGGTGGCCGAAGGTCTTGAAGATTTCGTTGTTTTCCCGGACTTTGCGGCGGAGCCGGTCGGCGAAACGTTCGGGCGTCAGCAGGTCGCCGATGCGCAGGCCGGTGCGGGCGACTTTATCGGAATAGGCCGGGCCGATGCCCCGTTTCGTGGTGCCGATCTTGCGTTCGCCCTTTTGCTCTTCGCGGATCACATCGAGCAGCCGGTGGTACGGCAGGACCATGTGGGCGGTCTCGCTGACGTAGAGATTGTTATCCACGGCAACGTTGCGGCCGCGCAGATGAACCACCTCTTCGAGCAACGCCACGGGATCCACGACGACGCCGTTGCCGATGACGTTCACCTTGCCGGGATAGAGAATGCCCGAGGGAATCAAGTGGAGGACATATTTTTCGGGGCCGACCTCGACGGTGTGACCGGCGTTGTTCCCGCCTTGATAGCGGACCACCACGTCCGCCTGCTCGGTCAACACATCAATGATCTTGCCTTTGCCTTCATCGCCCCATTGGGCACCTACGAGAATGGTCGTTGCCATGACAGCCGTGCACCATAATGGAAAGGCAAAGCCAGTGGCAAGCGACAACACGCTTTTTTCGAGGTTGACAGTGTTTTGAGCGTCCGATAGTGTGCGCGCCTCACACGTTCGGAACAGAAGGAATCATGAGCACATTTTTCGCAAAACAAGAAGAGCAGAAGCCGCGTTGGTTCGTCATTGATGCCGACGGCAAGGTGTTGGGCAAACTGGCGGTGAAAGCCGCCAACCTGTTGCGCGGCAAAAACAAACCGACGTTCACCTCGCATGTGGACACGGGCGATTTCGTCGTCGTCGTCAACGCCGAGAAGGTCGTGTTGACCGGCCGCAAAGAAACGCAAAAGAAATACATGCGTTTTTCCGGCTTCACCGGCACCGAGAAGATTCAATCCGCCAAAGCCATTCGCGCCGGCCGCAATCCCGGCCGCCTCATCGAATTGGCCGTGCGCGGCATGATTCCCCACAACCGGCTCGGTCGCCAAACCATCACCAAACTCAAAATCTATACGGGGCCGACGCATCCGCACACCGCCCAGCAGCCCGAACCCATTTCGCTCTAAGGAATCTCTCATGGCCAAAGCACAAGCCCCCAGCGCAATCACGGCCGTCGGCCGGCGCAAGACCAGCGTGGCCCGCATTCAACTGCGGCCCGGCACTGGCATCATCTCCATCAACGACCGCAAGTTCGAGGACTACGTCACGATCCCGAATTTGCAACAGCAAGTGTTGCTGCCGTTTCAGGTCACGGACAACGAGAAGAAATTCGACGTCGCGATCAAGGTCGCCGGCGGCGGCCCTGCCGGTCAGGCCGGTGCCATCCGGCTCGGGATCGCGCGCGCCTTGCTCAAATTGGCCCCCGATCTGCGCGGCGCGTTGCGCGAAAAAGGATTGTTGACCCGCGACCAACGCATGCGCGAGCGCGAGAAGTACGGTCAACCCGGCGCCCGCAAGCGGTTCCAGTTCTCGAAACGCTAATTCCGAATTCACTCTTGCATGCGCAGGCCCCGGGTTTGATACTCTGGGGCCTGTTGCTTTTGGCGGTATGAACAAAACCAAAATTGGCATCGTCGGCGCCAGCGGGTATTCGGGACAGGAACTGATTCGGCTGCTGTTGCGGCACCCGGGCGCGGACGTTGTTTGCTACACCTCCCGGCAGTATTCCGGCAAGGCGGTGGCGGATGTGTTTCCCAAATTTCGCGGGCTGACGGATGCGAAGTTTGTCGAGTCCACCCCGGACACGGTGGCGGGAGATGTGGTGTTTCTCGCGCTGCCGCACGGCGTCGCAGCGGAGTATGCGGTGGCGTTGTTGGCGCGTGGGAAAAAGGTACTCGATCTCTCGGCGGATTTTCGGCTGAAGTCCGCGGCGGTTTACCAGGATTTCTACGAACATGAGCATCCCGCGCCGGACTTGCTGGCGCAGGCGGTGTACGGGTTGCCGGAACTGTACCGGGACCAGATCAAAGCGGCGCAGTTGGTGGCGTGTCCGGGTTGTTACCCGACCAGCATCATTCTGGGCGCGACGCCGGCGTTGCGGCTCGGGTTGGCGAAACGCACCGGCATCGCGGTCGCCAGCATGAGCGGTGTCAGCGGAGCCGGCCGGAAGGTGGCCGATGAGTTTTTGTTCACCGAATGCAACGAAAGCGCCCGGGCCTACGGAATTCCGAAGCACCGGCACTTGAGCGAGATTGAACAGGAATTGGGGACGACGATTTCGTTCACGCCGCATTTGATTCCGCTGAATCGTGGCATCGTGAGCACGATTTACTTGGAAGCAGTCAATGGCGCCGGCGCGCTCGCGGCGTACCGGGATTTTTACAAAGGCGAGCGATTTATCCGGGTGACGGACGCGTTGCCGGACACGAAGAACGTGGAATTGACAAACTACTGCGACCTCTCCGTGCGGTTCGATCCGCGCATGAACCGGCTCGTCGTGGTGAGCGTGATTGATAACCTGACAAAAGGCGCCGCCGGGCAGGCCGTCCAATGTCTCAACTTGGTGTGTGGCTATGACGAAACAACCGGGCTTCTCTAGGGTTCGCGGTTCCGTGACGGCGCCGAGCGGATTTCGCGCGGCCGGCGTGGCGGCCGGCATCAAGGCCAATGGCAACAAGGACATGGCCCTGCTGTTGTCCGACGTGCCGGCGACGGTGGCGGGTGTGTTCACGACGAACAAAGTGAAAGCCGCGCCGGTCAGGGTGAGCATGAACGCCGTCAAATCCGGCGTGGCGCGCGCGATCATTGCCAACAGCGGCAACGCCAACGCCTGCACCGGGGCGGTCGGATTGGTTCACGCGAAAGCGATGGCGGCGGCGGTGGCGCGGCGGATCGGTTGCAAGGCCGAGAATGTGTTGGTGTGTTCCACCGGGCGCATCGGCGTGACGATGCCATTGGTGAAAGTGGAAGTCGGTATCAAACGATTGCTCGGCATGTTGCAGCCTCGCGGCGGTCATGCGGTGGCGGAAGCGATCATGACCTCCGACACGTTTCCCAAGGAAGTGGCGGTGGCGATTCGTCATGCCGGCCGCACAATTCACGTGGCCGGTGTCGCCAAAGGTGCCGGGATGATTCAACCGAAAATGGCCACGATGTTGAGTTTCCTCACGACCGACGCCGCGATTCCGCGCGCGGCGCTCCAGAAAGCGTTGCGGACGGCGGCCGACCAGTCGTTCAACCGCATCAGCGTGGACGGCGACATGAGCACGAACGACACGGTGATCTTGCTCGCGAATGGCGTGGCCGGCCCCGTGCCACTCGGAAAATTCCAGGAAGCGCTCAATTTCGTGTCTCTCGAACTCGCCAAGATGATCGTCCGCGACGGCGAAGGCGTGACCAAGTTCGTCACGATCAACGTCCAAGGCGCGGCGAATGATCGCGACGCGGAGATTGCCGGTCGCGCGGTCGCCAACTCGGTGCTCGTCAAAACCAGTTGGTGCGGCGGGGACCCGAATTGGGGCCGCATCATGGACGCGCTCGGGTATTCCCGCGCTCACGTCGTGGAAGAGAAAGTGGACATCGCCTACGACGGCGTCGTGGCCGTGCGCGGCGGCATGCCAACGAAGATTCCGCTGGCGAAACTGAAACCGATTGTCGCCAAAACCGATTTCACCGTGGACATCCAACTCCATCTCGGCACCGGCCGCTGCACCCTTTACACCTGCGACCTCACCGAGAAATACGTCGAGTTGAACAAGGGCGAATAATTGCGATGGAAGTAGTACTCGACAAGCTGGCGGGGGCGTTGGACCCGGAGCGGCCGGAAGCCTTGCTTGTTGGCGGGCAAGCATTGCCCGCCTATGGCGTGGTGCGGCAAACGTTGGATATTGACTGCTTGGCTGCCCCCGCCGGGCAGGCCAAACTGAAGCGGGTGCTTGAGTTGGCCGGCTACTGCTTGGCGGGACAATCAGCGGCGGTGCTGCGTTATCACCACGATTCGTTGCTTTTGGTGGATGTGGATATCCTCTTGGTCAACGTGGACACCTATGACAAGCTCCTGCGGGACAGTCGGGAATGGCGGACCGAGAAGAGTGTTTGGCGAGTTCCCTCACTGCCGCACTTGATGGCCTTGAAACTCCACTCGATGAAAAATAATCCAGCCCGCCGCGGGCATGACCTGACCGACTTGATCAGTTTGCTCGAACAGAATCCACAGGCTCTGACGCGTGAGGCGGTCCGAGACTTGTGTCAGGAGTTTGGCCTGCCGGAGATTGCCGCCGACTTGGAGCGGCTCTTGCCATGACCGGCCTGACGTTACCCGTCTTTGAAATGCCGCCCGTGCCACGCAAAAAAATTCCCGTGGCCGTCTGGATGGCGTGGCACACCGAGTTCGTGCGCCGGCTGAAGGTCGCCGGCGAGTATGACAAGATTCAACAATCGCCGGCGCATCAACCGGCCGCCGTCCCATTTGAATTCAAGCACTAGCCCATGCAAGACCTGATCCAAAAAGCCCATGTGTTGTTGGAAGCGTTGCCGTATATCCAACGGTTTCGCAGTTCCACGTTTGTGGTGAAGTACGGCGGGAGTTTCATGGACTCGCCCGACCCGCAAGTGCGGAATGGCGTGGCGGCGGACATTGTCTTTTTGGAAGTGGCGGGGATCAATCCGGTCGTCGTCCACGGCGGCGGCAAAGCGATCACCAAAGCGATGGAGCGGGCCGGGATTCAGGCTCAATTTGTGAACGGGATGCGCGTGACGGACGCGGCTTCCATGCAAATTGTCGAAGACGTGCTCGCCAATGTGATCAATCGGGACATCGTCGAAATGATCCAGAAACTCGGCGGCAAAGCGCGCGGGTTTTCCGGTAAAGATGTGTTCCGCTGCACGCAACTCGATCCGCAACTCGGTTACGTCGGCGAAGTCACCGACGTGGAAGTGGAGCAAGTGCGGAAATGCCTGCGCGCCCAAGTCACGCCGGTCATCAGCCCGATTGGGCTGGGTGAAGATGGCCACGCCTACAACATCAATGCCGATGTCGCCGCCGCCAAATTGGCGATGGCCGTCGGCGCCCGCCGGCTGGTGTTCCTCAGCGACGTGCCCGGCTTGTTGCGCGACCCAAAAGACCCGGCCACGCTGATCTCCCATCTCCAAACCACCGAGGTACCCGGCTTGAAAGCACAGGGTGTCATTGACAAAGGCATGATCCCCAAAGTGGACAGTGCCGTCGCGGCAGTTCAGGCCGGGGTGCACCGTGTCCATTTTGTAGATGGCCGGGTGCCGCATTCCGTGTTGCTGGAGATTTTCACTGATAAGGGTGTCGGCACCGAGATAGTGAAATAAGCCGTCCCTCCCGCAGCGCGGCTCACCATTGCCCGGAGTAGCACGTAAGTCGTCCGTTCCGTGCGTCCAAAATCCGATCCTCGACCGGCCCCGGGAACAGCGAGATGCGCGAGGTCAAACGCCGGCCCAAGCCCTATCCCCGGCTGATGCGCCACCGGATCGCCATCCGAAGTCTCAAACCGCACTCCG
>Ga0105049_10006990_pt1 | contig 13118 bp, 9 predicted proteins | sample MAT06_FD_78087 | JGI IMG/M metagenome (GOLD analysis project Ga0105049, IMG submission 78087) | Freshwater microbial communities from Lake Fryxell liftoff mats and glacier meltwater in Antarctica - MAT-06 | ecosystem: Environmental > Aquatic > Freshwater > Ice > Liftoff microbial mat | place...
ACGGGATTGATTCCGGACTAAAAAGGATTGATTCCGGTCAGAATGGGATTGATTCCGGACTAAAAAGGATTGATTCCGGTCAGAACGGGATTGATTCCGGTCAGAACGGGATTGATTCCGGACGTTTTGGAATGATTCCGGACATTTTGGAATGATTCCGGTTCTGGGGTGGGTGGTTTGGCGTCGGAAACAATAATCACCCAGTCGGCATGGCCGATCCTCCCGCGCCCCACATCGACCGGGGCCATCTCGCGGCCCAGAACTGGTCACGCCGCCCCCAGTCGGCGCAGACATCGTGCGTCGGGTCGCCTATCCTTTGCATATCACCGTTGGCCCGCAACACCGCAAGATTATCGCATGAGTACCGTTTCCGCTCCCGTGTCAGTCGCCCAGGCGCAGCGCCCCAAGTTGGTGGTGTGGTTCCTCATCACGCTGGTCACCATCCACATCCTGGCGCTGTTCGCGTTTTTGCCTTACACCTTCGTGTGGTGGGGCATTCCGCTCGTGATCGTGGGTAACTTCATCTTCGGCTCGATTGGCATTAACCTCGGCTACCACCGGATGCTGACGCACAAGGCCGCCACGTTCCCCAAATGGCTCGAACGCATCTTCGTGCTGTGTGGCGTGTGCTGTCTCGAAGGCTCGCCGTTGTGGTGGGTATGCGTTCACCGGATGCACCACCAGCACAGCGACGAGGCCGGCGACCCGCACAGCCCCAAGGAGAACTTCTTCTGGGGTCACATGCAGTGGATTTACACCATCGACCCCAGGCAACGGTCGCTCTCGACCTTCGAGAAGTACATCCCCGATCTGATGACCGATCCGTTCCTCCGCTGGCTGCACCGCGGCAACAAATGGGTGTTCATCTACTTCGCGCACGCTTTGCTCATCGGCGTTCTCGGGCTTGGGCTGGGCTTCCTGATCGCGGACAGCACGGAAGTCGCCCTCCAGATTGGCACGCAAATCTTCGTGTGGTGTGTGTTGGTTCGCACGGTGTACGTCTGGCACATCACTTGGCTGGTGAACTCCGCGTCGCACCGCTGGGGTTATCGCAACTACGCGACGAATGACGGCAGCCGGAATAATGTGGTGGTCGCTCTGCTAACCAACGGCGAAGGCTGGCACAACAACCACCACGCCACGCCGCGAGCGTGTTCGCAGGGGCACCGCTGGTGGGAGATCGATCTGACGTTCACGTTCGTCCGCGCTCTTCAAGTCGTCGGTCTGGCGTGGGATGTGGTGCCACCGAAGGTGCCGAAACACCTCGCGGAGAAAGCTTAGCGCTTTGCAGCAATTCCCGGTCATTGGATTGGTGATGCCCCAGATTGCCTATTTTGCGGTTGGTGCTATTCGTTGCCAAGAATGGAGATCGCAGGGGAGTGTCGAAAGTGGTCGAACCGCTTTCCGTCCGAACTGAACGCTCCCGATTGAATGAATGCGTCGTTCCCGTGGGGAAATGGGAAGGTCGCCTGAACCCGGCAGGTCGCGGTATCCCAGATTTTGACCGTTTGGTCGTCGCTGCCCGTCGCCAGCGTCTTGCCGTCTGGTGAGACGACCACCAGGCGGACATCGCCCGTGTGCCCTTCCAATGTGTCGAACAACTTCCCATCCGGAAGCCGCCAGAGTTTCACTTCCCCATTGAAACCGCCCGTCACCAGGCGTTGACCATCGGGAAAGAAGCCGACGGCGAGAGCGGCCAGGGAGTGCGCGAGGAAGGTCGAAACGGCGCGACCGTCGTCCAGGTTGAAGAGCCTCACGTTGCCGGTCTTGGAAGTCGCCGCCGGTTGCATCAAGCGTGAGCGCCAGCGTCTCGAACGAAGAAGGTTGCGGGTACGTCACGGCCTTCCAGCAACTCCATTCCCAGCCGAGTGCGTTGGCGAACGCGAGGTTTAGGGCTTTCCGAAAACCAAGCGCGGAGGGCGCGGAGCATGGGCAAATCTCCTTGGAGGAATTAACTTCGCTCAAGTTAAGCGACGATTCGCCGCGCCCCAAGAGCGAAAAACGAACAAGCGATTATGAAGAGCGGATGTGCAAGAACCGCCAAGGCGGGCTACCCTCTGCATATCACTCGGGGGGCTTCTCGCTGCCGGGCGGGCGGCGGAACTTCGCGGGGAGTTTCGCCACGGTGGTCGGCTTCACGGCGGGCTTCACCTTGAGCGCCTTGTCGGCGATGTCGGTGCGGAAGTGCATGCCCGTGAAGCTGATTCGCTTCACGGCTTCGTAAACGCGGGCTTTCGCGGCAGCGAGGTCTCGGCCCAGCGCGGTGACACCCAGAACGCGGCCGCCGTCGGTGACCACGCGGCCCTTGTCGTCCAGTTTCGTGCCCGCGTGGAACACCTTCACATCGGGGAGCGACTCGGCTTCCGCGATACCCGTGATCTGTTTGCCAACGTCGTATTTGCCGGGGTAACCAGCGGAACAGAGCAGAACACACACGGAGGGCCGCGGGTCCCATTGTACCTTGTTCTCGAACTCGCTGAGGCGTTCGTCCGCCACGGCTTCAAGCAAGTCGAGCAGGTCGGTTTTGAGCCGCATCAGGAGCGTTTGCGTTTCGGGGTCGCCGAACCGGCAGTTGAATTCGAGGGTTCGCGGGCCTTGGTTGGTCAGCATCATGCCGGCGAATAGCACGCCCTGGAAGGGGAACCGGCCGCGTTTCATGGCGTGAACAATGGGGACGAACACGTCCCGTTCCAGGTCCGCGAGGAGTTTGGGCGTGGCGATGGGTGCGGGGCAGTACGCTCCCATGCCGCCGGTGTTCGGGCCTTTGTCGCCATCGAAAACGGCCTTGTGATCCTGGCACGCCGGCAACGGCAGGATGGTCCGCCCGCTGACCAGCGCGAGCACGGAGATTTCCTCGCCCTCGATCTTCTTCTCGACGACGATCTTGCGGCCGGCCGTCTTACCGAATTCCTCCTCGGTCATGATCCGCCTGACGGCCTGCATGGCCTCGGCATTGTCCTTGCAGACCATGACGCCCTTGCCCCCGGCGAGTCCGTCGGCCTTCACGACGACGGGGTAATCGCGGGTTTCGATGTAGGTGCGGGCCGGGCCGGGGTGGTCGAAGATTTGGAAGTCGGCGGTGGGCACATCGGCGTGCCGCATCAGTTCCTTCGAGAAGACTTTGCTGGACTCGATGCGGGCGGCGATCTTGCTCGGGCCGAAGACCTTGAAGCCCTTCTCTCGCAGGAAATCCGAGAGGCCGGCGGCGAGCGGGTCTTCCGGGCCGATGACGATGAACTCGATCTTCTCACGGTTACACAGGCGCAGAAGTCGGTCTGTTTCGCCGGGTTCGATGGCCGCGTTTGTGGCTCCTTCGGCGGCGGTCCCCGCGTTCCCCGGCGCGCAGAAGATTTTCCCCGCTCGCGGCGACTGCTTGAGTTTCCAAACCAGGGCGTGTTCCCGCCCGCCCTTACCAATCACGAGAAGATTCATGCGGTATTTGTAGGGCAGGCACGCCGTGGCGTCCGCCATGTTCCGGTGCTGGGCACCTTCCGGCGATGGTGTGACCGCCACCAATCCCGTATCGTAATGCCAATTCACGGCGTTCCCGGGGTGCATCATGCTGGGGCAAATTCTCCTGTTCCTGCCGCGCTGGGCGGCGTGGCTCTTCCTGCGCGTGCTGTTCGCGCTGCGCTACCGGGTGAAGGTCGTCGGCAAGCCCGAAGTCTTCGCCAAACCTGGGCCGTATCTGATTCTGCCGAATCACCCTGGGTTGGTCGATCCGCCGAACCTCATCGCGCACCTTTGGCCGGCGTTCCAGGTGCGCCCATTGCTGCTGGAAACGAACTTCAGGAACCCGCTGCTCGCGCCGTTCGGCTGGTTGCTTCGCGCGATCAAGATGCCGGATACGTCGATGGCGAGCAGTGAGAACAAGCAGCGTGCCGAGAAGGCCGTGGCAGATGTTATCGCAGCGCTCAAAGCCGGCGAGAACGTCATCCTTTGGCCCGGTGGCAAGCTCTCCCGCGATGGCTCCGAACGCATCGGCGGGGCACGCACGGCGGCGGATGTGCTGGCCGCATACCCCGCTGTCACGGTCGTGCTGGCTCGCACCCGCGGCGTGTACGGCAGCATGTTCAGCTTCGCCGACGGTGAGCCTTACATCGGCCCGACGCTGTTCCGCGGGTTCTGGCTGCTGCTCGCCAACCTGCTCGTGTTCGCCCCCCGCCGGCGTGTCACGGTCACACTGGAAGCCTTCCCCGCCGACACCCGGCCAGCACTGCCCAACCGCGCCGCCGTGAACCTCTGGCTCGAACAGTGGTACAACGCCGACATTCCCCGCGAAGTCCCCACGTTCGTGCCCCGGCACTTCGCGTTCGGCCCGCGAACCCACACGTTCCCACCGCCACCCGTTGCCAAGGATTTCGACCTCTCAAAGGTGAAGCCCGAGACCAAGGCGGCCGTCTCGCAATTCATGGAAGAGAAGATAAAGCGACCGCTCACCGCCGACGAGAACGCCCCTGACATCACCTTTGCCAAACTCGGCCTCGATAGCCTGGAAGCGATGGAAGTCACGTTAGCGGTTGAACAACAGTTCGGCTTCAACAGCGACAGCGTGCCGAAAGCGATTGGGGAACTCTGGGCGCTCGCCGAGGGGCTGCAGGAGACGGCACCGCCAAAGCCGCCGCCACTGGGGTGGTTCGACTTGCCGACCGATGACACCCCGCTGTCAATCCCCGGCGAGACCGTCGCGGAAGCCTTCCTGAATCAGGCCTTCGCCCGTCCCAAGATGATGATCGTCGCGGACGACTTGGCCGGCGGCGTCACCTACGAGCGAGTCATCATCGGGGCCGCTGTGATGGCCGCTCGCTTCCGCAAAATCCCCGCCACCAACGTCGGCCTGATGCTCCCCGCCTCCGTGGCGTGCGACCTCGCGTTCCTGGGCATTCACCTAGCGGGCAAGGTTCCCGTGTTGCTGAACTGGACAACCGGGCCAGCGAACCTCGGCCACGCGGTGAATGTGGCGAGCCTCACCCATGTTGTTACCTCGAAGACGTTCGTGGATCGCGTCAGCGTCGAAGTTCCGGGGGCGAAACTCCTCTTCCTCGAAGACCTGCGCGCTGGGGTCGGCACCTTCGAGAAATTGCGGCGACTCCTGGCCGTGCGGTGGTTCGGCGGGTGGACCCGGCGGCGCATGCTCGGCCGCCTGAACCCCGACCCACACCAACCCGCCGTGGTGCTGTTCACCAGCGGCAGCGAGAAGGCACCGAAAGCCGTGCCGCTGTCGCATCGCAACATTATCAGCGACCAACGCGGTTGCCTCGAAGCGCTGAAGCTGAGTCGACACAACTCGGCCATCGGGTTCCTGCCGATGTTCCACAGCTTCGGCCTCACGGTCACGGGATTGCTACCGCTGTTCGTCGGCGTGCGAATCGTGCATCACCCGGACCCCACCGACGCCGGCGCGCTCGTCCGCAAGATTGCCGGTTACAAGCCCTCCCTTATCGCGGGCACACCAACATTCCTCGGCTTCATCCTCGATCGCGCCAAACCCGGCGACCTCGAATCACTGCGTCTCGGCGTGGTGGGGGCCGAGAAGTGTCCGCAGCACGTCTTCGACAAGGCGAAACACCTCGCCCCCGAGGCGGAGATTCTCGAAGGCTACGGCATCACCGAGTGTTCGCCCGTGGTGAGTGTGAACCGGCCGGGACACGCGAAGCCCGGCACCATCGGCGACCCGTTACCCGGCGTCGAAGTGTGCGTGATCGACCTGGAAACCAAGGAAGTTTTGCCACGCGGCAAGATGGGAATGCTCCACATCGCAGGGCCGACCGTGTTCGCCGGCTACCTCGGGTACGACGGCCCGGCCCCATTCGAGGAACGCGACGGCAAGCGCTGGTATGTTGCGGGTGACTTGGCAGAACTCGACGAAAGCGGGGCCATCGTCTTCCACGGCCGGTTGAAGCGATTCCTGAAAGCGGGTGGCGAAATGATCTCTCTTCCGGCGCTCGAAGAGCCGTTCACCAAGAAGTTCCCGCCCACCGATGAAGGGCCGCGTGTGGCCGTGGAGGGAATCGAAACCGACGGTGGCCGCCGCGTGGTGCTGTTCACGACGGAAGAGTTGGATGTCCGCGCTGCGAACGCGCTGTTGCAGGCCGAAGGCTTCCGCGGCGTGATGCGCCTGGACGAAGTCCGCAAGCTGGACAAAATCCCGATCTTGGGGACCGGCAAGACGGATTACAAGGTGCTGCGGGCGCAGATCGAGAAACCGGGGTGAGACCCCGCGATGCCGCAAGCGGCTACACATATTGCCGCTTGCGGCATCGCGGGAACGAATCTACTCGATCATGGCACCCCAGCCGTCTCACTTGGTCTTGCCGCGGCTTCTTTGCGTGGATTACCCTTCTCCGCGCGGCTCCGCCGGTTTGGCAATCTTCGCCATGCCACCAGCGCGGGACTGTGTGGAGGGATTCAGCATGATTCGCTGGAGTGCGATTACGACCGGGGCTGTGCTCGTGGTCGGGGCGGCGTTCGTCGCGGGGTCGTCGGTGCCGCCCGCGCCGCCACCACCGGGCGTGGGCTTGGGAAAGCCGGAACTGGTGAAGGCCACTATCATCGGCCAGAAAACCGGCTACTTCAACATGGCTGCCGTGATGCGTGGCTACAAGCGGGCTAACGTAGCGACCGAGAAACTCATCGAGCGCCGCAATCGCATGACTGGCAACTTGATGGGCTTGCGAGGCATGTATATCGAGTTGCAACGGAGCCTGCAGAATGAAGCCGGCAAGCCTGGAACAAACGCGAAACGCCAAGAGGAGATGGCCCGCGATCTGGTCACCGTCACCCGCCGCATAGAGGACATGGACCGCGAAATCAACAAACTTCTCAACAACAAGGCCACGGACATCATTACTGAGTTGTACGATGAGGTTCGCGCCACGGTCGTCGTCATGGCCCGCGAACACGGCTTGAGCGCCATGCTGGCTTATCCCGATGCGGTCACGCTGGAAGAAGCAAATAACCCGCTCATCAAAGAATTGAAGCTCAAGCCGCCGGCAGCCATGCCGTTCTACCTCGACCCGAGCGTCGATTACACGGAAGAACTGCTCGAGCGACTCAACGCGAAGTTCGCGGCCGGCGATGGCGGGAAGTGAAGTTAGTTAGCTAGCTATCAGTTTTCAGCTATCAGCCATCAGCAAGAAAAAGCAGAAAGCCAGGTGTCGTGAGACCCTGGCTTTCTTCGCGGCAAGTGTTCACTTCACCCGTTGTGGGTTCACCACGATGGGCACCTGCCCCGGTTCGGCGGCGCTTGGCACCTTCGGCTTCACTTGCTCGCCCAACTCGAACGGATCGGGCAGCGTCACCTTCAGGAAACCGGCACGCGACACGGGCACCTTCACCGGCGGAGCGATGACCGACGCGTTCCCGAAGTCCGAAGTGGGGTCTTCAAGGCTCACCCGCTCGTTGAACGGCCGGCCGAGGGTCGGCATCGCGGGCGGCAAGTTCACGTCGCGTGCCCGTTCCGTGATGCCCGCCGCGATGGGGAACGTCGGCTTCGCAGGCACATCGCCCGCCCCAAACCCGAGTTCGACTGGAACACGTTCGGCAGGCGGCAGGAGTTTCACGTCGGCGGGCTTTGCCAGCGTAATCGGCGGAGGCACATAGCGGGCTTTGTCCGCCGCTTCGGGATTCACTACCTTCGCGGGGACAGTGCGAGGCAGCGGCCCGGCTCCGAGCTTCCCGGTTGTCGGAACGAACACGGTCGGCGTGACCGCTTTCACCACCGCCTTGCCGGCGAGATCGGTCGGATACTCGAACACCGTTGGCGCTTCCGGCGGCTTCACGGGCGGCGCGGGCAACTTTGGTGTTTCGGGGGTCTTCGGCGGCTCAAGCTTCGGCGGCTCAAGCTTCGGCGGCTGAACGGGTTCCGCCGCAACGACCACGTTCATATTCGCGCCGACTTGCTCAGGGGTTTGCTGTGAACAACCCAGTAAACACGGAGTGAGGAGTAATGAATAGCGAGTGATGAGCCGGCACCGAAATAGTTTTACAATTTTCACGGGCGTTCCTCAAACAGGTCAGATTGATAACGTTTCGATTGCGGCGAGCGGTGGACGTAAGTCCCCTGTTCCGTGTGGGTCAGAACAGGGGACTTACGTCCACCGCTCGCCAACCGCTTACTACTTCTTTTCGGGTACTTCAATCACCAATTTCACGGCGGTGTTTTCCTTGGGAAGAGCATCCGCGTTCACGTCGAGTTTGAGGAATTTCTCTTCCTTCATCGTCCACGTTGTCTGAAAGACAGTATCGCTTGTTACGGGGAAAAGCACAATTAAACTTCCCGTGAGGTCGGCCCCGTATTTCTTGTCGTCGGGTTTATTGGGGTCCGGGGCGATCATGGTGGAACCGGTGAACACGAACGTCATCTTCGGTGGTGCTTTCTTGGTCGCAGGGTCCCACAAGATTTTCTCCATCGAGACTTTCTTGGTCGCACCTGGGCCGTCTGGCACCTCAACATACACGTTTACAATAGGGCCGTCGGCTTTGGGGAACGGGTCGCCCTCTTTGGGCGGGCCACCGAGCGCCGGCTTCCCGGCCTTGAGGCCGAGTTGCTCTAACCCTTTGTGAACCTCACTCGGATCGACTTCAAACGAAACGACGATTTCGTGGGCTTTCTTGCCCTTCGGCGCACCCCAGCCGGCGATGAGTTCGATGGGATAAACCTTGTCGAGATTGGCGAGTTTCCGCGGCGCGACCTTGGCGTCCACGCTCACGGTTTTCTTTTCCTTGTCCACAGTCACGCCGCTTGGCTTGTCTTTCTTCTCCTGTGCGCGGGTGCCTTCACTCGACGCAATAGCGCCCGCCAACAATCCGAACATTAACACGAGACGTTTCATATGTTGATATCTTTCCTCAAAACCCCCGGCAAGCCGGGGACTATATGTCTGAAGTCCTCAACCCCCGGCAAGCTGGGGGCTATATGTCTTCAATCATCAATCACTTGGTCCCAATACACACCACAACGGTTTCTTTGCCGGTGTATGGGCCTTCGATGTTGCAGGTGGCGACGAACAGCCTGCCGCCGTGAATGGTGACGCCACCGTAAACCATGCCCGGTGCGCCGCCTTCTTTGGCGATGTTGAGCGTCCACTTCGCAGTGCCGGTTTTCATCTCAATAGCGTGTATGGTGCCGCTTAGATCGGCAACGTAGACAACACCAGCGACGACTGCGGGCGGCGCGAATACGGGCATCTTGCAGTCGTAACGCCAAGTCGGTTCGCCGTCGGCGAGTTTGAAGGCCCGCACTTTGCCATCGGTCGCCGTGGTGACCGCTTGCCCATCCGCCACGGCAGCGCAACCCAACACGCCGCCGGGGATTTCTTTCCGCCACTTCACCTCACCACTCTTGAGGTCGAGTGCCGTTAAGTCCCCTTTCGCGCCCTTGAGTTCCTTGTAGTAGTAGCCGATGGAACTGCCGGGTACGATCACGAGATCGCCGGCCACCGTCGCACCGCCCCACGGGTTGTAAGTGAGTTCGCGTTTCCAGGCGGTTTCGCCCGTTGCGGGGTCGAGTGCGTAAAGTGCCCGCTCGCCGACTTTCTCTTTGTCGAGGTAAGCCGTGGGCACGAGGAGTTTGTCGCCCGCGATGTTCACGGGGGCATCGACGTGCCACTTCTTCTCGCCCTTCTGCCAGACCCGTTTCGGCACAAATGCCAGCAACTGACTATCATCGGGCGGGATGGCGAAATCGTCCTTCTTCGCCTTGGCTTCCTCGTACTTCGCGGTCAAGTCTTTCCACTTCGCCTCTTGCATCTTGGCGATGGTGGGTAAGTCGTACTCTTTGCCATCGAGCGTGGCTTTTTCGAGATCGACACACATCGCACCGGCCGCGCCGCCACCAATGAAGACCTTGCCACCCGCTACGACCGGTCCGCCTTCGAGGTGAATCAAGTCGCCGGGCAGCGTGAGTTGCCAGAGGGGCTTGCTCGTCGTCGCGTTGACGCAGTGCAGCACGCCACCCGAGTCCTGGTGCATGCCGTCGCCGAAGATGAGGTAATCCCCACTCACGGCGGGTGAACTGACCGAAGCGAGCTTCAGATACGGTGCGGACTTCACCCACACCGGCTTCGGCGGATTGCCCCCGGCCGCTGGAAACAACGTCGCTGACGGTCGGTTAAACGCGCCAATTCCCGCGATGTACACGGCGTCCTTCACGGGCACTGGCGCAGCCACGAAGTGATCTTGCGACTTCACGACCCATAGCACCGCGGGCTTCTCGGGGCCAGCGGTGTTGTCGGTGTTACCCGTGCGTTGCGGATTGCCGCGATACGTGCCCCACGGTCCAGGCTCGGCGGCGAATGAGTGACCACAGAGGATGCCGAGGGCACAGAGTGAAAGCAGGTGTTTCATGGGAGGTTCTTTGCTTGGCGAGCGGTGGGCGTAAGCCCACTGTTCTTGTTTAACTTCGCCAGAACAGCCGGCTCACGCCGGCCGCTCGCCGTTGGTATTCGCCAGAACAGCCGGCTCACGCCGGCCGCTCGCCGGTGTTTTCCGCTTGCTCGCCGGTGTTTTCGCACACCCACACCGCGAGCGGGTAGTCCTGGTTCTCGACGTAGCGGGAAGCGGCGACCACGGCGTTCCAGTCCGGCAGTTTGCGTCTGGAGCCGCTTTCTGTCCACCACCGATCGCGGCGACCGAACGTTTCGTTAAGTTTCCGGCTCGCGTAGCTTTTGAAGTCGCGGAGTAACGTTTCTGGCTCCGAGTCGCCGGGCACACCGACGACCAAGTGAATGTGGTTCCGCATCACGGCCGCGGCGAATAGTGTCCACCCGCGATACGCAGCGGTGTCGCGAAACTGTTCGAGTGCAGTTGCCGCCTGTTCAGCGGTCAACAACACGGGTTCACCCGACTGTGCGATAGCGAATTCCCGCAGCGGGCGAACATCACGGGTGTATGGCGTGCCGGGTTGGTTGAACCGAACGCCGGAGCCATCGTCATCCGCGACGTTGCTCACGAAGCCGCGACGGTCACCCGGTAACCAGGTGCCGTAAGTCGTCCAAGTCAGCAACCAGAAGCGGTCACAGTTCATGCAAACCTCCTGGCGAGCAAGTCTTGGCGAGTTTCTTCTTGGCGAGCGGTGGGCGTAAGCCCACTGTTCTCGATTGCGTCTCGATTCGTTGAAGTCAAGAACAGCCGGCTCACGCCGGCCGCTCGCCGAACACTCAGTTCACCTTCACGTTCATCGGTGTGTTCGCCACGGTGATATCCTTGGTCGTGGCTTTCCCATCGGTGCCGATGAGTTCCACTTTGTACGCACCAGGAGCGAGGACGAAGCGTGGGGCGGTGCCGGATTGGCCACCGCGACTGTCGCCGCCTGCCACCGCGACCGAGGCCACAGCCTTGCCGGTCGCGTCCTTCACGACGACCTTGCCGCCGTTCAAGCCGCTCGTGCCGTTGAGTGTGACGACCACGGGTGTCATCGGCCCGCCGGGAGTTTGCACGCCGAACAACGCACACGATTCTTGGCCTTCATTGGCGAAGATCAGGTCGAGTTGACCATCGCCGTTGAGGTCCGCGAACGCGGCGGCTTGCGAGTTGAACACCTTCTGCGTCATGCCGGTCTCGTTGGATTTCTCAGTGAACTGACCGTTACCGGCGTTCTTGAAGTAGCGGTTCGTGCCGCGGAGGCAGCACACGAGAAGGTCGGGCTTGCCGTCGTTATCGAAGTCGCCCCACGCGGCGGACACGGCTCCGGGGATGCCCTTGGCGAGGTCGCCGGCGGCCTGTGCCACGTCGGTGAACTTGCCGGTGCCGTCGTTCTTGTAGAGTTTACACTTGCCATCGATTTGCGGCACGAAGATGTCGATGTGCCCGTCGCCGTCGAAGTCGCAGAGCGTCGGGCCGACCTTGCCGGTCTTGAAGCTGATTCCGGCATCGTCCTTCTGCACGAACTTCCCGCCCTGGTTGATGAATAGCATGCCAGTGCCGGCACCGAAGAGGAAGTCGGGCTTGCCGTCGCCGTTGAAGTCGGCCACCGCGAGTGTGTCGCCTTTCACGTCGGAAGCCGCGCCCTCGGCACCCAATCCCCATGTGGCGGAAATGTCCTCGAACCACAACCCGGCAGCGCCGTCGCCACCCGAACCGAGGGAGAACGTGAAGCCCTGGTCGCCGGTTGTGGCCGTGCTGGATATCTTGATGAGAAGCGTATTCTTGCCGGCCACGAGTTTCAGCGTAAGCGGCGTGCCCTCGGCTTTCGTCGCGGCGTCGGTGTGAATCTTCTTGCCGTTGAGCCAAACGGTCAGGGATTGAGCGGAACGGATGTGGACGGCCACATCGGCGGCGGCACTCATTTCGAGTTCGCGGTGCAGGTAGGTGGCGCAGTTCCCGCCGAACTCGGCGAGGCTCTGCGGTTCGCCGTCCTTGTAGTCCTTCTTAACCCACTTCTGCACGAGGTCGCGCTTGCCCTTGTACTCCTTGTTCACCTCGAACTTGTCGGATTCGATGGGGAACGCGATGTTGTGGTTGCTTTCGGTGCCTTCCTTCGCGCGGAACATGCCGATGGCGTACCAATCGCCGACTTTGGGCAGAACGACTTTCGGCGCATCAGCGCGGATGTTCTTGTAGAGCCGCAAGCCGTGGAAGCCGTTGGCGAGGAGAATATCGGGCTTGCCGTCGCCGTTGAAGTCGCCAAACGCGGCGGCCGTGAGGTTATAAGCCACTTCCGCGGGGAGGCGCTTCGTGTCGTCGCGGAACATACCCTTGCCGATGTTTGTGTACAACTTGGGGCCGGTCGCGGTGGCGAGCAGCAAGTCGGGAAGGCCGTCGCCGTTGCAGTCGGCCCACACGGCCGCGCGGGCACCGCCGACGAGGCCGGGCAGCGAGACTTCGATGAACCCGTCGCCGCCGTTCTGGAGGAGCGACACCTTGTTCGCCCCGCACAGGCACACGTCCGGCTTGCCGTCGTTGTCGAAGTCGATGCTCGTGACCGATTGCGCCTCGGCGTCGAGTTTGGTGAGCGAGGCGTACTTGTCGAACCCCGGCATTCCAGCAAGGCGGCGGATGTCTTCGCCACCCCAGCCGACGAAGTCGCGTTTCGGGTTGTAGTCGATATTCTTCAGGCTCGTCTTCAACCGTTGGATGCGGGCCGTCTTCTTGTGGATGGCTTCCTTGTCGCCGTCCAC
>Ga0105049_10006991_pt1 | contig 13117 bp, 8 predicted proteins | sample MAT06_FD_78087 | JGI IMG/M metagenome (GOLD analysis project Ga0105049, IMG submission 78087) | Freshwater microbial communities from Lake Fryxell liftoff mats and glacier meltwater in Antarctica - MAT-06 | ecosystem: Environmental > Aquatic > Freshwater > Ice > Liftoff microbial mat | place...
AAAAAAGTGCCTTTCTGAATCGTCACCGCTGAAATTCTTCTTTCCAAGACTTCCCGACACATCCCCAACGCCACTGAAAGCGGTTACTTCGGCTCACCCCCCTCGCCGACCCCCTCTGACACCGTTGGCGACTCCGGTGCCGGTGGCTGAATCAGTTCCTCACGGGTGGGCCTGAGCTTGCCCAGATTCTCAGATTCGATCACGTAGTACCAGTCAGCGAACCGCCGACCCAGTTGCTCGGCCCGTTCCTGGGCCGATTTTGTTCGAGCCTTCCAATCGTCGACCGTGCTTTGGAACTCCGAACGCTGCGCGGCCAGTTCCGGTGGAACCGGGTTCGCCGGGTTCTCAGCGGCCGCTTGGTCGGCGGCGACCAGCGCCGTCGGCTTGGCCGGTTCCGCGAGCCCGGCCTGATCAAACCCCGCCATGATCATCATGTAGCGAGCCACGCCCGCCGGTGCCGGGAGATTCAAGGCGGTCGTCTTCTCCGCCCGTGAAGCGCTGACTTCACCACCGCTGGCCGCGTCCTCGCCCTCTGGCACCGGCGCGCCGATCCAGATCGTGTAGATCAGCCCGTCATCGGTCCGGGCTTGCACCTGGCCATCGGTCGCCAGCAGTTGGCCCGTCGGCGATAGGAAGAACCCGCGGGTCTGCAAACTGAGTTGATCGGTGATCGACAGCCGGTCTGCCGTCGATGGGTTGGACAGGATCTTGGCTAGATTCGCCGGCTTGGCGCGGACGCCGACGAGCCGGATCCCCGTCAAGGCGGAGAGTGTTTCGTCCACTCGGCCAGCGTCCACAGGTCCATCGCCGCTGGCCATCGCGGGCGTGGAGGTCAGTGTCCAAACCTTCGCCCCCGCTGAACCGTCCGGAGCGGCCTGGGTCGAAGCGGACGCCGTCCGGTTGAGCGTCAGCGTGTTCCCCTCCGTCACGGCCCCCGTGGTGTCGTCGATTCGGTAGCGGTCGATGACGATCGAGTTGAAGCTCTGCGGGTCGGCGTTGAGCAGGTCCGTCTCGACCCAATCGACAAATTTAGTGCTGAAGCCGCCCGCCAGCGTGGTGACATACGTCCGCTTGGCCAACGGCCCGCTCAAGTCGCGCACGAATAGCCGCCCGCCCGAACCCGCACCCCCCCCGGCGGGCTTGCCGAGGACCAGATCCGCCAACGCTCGCCCGTCGGCTCCGCGCAGCGTGACCCGCGTGCCGATGGCGTCGGGCGTGGAGCCGAGCACGGCCACGGCGGCCTCGTCATCGGGCGCGACCACCCCCAGCGAGCCATGGTCGCGGGGCTCGTCACCCACGACCTGCTCCTTGATGAGCCCGCTGAACGCCGACGCCGCCGCCGCGATCTTGCTCGCTGCGTCCGCGGGATAGTTGGACGCCGAGGGGATCACCCAGCGCGTGCCGTCGAAGGAGACTTTAAACGCCCGCACTTCCGACGCCGCCGTATCGAAGGAGATCACCTCCAGCGACTTGACCGCCAGCGGGTCGCTCAGCGCCGGCGTCAACGGCAAGCCCTGGTCGCTCAGCATCGACAACGCAATCGGCACCGGACGGGTGAAGTACACCGCCGCGCCGAGCAAACCGGCAACAGCGACGATTGAAGCAGTAGTGGTCCAGGGGCTCGTGGGCATGGGTGTCTTGAAGTGAAAAAGTGCTTGAATGGTCGGTCGTCAGTTGCAGAGAAATCAGGTGCCTGAGGGCGGCCAAAAACTGTTCACGGTCTCGGGCTCGGCTTCAATCGGTCCCGGCCTCCGCCCGGCGCACGCTCGAATACACATTGCGGCGGCGGACAATCAGCACGCCCAACCCCATGAGCAGCGCGGGCACGGGCGGCAGCGTCAACGCCGCCACGCGGATCGAGGTCTGGAGCTGTTCCAGCGAGCTCTGCGTGGCCAGCCGCGCGTCCTCGATGCGCTGCCGCTTCTGGTCCTCCACGGCCGCGGTGTCGGCGTCCAGCCTTCGCTGCTCCGCCTGCCGCACCGACTCCACCATCACCTGCTTGGTCGTGGCGTCGAGATCCTGCCGGCCCTCGATCTCCTTGATCCGCCCATCGAAACGCGTCCGGGCCTGCGTCAAGCGCGACTCGGCGTCGGCCTCGGCCACACGGATCGCGTCCTGCGTCACGCTGGTCTCTTCACGCCGCCGCGCCTCGACGCGCTCCAGCGTGCGGAAGATCCGCCGCCGCTTGCGCAGCTCGAGCAGCGATTCCTCGCCCGCGAGCTGATCGACCGCGTTGAGGATGAACGTCACGTTGTCGAACTCCAGCCCCGCCAGCCCGCTCTCGCGGATGCGGAAGAACTCCTCGCTGATCATGTCGAGGTCGCTCACCAGCAGCACATCGAGGTTGTTCGCCCCGCCCTTGAGCCGCGCCGCCATCACGCGCGGCTGGGCCAACTGCGTGGGTCGCCGGTTGGGGTTGAACCCACCCATCCCCATCGGCCCGCGCTGCATCAGAGACGAATAGGCGATCTGCCCGCTGGCCTGCGACGACCGCAGCAGCGTGGTGAATATCGGTGCGGCTGCCGTAGAGGCGGGGTTTGAAGCAGTCGCTTCTCCATCCTTCGCCATCGCAGTCGCAGGCGGCGGCAACTGCTCGATCCGCCCGCCCAGCAACATGACGACCTCTTGAAGCCCCGACGTGATCGGATCATCGTCGTTGATCGGCGGCACGCCGGCCTTCAGCGCCGCGCCCGCCGCCGCGCGCGAGATGAACACGAACTCGGGTGGTACGCCGCTCAGCTCCGGGTGCGGGTTGGCCGGGTCCCACACGATCGCATCGCCCGCGATCGACGCCCCTAGCGCGGTCCACAGCGGCGCCAGGCTCGCCTTGGGCTCCGGCGGCGGCCCGCCGAAGGGGCTCGCCGGACGCCGCGGCTCCGCCGTCGCGAGCGCTGGATTAGTAAACGGGAACGGGTCCTCGATGATGATCGCCGGCCGCCCGGCTTCTACGTACGCGATCAGGTTGTTCAACTCCAAAGCGGACAGCGTGCTCGGCTGGGCCACGATCAGTACGTCCAGGTCCATCGGGAACGGGGCCGCCGGCGCGACCTTGACGACTTGATACTGCTTGCGAAGGTCCGCGACGATCGGCCAATCCGGCCTGTTCTGCATCGCCTGAAAGTCGAACTGCCCGAGCAGGCCCGCGGCCGTTTCGAGCACGCCCACTTTCTTCTTGGCCGAGGCTGAGACGGCGCGGAGCGCCCGCGTCAGTTCGTACTCCGCGTTGAGCCCGCGCCCCAGGAACTCGATCACGCTCGGCTCGCTCGCCCCGCTCCCCCCGCCCGTGACAGCGACGCCCATATACACCGGCACGATCCCGCCGACCGCAGCCGATTCCGCCGACAGGCCACGCGGCTTGATCCCGAAGTTCCGCTCCGCCTCCCGCGCTTCCTCGGTGTTGGCCCGCGTCTCGACCATCCGCACCTGCACCGCGCCGCCCGAGGAAGATTGCACCTCGCGGAGCAGTCCCATTAAGGTCTCGCGCTGCTGCACAAGCGACTCGGGCACCGTCGGCGAGAGGTACGCCGTCACCAGCGCCGAGCGATCCTGCGGCCACTTGGCCAGCAGATCGCGGGTCTGCGGCGAGAGCGACCACAGCCGCTCCGCCGTCGCATCAACCCGCAGCGCCGAGCGGTCGAGCAGCACCACCGTGGACGCCAGCCCCGCCACCAGCGCCACTCCGCGCAGCGACCAATGCACCGCCCGCGCCGCCGCGCGAGCCCCGGTCGGCTTGCGCCGCGAACCTATTACCGCGACGGTCAGCACCAACCCCAACACTGCTACGCCCACGAAGTACGCCACGTCGGCCAGGTCGATCACGCCACGAGCCATCGGCTCCAGCCGCGCGGGCAGTTCAATCGCCCGGGCCGCGTCTGCGATCATCCCGCCCGGCACCGCCCTCGCGAGCAGCCCCACGCCCACGAACGCGAAGCACGCCAGGGCCCCGCCGATGTACGAGATCGTCGCCGAGCTCGCCATGCTGCTGGCGGCCAGGCCCACCGCGCATAGCGACGAACCGGCCAGGAAGTACGCCAGGAACGTCGACGCCGTCAGCCCCAGATCGGGCCGACCTAAAAAGAGCAGCACGACCACGTGCCCCAGCGCAAACAGCAGGCACACGCTATAGATGGACACGCACCCGAGGTACTTCCCGATCGCCAGCTCCGTCTCGGACGCCGGGAGTGTCAAGAGCAGCTCTTCGGTCCCTTGCCGCCGCTCCTCGGCCCACGACGCCATGGTGATGGCGGGGATCAGGAACAGCAGCAGCACGGGGAACCACCCGTTGAGCTGGTCGAGGTTGGCCAAGTTGCGATCGAAGAACCCGGGCGTCCAGAAAAGCGCCAGCCCGGAAAGGAACACAAACAACGTGATGAAGATATAGCCCGCCGGGTTGGTGAAGTACCCGGTGAACTCCTTCCTGACAACGGCGGCGATGACGTGGGGTTGCATGGACTGGATCGAATCTCAATGAAGTGGGCACTGGCAGAAGTGGGGGAGGCAACGGTGCAGGGCGCGATCGGCTCCGATTACGCGGCGGGCCGCGCCTGAGCCGTCAGGTCGCGGAAGCGTGTCTCCATGTCGCGCTCGGTGGCCCCGAGCGAGCCGGTGGGTCCGTCGTGCACGATCCGCCCGCGGCTCAGCACTAGGATCCGATCCGCCAGCGCGCGAACCTCGCTAAGTATGTGCGTGCTCAGCAGCACCGTCTGCGACTTGGTCAGCCCGCGCAGCAGCGTGCGGACGTGCTCGACCTGATTGGGATCCAGCCCCGCCGTCGGCTCATCGAGGATCAGCACCTCCGGCTCGTGCAAGAGTGCCGCGGCCATGCCGACCCGCTGGCGGAAACCTTTCGAGAGCGTCCCGATCGGCCTGCCCACGACCGCGCTCAGCCGGCATTGCTCGATCACCTGCTCGATGCGATCGCGCGTCCGGGCCGACTCCAAGCCGCGCACTCGCGCCATGAAGCGCAGCAAGTCCATGGGCGTCATGTCGGGATAAAGCGGCCCGTTCTCAGGGAGATAGCCCAGCCGTCGCGCCGCCGACAGCCGATCGACCGCGACATCCACACCACCAATGAACGCCCGGCCTTCGTTCGGGCTTAATGCGCCCGTCAGGATGCGCATCGTCGTCGACTTACCCGCGCCGTTGGGCCCAAGGAACGCCACCAGCTGGCCCGCGGGGATCGCGAAGCTCACATCCCTCAACGCATGGACGGCCCCGAACGACCGTGAGATTCCTCGGGCCTCGATCGCCGGGGTCATCGCCGAGTTCGGTTTATCGTTGCCAGTCGCGCTTGTTGGCGCGGGGCGTGGGGCAGATCCGAGGGGAGATTTCTGGGCCGTCACGAGTCCAACCTCCTTTCTGCACGGTGCGCCACGAGCCAACGCGGCTGCCGCACCCCTATCCCCCCAGCCCATCGAGGTTAGCGAGCCACACCCCACCCGCCATTCTTCCGCGGGAGTCCTCGCTCGGTTCGGCTCAAGTCCGCCCGGGCGGGGGCTGTAGGGTTGTTGAGCGTATCGCCATCGCCCCTGAGCGTCGAATCCCCGTCGTTCTGCCCAGAATCAAGTCGCCCGCGTGTTCTTAGCGTGTTCTTAGCGCAAGCAACGCCGCGGCTCGGCGGCTCGTTCGTATTCATCCTGACTGCGCGATACCCTTGTTCTGTGTCCCCGTTCTTTGGAGCCTTATCCATGCCACGCCTGCTCGCCACCAACGCTGTCCTGACCACCCTGGTGGCCTTCGCCTCGGCGACCGCCACCTTCGCCGACATCAAGCTCAACGGCGCCGGCGCCAGCTTCCCAGCCCCGCTCTACCGCTTTTGGGTGAGCGAGTATCAGAAGGCCCACCCCAACGTCAAGATCGACTACCAGTCCATCGGCTCCGGCGGCGGCATCAAAGGCATCACCGACAAAACCATCGACTTCGGGGCCACCGACGCCCCGCTCAATAAAAAAGAAATCGAAGGCCTCGGCGGGGCCGACAAGATCATCCAGTTCCCCCTCATCATCGGCGGCGTCGTCCCCGCGTACAACCTCCCCGGCGTCGACAAAGACCTTAACTTCTCCGGCGAGGTCCTCGCCAAAATCTTCCTGGGCGAGATCGCCACATGGAACGACCCCGAGATCGTCGCGCTCAACCCCGAGGCCAAACTCCCCGCTTCGCCCATTACCCCCGCCTGGCGCTCCGACGGCAGCGGCACCACCTACGTCTTCTCCAGCTACCTCGCCACCCAATACTCCGCCTTCGAGAGCACCGTCGGCACCGGCAAGCAGATCCGCTTCCCCTTGGGCCAGGGCGGCAAGGGCAACGAAGGCGTCGCCGCCATCATCAAGCAGACCCCCGGCTCGATCGGCTACATCGAGCACAACTTCGCCACCGCCAACCGCATCAGCTACGGGGCCGTCCGCAACGCCGCAGGCAATTTTATTAAGGCCACCCCCGCCAATATGTCTGTCGCCGGCGAAGCCTCGGCCGACTCGCTCAAGGGCGATGTGCTCGCTGCCAACATCTGGAACCAGCCCGGGGCCGAGGTCTACCCCATCTCCGCCTTCAGCTACATCATCCTCTATAAGGATCTTGGCAACCTCGCCTCGATCGAAGAGGCCAAAGCCCTGACGGCGTTCTTCCGCTGGGCCCTCAGCGCCGGTCAGGATCGCGCCGGGTCGATGGACTACGCCCCGCTCTCCGCCGGCGTTCGCTCCCGCGTTGAAGCGAGCCTCGACCGCCTGACGTTCAAGGGTGCCAGCCTCAAATAGAGCCTCCGGGCCCTAGTACGCACGCATGAGCCAAGCCGCCAGCCATCCCGACCGCGGCCCGGCGATCCCTCCCGGAAGCCCCACAGCCGCCCGACGTGCTAAGACCGGGCTCGGCGACCTCGCCCTCGGGATCATGGCCCGATTCGGGGCCGCCTCCATCATCTTCATGCTCACGGCGCTCCTCTTTGTCCTCTTTACCGCGGCACTCCCGAGCGTCAGACAGTTCGGGGCCAACTTCTTCATCTCTACGCAATGGCGCGTCAATACCCTCGAAAAGCCCGCCATCGGGCCCGACGGCCGCGTCCTCAAAGAAGACGGCGAGACGGTCATGACGACCATCCCGCCCGCCTTCGGCGCGCTCCCAACCATTTACGGCACCGCCGTTACGTCGTTCATCGCGCTCGTCGTCGCCGTGCCGCTCAGCTTCGGGGCCGCCATCTTCATCGTCCGAGTTGCGCCGCGATGGAAGATCGCCGGGCCCATCTCCTTCCTGATCGAACTCCTTGCCGCCATCCCCAGCATCGCATATGGACTATGGGGCCTCTACGTCCTCGCGCCTTTTCTCCGCGATTGGGTCGCCCCCACGCTCCAGAAAGTCCTCGGCGACATCCCCGCCTTCCGCTGGATGTTCTTCGAGACCATCACCATCGCCGGCAGGCTCCAAGAGCGCCCCATCGCCTTCACGGGCCGCGACATGCTCTGCGGCGGGCTCATCCTCGCCATCATGATCCTGCCCATCATCACGGCCGTCGCCCGCGACGTCCTCCGCGCCGTCCCCCGCGCCCAGATCGAGGGCTCGCTCGCCCTCGGCGCGACCTGGTGGCAATCCTGCTGGGGAATGCTCCGCTACGCCCGCGCCGGGCTCTTCGGGGCCGTAGTACTCGGCCTCGCCCGCGCCGCCGGCGAGACCATGGCCATCACCATGGTCATCGGCAACAACAACCAGATCGCCGCCTCCCCCTTCGCCCCCGCTCAAACCATGGCCAGCCTCCTCGCCAGCGAGTTCCGCGAAGCCGCCGGTCTCCACCGCGCCGCGCTGCTCGAAGTGGCCCTCGTCCTCCTCATCATGTCGCTCATCTTCAACGTCGTCGCCCGCTGGCTCTTCGTCGGCGGCCAATCCCGCTCCGCCGCCGCCCACTAAAAGGACCGACTCGCTCCCATGCGATCTCAAGGCGTTGGACAACTCGGCCGCTGGTACAGCCGCATCATGTTCGGCGTCTGCGTTGGCTTTGCCGCCCTCATCATCGCCCTGCTGAGCCTGGTGATCTGGTACCTCCTCGCCATCGGGGCCCAGTCGGTCGATCTCGCGTTCTTCACCCAAGATCAATCCGGTGACCCAACCGCCCCCGGCGGCATGCGCCACGCCATCGTGGGCACGCTCGTTCTGGTCGGCCTCGCCTCCGCCGTCGGCGTGCCCATGGGCATGCTCGCTGGTATCCACATGGCCGAGTACAGCCAGGAAACCTGGCTCGCCAAACCCGCACGCTTCATCGCCGACGTCCTCGCGGGCGTTCCCAGCATCGTCATCGGCATCCTGGGCTACGAGCTGATCGTCGTCCCCATGGGCAACTTCAGCGGATGGGCCGGGGCCGCCGCCCTCGCCTTCATCATGATCCCCATCGTCGCCCGCACCACCGAGGAGATGCTCCTCCTCGTACCCAACAGCTACCGCGCCGGCTCATTCGCCCTCGGCGCCACCAAGGCCCAGACCATCCTCCGCGTCGTCCTCCCCGCCGCCTCCGGCAGCGTCGTCACCGGCATCATGCTCGCCCTCGCCCGCGTCGCCGGCGAAACCGCGCCGCTCCTCTTCACCGCCCTCGGCAGCCGCTTCCTAACCCTCGACCCCAACCAGCCCTTCCCCTCGCTCACTGTCCAGATCTACACCTACGCCACCGGCCCCTACGAGGCCGAGCGCCGCCTCGCCTGGGCCGGCATCCTCGTCCTGATCTCGATTCTCTTCGCCTTGAACCTCACTATCCGCGTGGTCGCCGCCCGCTCCGCCCGCCACCTCAAGTCCAACTGAGTGCCATGATGGAAAGCCCTACCCAACCTCTCCAGATCAAGCTGCCCGCGGCCCCAGCTTTCCTCCCAGAGCGCCCCGCTGGCTACAACATGCTCGAGGCCATCCGCCGCAACGAGCCCGTCGAGTCCACCGTCCACGAGAGTGTTCACGCCCAGCCTGCCGTGCTCAGCATCCGCGACTTCGAGCTCTGGTACGGCAAGTCCAAGGCCCTCCACGGCATCAACATGCCCATCGCCCGCAACCGTGTCACCGCCCTCATCGGGCCCTCCGGCTGCGGAAAGTCCACGCTCCTCCGCTGCATCAACCGCCTTAACGACCTCGTCGACGGCGTTCGCATCCACGGCCAGATGACACTCCAAGGCTCGCCCATCTACGGCCCCGGCGTCGACGTCATCGGCATCCGCACCCGCGTCGGCATGGTCTTCCAAAAATCCAACCCGTTCCCCATGTCCATCTTCGAGAACGTCATCTACGCCCTCCGCATCGCCGGCGAACGCCGCAAGTCCGTCCTGGCCGAACGCTGTGAAGTCGCCCTCCGCAACGGGGCCTTATGGGACGAGGTCAAGGACCGCCTCACCGAGAGCGCCCTGGGCCTCTCCGGCGGCCAGCAGCAGCGCCTTTGCATTGCCCGCGCGGTGGCCTCCGAGCCCGAAGTCTTGCTGATGGATGAACCCTGCTCCGCCCTCGACCCGATCGCCACGCTCAAGATCGAGGAGCTTGTCCGCGACCTCTGCCAGCGCCTCACCGTCGTCATCGTCACCCACAACATGCAGCAAGCCGCCCGCGTTAGCCACTACACCGCCTTCATGTACCTGGGCCGGCTCGTCGAATACGGCCGCACCGCCGACCTCTTCCAAAATCCGCTCCTGCCAGAAACCGAGCAGTACGTCACCGGCCGCTTCGGCTGATCCGCCCAGCATCAGCGACCGCTAAACGCCTGCCCCGGCCGCCCCCAGCCCCCTAGAATCCGCCGCGCTCCTCCCGGCCGCCCGTTTGGGCGGCGGCGCGGTTGAGCCGACACTCGGTCATCACGACGGAAAGCGTCTCATGTCCACCGCCGTCAGAGCCATTCCCCCTTCGATCAACGGCTGGAACGCCCAGTACATCGAGGATCAGTACAACCGATTCCGCGCCGATCCGGCCTCCGTGCCCGATGACATCCGCGCGTTCCTCCACGGCTTCGACCTCGCCATGGCCGCACCGCGCGCTCAGGGCACCGCCGCCGCGGCCCCCACCGACGCCCGCGCCGCCATCGCATTCGCCCTTGCCGTCCGCGGACTCGTCCACGCCTTTCGCACCAACGGCCACCTCGCCGCCGATCTCAATCCCTTCGGCCCCGGCACCACCATCTCCCCCGAACAGCTCCGCCCTCATGTGCCCGTCGGCGCCCTCGATTCTCTCGAGCTCTCCGCTCACGGCCTCCAGCCCGCCGACCTCGCCAAGCCCGCTATCGGCCACGGCCTCCCGCTCCCCGAGAACGCCACGCTGCAACAGGTCGTCGACTTCCTCCGCGCCCGCTACACCGCTTCTACCGCCTGGCAGTTCATGCACCTGACCGACCCCGCCGCCCGCCTTTGGTGGCAGCAAAAGGCCGAAGCCGACAACACCCAGCCCACCCACGACGAGCGCCTCCAGATCGTCGAGCTCCTGTGCCGCTCCGAGCACCTCGACGAGTTCCTCCAGAAGCGTTACCAGGGTCAGAAGCGTTTCAGCCTCGAAGGCAGCGAATCGCTCATCCCGCTGATGGAATGGCTCATGCTCGCCGCCGCCGACACCGGCGTCGCCGAGACCATCATCGGCATGGCCCACCGCGGCCGCATGAACGTCCTCAACATCGTGATGGGCAAGTCCTATCAGCAGATCTTCACCGACTTCGAGCACAACTACCGCGAAGAGTTCATCGACGGCGGCGGCGACGTCAAATACCACAAGGGCTTCTCCAGCGAGCGCGTTCTCCGCTCCGGCAAAGACATGCAGCTCTCGCTCATGTTCAACCCCAGTCACCTCGAAGCCGTCAACCCGCTCGTCTGCGGCAAGGCCCGCGCCAAGCAACGCCTCCGTGGCGACACCAAACGCCGCAACAGCGTCCTCCCAGTCATGATCCACGGCGACGCCGCCCTCATCGGCCAAGGCGTCGGGGCCGAACTCCTCAACATGTCCCGCCTCGACGGCTACAAGACCGGCGGCTCCGTCCACATCGTCACCAACAACCTCATCGGCTTCACCACCGACCCCCGCGACGGCCGCTCCTCGCCATATTGCACCGACTTCGCCCTCGGCTGCGATTGCCCCGTCATCCACGTCAACGGCGACGACCCCGAGGCCGCCGTCCGCGCCGCCCGCCTCGCCGCACAGTTCCGCGCCGAGTTCGCCCGAGACGTTTTCATCGATCTCTACGGCTACCGCAAATACGGCCACAACGAAGCCGACAACGCCGCCTTCACCCAGCCCATCCTCGCCGCCCTCATCAAGGCCGACGACAAGAAGGGCGTCCTCGACCGCTACACCGGCCGCCTCGAACAGGCCGGCCTGGTCAAGAAAACCGAGATCGTCGCCCTCAAAGAACGCCTCGACGTCGACGTCAACAAGGCCCAGGAAGAAGTCAAGCTCGACCCCGCCAAGCCCGTCGTCGATCCCGGCCTGGGCCGCTGGGTCGGCATGGTCCACGACTACAGCCACGCCCCCGCCAAGACCGGCGTCTCCGCAGAGCTCCTCCGCGAAGTCTGCAAGACCCTCGGCAACATGCCCGAAGGCTTCACCATCAACCCGACGCTCAAAAAGATCGTCGATGCCCGGGCCGCCCTCGCCGACCTCATCGGCTCCAAAGACCCCACGCCCCACCTCTCCTACGCCGACGGCGAGACCCTCGCCTTTGGCACCCTCCTCCTCGAAGGCACCCCCGTCCGCATCAGCGGCGAAGACTCCCGCCGCGGCACCTTCAGCCACCGCCACGTCCTGCTTCGCGACTTCCAGACCGGCGAAGCTTTCATGCCGCTCAACGCCATGCGTCCGATCACCGAATTCCCCTACGACGTCAAGTCTGCCGATGATCGCGGCGCCAAAGACTCCACGGGCCAATACATCCAGGCGCGACTCTGCGTCTACAACAGCCCGCTCTCCGAGTACGCCGTCATGGGCTTCGACTTCGGCTATTCCATGGCCGACCCGCACATGCTCGTCTGTTGGGAGGCGCAGTTCGGCGACTTCGCCAACGGTGCCCAGATCATCATCGACCAGTTCCTCGCCGCGACCGAGATCAAGTGGGACCGCTGGTCGGGCATCACCCTCCTCCTGCCCCACGGCTACGAGGGCCAGGGCCCCGAGCACTCCTCCGCACGCATCGAACGCTTCCTGCAGCTCTGCGGCAACGACTCCATGCAAATCGTCTACCCCAGCACCGGCGCCCAGATCTTCCACCTCCTCCGCCGCCAGGTCCGCCGCAACTTCCGCAAGCCCCTCGTCATCTTCACGCCCAAGAGCAAGCTCCGCCTGCTCTCCAGCCGCATGGATGACCTTATCACGGGCACATTCCAGGATGCCCTCGACGACCCGATGTTCATCGCAGGTCCCGACAAGCGCAAGCTGGTCAAGCGCGTGATCCTCACCGCCGGCAAGATGTACCACGACCTCGCCGAACGCCGCGCTGCCGTCGGCCGCACCGACACGGCCCTGGTCCGCATCGAACAGTTCTACCCGCTCAATCACGAGCTCATCAAGAAGATCCTGGGCCAATACCCTTCCAGCGCAGAGCTCTACTGGGCACAAGAAGAGCCCCGCAACATGGGCGCGTTCCTCTTCCTCGATGACGCCTTCCGCCATGAACTCGGCAAGCCCGGCCTCAAGTACCTCGGTCGCCCAGCCTCCGCCACCTGCGCCTCCGGCGACACGCACCAGAACGACGAACAGCAGGACGCCATCCTCACCGCCGCCATCGGCCCCATTCCCGCTGCGAATAGGGATCACCAGCACGCTCCCAAGCCCGCGCCAAAGCGCTAGCCTCCGCCCCGACCACTCCTCCACCCTTACAGCCTTCTGGTCCAACCCCCTATGCCCAAGCTCATCGACATCGTGATCCCCGCCACCGGCGAATCCGTCACCAGCGGCGTCGTGGCTAAATGGTCCAAGCCCGACGGCGCCGCCGTCAAGCGCGACGAAACTGTCCTCGAACTCGAAACCGACAAGATCACCGTTGAAGTCGCGGCCCCCGCTGCCGGCAAGCTCAAGCACTCCGCCAAGGTCGGCGACACCGTCGCCGTCGGCGGCGTGGTCGGCCAGATCGAAGAAGGAGCCGCCGGCGAAACCGCCGCGCCCGCCCCCGCCCCCGTCACGCCCGCCCCCGCCG
>Ga0105049_10006995_pt1 | contig 13113 bp, 15 predicted proteins | sample MAT06_FD_78087 | JGI IMG/M metagenome (GOLD analysis project Ga0105049, IMG submission 78087) | Freshwater microbial communities from Lake Fryxell liftoff mats and glacier meltwater in Antarctica - MAT-06 | ecosystem: Environmental > Aquatic > Freshwater > Ice > Liftoff microbial mat | place...
GGCGGTCCATTGCGGCTTTCTGACTTACTTGATTTTCGCCCGCGTGTCCTGCAGCGCCTTGGCCGAGGTCTCGAGGGCCTGGCGTTCTTTGGGCCAGAGTTCGAGTTCGATGTGTTGCAAGGCTCCTCCGCGGCCGACCACCGTAGGGACGCTGATGCAGACGTCGCGGACGCCGTAGGGGCCGCGGACGAGGCTGGAGACGGGGAGGATGCGGCGGCGGTCCAGGGCGATGCAGTCGATGACTTCGCGAATGGCTACCCCGACGGCCCAGCCAGCGCCGCCTTTGCGCGAGATGACTTCGGAGCCGCTCTTTTGCGTGCGTTCAAAGATTTGCGTTTGGAAGGTGGGCGTGACGCCGGGGAACTTCAGCAGCGGGAAGCCATCGACGCTCGCGGAGGACCACACGGGCAGCATGGTGTCGCCGTGTTCGCCGAGGATCATGGCGCGGACCTGGGTCGGTGGGAGTTTGAGCGATTGCGCGATGAGCGAGCAGAAGCGCGAGGTGTCGAGCATGGTGCCGAGCCCGATGACTTGGGCAGGCGGCAGGCCGCATTGCTCGACGGCGAGTTGCGTGAGGATATCGACGGGGTTCGAGACGACGAAGACGATCGCGTCTTTCTTGAGGCCAGCTTGCTTCAGGCTCTGCAGGATGCCGACGAAAAGGCCGACGTTGCGGTTGATGAGGTCGAGGCGCGATTCGTCCGGTTTGCGACGCAGCCCGGCGGTAATGCAGATGATGTCCGCGCCGGCGCAGTCGGCATAAGTGCCGGCGTAAATGTTCTGATCGGCGCAATAGGCCGCCCCGTGGAGCAGGTCGAGCGCTTCGCCTTCGGCCGTGGCTTGATTGGCATCGAGGACGATGATGTCTTTCACGATGCCCGAGCACTGGAGGGCAAAGGCTGCGCAGGAACCGACGCGGCCGCCGCCGCCGATGATGGCTACTTTCATAGTGAGTTAGGGAGTTGCCCGCGAAAGGCGCGAAAGGTCGCGAAAGGAAAACGGGGTAGTCTTTCGTGCTTTTCGCGTATTTCGCGAGCCGATCTTACTTGTTGAGGTTGGCGACGATTTCGTCGGTGAGTTTTTGCACGAGGGCCTCGACATCGGCGTCGCTGCTGGAGGCACCGTTGGTCATGGGATTGAAGGGCGTGACGGGAGACGAGCAGCCGTGCGAACCGCACATCTGCGTCCAAGGATCGACGTCGCAGAGGCCCGCAGGCTTGAGGTCGTAGCGATCGTCGGGCAGGCCGAGGCTCTTCTTGATCGTGAGCAACTCGGGCAGCTTCTCGCAGGGGATCGAGGCATTGCCGGGGATGGCCTGCGCGAGAATCACGGTGCGGCAGTAAGCATCGGTGATCTCCATCTTGAAGTAAGCGTCCTCAACCGACTTACCCCAGCAGATGACTCCGTGGTTGCCCATGAGGATGGACTGATGCTTTGGCGCGAGTGGGTAGATCTCAGCGGCGATCTCGGGGCTGCCGGGAGTCTTGTAAGGGGTGTAAGCGACGGTGCCGACGAAGACTTCCAGCTCGGGAATCAAGCGCGGTGGCGGCTGCATCCCTTTGATCGCGAATGCCCCGGCGTGGACCGGATGCGCGTGGCAGACGGACGCCGCCTCGGGCGTGGAGTGAAAGATCGCCATGTGCGTGGTGATCTCGCTGGAGCGCTTCCAGGTGCCGCCGAACTGAGTGCCCTTGCCATCGACCATGCACATCATGTCGGGCTTCATGAAGCCCTTGCTCACGCCAGTCGGTGTGCAAATGAAGCGATCAGGACCGAGCCGCGCAGAGATGTTGCCGCCATTGCCGTCGCAGTACTCGCGCATCCAGATGCGGCGACCGATGTCGCAGAGCTGTTCCTTGATCTCGTTGGCTTCTTTGGAATTGAAGAGTCGCACGTCTTCCGCGCTGTAGCCTCCAGGCCCTGCGCCCGCCGCTGGTGCGGCAGTGGTGGTAGTCGGAGCCGGTGCGCCGTCGTCATACACGACTTTCACGCCGGATTCGGTGAAGATGTCCTTTGCGCCGGGGGTCAGCCGGATGTCGGCGTTCTGGCGAAATTCCTTGGCGCCGGTTTTTACAAAGTCCGCGGCTTCCTTTTGGGCGATTAGTGTCATGGGTTAGTTACTCCTTGTAGAAAAATTCATCCACCAGCGCGGCGCAGTAAGCGTCCACCGGTGTGGGTGTGGGAAAAGGGCAGGCCGCCTCGCGGCCTTCGCTGATGGCGATGTTCTGACCGACTCCGGCGCCGAGCTGGTCATAGACCACGATGGCTGGGTCGTACTTGTCCGCGCCGTTGAAGGTATCGGTCTTCCAGGGAAGGGTGAGTAGCAGCCGCTCGCCGGTGTAGCGCTTGTGGCGCACGGAAAGTGTGACGCGGCCGATGACGGTGCCCATTCTCATTGGCCGGCCGCCTTTCCTTTCTGAACATCGAACATCGAACGTCGAACATCGAACGTCGAACCAAACGCCCGAACCCACGAGCGCGCCGTTCGATGTTCGATGTTCGATGTTGGACGTTCGATGTTCATTACAGCGCGAGATCCCTCTCTGGATCGATGATACCGAGCACCGTCCACCGCGCCGGACTGCGTTCGTTGCCGACCATCTTGCGAGCCTCGCTGCCATCGCTGGAAATGAGCACCTTCTGACCAATTCCCGCGCCGAGTGAATCGAGGACGATCTGCGGAGCCAGATCAGGACTGTCCGGCATCGCGAGCAGCAGCCGCCAGCCATCCAGGCTCTTGTGCTTTACCGTGGCCGTGACGTGGCCTTTGATCGTCGCCAGGCGCATTTAGAACAGGTTCAGATTCTCCACCATCACGCAGCGGCGGGAGCGGGTGAAGGTCATCGGGGTGGTGACACCTTCGCCGGTCGGCGTGGCAACGCTGAAGCTCAGGAAGCCTTCGCCGCCGAGACCGAGGCCGGTCATGCAGGGGCCGTTCTTGATGAAGAGCGTCGTGTCCACGAGCTGCGCCATCTTGGTGAGATTGCGGATGTTCTGCGAATGCATGATCGCGGTGTGCTTGTAACCGTGCTCGGCCTTGATCGCCTCCTCGATACCGGCGTCCACATTGGGCACGCGAACCACGGGGATGAAGGGCATCATCTGCTCTTCATCGACGAAGATGTGATCGGCTTTCGTTTCGCCGAAGAGGAGTTGGGTCGCGGGCGGCACGTCGAGGCCGATGGCCTTGGCGAGCACTGCGGCGTCGCGTCCGACGAGGTCACGATTGACGACCGGATGTGAGCAGCCCGCGCCTTTGCCTTGTGGGAAAACGAACGCCTTATCCGCGAGCGCCTCGATTTGTTTCGCATCGAGTTGCACCGCGCCGGCGCGCTTGAGGGCGGCGAAGAGTTTGTCGGCCACGGCTTCGACGACGAAGACTTCCTTTTCACCAATGCAGAGCAGGTTGTTATCGTAGCTTGCGCCCTGGATGATCGACTTCGCCGCGACATCGAGGTCGGCGGTTTCATCGACGACCACCGGAGGATTGCCGGGCCCGGCGCACACCGCGCGCTTGCCGGTCTTCATTGCCGCCGCGACCACGGCGGGACCGCCGGTGACGCAGAGAAGCCGCACCTTTGGGTGTTTGCACATCACGTCGAAGGTATCGAGCGTCGGCTTCACCACCGTGGTGAGCAGGTCGGAGATTCCGATCTCGGCAAAGATGGCTTCGTTGTAGCCCTTGATCGCGATGGCGGCGCAATTCGCCGCAGCGGGATGGGTGTTATAGACGACGGAGTTACCCGCTGCGATCATGTTGATCGCATTGCCGGTAAGAGTAGGAACGCTGTGGGTCGAAGGTGTCACCGCACCGATGACCCCCCAAGGCGCGAAGTCGATGATGGTCAGGCCGAAATCGCCACTGAAGGCCATGCGCTCGAGGAATTCGACGCCCGGCACGAGGTCGCCGCAGATCTTGAGCTTCTCGATCTTGTGGTCGAGACGGCCGATCTTCGTCTCGTTGAATTCGATCGTGCCCCACTCCTGCGCCTTGGCCACGCACATCCGGCGGATGACCTGGATCGCTTTGCGGCGCGCGGAGACACCGAGTTCGCGCAGCTTCTCAAAGGAACGGTGCGCAGCTTCGCAAGCGTCTTCCATGCGTTCATAGACGCCGAATTGGCTGCTCTGGCTCGAAGGAGCAGCTTTGGTCTGCGTCTGCAACCGCGCGAGCACTTCGCTCACGACGCGGGAGACAAGTTTGTCGTCGATGGTGGTCATACTAAGTTAGCCGCAGAGAGTTTGGGAAAATGGCCGGACGCCTTACTTTGCCTTGTAGAGGATGTGTTTGCCGATATCGACAGTGTCCACCAGTCCGATGACAACGGCATCGACGGGTGAGTCTTTGTCGTCGGCTGCGAGTCGTGCGGAACTGCCTTGCACGACGAGGACGATTTCGCCTTCGCCCGCGCCGAGACTGTCCACGACGACGAGCGTGCTCGCGCCGGGTTTCCAGTCGCCGCCTTTTGCGGAGTCGATCACGAGGGGACGAACGAGGAGAAACTTATTCCCCGTCATCTTCGCGTTCTTCTTCGTCGCGACGACGCTGCCTTCTACGCGGGCCAGGATCATGATTGGAAGCCGCGAGGCTTACTTGGCCTTCGGAAGAACGGCGGGGAGGTCGTTGTGCGGGCGGGCGATGACGCTGACGCTGACGATTTCGCCGAGGGATTGCGCGGCGGTCTTGCCGGCTTCGGTGGCGGCTTTGACGGCGGCGACGTCGCCCGTGACGCAGACGGTCACCATGGCGTTGCCGACCTGGGTCATGGGGCCGACGAGTTCGACGTTTGCGGACTTGAGCATGGCGTCGGTTGCTTCCACGAGGGCGATGAGGCCACGGGTTTCGATGAGTCCAATTGCTTGTTGAGCCATATAGTTTGTTGAGTTTTGAGGGTTGAGTGGCGCGGAACGCGGATTCGGTTGGTTATTGGTTACTGATTGAGTTTCGCCCAGGCGTTGCGGGCGATGATGAGTTCTTCGTTGGTGGGGATGACGCGCACTTCGATCTTCGAACGGGGCGTGGAGATGACGGTTTCGGTGGCCCTGGTGCTGCGATTCAGCGCGGTGTCGATTTCGAGCCCGGCAAAGTCGAGATGGGCGCAGACTTTTTCGCGGACCTGCCAATCGTTCTCACCGATGCCGGCGGTGAAGATGAGCACGTCGGCACCGTTCATCTCGACGAGGAATTGGCCGAGATACCGGCGGATCGCGCCGACGAAGATATCGAGCGCAATTTTTGCGTCGGCATGGCCCTTTTCGGCACCTTCCCAGAGGTCGCGGATGTCGCCGGTGGCGAGGCCGGAGAGACCCTTGAGGCCGGATTGCGAGATCAGGGCCTTTTCCACGGCATCGATGCCCAGGCCGAGATCGCGGGCGAGGTAGATGAGTGCGAAAACATCGAAGTCGCCCACGCGATTGTTTTGCGGCAGGCCGCTCTGCGGGGTCATGCCCCAGCTCGAGTTGATGGCCTTGCCATCGCGCACGGCGGCGATGGAAGAACTGCCGCCGAGGTGGCAGGAGATGATGCGGAGCTGGTCGGTGCCGCGGAGTTCCGCGCAGCGCTGCGAGACAAAGCGGTGGCTGGCACCGTGGAAGCCGTAGCGGCGGATGCCGTACTTGGTTTCCCATTCGCGCGGCACTGGGTAACGCACGTTTTCCACCGGCACGTCGTCGTAGAAGGCGGTCTCGAAAGTGCCGATGCACGGCAGCTTCGGATGCGAGTGGTGGAAGCTGCGGACGGCGGCGACGTAGGGCGGATTGTGCGCGGGGAGGAGGGTGTTGATTTCCTCCATCGCCTTGAGCACGGGCTCGTCGAGCACCTGGGTGCCGGAGATGCCGCGGGCCATGACGGGCTTGAAGCCGACGGCGGCGAGGCCGTCGAAGCCGCCGAGTAACTTCTCGACTAACGCGATGGCGGCGCCGTGATCGGGGAGATTAGCCGTGCCCTTTTGTGCGGGCTCGCTGCCGATCTGCGCTTTCCACGGAGCATCCGCGCTACCGATGCGCTCGACGCCACCCTTCGCCAGCACCCGCTCGGACGGCATCTCGATCAAGCGGAACTTGAACGAGGTGCTGCCGATATTGGCGACGAGGATTTTGTTGGGCGACATCTGACGAGTAAATGGAGTGCCCGTTCCGCGAGGTAGGGGCAGGAAGGCGGCGGGGGCGCCGCCGCCACTAAGTTACTTCGCGGCGGCGGGCTTGCCTCCGAGGAACTTGCCGAGACCTTGAAGGTCGTCGTGCGGACGTGGGATGACGTGCACGGCGACGACTTCGCCGATCGCGCTGGCGGCGGTGGCGCCGGCTTCGACGGCGGCTTTCACGGCAGCGACATCGCCTTTGACGAAGACGCTGACGTAGCCCGAGCCGACTTTTTCCCAACCGACGACTTCGACATTGGCTGCTTTGAGCATGGCGTCCGTCGCTTCAAACTGCGCGACGAGACCCTTGGTTTCGATCATTCCGAGTGCTTGTCCGGCCATAGAGGTAGGTAGTTAGTAAGTTAGGAGAGGAAGAGTTTGAGGAGGTCCGGCGAAGGCCGGGCGATGACGTGGGAGGCGACGAGGTTGCCGACGCGCTTGGCGGCTTCCCTGCCGGCTTCCACCGCGGCCTTGACGCTGCCGACATCGCCGCGCACGACGGTGGTGATCAGCGCGCCGCCGATGGGGATGCTCTTGATTAGTTGCACATTCGCGGCTTTGACCATGGCGTCACTGGCTTCCACCAGGCCCACGTAGCCGCGAGTTTCGATTAGTCCGATTGCTTCGCTCATTTAGTTATTGGTTTTGGGTATTGGGTTGAGGTTTGGCCCGCGAAAGGCGCGAAAGGTCGCGAAAATTACGGGGATAGTGGTTCAGGGAATTGTTTTGTGTCTTTTCGCGCCTTTCGCGGCCATTCAGGTTTTGAAGAGTTCGACCTTGGTCGCGCGCTCGAGGTCACAGGCGTTGGCTTCGTCGGTGTCCATGTGGACTTCGAGTTTGAAGCTCGGATCGACGCGCACGATGAGGTCGTCGAAGCGCGTCTTGCACGCCGGTGAGGTGACCTTGAGCGTGATCCGGTCGAGATGCTTCACGCCGTAGAAAGTGGCGTCGGCGGGCGACATGTGGACGTGGCGCGCGGCGCGGATGAGACCTTCCTCCATCTCCAACATGCCTTTTGGTCCCATGACGTATCCACCCGGCGTGCCTTTGATGTCGCCGGACATTTTCACCGGCAAATCGACGCCGAGCTGAATGGCGTCGGTGATGGCCAGCTCGATCTGCGTGAGATCGCGGCAGGGGCCGAGGATGCGCAGGCTCGGGATGACGCGGCGGCGGGGGCCGATGAGGGTCACGGTCTGCTCGGAAGCGAACTGCCCTTCCTGATAGAGCCACTTGTGGACGGTGAGCTTCGCGCCGGGGCCGAAGAGGACCTCAAGATTCGCGGGCGAGATGTGCATGTGCCGGGCGGAGCTATTGACCAGGAGGGTCGGCGCGGCGGAAGCAGGCGCAGGCTTGCCGAGCTGCCGGAAGAGCGAGGTGCGCACGAGCGCCTCGACGACGGGACGGCTGGGGGCAGAAGTGGCGCTCATATTTCGGGGAGAAGATTTATATGACTGACGGCGATCATATAAATCCCGGCGGCGTGGTCAATAGGAATTTCGGCTTTTTTTACGGGTGAAGCCGATCATAAGAAATGCACCGGGAGGTCCTCCCCGGTCGCCGGCTCCCCGGCGGGTGGGCGACCGGGGGCGGACAGGGCTCGGGCGGTGAAGTATTGCCGGTCGGTGATCGGGAGGCCGGCAGCGCGCAGCTTGTCGAGGGAGAGGTCGGTGAGCAGGAGATCGACTTCCGGCCAGGGGAGGAGAAGGAAGGGCGGCTGGCGATCGAGCTTGCCGCCATCGAGGCAGAAGACGCTGCGGGTGCTGCGGCGGAGGACGACGCGCTGCTGCTCGACGATGGCGGCCTGGGAATTCCAGAGCCCCTCGGCGTTCATGCCCTCGGCGGAGAGGAAGGCGAGGTCGAAGTTCCAAAATTCGAGGCTCTTCTGTGCGGTCTCGCCGAGGAGCGTGGACTGCAAATGGAGGAGCTGGCCCGCGACCTGGAAGACTCGTACGCCGGGAATGGTGGCGAGCGTTTCCCCCACCGGCAGATTGGAAGTGACGATGGTCGCGGGCGTGACGGGATGCTCCCGAAAAGCCTCGGCGATGGCAAAGACCGTGGTGCCGGAGTCGAAGAAGTAGGTGCGGTCCGGCGCGAAGAGCGTGAGGGCGGCCTGGGCGATCTTCCTTTTGGCCTTGGCGGCCTCGCCCTGCCGTTCCCGGAAAGACGGGAACCGATCATTAAACTCGTGGAGGGCTCCGCCGTAGGTGCGAGTGATTTTTTTCTCCTGCACCAGCGCGGCGAGATCGCGGCGGGCCGTGGCCTCGGACACGCCCAACCGGCGGCAAAGCTCCTGAATCGGCAAATACCGATGCTGCTGGAGAAGCAGCGCCAGCTTCTCCCGCCGGGCATGGACCACGTGCAGGGGGACTTTCACGCCGCGATGCTGGGCGGATGGTGAGCGAAGTCAATCGTGAAACATCCGCGCTCGAGCGCGTGGCGATTAGCGGAAGCGGGCGAAGCGCAGGCTGAGCAGGCCGAGGGCGAGGAAGGCCGCGGTGACGCCCGTGAGGACGAGGGCATCGACGACGGCGGGAGGATAGCGCCGGTCGAGGGCGGTGATCCTCGGGCGGGCCTGATGCTCGCGGATTTCCGTCCAGAGCTGGACGTGGAAGGTCGCGCGGATGCGCTCGCCGAGGGCCTGCTGCAGCGCCCGGACTTCGCCGGGAGTGAAGTCGCGATCGTCTCTGGCGGGCGTGCCCAGCAGGAGGGCGGCGGCGGTGGGCGTCCGGGCCGCGGGACCAGGAGCGAGGAGCTGGCGGTGGAGGGTGAGTTCCTGGCTCACGACGGTGGCGCGGGCGTGGGTCGCGAGGAGGCCGTCGTAGGCCCAGCGCGAGATCATCCATTGCGCGATCGGCGGGGTCGCCTGGTCGTCGAGCGCCGTCGCGGACGAGCGCGGAAAGATCATGTGCCGCATGCGCTCAAAGGGGAAGACATCGGAGCCGGCAAAGAGGATCTGCGGAATGAGGAGGATGGGGATGAGATTGGTCGCCGCTTTTTCCGAGAGCCTGGGGAGCGTCGAAAAAAAGAGGCCCGAGGCAGTGGTCGCAGTGGCGACGAGGAGCAGCCAGCCGGCATAGGGCACGAGCACGGGCTCGGGCTGGAGCACGGCGAAACTCGCGCCGAGATAGAAGACGATCTGCACGAGGGAGAAAGCCGTGAGATTGACGAGCTTGGCGGCGAGGTAGCACCACGAGGGCACGCCGAGGAGCGCTTCGCGGAGCATCACGCCGCGGTCGCGGATGAATTCCGTGATGCTGCCGCTGAGCGCGAAGAAGAGGACGACGATGACGGTGAGGAAAAGGTAATGCGGGTAGAGGCTGTTGTGCGCGTAGTCGGCGGCGTGCAGCGTCCAGGCGATGAGGCCGCCGAGCGCGGGCGCGCCGAGGAAGGTCGTGGCCAGGTTTGAGCGATTGCGCCAGCGATTGTGCCAGTCGCGGCTGAGCAGGGTGGCGCAGCGGCGGAAGGGCCCGGGCACGGGCCGCGGGGCGGGGGCCGCTTCGCCGGGCGCGCGGGTGTGGCGGATGGCGGGCGGGGGCGGCGCGGGCTGTGCACGGAAGCGCTGCTGCCAGTACTCCGGGGGAAAGCGACGCTCGCTGGAGGGCATGCCGTCGATGCCGAGCAGCGGAGTCTCGAGCGCGCCGAGCAGCGCATCGGGATCGAACCGGCCGCAGGCGGCACAGAGCGCGCGGGCCAACTCGGGCGCGGCCTCCTCGAAGTAAGCGAGGGCGTCCGGGACGCTCCCGTCGAAGGCGAGCTTGCCGCCGTGATCGAGGAGCACGAGGCGATCGAAGGCGGCGAGCAGCCGGGCGCTCGGCTGGTGGGCCACGGCGATGACGATCTGCCCGGCGAGCGAGCGCCGCTTGAGGAGCTGGATGATGCGCTCGGCATCCTGCGACGAGAGGCCCGAGGTGGGTTCGTCGAGGAGGAGCACATCCACATCGGCGAGCAGCTCGAGACCGATGTTGAGCCGTTTGCGTTCACCGCCGCTCAGCACCTTGGAAAGCGGATCGCCGACCCGCGCCGCGCGCTGCTCGACGAGCCGCGTCTCCTCGATGACGCGGGCGACGCGGCGGTCGATCTCCGCGGCCGGCATGCGTCCGCCAAAGCGCAGCTCGGCGCCGAAGTGCAGATTTTCCTCCACGGTGAGATTTTCAAAAAGCAGATCGTCCTGCGGCACGTAGCCGATGCGGGTGCGGAGCGCGGGCGCCTCCGCGAGATCGTGACCGCCGAAGAGCACGGCGCCCCGTCTCGGCGCGAGCGCGCCATTCATCAGGCTGAGCAGCGTGGATTTGCCGGAGCCGCTGGGGCCGAGTACGCAGACGAGTTCGCCGTAGCGCGCCTCAAAGGTCACGCCATCGAGCCCCTCCGAGCCATCGGGAAAGACAAACTCGACATCGCGTACTCCGAAGGATTCCGCGCTCGTGCGGCCTTCCATGACGGCGGCGATCTCGCGGAAGTGCAGCGGCTGGCGATCGAGCTCGAGCCGGTCGCTGAGGCCCACACGGGCGAGGCCTTCGACGCGCCCGCCGTTCACCTCGAGCCGCGCGTCCATCATCGGCTCGACAAAGATGCCCGCACTCGAGGCGGCGATCTTCAGCCGGCTGCCGAGCAATGGCTGGCCGGCGATGCGATAGCCGGCGCCTTCGAGGATGAGAAAGACGGGCGCGGCGCCGTCGGTCGCATCGATGCGCCGGAGGTAAAACATCACGTCGCGGTAAAGGATTTCGCATCCCGGGGTGCGCAGGCTGCGATTCGGCTCGAGGCGGGTGAAGAAATCCGGCGCGAGCGGTCGCCCGCCGAGCAGCACCCGCGGCAGCGCGGCGGTCCCGGCGGGAGCCCGCTGGCGCACATAGACGAGTCCGCCCAGTTGCACGAAGTCGAGCCACAGCCCCTCGCCCGGCAGCGGCACCCCGGCATCCACCGCCCCGCGCGAGCCGGCGCTGAGAAAACGCACCGCCGCCGTGGGCAGCGGCGCGAGGACGGGTGCGGGCTCGAAGAGCAGCGCGATGAGGGCCGCATCCGCGGCATCGATCTCCAGGCCCTCGGCCACGCTCGCGATGGTGGTGCGCTGGGCGTCGGTGAGCGCGCGCACGTCGAGCAGCTCCCACATTTTCAGGAGCAGCAGCAGACGATGATCGTAGGAAAAGCGCGTCCGCAGCGCCGCCACGACGCGACTCCGCGGCAGCGCCCGGGCGCGCACCTCCTCAAAGCGCCGGAGGAACCGCTCGACCGACGCCGCATCCACGCGCTCCAGGAAGCGGCGCACGTAAGCCAGCTCCGCCGCGGATGTGCGAAGCTCGCGGCCCGTGACGAGGACAAAGAGTTGCAGCACGCCATCGACGACCTCCTCACTGCCCGCGAGCCGCTGCGCGTCCGTTTTCCCGGTGAGAATCCGGCGCAGACTCTGCCAGGCGCCACTCAAGGGACGAAAAGCTCGCGGCGCACCAGACCCTGGGCGGCCCGCGCTTCAGTCATACACATACTGGACAAAGTAATGGGCTCCAGCAGGCGCGGATTTCTGCATCGTGATCTTCAGAAAGTACGTGCCCGTCCACTCCGGAGTCTTCTCGATGACGGCGACCGCACCGGGGTCCTTGTCCCGCGCGAGGAGCTTGCCTTTCTCGTCATAGAGCGCGGCGTCGAGATCGGTGCAATCCTCGCAGCCGGCGACGATGAGGCGGTAAGCCACGCCGGAGGAAAAGGTAAAGCGCAGCACCACCGTTTCGCCTGGTTTGAGCACGCCATCCGCCGAGAAATCGCTCACCCGGAAGCCGCTCTGTTTCGCCAGGCCCGTGGCATAGAGCACGCGGGTCATCGCACCCTCCAGCCCCGCCCGCGCCGACCCGCCGAGGAGGACGAGGAGCGTGAGTAAGTGCAGGAGCGGGCGACGCATGAGACCACCCGCGAGCGTGGGCGCCCGGCGAGAGGCGGTCAACGCTCCAGACCCTGGATCACCGCCGCACAGATCGCACGCACCTGCTGCACCTTCTCCCGTGGCACCGGACCTTCCCGCTCCACGGTCAGCAGGCCCTCGATTTCCCTCAGCCGGTCGATCACCTCCCGGACCCGGGCACTGGATTTCACCACGGCGCCGAGCTCTTCGAGGCTCTGGCGGAGATGCGCAGCGAGGTCCGGCTGGCGCAAGACTTTCGAGCCCGCATCGGAGTAATCGCGCACGAGCACCCCGGTGACGAGATGCAACCCTTGCAACCAGCCCCCCACGGTCGCGAGGGTCGCAGCGTTGCGATCCACCGTCTCCAGCTCGCGCAGCAGGTCGCCCCGCATGGCGTCGAGCTGCACCCGCACCCCGGGCCATTCGCCGCCACTCACGAGTCGCTCGGCTTTCTCCCCGGCGGTGGTGATGCTCTCGCTGGCTCCGAGTTGCTTGGCGAGCGCTTTCACCAGCACGGCGGAGTCTTCGAAAGCGCCGCGGTCCTGCGCCGCGATGGCGACGAAACAATCGGCCACGCGAATACCGAGGTTCAGAGCTTTCAGGGATTCCTCTGCCTGGTCAAAGCGATGCGACGAACCGGCCATCGCGATGTCCGCGAGGCTGTCGCCCCACTTCGCCACGTTCGCGCTCTTGAGGCTGTGGATGAGTTCCGAGGGCGACGGCACGAGCACCTTCGCCCCGGCCATGAGTTCCGGCGGCAACTGTTCGGGCGGCTCCTCGCCGGCCTGAGCCAGGGCGGCCGCGGTCACGAAAAGCGTAGCGATCAGCACGAGGGAAGTCGGCGAGTACGGCATGAGTGGACCGTGCCAGAGCCCCCGGCCAGGTGAAGGGCGGGATTGTTACAAACTCATGACACCACAATGTGGCTCATGCGGCCCTCCGCATGAATCCAGTCGCACCCTGTGGCTCATGCGGCCCTCCGCGTGAATCCAGTCACACCCTGTGGCTCATGCGGCCCTCCGCATGAATCCAGTCACACCCTGTGGCTCATGCGGCCCTCCGCATGAATCCAGTCAC
>Ga0105049_10006997_pt1 | contig 13110 bp, 6 predicted proteins | sample MAT06_FD_78087 | JGI IMG/M metagenome (GOLD analysis project Ga0105049, IMG submission 78087) | Freshwater microbial communities from Lake Fryxell liftoff mats and glacier meltwater in Antarctica - MAT-06 | ecosystem: Environmental > Aquatic > Freshwater > Ice > Liftoff microbial mat | place...
AAATCTTAATCGTGCGGGTTTCGCGTGGCTCACTCATAGAGGTAATTATACCACTATTACTATCAGCGCGCAAGCGGAGGAACACCAACGCACTGCGATGCGATAGGCGTGCATCGCAGTGCGATGTTCTGGCTAAAGCCAGCGAGAAACCCGCCTAACCGCTCGGCTAAAGCATGGCGGCTTGCGGCGGGTTTAATCGGTCATACCGCGTTGTGGGCCAACGACGCGGCGCTGAGGCTACCGCGCCTCGGCGGCCCGGTGGCGCTGCATCAATGCGATACGTCACGTGGCCCACACGAGCTTGCCGACGGGGTGGGCTTTGCCCGGCTCGGGTAGGTATAGCAGAGGCCTCACGGGCCACACAAGTTACGGGATGAGCGTTTCCAATACCGCTTGTATACTACAGCAGATCGTGCTATAGTCCTCTAATTCCCAGGAACTGACCGAGGCCTTCAAGACTATGGTGCAGGAAACGGCCCAACCCCTTAAAGGGGCAGAGCGACGCCGTTTTTTGGCCCAGACCGTGCAAGCTTGGGGCGCAGGGGGCCAGCGCCGGGCAGAGCGGGAATTGGGCTGGAGCCGTGTCACCATCCGCAAAGGCCTGCAAGAACTCACGCACGGCCTGACCTGCGTCGCTGCCTTCTGCCTGCGTGGCCGCAAGCCCAGCGAGCATCGGCTGCCCAACCTGCTGAGCGACAGCGCGGCACTTGTTGATGCGCAAAGCCAAATCGACCCCCAGTTCCGCTCGACCCGCTTGTATACGCGCCTGACTGCGGCCGGGGTGCGTCGCCAACTGATTGCACTCAAGGGTTATCGTGACGACGCGTTGCCCAGCGTGCGAACCATCGCGACCAAACTCGACCAGTTGGGCTATCATCCGAGCAAAGTTGCCAAAGTCAAGCCCAAAAAAAGAATTGCCCAAACCGACGCCATTTTCGAGCGAGTAGCCGAGATCAATCAGGCGGCAGATGCCGAGCCGACGACCTTGCGCATCTCCATCGATGCCAAAGCGACGGTCAATCTCGGCTCGTTCTCTCGCGGTGGGTACAGCCGCGTTCCAACCCAAGCGCTCGATCACGATTTCCGACTACTGTCCGCCCTACCACAGCAAGTACAACCCGATTGAACGCTGTTGGGGCGTGTTGGAGCAGCATTGGAATGGTAGCCTGTTGGAAAACCTGCACGTCGCGCTCGAGTTCATCAAGACGATGACCTGGCGCGGCGTGCCTCCGGTGGTTGCGGCCGTCACCACGCTGTATCGCACCGGCGTCAAGCTGAGCAAAGACGCGATGCGGGCGCTTGAGCGCTGTTTCGCCCGTGACCCGCACCTCGGCAAGTGGTTTGTCACCATCAGCCCTGACCTGCTGCCGGGATAACCTATTTCTTCTGCTTCCCCTACAGGCTGCAACGCCGTCGCAATCTTTGAAGAGGATGGGCATATGGCCGTGCTGCTCGTGGTGCCGGCTCACCTTGACGCGTTGCACCTGCGCATGGTGGCGAATGTAGTCGGGCCGACCGCCGACTTCACGCGTTTGCCCTACGTTGATGCTGCCACCGGGCAAGATGTGAACGGCGAACTGCCATACCTGAGCGAGATTGTCCTCGCGCAGCCGTTCGACGATCAGAGCCTCCAGCTCAAAGCTGGCGTGCATCTGCATTGGGCGCTGCCCGATGCGCTGACCCGCGCCAAGCAGAGCGACAGCGAAACGCGTTTCCCTGCCGTGCCCAATCGCTGGCTTGTTACGCGCAGCCGAGATGCTACCGTGGAGGGCCAATGGGTGATCGAGAGCGATTACCTCTCCGACAGCGGCGGCGCGGTGAACTACCCCAGCATCGCCGCGCAGATGGCCGCCCCGTCACCCCGCCCCTACCGCTACCTGGGCCGCCGGCTGCCGCTGTCGCTCTGGGCCCCCGCCACCGACCGCTCGCGCTACCTTACCGAGCTGACGGCCGTAGGCTATGGCGAGCCGACCTTCGCTGCGTTCTACCCCAACTGCTATAGCGTGTTCGGCTTCCACGACCCGGACTATGTCCACGGCGTCCCCGCAGGGCTGCGCTACGAGATTTTAGGCTGGTACGAAGACCCAAAGCAGGATGCACTGGCACAGTTCCTCGCGGAGCAAACCGACGCGTCGGCCTGGCGTGCCAACATTGAGCAGCAGCTCGCCTGGACTGTACCTGGCGACGCTGCCGCGCCTGAGCGCATGGTTTGCTACAGCCGCATCACCTTCGCGCCCGCGACAAACGACGCAAACTCGGCACTTGCCCAGGCGAGCGCAGAGACCGGGGTTGTGGTGGGCAATACGGCCACCGAGGCGCTCGCGGCCCACCTTGGCCGCACCGTCGATCTTGGCGAGGGCGTGAGCGTGGACGAGGTCGAGCGCTTGCTGGAGGCGCTGGCCTTCGCCGACCACCTGGAGACGAAGCCGATCGATGTGGGCGCCACGCTGCGCGCGGCGCGCCACGCCAACAGCTTCCGCGCGCTGCCCGCCGGCACGCTCTGGACGGTGCGGCTCCAGCAGCTAACGGCGGCAAGCGCCGATGATGCCGCGCGCCAGGACAATGTGGCGATCCCGCATGACCTGGCCGATCTGCTGAACGTGCTCAACCGCGCTCAGGCGTCCTACGACCGCGCCCTGCACAGGCTGCACTCCCTGCGCGAGCAGCTGTTCGCCGACTGGTACAAGTACATGCTGTGCGTGTACCCGCCCGACACTGGCCGCGAAAGCTACCCTGACCCCGACGAGGTGCGCTTCTTCCTTCAGCGCGGCATTGCCGTTATTCAGGCTACTGTGGCGGCGGCGGGCGTGTATCCGCCGCAGGGCGAAGGAGACACGCTCGCGCACACGTTGCTACGTGCGCACAAGGCCGTAGACGACGCGCTCACGCGCACGAACGAGACGCTTGCGCCACAGGCCGCCTATCTGCTTCAGGAAACCGCCGCGCCGCAGTACTACCTGCCGAACGAACCCGTGGTGCTGCTCACGGGCGACGCCGCCACGCCATCAGACCGGCACGGGCAGGACGGCGCGCTGCATCCAGACGGCAAGCTCGCGTGCTATGTGGTGAGCAGCCAGGCTCCCGGCATCAGCAGCCGCGACGACCTGATCGACGTATACGCGCGCGTGGTCAAACTGTTCGACACGCTGCAAGCGCCAAACATCGCGTTGAACACTTGGCAGCAGCCGCCCTGGCACCCGCTGCTGCTCGAGTGGGAGGTCGAGTTCTACCCGTTGCGCTTGGGCAACAACCTCGACCCCGCAAACCTCAGCTATAGCCCCAACTTCATCAGCGCCAGCTACGAGCTCGCGGAGCACGAGGTCGAGCTGGCGCTCAAGCCGGAGCGCTATTTCCCGGATCGAGGCGCGAATACCTTCAGCGGGACGACGATCCTTTCGCCGGTGGCGCGGCCGGTGCTCCAGGGGCGCATCCTGGACTATCTGGAAAAGCACGCCCTGGCCGCCTACAACGCGCTGCGGCCCGCCAGCACGCCACAGCGCGCGGTGGAAGAGTTTCAGCGCGACCCCGAGCCGACGCTCCAGTGGTACCGCGCGAACGGCGCCGACGGTCGACTCAAGACCTTGATAGCCGTGTATGATCACCTCAAGCTCAACGACGACAGCAACCTGGCGCAGGTGCTGGGCGGCTTCAACGACGCGCTGCTGATGCGTAAGGTGACGCGCCAACTGCCGATCGCCGACCCGCTGGGCTTCGAGCGGGACCGCTCGTTCACCGAGGGGGAGGTGCGGGCCGCCCTCGACGGCTTCGCGGGGCGCGCGCCGCAGCCGCTGAATGACTTTAACCCTGTGCGCGCCGGGGCGCTACGCATCCGGCGCCTGCGCGTCGTCGACAACTTCGGCGTCGCCTTCGATGTAGATGTGCGCAAGACGACGACGACGACACAGCTGCGGGTGGAGGGACACCCCGACTGGGTGGCAATGCCGCCGCGGCTGGCGCAGGCCGCGCGGCTCAACTTTCGCTGGCTGGACGCCGACCACGAGATCGAAGAGATGAATATCCTGGCCGACAGTTCGCCGGTTTGCGGCTGGCTCGTGCCGAACAACCTCGACGACAGCATCGCCGTGTTTAGCGACGCTGGCCTGGCGCTCGGCGTGCTATCCGCGCTGGACGACCCGCATGCCAGCGGGAAAGCCCACTGGCGCCCGGCGCCCGGCAGCGCGGTTCCCGCCGAGATCGCGACGATCAAGAACCAGCACCTGCGCAAAGTGGTTGGGCGACTGCGCGACTCGGGCGGCAGCTTCGTGGCCGCGCTGCTCGTGGCGCTCGACAGCGCGCTGGCCGCGATCGACCCGGCCGACTACGCGCAGCACCAAAGCCAGGCGCTGCTGATGGGCCGCCCGGTGGCGCTGGTGCGCGCCAAGCTAGACCTCGAACTCATGGGGCGAGCGGCGGTGCATCAGGACTGGAACGTGCTGCGGCTGGACATGAGCCGCAGCACGCGCGAAACGAACGACTTCCCGCTGGTGCGCTTCCCCATTCGGCTCGGCGAGCACCACCAGCTCGACGATGGGTTGGTAGGCTACTGGCTGGAAAACCTATCGGGCGAGCTGAGCGAGGCGTTGTACGCCGTGCAAAGCGACCCGAGCGACGAGCCGCGCATCGTTACCTACGCTGGCAACCCGATCACGATCACGCAGGCGATCAACGCGCCAGCGCAGTACCTTGCCATGCTGGTAGACCCGCGCGGCGTGGTGCATGCCACAAGCGGCGTGCTGCCTAGCAAAGCGATCGGCATCCCGCCCGAGCACTACCGCGACGCGCTCCAGCGCATGGAGATCAGCTTCTTCAGCGCGCCGGTGCTGACCGACGGCGACCAGCTCGACCTGCCACTGCCCAACGAGGCTGGCTTCGTCTGGTCGTGGCTAGAGCGCGCGGGCGCTGGCTGGCGGGAGCTTTCCACCGCGCCGAGCGTGCGGCGCAGCGACTTCGTTGCGGCTATAGACGGCGGCGCGACGGTGTGGGACGCGCTGGTTGCGCTGGGCTGGCTGACGCCGCTCGACGCCGAGACGGCGCTTGTCACACCGGCCGAGCAGCGCAAGCCGCTGGGTGCAGCGCAGGCGCCGCTGAAGGCGCGCATCGAGGCGCTGCTCGACCAGTCTGCGATCGACCTGCCGCAGACTGAGGCGCACTTCCCGGCGCAACCGACCGCGCGCGAGGGCTGGCTGAAGCTGCGCCCGTCGCCGCAGAAGCGAGGAACACACTGATGCAGGAAGTTACGCTCACCATCACGATCGGCGAGGCCAACCAGATCTTAGAGGCGCTGGGGCAGATGCCCTACGTGCGTGTGTACGAGCTGATCGGCAAGATCCAGCAGCAGGCCCAGGCGCAGCTCACCACCCCCAAAGCGAACGGGGCGAACCACGTTGAACCGGCTGTCAGGAGGATCCCATGAGCGCGACGCTGATCCTACACTGGCCGCTGGACATCATCGCTGGCGGCGCCGTTGACGCGACCGACAATCACTTCAACGGCATATCCGAGGGTGACCCGGCGGACACACCCGATGCCAAGTTTGGCAGCTGCCTGGCCTTCGACGGCAAGAATGACGCGCTGACGCTGGCGGACAACCCGCTGCTGCGCGTAACGGCCTACACGCTCGAAGCGTGGATCAACCCGAATACGCCCGCAACTGGTTGGACGGGCATCGCCGGCAAGCCCGGCCGCAACTACTGCATCTACCTCAATAGCCAAGGCTATATCCACCACCGCTTCGCGACGAAGACGAACACGAACGACGGCTTCGATACGCGCGTCGGCTCGATCCAGTGGGGCGTGTGGCAGCACGTGGCGATCACCAACGACGGCCGCACCGCGCGAACGTATATCAACGGCGTGCTGAGCGGCGAGTACGCGTTTAGCGGCGACCTGGTTCCCTACCCGAACCGGCTGATCGTTGGGCGCGACATGGACGACAAGCAGCAGTACTTCTACAACGGGCGCCTGGCGCACCTGCGGCTGTACGACGCGCCGCTTGTGGCGGCGGAGATCCAGCGCGACATGGCCGAGGACGAGTCGGCGCTGGCGGTGTTCGTGCGCACGCACCCGCTCGACTTCAACCTGTACAACGCCGACCAGCACCACGTGCTGTACATCGACGACGACCCGGCCGGGCAGCCGATGACGCTCGAGATCACGAGCACGGCGCGCCAGGACATCGCCTTCACGCTGATCGGCCAGCCGGTATCGCCGCAGGCCTACCACTTCGAGCTGCGCTTCCGCGGGCAAACGCTGGCCGCCGCGCCACAGCCGCGCGTGGCGACCCCCGGCTGGTCGCTGGCGCGCAGCGCCGACGGCGCCTCGCTCTACCTGCTGCGCAGCGCCACCGAGCCGCTGACGCCGGGCAGCACGCTGCGGCTGCGGCTGGAGGGCATGAACGCCGATGGCCGCGCCGGGTCGCGCGGCAGCCGGGTCGAACTGCTGTACCACGCGCTGCAATACGCGGGCGAGCGCAGCGAGCTGACGGGCGCGCGGCTCCAGTACCTCGACATCGTCAACCACCGCGGGCTGCGCGAGATCCCGCTGCACGTCGGCTTCGTGGGCGGCTCAACGGCGCTCAACAACGGCACCGACAGCGCGCTGCGCATCCGGATCGCCAACACCTCGCGCGACGCCGCGATCAAGCTGAACGCCAAAGGCCCGGACACGCCCGCCTCTAGCTTCGTCGTCTCGTTCGACCTGCAGGAGGCCGGAGAGACGCGCGAGTGGGCCCTAGTCGCCGCGGACAACACTGGCTCGGCGCAGCTGCGCGTGGAGGCCGCGAACAAGGTCAGCGCCAAGTGGGGCGACCCAAACACCAGCAAGAGCCGGCTCGGCCAGTCGCTCGCCTGGACGCTCAGCCCACAGGCGGACACCGAGCTGGGGGCGGATGGCTCGCTGGTTCTGGCGCTGTCGGGCCTGCGGGCGCTGCCGGCGCTGGGCTACGCCAACATCGTCGTTGCCTACAAGGACATCCCCGGCTACCAGAACGGCAGCTTCGTGATCACGGCCGAGCGTGCGCCGCTGCTGTTCTGGCAGCAGAACCTGGCGGACACCAGCGCGCGCGTGGGCATCGGCCTGCGCGACCCGGGCCAGCGCCTGGATGTGGCAGGAAACATCCAGCAGCGCGGCTTCGACTTCTACCTGGGCATAGGCGACAACTCGCGCGGCAACACCGGCCTTTCGCGGGCGCTGGTGAAGGACAACGGCAGCCGATTGACGATCAACTTTGCCAGCGACTTCACCGGCGGCGTGATCGTCAACGGGCCGCTGATCAGCCTGAATGGCAGCGTGAACATCACCAACGCGCAGCAGGACGCCAATGGCAACACGCTGATCCTCGGCCCGACCACCGGCTCGAACCTGCGCCTGGGGTACAACGCCGAGTATAGCTGGATCCAGTCGCACGGCAGCAAGCCGCTGGCGATCAACATGTTGGGCAACAGCGTGGGCATTGGCACCACCGCGCCGAACCCGGCCTACCGCCTCCACGTTGCTGGTACCACCTACAGCGACGCGCTAAGGGCTGGCACCACCTACACCGACGCGCTGATTGTCAATAGTGGGTTTCAGTTCGGGCGCATGCTCGGCGGGCACGCCTACCTGGGCTCGCACGGCGGCGGCGTGAAGAAGGTAAACGTCCCCTTCCCGCAGGCGTTCCGCTACAAGCCGTTCGTGATCGTCACGGTGCGCAACGAGGATAGCATTCGCTACGACGACACCTTCGCCGTCACCGTGGGGTACATCGACACTACGCGCTTCGAGGTCAATGTGATGCGGATGGACCGAGGCGGAGCGGGCTGGGCACAGCAGGTGCGCCTGCACTGGCTCGCCTGGGAAACGACGAGCGCCTCGGATAGCTAGAAACGCGCTTTCTGCTCGCTGACAGTTTTACTGTCTATGGTAAGCGCGACGAACGCACGGTCTCGTCGCAGGTTACAGCGGTGCGGGCGGGCATGGCCACGCTAGAGGTGGAGGGGCTGACGTGATCTTCTTCATTATCTTGAAGCAACATCATGCGGGGAAGAATTACAAGCTGATCTTGGCACCGTCTACGGAAGCTTTGAAGCCGTATGCCACCAGTGATATACAGATCATCGCCTGGAACGAGGTGCCAGACCTGGATACGCTGGACAAGTTACGGGCGATGGTTCTGAACGTAGCGGCGAACGATCCTGTTTGCCTGGACCTGATCCAGCAGGCGATAACACGGTTCGGCATCGATCCGCTGCTGAAGGTATCCGGGCAGAATGGCACCCTCAATCGAGAAACCACGGAACAAATCGTGCGGGATACGTTCTTCTACTGGGCTCACCCGCAGATCGGCAATATTGCCAACTCGCCAGCCGTTCGCCCCGCGCTGTTCTTTTTTCAATATATTCAGAACTGGGATACCTGCGCATTCATCGACGAGCCGACCAAGCTAGCGATGAACAAGCTTTACAAAGACCTGGGGCCGCTCAAGTCTTCCAGCCGCGACCAGGTGCGCATCTGCTATAACATAACGGAGCTCGCACGGGCGATCATCGGCGAGATCACGAGCAAGGCAACCCGACGCCTCGAAAAGCTTCTAGCGCTGCGTCTGTGCAGCAGCCAGGGGCTGCTAAGGATGCAGTCCCAATTGTTAACCGCCTATATGAACAGGCGTGGTAAGCTTCTTCAAGGGTTGATCACACGAGACCCGGACAAGGGTTATAAGCCCTGGGGAGGGTTTGAATATTGTCGCTACTATTTGCCGGGGGCAGTGTGGGAGTTAAAAGGAGAAGACCGCTGGTATCTGTTTGAGCATCTGCTGTCCGCAGCAACTAATGGCACTTATAAGCCAACGTCGAAGGCTGGTGGGGTAGCTCCCATGCTGCTCAAGGCGTGTGATGACGTTTGGAATGTGATCCCCCATACCATTCGGTGCGCAATCCTGATGAATGACCTGCGTAAGGTGGATAACCTCACTTCCAAAGCGAATGCTCCAGCTAAAGCTTCTCTGGGGCTACCGGATATTATCAAGTGGCTACCTTTACCAGTGGAAGCTAAAGATCTTCCTTACCAAGTAGTCCCGTCCGCCGGCACCAGGCACGTGCCGTCCTTGTCGGCCGGGGGGTCGAAAGGTTGGAATCTGACCTGGAGCTGGAATCGTGATGAGTATCACGACGCAACAATTACCTATCGACATTTCCTCTGTCCGTTGTGGGGAGGGCCGTCGGGCCATACCGCAGGTGGGCTCCAGTTTTGGATCATGGCGCTCGATAAAGAATTTCCCGAGTGGGGTCCGGCTGTCATTACCTGCGGCCTGTTCACACTGTGGCGGCTGTACTACGACAAGCGCATCTCGGCCAATCACACCATGACCGAAACACTGGAAGCGACTTGCACCGAGCAGGTCACGGGCTTCGCGCCAGGCAAAGGCCCGCTCAGGTTTATGGCGAAACTGTTGAGCGACCTACGCGGCGACGCCGACGCGTTTGAACTGGTATTGAGCTGCTCGATAAAAGGGGAGCGCGGCTTGCTGTCGCTTGACCCGATCTGCGTGTTCCATTTGCTTGAAAACTTGTACTACCGCACCCAATCCAGCAGCGTCGCCTTCGATCACAATGTCGCGTTTGCTGCGCTAGCGAAGCAGATCGATGCGGAGCGCACCAAGCTTGCTCAGTTTAAGCTCAACGTGCCCCAATGGGCGCAAGAGTTGAGCCTGAAGAAGGGCACGGATGTCAAGAGTTTTGGATCGGAATTGGCGCAGACCAAGCAGCCGATCGCTTCGCTGAAAGCAATGATCCTGAGCCGCTTCGTTCCAGAAGACTACCAGCAAAACCTGGACTGGCTGAAGAAGGTGCCAAAGCAGTAACAGTAACGCCATTTGTACGGACATGCGGCGAGTGGAGGTTATGTATATGCAAGCACAACTCCTTATCGATCTACATCAGACACTCAAGCAGCAGGGAAACCTGGTGTCTCTGGACGCGACCGTTCTCCGCTCGGAGCGTCTTGCCGCGCAGTTGAAGACGTTCCTGGGCGCTGACCCGTTAAAAATCGCCGCCGCCGCTGTGTCAGATCTCGATGCTAGCGGTAATTTCACCGTCTCGGGAACGGTCGCATGGATGCGGCTTGGCAAGGTGCAGGTGCAGCTTACGTTCTTCTCCTCATACGACAGCAACGAGTCACCCCAGGAGGCTGTTGCGTGCCTGGTGTCGCCAGTCAACGCCGTGAGCAGCTGGAACATGGCACAGGACTATCCAGACATGCCTGGCTATGTGGATTACTCGCCTGGCAAATTCACCAGCGGGCTTCAAGCATCATTCCTCAAAGACATCGATTTCCAGAATGTCAAGTTTGTCTTTTCCTCGTACAACTTCGCCACGCTGGCCGAAAGCCTGGAGAGTAGCCCAGGCAGCCGCAGCACTTCGCTTGACAAGCAGCAACAGCAACTGGGGGAAATGCCGCTCAGTGCAGGTGTCAACTTTACGGCGGTTGTGGCAACAGATGCCAGCATTTGGAACACTGTCAAGCAGATCAAGCGCAACTTGGGCTCGCTCCAGCTGATAGCACATATTTCACAGCAGCAGGACGGGCTGATGCTATCAGCTAGTCATGTTTTCAGCGATGGCAGCTTTAGCCTCACTGACAGCATCACCTTAGGACTTAAAAGGCTTTCTCTGCAAAGCGGCCTCTCGGCTGGCACGCTGAGCTTGCCGGGTTTCGCCATTACGGCCCAGATTGGGCAAGATCCAGCCTTCGACGTTACGTTGGCGCTCAATATTGGCAGCAACTTGCTGTCAATTGAAGGATCGCCCGACGATGGGCACGTTGTGACGCTCGATCGTATGGAGCGCATGCTGGGGCTGAAGGATGCGAAGCTCGCGCAGTACTTGCCAACCAACACCAGCGAGTCCACTTTTGGCAACCTCGGCCTTCGTAACTTGCGATTTGCGCTCTCCCTATCGCCCGTTCAGGTTCGCTCCATTGAGTTCAGCATCACTGCCGAAAAGCCCTGGCGCATCATCGGCGATAAGATCACGGTTACCCCTCTGTTTCGCTGGGCAATGAACAACCCCTTTGCCAGCGCTCCAGAGCGGAATACGACGTTGGAGATTGTGGGTTTGTGGACGTTAGGGACGACGACAATCTACCTGTATGCCTCGCTCCTAAGTGGCGATATCAGCGCCCGTATGGCGGCTGAGCAAACGCTGGACGTGGCAGAACTATTCAAAACCCTGATTCCAGGTATCGATATCCCATCCATCGTACTGCTTGACTTGGGCCTCGACGCCAATTACTTGGCAAAAACCTACTCGGTCGCGCTTGAGGCCGGAGGAAATTGGGAGTTGAGCCTGGGTAGTGAGACGTTGAGTATCGAAGAGGTCGGGCTGTGGGCCAACTATGATGGGCAGAGCATCACCGACTGGAGGATGAGTGGCCGCGTGCGTTTAGCGCAGGTCGATTTCCAAGTGGATGCCGAGTACGACCGAGCGTTGGGATGGTTTGTACGTGGCAGTATTGTTCCCGAGGAAGTGCTTACGCTAGGCATATTATTCCATCGACTGGTGGCCGATTTCGAAAGCCTGACCAATGTTGCAGTACCAGTCAACATCCCTGATACCTATTTGAATATCGCCGTTTCGGGCATGGCGATCGAGTATCAGTCGCAGCAGCAGGCGCTGACCGTATATGTGGACTTAGTCGGCCCAATTCACGTTACGGATGGCTTCAGCTTAGACAGGCTTGCGGCACAGTTTAAATTCAATCCAAGTGGCCTAAGCGCCGGGTCAGTCGCATTGCAACTGAACCTTGGGGGTGTAACATTTACCTTACAATCCTCAAAAGCGGAGGGTGCAACGGGTTGGTCCTACCAGGGTGGCACCGGGCCAGGCCAACAAATCAAGATCGGCGCTCTCGTAACGGATATAGGGGCGAGCTTTACGTCATTTGCGGTGCCAGCACCTATTGCTAGCCTGCTCATCTCTGACTTAACGGTAACGTTCAACACAGATAGTCAAAACTTTCTATTCACTGCGAGCTGTGCCGCCAAGTTCAAGGTGGAAAACCAGCAAGTTGATATAACTGTAACGATCAACATCACGAAAAACAGTGCTGGGGGCTACGATAAGCGCTTCGGCGGCCTCATCCATATCGGTGGACTGCAATTTAAACTGTTCTTCGATCAAGATACAACGAACACGAGCTTCTTCGCCACCTACTCCCACACCGCAGCGGCCAAGCGCCAGAACATCCACGCGCTCGTCGCCGCTGTATCGCAGGATATAGCCAAATATGTGCCCGAGTCGCTGGAGATCGACCTTCAGGATGTGCTGCTGTTGTACCACAAGAAGGACGCCAGCAGTGCTACGTACCTATTCGCGCTTGATATCGACATCTCGGCCGTGCCGCCGCTCACGGGGTTGCCGCTGGTGGGCAAGCTGCTGCCCAAGGATCAGTCGGTTGAGCTGCAAAACCTACGCGTGCTGGTCGCCTCGCGAACCGTGACACTCGACCTGCTTACGATCTTCAATAACCAGCTGCCCGATGGCATCGTAAAGCTGCCTGCGGAGGCGCCCCTCGGCCAGGGGCCGAGCGCATCGGCGGTGCTGAGCTTCGGCGGCGTACCGCGTACGCTGGCCGTGCCTATGGGGGGCGGGGCGGCAATAGCGCCTCCCGCTCCGCTCCCCACAACGCCCCCGCCGGCCGTCACTTCGTCGGATACGGCCAAGTGGCTCACCGTGCAGAAGTCGTTTGGGCCGGTATACCTCAATCGCGTGGGCGTGGAGTTCCAAAAGGGCGCGCTGCTGTTCTTGATCGACGCCGCGCTGACCGTGGCCGGTCTCACGCTATCGCTCGATGGGCTGGGTTTTGGCTCGTCGCTCAACGCCTTCAAGCCGGAATTCACCCTGCACGGCCTGGGCATCGACTATAAGTCGGGCCCGCTGGAGATCACGGGCGCGTTCCTCGCCAGCACACTCGTTTACAAGGGCAAGGCCTACCCGGCCTACAGCGGCAAGGCGCTGCTGCGCACGGCCACGTTCACGCTCGGGGCGATCGGCTCGTACGTGCAGCTCGACGAGGGGCCGTCGCTGTTCGTCTACGCCGTGCTGAACTACCCGCTCGGCGGGCCAGCGTTCTTCTTCG
>Ga0105049_10006999_pt1 | contig 13108 bp, 7 predicted proteins | sample MAT06_FD_78087 | JGI IMG/M metagenome (GOLD analysis project Ga0105049, IMG submission 78087) | Freshwater microbial communities from Lake Fryxell liftoff mats and glacier meltwater in Antarctica - MAT-06 | ecosystem: Environmental > Aquatic > Freshwater > Ice > Liftoff microbial mat | place...
CGTCACCATCCGAACTCGCTTCGGAGCGGCCGGAGCGTTCGCGAGGTGGAACAGCGTCGCCGCGTTTAGTTTCGCCACGTTGGCTACATACTCCGCGTCTACAAACGATGCGACATCGCCGTAGGGCTTGCCGTCTTTCTCGGTCACGTTCTGATGTTGCCGCGAGTAATCCTCGGCGGGAACGCTGAAGCGGACCGCCGCGAACCCGGCGTCGTTAAATGCGGAGTGGTCGCCGCCCCGCAAGAACCGGTCGAACCGAAAAATGGGCATCACCCCGATCGGCAACGACTCGATCATCCCGACGTCCCACACAAACCGCGCCAACTGGCGGCTGTCCGAATCGCATTCCTTGCCCAACTTCCGAATCTCTGCCAACTCTGCCGCCCCGGCGTTCCGGGGCAAACCCTCTGAGAACATCCGGATAGACCGGCTTGCATCCACCCAACCGCTCTCCAAATTGAAGAATCTGACACTTGGGTCGCCCACGATGTCGTTGTTCAAAACCCCGCCGATCACTTCCCCCCGTTTGGCCGCCGCCTCCGCGTGCAACTTTGCGCCCACCAAACCCTGCTCTTCTGCCGCGGTGCACAGGAACACGATCGTGGCCTCCAACTCCACGCTTGCCAGCACCCGCGCGCACTCCAGCACTACTGCCGTGCCGGAGGCGTTGTCGTTTGCGCCCGGTGCATCACCGTGGGAATCCATCCGGTCGGCGTTGATTGTGTCGTAGTGGCCGACGACGTAGTACCGCCGATGCTTCGCCGCTTCCGATGTTCCCTCCAAGACCGCGACCACGTTCACAATGGTGGCGCCGTTCGGCAACCGGGGCAGCGCTGGGCTCTTGGGAACATCGAAGGACTCCAGCGACACCGTCATACGGCCGCCCGCTTTCGCGGCAATCTTGTCAAACTCCGCTTTGAGCCACTTGCGGGCTGCCCCGATGCCGCGCTTGGGGTCGTCGGTTGCGGAGAGCGTGTGGCGTGTCCCGAAGGAGCAAAGCGTGTCCACGGTCTCGCGGCAGCGATCCGCCGACACGGCCGACACCACTGCCGCGGCGGGACTCGCTCCGTCGGGCTTCTGGTCGGGCACGTCGCCGACTTGTGCGGCCCACCCCCCGTGCGCGAGCACACCGGCAAGAAAGGCTGTCCTCGCGGCGGTGATTGTTGGGGTCATCATGGGAGTCAGTGTACCTGCCGCACTATCCTCACGCATGACGCCAGCCCGCCGCCTGCGTGACCTTATGGATGCCTCCTGCGTGCCGGCCCCGGGCGCGTTCAATGCCCTTGCCGCTCGCGCCGTCGCCAAAGCGGGGTTTGCTGCGACCTACGTCTCGGGTGCCGCCACGAGTGTGTCGGCGGGCGTGCCCGATGTCGGCCTGCTCACGCTTGAGCACTTCTGCCGGACTATCCGGGAAGTGGCTGATGCCTCGGGGCTTCCTGTGTTGGCGGACGCCGATACGGGGTTTGGTGAGGCCGAGATGGTCCGGCGGACGGTGTTCGAGTATGCCCGTGCCGGGGCCGCGGGCCTTCACCTCGAAGATCAGAAGTTCCCCAAGCGTTGCGGGCACCTAGACGGCAAGGAACTGATACCGACTGACCACATGCTGGAGAAGATTCAGTGGGCTGTCAAAGCCGCGGCTCAGTCGGCGGATGGTCGTGATGCGACGATCATCTGCGCCCGCACCGATGCGCGGGGCGTTGATGGCTTTGATGCCGCGGTCGATCGTGCCGCGGCATACGTGATGGCGGGGGCCGACATGATCTTCCCCGAGGGGCTCGCCTCCGAGGATGAGTTCGCCAAGTTTGCGAATGCGATGCGGAACGTGCGAAGTGCGGCCCGGGGTTCGTTGGCCGCGAATGGGCCGTACCTGCTCGCCAACATGACCGAGTTCGGCAAGACGCCGATGATCCCGCTGCCGCGTTTCGCGGCGATGGGGTACTCCATCGTGATCTACCCGGTCACGCTGCTGCGGATCGCGATGGCGGCGGTCACCAAAGCCCTGGAGACGCTGCGGCTGGAGGGTTCGGCGGAGAGCCTCCTTAAGGACATGCAGACCCGCCAGCAGTTGTACGACCTCATCGAGTACAAGCCCGGAACTCCTTGGGAAATGCCGCTGCGGTAGGGGTTTGGAGGCGGGTTTGCGGCAGGCCTTGGCCCCCACTTGTCCGCCACTTGTGCCCCACGCAGTCGGATTCGACTTTCCGCCCCCCACCGCTACCATTGCGGTCCTGTCGGGGCGGTAGCTCAGTTGGTAGAGCGCATCGTTCGCAATGATGAGGTCGCGTGTTCGACTCACGTCCGCTCCACTTGAAGGAAAAGCCCTGCGATCGCGGGGCTTTTTCTGTAGATTGGTCGGGCGTTTCTGGCGGGTACAGACACAATGCCGGGTGGATGGGCAAGCGGAAGTGTACTTAAGCCGGTGGCGGGTTCAAAGCCGGATTGCGGGGTGTGCCGTTCAGCAGCCGGCATCCCACGCCGCGAAGAAGACGATGATGTCGTCGGAATCGGTGTCGCCGTCGCCGTCGGCATCCCCTCCGGATTCGCCCGCATCCCAGGCGGTGAAGAAGGTTACGACGTCGTCGGAATCGGTATCTGCATCGCAGTCGGCATCCCCGACGCAGATGGAGAGAGCGGCGGGGTTGCTCGTTGCGCTTCCGCAGGAGTTGGTGACGATACAGCGGTAGTTGGTTGCGAGGGCGTTGGGCAAGGTTTGGCCGACGGCCGCCGCAATGGAGAGGATGCGCCCGGTTGCGCCGCTCACGGTGAAGCGGGTGAAGACTCCGTTTGCAAAATTGACATAGGTTCCTGAACCCGGCGGCGATTCAAATTGCCAGCGGTGCGTGAAGGGCGTCGTTGCGGAATCCGCGACCTCAAACGTCGCGCCGCCGCTGAGGCAGGTTGCCTGGGCTTGCGGGTGCTGGCTGAACACGGGCGGACGTGCGCCCGAGAGCGAGACCGGGCCGGTGGACGTGGTAAGGCACGGCCTGATGATGACGCAGGAGTAGTTGGCGAAGAGCAGAGGGTTGGGGGTGAGGATGGTGAGGGTATTGGAGTTTGCGCCGCTGTACGTTGCGCCGCCCGGCGCACCGCCATTTATGATGCCCGAGCCGTTCCGGCGCCACAGGTACAGCGCGCCGGCGCTGTTGTCGCCGGTGACGGAAAAGGAGACGCTGGGGGCGCCGGGGCACAGGACCGCAGCGTCGGGCCAGTTGGTGATGCGGGGGAAGTCGGGGAGCGTGATTCCGAAGAGGCCGTCGACCCAAGCCGAGCCCCAGATGATGTCGCCACGCCGGGCAAACTCGTCGGGAGCGAGGTCGAGGTTTCGGCTTTCCACGATGAGAAGGTTGGCGGGGTTGGCGGTGTCGACGATGTCAAACTGGGAGAACGAGGTGACCAACAGGAGCGAGTCGATCACTCCGATACTGCTCACTTCGTCGGGGAATGTGATTGTGTCCAGCAGCACCGGCACGAGCGGATCGATCAGGTCGAATGATTCAACGGCGTCATCGGACTGGGCGACGAATGCGATGTTGTCGCGCATCGCGAACCCGACTAATTCTTCGATGCCCCGCGGGAGTCTGGTACCGACGACCACGGGCGCGGCCGGGTCGCGGATGTCGATAATCGTGAGGCCGTCGGGGGCGGCGATGAATGCGTGGTTGCCTGAAACCTCGATGCGGGCAAATTCATAACCGTGAATGGGGAATGGCAGGGCGACACGGCCCAGCAAAGTGATCGCGGCCGGATTGGTGGCGTCAAAGACCGAGAGGTTGTCGGACTCATCCACGATGAACACGCGGAAACCCTCAACCGCCATCGCAACCGGCCCGTCGGGCAGGCTCCGTGCTCCCAGAAGTGCGGGAGCGGTCGGGATCGTGAGGTCGAGCACCTCCAGCGAACTGTCGCTGACATAGGTTCCGCTCGCGACGTAGAGCCTGTTGCTCTTGATGGACATGTCGTCGATGAGTTGGGGCGCGGTGTGTATCAACGTCGGGATTCCCGGCGCGGTGGGGATGGTGACATCCATTGCGAAAACCTGGTCACCGCTGCTGAAGATGGTGTATGGGCCGACGACGAGGATGTTCTCGGGGTTGAATCCTCCCTGGAGGATGGTGGCTGTCAGCGTGGGCGATGCGGGCACGGCGAAGTCGTGCACATGTGTGGTGCCCGAGGCCAGTTCGTACAGATTTCCCCCGCTGGCCGCGAGATCCTTGAGGGGGAGGTAGGTCGAGACCACATCGGAGCGGAACAGGGGCGTGGCGGGGTTGGTGATGTCGTAGGTTCGGATGTTGTCGTAGTCATATTGGTAGTGGAGCAGGGTCGTCCCCGAGTTCACTCCGATGGCAATTTCATCGTTGATCGAGACGTTCGCGACGAAGGAATACTGCGTCATGGCCGCGGGGTTGGCAACGTTAAGTAGTTCGACCCCGTTATAGCCCATGACGGCGAGGGTGTTACCGCGAATCGCCAAGTCCTCAACAATGGACACGAGGCTCGGGTAGGTGTCGAGCGTGACCGGCGAAATGGGGTTGGTCGCGTCCACCGCCTCCACTCCGAAGTGGTGGGCGACAAACACCGTGTAACCGGAACTCACCACGGTTTGCGGGGCCAGAATAGGCAGAGGATAGACCGACTTGAACACCGGCGCAGCGGGGGTTGCGACGTCGTAGATGTGCAAGTCCGAAACCGATAGCACGAACGCGAGGCCGTTAGAAACTGCGATGTCATTCGCGGTCACCAATGGCACGGTGGCGATGAGCGTCGGCGCAGCGGTGTTGGAGATGTCAACGATGAGTAGTCCCGCTTCGCCCGCGGCCACGTACAGATACGAACCGTTGAGGTGCATCGCCTTCGGCTCGCCCTCGATGGTGAGGTGCCCCAAGTCGATGGGAGCGGTCGGGTTCGTGAGGTCGGTGATCTGGATGTGGGCCGGATAACCCCGGTACGCGATGTTGTTGCGGACCTTGAGAACCGTCGGCACTCCCCATGCATGCCACACGATCGGGGCATCGCACTGGGCGTGCGCGGTGTGTGGGAGCCAAGAGACCGCCAGCAGCGCAAAAAGCAATAGGGACAGGGAGCGGTTCATTGGTGTAACTCCTCGGACGCGGCCGGGCATCAGTTTACCAGAACCGGCGTGCGTTGCAAGGAAAATAGCGGTGCCACCAAAGCGAAGTTCGGCTCACGTCCACTCCACTTGAAGGAAGAGCCTAAGGAGCGCAGGGCAAAATCTGTCATTTCGTCAAGGGTTCCTTGTGGGTGCCGAGCGGTCAGGACCACCGCTTGCTGGGGGCGGCGTGCCTGTACGGGGTCACACACCTGTTTGAAGTTCTGTGTACTGCGAACTGCCTTGGGAAGGGTCGATTGGGCAGCAACGTGGATGAACAAAGGCCCCGGCGGGATTCGCCGGGGCCTTTGGATGTTGCGGAACTCAGTTGACGGGACCTTGGTCGACGAATCAGCGCTTATCGAGCAGTTCGATCGAGGCTTGGGGGTTGATGACCAGGCGCGAGGAGTCGCCGCCTTCCATGGGTTCGCCACCGGCCTTGATGAGTTCGATGGTTTGGGCGACGGTGAGTGAGGGGTTGAGGGCGATGAGTTTGGCCGCGAGGTTGGTGACGTTGGGGGCGGCCATGGAGGTGCCGCTGAACTTGAGTTTGCGGCCGCCGGGGATGTAACTTTCGACTTCGAAGCCGTTGGCGTAGAGGCCGACGCCTTGGCCGAAACTTGTGAAGCCGGTGGGCTTGCCGGCCTGATCGACGGCTCCGACGGTGATGAGGTTGGGGAGTTTGATGCCGGAGGGGATCATTTCGGAGAACTCGACGTTGTTGTCGCTGTTGCCCGCGGCGGCCACGAAGAGGATCTCGGGGGCCGAGGCCATCGCCTTTTCGAGGGCGTCTTTCTGGATGCCGAAGAACTCGCGGGCCATCGCGGCGCGCTCGGCGGCGTCTTTGCCCACACCCTTGGTTTCGAGCGCGGACTCGACATCGGCGCGGGAACCACCCCAACTCATATTGACGACGCGGACACCAGCGGCCTTCATGTAGTTGATGCTGTCGGCCGCGCCTTTGGCTTCTTGTTTCGCGCGCTCAAGGCTGGGGGCGTCTTTGGGGATCATGCGGTAATCGAAGGTGATACGGGCGGCCAGGATGCGGGCGAAGGGGTTGCCCTCGGCGGCGATCCCGGCGACGTGGGTGCCGTGGGAATAATTGCCGAAGAGGCCGAGGTCTTCCATGAAGGGTTTGACCTGGTCGGCCTTGAGGTTCTTCATGTACCCCTTGATGGCGGTGGCCTCGGGGCTTTCGACGTTGGCTTGTACATCGCCGTAGCCCTTCATGTGATCGGTCACGAGGGCGAGATCGTTCTGGAACTCGGTGGTGCCGTGGAGGAGTTCGGGGACGGGGCGGGCATCCAAGTCGTAGGCGATGCCGTGAACGTCATCGACGAAGCCGTTGTTGTCGTCGTCTTTGCCGTTGACGGTTTCGGCCTTGCTGGTCCAGAGTTGGGTGGGAAAGAGGGAGGTATCGACGCCGGAATCCCAGATGCACACGACGACGGGGGTGGCCTCGGCGGTTTCTTCGAGGGTGACGGAACGTGCAGCCCAGATGTCGGTCTTGGCGACGGTATTCTCGGCGATGATTTTGGAGTAGGTCGCGCCGACCTTGGGCATAAGGGGCAGGAGTGTGTCCATGGTCATTCGGGTGCTGACCAAGCCGCGGGCGATGTCCTGGCTGATCTCGCCCTTCTGGGTTTCGATGACGGGATCGAGTTGGCCCTTGACCTGACCCATGATGAGTTCACGGGAGATGATTTCGGTCCGGGCCTTGGCCTGGATGACTTCATCGCGGACCACCTGCCAGGGGAGGGCGCGGACGGCGGAATCGAGCGAGGTGTTGAAGGCCGCGTCGAAGGCTTTGGGGTCTTGCTTCGCGGCGGCTTTGCCGTCGATCATGGCCTTGAGGACCAGGCCCATCATGAGTTTCTTGGCTTCCTTGGCTTCGAGCGCGCGGGACTTCTCGACATACTCGAGGGCATCGGAGTCGCGGCCCTGGAGGATGGAGATGGCCTGAAGTGTTTGATAGAACCCTTGAAGGGTGTTGGGGTCTTCGATGCTGTAGCCAGCGAGATCGGCCTCAAGATCTGTGCGGACCTGGGCGACGAGTTTGTCGAATGATTCGCCCGCGACCAAAAACTCGGAGGCCTTGCCGGTGATTTGGTAGGTGTGGCGGGGAAGATCGTCTGCGGTTTTGACGGAGATCTTTCCGCCCTGCTGTCCGAGGGCGGTTGGCGTGAGGACGGCTGCGGCGAGCCCTGCCGCGCAGAAGAGAGCGAAGGAGACGCGGTGGGTTGTGGTTTTCATGGTGTTTCGGCGATGGGTGATCGGAGTGGTTCCGGGCACGCGCCCGGAGACTTGTGGTGATGCGCAGATGGTATTCGTCTGTCGGGATCGGAAGTTACAGCCTCAGTCGTCCGTCGTCCGTCCGAAGTCCGAAGTCGCATTGCCAGGGCAGGATCACGGGTTGCCGGGCGGGGCGGTCGCCTCGGCGGGTTTGTCGCCGTAGAAGGCAAGGAGAGCCTGATGGTCATCGGTTCCGACTTTGGATTCGGAGGGCGTCTGGATTGCGCCGTACATGAGCGTGCCCTTGATACCGATGTAAAGCGGTTTGGTGGCGAGGCTCGGCGTGTTCTTGACGGTGTCGGCGACGGTCTGGAGCATGGCCGAGCGGGCTGGATTCGGAAACTTTTTGAGGTTGCTGATTTTGACAAGGATGAGCACACCGGTGTCAGAGGCGGCGGCGTGTACGTAGGTTCGTTCGGCGATCATGCCTACGAAGGCGCCATTTGAGACCGCGTTGTGGACGCTCGTGGCGAGGTCTATGTCGCCGCTGACGGAGGGCGAACGGAGATTGGCTTCCGCCTGGGTGAAGGCGGGCTGGCGTGGGTCGGGCGTTCGGGACGTCGTGCGGAGTTCAATGGGGATGTTGATGAGGGCGAGGATTGCGGTGGCGATGGCGAGAAACGGGAGGGGGATAAAGAAAATCGATGGGTACCGCCGCTGCCCACCGTCGGCCTTGCGGCCCTTCCGCCACCAGAGGCCGACGGAGGCCCAGATGGCACTGAGGGCGAGCACGCCTGCCGCGAGCGAACCGGTGAGGCCTGCGGTGAGAACGCCGACAAAGGCGCCCAAGAGCCCGATGAGCAAACCCGAGAGGTTGAAAATGATCAGCATGTGCGATGCAACTCCGTGGTCGTTACTGGTTAGTTGATGCGGGGCGGAGGCTATCCGGCGACGGTAGCGGTGTCGAACGGGTGTTGCCACACGGGGCGGCGATGGCGGGGGATGAAAAGGGCTTTTTAGGCGAGGGTTCGGAGGTGGGCGATGGCGGCGAGATTCTGGGCGGCGTCGTTGGCCCGGCGTGGGCTTTGGGCGAGTGCCGCGAAGACTGCCTCGGCCTCATCGAGTTTGGCCTGGCGGATGAGGGCTACGCCCAGGTTGAAGCGGGCGTCCTCGGTGATGCGCGGATCGAAACTGAGGTAGCGGTCGTGGGTGTCGGTGTTGAGCATGTGCAGGAGGTGGCGCAGCGATTGCTCGGCCTTGGGCCATTGATTGCGAATGGAGTGGGTGCGTGCGACGGCCCAGACGAGGGGGGCATTGCGCGGGAACCATCGCTGCGTGAGGGTGATGAGGTCGTCGGGGGGGATGAGATTCTGGTTGGGGAACGCGAAGAGTTGCTCGAGGAGCGATGACACGATGAGCGTGGGTGGCCTCGGCTCGTGCCGGTGGCGGAGGAGGACCTCCACGGCCTGAGCGAGGATGCCGGGTGCCTTGGGCGAGTGCAGCGTGAACAGGGCGCGGGCGAGTTCGGTGAGGTAGTAGATTTGGCCGGGGCGGAGAGAGAGTTCTTTTTCGCAGAGGAAGACGGCCCGGGCGGTTTTGTCTGGGAGGCGGTCGGCGGTGTAGCCCCAGTGCTGGAAGCGGATGTCGGAGATGAGGACGGACTTGGCGGTTTCGCGGGCGATGTGTCCGGGGTCGGGGACGAGGTGTTCGTGGATGACGCCGACGAAGGTGGCCGGGAGGTCGCGCCTCACCAGCCGCAACTGGTGCATCTCGCTGTACCACTCGGGGTTGTCGGTGGAGAAGTAGTCTTGACGGATGATTTGCCACGCGATGGCGTGGGGGTGTTGCATGGCGGAGCGCACCGCCTGATCGCAACCCGTTTTGAGTCTTTCGTCGGCGTCGAGCCAGAGGATCCAATCGCCGGAGGCGTGGACTTGGCAGGCGTTGCGTGCGGCCGCGAAATCGTCGGTCCAGACGTGGTGGGAGACCTTGGCGCCGAGTCGCTTGGCGAGTCGGACGGTGTCGTCGGTGGAGCCGGTGTCGGTGACGATGATCTCATCGGCGACCGCGCGGACCGACTCGAGCGCGGCTTCGAGCCGGGCGGCCTCGTTGCGGACGATGAGGCAGACGCTGAGTTTCATACGGTGGACGGCATGCGGGCGGGAAGCACCGATCAGCGCCTGCGGCGGCCGCACAGGAATAAGAATGGGAGTGAGGCGAGCACGGGCGGCGCGGGGACGATGACGACGCTGAAGGAGATGCTGCCGATGGTGTCGGCTTCGCTGAAGGCGACGAGGGGAGAGACCGAGCCGTTGGCGGTCTGGATGTTGCTGTATTGATCGTGGATGAAGTCGAGCGCGACGGACGTGCCCGTCAGGAGGGAGTTGATGATTTCCTGCTCGGAGTAGCCGGGGAAGCGCTCCACGAAGAGATCGCCGCCGATGTAGGTGAGGCCTCCCATTGATACGACAAGTTCGATGCCGTTTCCGCCGCTACCGGATCCGCTGCCGAGTCCGAGCATGACGAAGGAGGAGCCGTAGGCATCGATGCTGAGGTCAGAACCGAAGAAACCGCTGCCAGAACCGGAGCCGGGGATCATGAGGTTGGTGAAAAGGGCGGTGTCTCCGGAGCCGCCGGAGCCGAGACCGTTGAAGAGCAGGGTGACGTGCGAGACGTCCATCGTGAGGCTTGATTGAAAGCGGACCTCGGTCTGGGCTTGCGCAACGGGTGCCCACGCGGAAGCCAAACCAACGGACAAACAAGCCGCCTTCAGCGAAGTTCTGGACATGGGGTGCTCTCTTTCTCTCTCTCGCCCGACGGGAACTGAACGACGGCTCCGAGACGCACTGGGAGACGCACTCGGAGGATTCTATGAAGATCTTACACGATTCTGCGGCGGGCCGCAAGGCGAAAGTGGAAATGGGGGAACACCCGTGCGGACTTTGCGGGTGGTTTGGGACGGCGCCCCACCTGAAGGAAGGGTGAGTGGAGGGGCGGAGAAGAGGGGAAAGAGAGTGATCGGACGTGGAACTGGCGGGGAATGGTGAATGGGCGGGAGAGGCATTGGGCGTCGCTGGCTTTGGGTGCTTCGTGGGGTAGGCAGAGAAAGCAGAGGGTGAGCGGAGGGACCGGAGACGACGATGGCCACCCGCGGCTTTGCAGGCACCAGACGGCGTTCGGACGGTGTGACCGATGAAGGTTCTCGGGGCTTGGTGAAAGGAGTATTTGGCCTTACAATGCTCGTTACGGCGTCACGCATGGCGGGCGCGGAAAGGGAACTGATGGCAATCGGCACGGGGCTGGTGGAGCGCGGCGTCCTGAAGCCCGATCAGCTCGATCGGGCGGTGGCCGAGCAGCGTTCGACGGGCGAGCGGCTTGATCGCGTGCTGATTCGGATGGGGTTTGCGACGCGGGCCCAGATTCTTGAGGCGGTGGGCGATCAGTTTCAGATGCCGGTGGTGGATGTGACGACGCTGGCGGTTGACGCTTCGGTTTTGGCGACGCTGCCGTCGAAACTTGTTTTCCGGCAGCGGTGCGTGCCGATTGCGCGCGAGAACGGCGTGCTGACGGTCGCGACGAGTGACCCCTACGAGATTTCGGTGCTGGATGAACTTCGGCTGTTGACCGGGTGCGCGATTCACCTGGTGCTGGCCGACGAGGAAGAACTGCACTCGTTCATTCGGGCGAACTACGGCGTGGGCGGGGACACGTTGGACGCGATGGAGGCGGGGTTGGGCGGGCCGGCCCGGATCGTGGAATCGAAGCCGACCGACGAGGCGGAGCAGGCCCAGGAAGCGTCGGTCATCCGGCTTGTGAACGACGTTCTGTCTGAGGCCATCGAGCAGCGGGCCACGGACGTGCACGTGGAGCCTTATGAGCACGAGTTGACGGTGCGGTACCGCATCGACGGGGTGCTGCAACGGGCGAACGTGCCGGCCTCGATCCATCGGTTTGGTTCCGCGATTGTGAGCCGGCTCAAGATCATGGCGAACCTGAACATTGCCGAGAAGCGGCGGCCGCAGGACGGCCGGATCACGTTCCGGCATCGCCCGCAGACCGGCCCGGTCCAGGAGTTTGACCTGCGTGTGAGCGTGATCCCCATGATCAGCGGGGAGGGCGTGGTGCTGCGCGTGCTGAGCAAGACGGCGGTGCTGCTGCCGCTGAATGACCTGGGCATGCCCCAAGGCATTCTTGCGACGTGGGGCAAACTCATCGAGCGGCCACACGGCATTCTGCTGGTAACGGGCCCCACGGGGAGCGGCAAGTCCACGACGCTTTATGCCTCGCTCAACCGCATCGTGGGCGAGGACATCAAGGTCATCACGATTGAGGACCCGGTTGAATATCACGTGGGCGGGGTCAACCAGATTCCCGTGAATCACAAGGTGGGTCTCGACTTTGCGACGGGGCTTCGATCGGTGTTGCGGCACGACCCCGACGTGGTGATGATCGGCGAGATCCGTGACAAGGAGACGGCCGAAACGGAGGTTCAGGCATCGCTGACGGGGCACCTGGTGTTGAGCACGCTGCACACCAACGACTCGTGCGGCGCGATGACGCGGCTCCTCGACATGGGCGTCGAGCCGTTTCTGGTGTCGTCGTCGATCGAGGGGGTGCTGGCGCAGCGGCTGGTGCGGCGGGTGTGCAGCGCCTGTGCCGCGGAGCACGCGCTGGACTTGGCGGATGTTCCGGAAGGGTTTGTCGCGCCTGCCTCGGGCACGATGATGCGGGGCGTGGGGTGCAAGGTGTGCCGGAACACAGGGTTCCGGGGGCGGGTCGGCATTTACGAACTGCTGCGGGTGACGGAGCGGACGCGAGAACTGGTGATGGCGAAGGCTTCGGGCCCGGAGATCGCGAAGTGCGCGCTGGCGGACGGCCAGTTGTCGAGGCTGGTGGAAGATGGCTTTGAGAAGGCCCGCCGGGGCGTGACGACGCTGAGCGAGGTGCTGAGCGCAGCGGCGGTGTGAACGGCCGGAAGGTTCGGGTTCGAACAGGTGCGCGGCCCAAAGAAAAGACCCCCGCGGCGGTTGGCCACGGGGGTCTGTGATGAACACTCAGTTATAGGATCCGGCCTTTGCAGGCCGAGGCTTTAGCAGCCGCCGGCTTCGAAGGCCGCGAAGAACGCGTTGATGTCGTCGGAGTCGACGTCGTCGTCGGCGTCCTGATCGCCGCAAGAGTCGCCGCTCTCGAAGGCCGCGAAGAAGAGGTTGATGTCGTCGGAATCGATATCCTCGTCGCCATCCTGATCGGCGCGGCAGGGAGTGAGATCCGAAGCGCAGGACGGGGCGCAGTTGTCGCCGCCAGCGACGTAGTTGATGCGGACGCCGGTGTTGCGGACGGTGGCGATGTCGTAGGAGATGGCGACGGTGCCGTTGGCGTTCTCGACGCCGACCGTGACATCGCCCGCCGCGAAGGTATCGAGGTTGCCGTAGCGGAACTCGATGTTGCCGTTCTCAAAGAGGACGGCCTGAGCGGTGTTGGAGGTGCCGGTGGGGCCGCCGAACTGGGGGACGTTGGTGTATTGAACGATGAAGCGGAGGTCGACACCGGCGGTGCCGAGTGTCTGGTATTGGACCGAGCCGCCGACGCCGGGGTTGAGGTCGTCCCAGAGGGGGTAGATGGCGTTGTTGGGGACACCGGCCGAGGGGATGGCAACGTTGCCGAGGGTGCTGGAGCCCACACCGAAGGTGAGGTGGCCGTTAGAACTGATGAAGAGGTCGGAGAACGAAGCCGCGTAGAAGTTAAAGGAGAAGCCGATGGGGACATTGA
>Ga0105049_10007001_pt1 | contig 13106 bp, 11 predicted proteins | sample MAT06_FD_78087 | JGI IMG/M metagenome (GOLD analysis project Ga0105049, IMG submission 78087) | Freshwater microbial communities from Lake Fryxell liftoff mats and glacier meltwater in Antarctica - MAT-06 | ecosystem: Environmental > Aquatic > Freshwater > Ice > Liftoff microbial mat | place...
TTAAAAAAATAATTGCTTTATTACGAGATGACAAATACTGCATATACAAGCTAAAAAACGGGAAGAAAAGAAAGGAAGAGTTTTATTGTGGTCATTCTTTTTTATCCCAATCATCACCCTTTATTATAGCTGATGATAACATGATAAGTATTGAAATAATAAATGCAAAAGGCGAAAGAAGAATCATCCAAAACTAAAAACAGAAGATCATTTCATGGGCGTAATACTAGGCGTTTTCTTACATTTTATTGGTGGCTTTGCTTCCGGTAGTTTTTATATCCCATACAAAAAAGTAAAGGGGTGGAACTGGGAAAGTTACTGGCTGGCTGACGGTTTTTTTCATGGGTTATTGCACCCATTTTGGCTAGCTATATTTTACTACCTGACTTTTGGAGCATCACTGGCGGTGTATCAAACACTACCATTTTCTGGACTTATTTTATGAGGCGGAGTAAAATTCTATACCATCCACCCAATCAAATCAATACAGCCGAAAAGCAGGCCTATCTGCCTACCGACAAGTTCGAACAGCTTGTAATCAGGACGTTTTGACAAAATACCGGAAACGAAATAATAAGTGGTATGGTATACAATCAGGTATATGAATCATTGGGTGAAAATGCAGCTACTCAGATTCAATCTATGCTGATGATGGCCATGGAAAGCAAAGATTCAAGATGGGCAACTTTTTTTGGATTAATCACCCTGATTGTAGGAGCTTCAGGGGTATTTGCTCAATTGCAAAAATCGCTTAATAATATTTGGGGAGTAGAAGCTAAACAGGCAAAATCTGGTATCTGGACTTTTATAAAAACCCGTATTTTTTCATTCGGACTAATTGTTTCAATTGCCTTTTTATTGTTGATTTCGCTGGTACTGTCTTCGCTGTTCAATGCGCTAACAGATTGGATGCATCAATACCTGTCTGATACTTTAATTTCTGTAATGCAATCTTTTGATTTCCTTTTTTCTTTAGCTGTTATTACCGTACTATTTGCGCTAATGCTCAAGATTTTACCCGATGCAAATATCAAACAAAAGTCGGTGTGGATTGGAGCATTTATAACTGCATTGCTTTTTGTAATTGGTAAGACAGCCCTGGGGCTTTACTTTGGCAAGGCCAACCCAGCCTCCGGCTATGGACCTGCCGGCTCCATTATTCTCATTCTCTTGTGGACAAGTTACTCATCCATGATTGTATTTTTAGGTGCCGAATTTACTAAGGTGTATTCCGATTATCATTTTGGAAAAACCGCACCATCGGATATTGCCGTAGAGGTAAAAGAAATTAAGATAGAAGTCCCATAGAGCAGCTTGTCTTCAAAAGAAGCGAATTAGCTCTTGACCACCCTTAAAAACGATGCCGCTGAAAATGCTCCGGGTATTTTTATTCTCTACCTTACTGTAAAAACTACACAAGTAAGACCCTTCACTAAAAGCAGGGCAAGTCTAAGGAACGCTTTCAGATTATTACTTCCATCTTATATTCATCTACCTGTCTTGCCTCCTGCGAAAAATTAATGCCCAAGGCAATTTTTTTCCGGGAATCAGCCATATAGGGTTGCAAATATTGGCTATTTACAACTTGCTGAAGGGCATCCCCGGCATTACCATTCAGTTTAAGCTCCATCACATAAATGAACTTATCTGTTTTTATTAACACATCGCAACGTCCTTTGTGGTTATGAACTTCAGTGTAAATATCCACCCCAATCTTTTTAAAGGTGAGGTAAGTAATTATACGAAAAATAGATTCAGTATCGGCGCACCAGTGATTGTATGACATACTACTGATAACCGCATTGAGTGCACGAATGATAGCGGCTACATCACCTTGATTGATTGCCAGTAATAATTCCCCTGTTTCAGAGGCAGAATCTGCAGGGAATACCCCGCGGTAGGCACTAAGTAAATTATCGAGTAAGCTATCTCTGACTTCCTGATTAGGATAATCAAGCGTATAAGTCCGGGTAACCTTGTTGTAGCTTTTTATAGTCAGGTATCCGGTTTGAAAAAGCAGAGGGGCAGGAATAGTATTTTCAATATCAAAATTGCCAAGCACCCGCTCATTCATTTGTATATTTTCAAAATTATATTCACCAGCCAGTCTTATTTTTTTAATTAAAAAACCGGGTGAACCTGTTGCAAACCAATAATTTCGAAAAACAGGTTCAGCCATAAAATTTAAAACGGAAAATGGGTTATAGACCTTTGTAATATTATCCCATGAATAACCATTGTACCAAAGTTTTATTTCATCCAAAATTTTTGGATTTGTAACTTTTAATGTTGATATATCTGTTGCGAAGTTATTTTCCAGTTCCTCCTGGGTAATCCCTGCAAGAGTACCAAATCTTGTTGAAAGGGTGATATCATTGAGATTATTCAAATCAGAAAAAATACTCACTTTACTAAACCTGCTTACCCCGGCAAGGATAAAAAAGCGAATGTATGCATCGGCTCCTTTTATAATAGAATAAAAGTTCTTCATGATCTGCAGATGCCATTCAGCTTTTTCTACATCATCCAAAAAATCAATAATAGGTTTGTCATATTCATCAATCAGTACAACCACATTTTCATTTACTGCTGCCTTTTGAATCAGTTCTTTAAACTGTTGATCATAACTTGTGGCACTTAGCGTAATAGCAAGCTCTGTAGCAATTTCGCTAAGCACTTTGGTTATTGCTTCAATTAAGCCCAGGGTATTTACGCCGATATCAGAAAAGGATATATGAATAATGGGGTGCTTTTGAGTCCAATCCCATTTATCTGAAATCCAAAGCCCATCAAACAATTGCTTTTTCCCCCTAAATAATTCCTCTATAGTATTGAGTAATAAAGATTTCCCAAATCGCCTGGGTCTGCTCAAAAAGTAAAATTTGCCAGTACTTACGAGTTCGTGGATACGCTCCGTTTTATCTACATAATGGTAATTATTATTGCGTATTTCGCTAAACGACTGTATGCCTATGGGGTACTTTTTAGCCATAGAAATAAAGGTAGGGTATAAAAAATAAAAGGCCATAATCCGGTAAAAGGATGGCTTACAATGTATATTCACTTTTTCATCTGCCTTGGGATCCAACAATTAAAAAAACCCTAAGATTATAAAAAGCGAACAAGATTCAATTTTTAAAATCCCTGGGTACCCTATTTGGCTTTTTTAAATAGCCAACAAGACTTTAAAAGGCACAAAAAAATTAAAATAATTGATTCAGAACTGAACAAGGGGATAATTTTTTTAAAGTAGTTTTTCTAATTACATTTAAATAATCTTGACAAAAGAACAGCATATAGATTTTTGGAAAAAGACAGGATTAGAGGATTGGGATACTGCTGAATACAATATGCAGGGAAAGCGAAATACCGCTGCTTTATTCTTTTTTCATTTGTGTATAGAGAAATTATTAAAAGCGGTTTGGGTTAAATCAAATGTTGGAAATACACCGCCTTTTAGCCATGATCTTATTGGAATTAGCAACCAAACTGATCTTAACGTTGGGGCTGATTGGTATGATTATTTAAATACCATTAACAGGTGGAATATCGAAGGTAGTTATCCTGATTATAAAATGAAACTTCATTCAATTGCAAATGCAGATTATATGGAATTACACTTTTAAAAAGTGAATTCTTTAAAAAAATGGTTACTATCAAAAATATAGAATGTAAAAACCTGGGATTACTTGATGCTTTGGCAGAAATTGGCTTTGAACCATGCAGGGTAATACTTTTTGGAAGTTATGCGAAAGGCAATCCAAAGGAATTAGGTGATCTTGATGTAGCTATTTGGGCTCAGGGATTTAGTGGAAACAGCCTGATAGATATAGAAAAGGTTGCTCCATTATTAAGACCCTTTCATCCTATAGAGCTTCACCTGTTTGGTGCTGATGAATCTTCTGATGAGAACCCTTTTATAGAAGAGATTGAACGTACCGGAAAAGACTACAGTTATCTGCTGAAAGTTTCCTAGTGAATTACCAAGTCAAATAGCAAGTTTTTGGAAGCATAAATTCCAAAAAATCTACGGTACCACTATTTACAAATGCTATGATCTACTCATCATAATAGTGGTAAGCTTCCTAGTGGGTTTTATTTACCCAAACATCAATTGGTGTAAGTTTTTATAATAAAATGGGTATTTATTGAAAGTTGCAAAAAATTTAATCCTGATATTAAAAAGAGCATCAGATCAAAGCATTCATATCCTAAAATAATGCCTCTCATTCTTTCAGATTTTATTTTTGTCAATATTGAAAAATACCTATTTACACGATTGACTGGCTTTATTTAATACACAATCTTTACCTCCTAAAGATGAGAGGTATGAAAAAAGTATTTTTTCTTGGGATGTTAGGTGCCATTAGCATTAATGGTATTGCACAAAATATAGGGCTTGGCACCAATAACCCTCACAAAACCGCCATTCTTGATATAAGCAGTACCACAAAGGGAGTTCTAATACCAAGAATGGCTGCCCTTTCGGAAATAAATATTGTAACCCCTGAAAAAGGGCTGCTTATTTACCAAAATAATCAGCAGCGTTTCAGGTACAATGCCGGTACGGCATTATCGAGAAACTTTGTAAATATATTTAATAATGAAGACCAGCAAAACAATTATGGGCAGTGGTGGAATATAGCTGGCAACAATACTTCTTCTTCCAACCTATTTTATGGTACTACTAATGCTATTGCATTTTTAATGAAGGTAGATAACCAGCAGGTAGCCAAATTTGGAACTACCAGCAACCATAATTTGTTTTTGGGACTTGAAGCAGGCCGCTTAGTGTTGGGTAATAATAATATACTTATAGGCCGCCGTGCCAGTTGGGTAACCAACAACGGTGGAGTGGTTGCTACCAGCCATCAAATAGCCATTGGTGATAGTGCCTTACATCAATTTAAAGACATCAGTGGTTCCACCGGGCAAAATATCGCCATTGGCACAAGGGCCCAAGGCAATATGGAAGATGGGTGGAGCAATATAGCACTTGGCCACTATGCTTTACTATACGGCACGAATAGCCCGGTAGTCAGTGGCCCTGTTTACTACAATGTTGCAATTGGATACAGGGCAATGAAGCTGGTGAATGATGAAAGAGATAATGTGGTTATAGGTACCGAAACGTTAACAAGTGGATCGTATATTGGACGAAGTACAATTGTAGGAAATAATGCAGATGCAACTACATCGGGTGGTAATAATTCCAAAACAAACTTATTAGGCGCAAGTACAAAAATTCAATACGGCGTTGAAAATATAACAGCCATTGGATACGAAGCAAAAGCCATTGGTACCCTGGCGAATAGGGTAGAAAACCTAATGGTTTTTGGCAACGAGAACGTTACAAAATGGGCGTTTGGACGCAGCACTACCGACGCTAACGTGGCCTTACAGGTGGGTACCAATAATACCAATGGCAATGGAGCTTACCTTACCCGCACCGGTACCTGGACCAACGTAAGTGACCAAAACAAAAAGGAAGACTTTACGCAAATTGATACCCGGATACTGTTGCAAAAATTAGAAAATTTACCTATAACCCGATGGCAATATAAAGCAGGCGGTGGCTGGCATATTGGCCCCATGGCGCAAGATTTTAAAGCCGTTTTTGACCTGGGCAGCAATGACAATAAAACCATAAACACCGTGGACCCTATTGGCATTGCGCTAGCAGCAGCCAAAGCCTTGCTGGCCGAAACTGAAACACTAAAACAGCGTATAACGGCATTGGAGCAACTTTAAATAATTAACCGGAATAGTTTAATAAATGATATCCATGAATCACGAAAAGTACTGAATTGTTAACATCACTATCTTTTTTCAAACCATTAAAGCGGTGGACCAAGCACAAAGACAAATGAAAAATACATTTTTAATACTATATAATTTTAGGGGTAACCCTTCGGGGCAGGTTTTCAAAAGGTTATACCACCACATATTATTACCTGCAAAGTACTTTGTATTAGTTTTGGGGGTTTACCTGTTAACTGCTGCAAGTTCAGCCTATGCACAAGAAAATATGGCCATAGGAGTAGCAACACCTGATTTATCGGCACAGTTGCATTTACAATCAAGCGGCAAGGGTCTGCTTATACCCCGGCTTACCGCCAACCAGCGTGGATTAATTGTTGGCCCAGCCACCGGTTTGCTGGTTTATGAAACCAGTACCAACCGGTTTTACTTTAATGAGGGCAATCCAATAAATCCAACCTGGCGCTATTTACTTACCCAGGCTGACTTGCCGGCCACCAACGCCTGGCAGCTTACAGGCAATGCCTTTGCATCACCAAACTACTATTTAGGTACGAGCAATGCTACAAACCTTGTACTTCGTATAAATGGAAAGCAGGTAGGCATTTTTCCTTCCAGTCATGCAGGGGTAAAGCTAGGTCTTGAAGCCGGTCGGCTTGCCAATGGTTCCGGTATTATTGCATTGGGTAACAATGCACTGGCAAAAAGCACTTCCTTGCGCAATTTAATTGCCATAGGCGATAGTGCGCTGCATCATTTTGCCGCAACCAGTACATACCCAACCTACCAAACCGGTAATGTTATAGCCATTGGTGGCCGTGCCGCTATGAGTGGCAGCAATCAAACAAATTTATATGAACATAATGTAGCAGTTGGCTATGGCGCATTGAGTGGCATTGCCGGACAAGACAATGTTGCTATTGGTTATTACGCCCTTGCCAATGGTATAGCAGGTGGCAGCATGGTGCAATTCAATGTGGCGGTAGGCTGGCGGGCGCTCGGCAACCTTGCAACCGGCTTAAATAATACAGCTATTGGCTACAGAACGGGCGATAACCTGGAAGCCGGAAACAACAATACCTTTCTGGGTTACAATGCTAACGTACCGGCATACACCAATAATACCATAACTAACGCAACGGCTATTGGTAACCTTAGCCTGGTAAGCACCAGCAATACCATGGCTTTTGGTAATAGTTCGTGTGAATTTTTCCTTTTTGGGCAAAGCGGGCCTACTTTAGGTGGGGTGGCTTTCCAGGTAAACCAATATACTGGTGGTAATAATCCATACCTATCAAAAACGGGTACATGGAATAACCTTAGCGATAGCACCAGTAAAACAAATATAAAGCCTATTGACGATAATGAGCTTTGGCATCAAGTAAAAAACTTACCAGTAACAGAATGGCAGTACAAAGGTGATAATGCATTGCATATTGGCCCAATGGCGCAGGATTTTCACCAGCAATTACAATTGGGCGATGACGATAAAGCCATAAGCACTGCTGACCCGGCGGGTGTGGCATTGGCCACATTGCAAATTTTAATTAAAAAAAACAAGGAATTGAAAGCACGAATTGAGGTGCTGGAGCAAAGAAGTAAATGGTGAGTAATCGTACAGGGATGCACGGCCATTCGTTCCTAAACAATTTAAACAATAAATATCATAAAATTTTATATAATGTCTAACCCAAGTAAGAAGTGGATTTGCCTGTTGGTGGGTATTATTACTGGTACGTTTTTGAATGCACAATCAGTAGGTATTGGTACAACCATTCCTAATGCTTCGGCCATATTAGATATTCAATCTACTGGCAAAGGGATATTATTACCCAGGCTTACCCTTGGCCAAATGGTGGGCATAAATAATCCTGAAAATGGCCTGCTGATTTTCAACACTGGCAACAACCGTTTTTTTTACAATACAGGTACAAAAGCGGCACCAAGCTGGAGGCGTTTGGAAACAGATGCTGATTTTAGCGCCGACAATCTCTGGTTGCTTACCGGCAATAACAATATAAACCCTGTTGAACACTATTTAGGTAATTCCGAAGCGATCGATATTCGGTTTCGAGCAAACAATAGCCGGGTGGGGATAATCTCTGCTTCGAACAACAGTTTATTTTTAGGCACTTTAGCAGGTAACGAGTTTGCCACAGGTTTAGGGAATGTAGCCATTGGCAATGCGGCCCTGCAGGCAAATACAAACGGTAGTGGGCTGGTAGCTATTGGCTCATATGCGCTAAGTACCCATGACCGCACCGATGGCTATAATGTAGCTATTGGAAAAGATGCTTTGCGTAATTGCAATACTTGCACCCAAAGTGTAGCCTTGGGTTACGAGGCACTAAAGAACAGCAGCGGAACCGCCACTGCAAATGTAGCAGTAGGCTACCGTGCGATGAACAGTACGAATAAAAGCAGCCGAAATACAGCAGCAGGTGTAGAATCATTAGAAGCCTTAATTGATGGCAATAATAATGTAGTAATTGGAAGCAAGGCTGGACATAATAGAGAAAATCTATCCAATATTACATTGTTTGGAGGCTCTTCCACTGCATCAAATGGCATAACCAACAGCACAGCCATTGGAAACACTGCAAATGTAATTAATAGCAACAGTGTAGCATTGGGTAATGAGGATGTTGAAAGTTGGGTATTTGGCCTCACCAAGCCCTCAGCAGCCAATAGAGTACTGGAAGTAGGCAGCACTTTTGCCAATGGCAATGGTGCCTACCTAAGTACATCCGGCGTATGGGTTAATGTGAGTGATGTAAATAAGAAACAAAATATTAAACCCATAGATGGCAAAAGGCTTTTGCAAAACCTTGCCGCCTTACCAGTAACCCAATGGCGGTATAAAGGCAGCCCCGATTGGCATATAGGCCCCATGGCGCAAGATTTTAAAGCCCTGTTTAACCTAGGTGATGATGATAAGGCGATTACTACCGTTGATGCTTCGGGTGTGGCATTGGCGGCTATTCAACAACTTATGCAGGAAAACGAATGGTTGGAAGAAAGGGTAAGGGCATTGGAGAATAGGAAAAAATAAATAGTTTATATTAAAAAAGATATAAGTAACGCTCATCTTGATGCTGCACAACAAAGAAAAATATTAAAATTTGAAAGTTTGAAATATTACTGCCATGAAAACAATTTTAATTGCTATTTTAACCATCCTTTATTGCGGCATTTTACAAGCTCAATTGCCCACAGATGCAGAAATTAAGAAAAAAGTGGGTGGCGAAACTCCCGGTGTAAAAAGTTTTAAGTTCACAGGCAGGGCTCCGTTTGAAAGGTACAACAAAACCAATCAGGTAACAGAGTGGTGCAAAGAATTGATTATGGTACGGGCTGCCGACGATATAAAAACCATGGATATGGAATACAAAGGACTGGCGGTATATGAAAAACGAGCAGGTACCTACAGTTTTTACAAGTTCATACCCTATCAACGCAAGTATGTAGGTCAGCCACAAATAACTTTTGAAGAAGTACAGGCTATAATTGCCAAAGACTGGGCATCTTTTTATGGACATTATTACAACAAAATAGTAAAGCTGGAAAAGGCACCAAATTGGGTAGATGAACCCTATATTCGCTGGCACAATATAACTTCGGTGGAAGTATTTTTAAAAGCAACCTTTGAATACATCAGCAGCGATATTGAGACCGAGAGAAAGGTTCAGGTATTTTCGGTCAGGCTATATCGTGATGATCTAGGCAAACCATGGAAACGGTTTTATGCGCAAACTTTTGATTATGATGAAAACGAGTTGCTGGAAATCAAAACCTATACCCCACAGCAAATAAATAAAATGAGCCAGAAAACACTCGGTTTTATTTTGCTCTAACAAGGGGCCATGAAAGCAATTGCTATTGAGCCGGCAATTGAAGTTCCTACCTTTAATAGCCTGATGGATATTACTGTGTATTTGCATTACATAATTAGAAATGGTAAAACTGAACAATTAAAAGCTGCCCTGTTACAAATGCCGGCACCCGGGCATTTTGTAGCAGGAAGCAAATTCCAGCTTAATGAAAAAGGCGAGGCGTTGGTAAATGAAGCCATTGATAAAGCTTACAAGTGGGAAGGCACCTATAAAAGGGTATTTTAAAAAAAATACGGCAGTTGTAGTATCACAAACAGGGAGTACATATCAAGAAAGAAACCAGTAGAATTTGATAGCCGCACCAGTCTCATAGGGTGCATCCCAAACTACGAAAAATAAGGAGTTCTGAAATAAAATATATAACCCTATGCCTATGGATGTTTTCAGGAAGCAAAAATTACGGAATTTTTTGTACCAAAGATTAATTCAAGTGCTTTACATGCCCTTTTACCTAAACCCAGCGCCCAACTGTTTACTTTTTACAAGGCAATATAACCTCGAGCAAAAATGAATGGCAATCTTACCTGCAACTGTGCTGGATTGTACATAGAATTTGCTGTCCATTAAAAATATAATAAGAAGGTAGTGCCCTCCCCTATTTTACTTTGTACTTTAATGGTACCCCCCAATTCAAGCATCAAACGCTTCACTATATTCAGACCCAGCCCGGTGCTATGTTCATTGCCAGTAGGTTTGGTACTTGCCATTGAGTATTTGCTAAAAATAATCTCCTTTTCTGCCTCCCCTAACCCGGGTCCATTATCTTTTACCCCAATATAAATATGGCTGTCCTCATAACCATAATCGAGCCAAACCTTACCACCCATTTTCGAAAATTTCAGCGCATTACTTACGAGGTTTTCCATGATCTGCCTAAGGTGTTGTTCATCTGTTTCTAAAGATAAATGTGTGGGGCCAGATACTTCCATCACTATATTTTTACTCATGGTAGCAGGTCGGAAATCTTCGGAGATACTCCTTAAAAAACCTGAAAGCGCAACCGTTTGGAGTTGTAAGTTATGACTATTGGCACCCACTTTTTCCACATCCAATATATGGTGAATCAGCCTTTGGCCCTGTTGAATACTTTTGGTAATTTGGGTAAGCGATTCATTGGCTTCTGCATTTGAGGGGCTTAATTGCTTTTGCAGCACGGCAGCCCATACCTGTAACTGATTAAAAGGTTGGCCAAGATCGTGGCTTACCATACTAATGAGTTGATTTTTATCGGCATTCAATTGTGTCAATTGTTCATTTTGAGCTGTTATTATCTGATGCTGTTTTTCGAGTAATTGTTTCTTTGATTTTATATTTCGCCAGGCCAAAAACGAAATGAGCGCAATAATGGCTAATGCTGCGGCAGCAATAGCAAGGTTGCGCTGCTGTAATTTTTTATTGGCCAGTTGGGTGCTTAACAGTCGGTTTTGGTTATCCTTTTGCTTCACCTTATATTTCTGATTCAATTCGGTAATTTGTTGCCTCGTTTCATCATTTATACGATCATTTTCAAGCCGGCTTGCGCTATCTCTTAGTTCATAGGCTACTCTATATTGACCCTTGCTGTAGGCAATGGCTGCCTTTATATTCAGCAAAGTGGGAAGCCGCTGAGGCATATTATATTGCACAATTAATAGTCCGGCACTGTCTGCATATTTATCGGCAAGGGTAAGGTTTCCCAATCCGCGCCATGCTTCACTGCTGCTCATGTAGCCGTACCACAATTCGCCATATCGTTTTTCCTGCTTATAAAATTGTATGTTTAGTTTCAATAATGCAAGCGCCGCTTTATAGCTGCTTGTGCTCACCAATAAAGAGGCCATATTGGTTCGGGTATTTGCAATGCCTACACTATCCTGCAAGGCTTCTTTTAGTTGCAGCGATTGACTGTAAGCATAATAAGCACTGTCCATTTTACCAGTGCGCCGGTATATAATACCAAGGTTACTCCAGGCTACACTTTTTAGTTTATTATTTCCTGCTGCTGTACTTCGTTGTAGTGCAAGCTGCAAGGCATCCCGTGCCTGTTCGTATTGCTGCATTTCCAGGTGTACACTCATCTTGTCAAATAGCAAAGCAGTAATGGCGTCTTCATTTCCATCTTCTTTTGCACGCTCTCCGGCTTTCCGGTAGTATTGGAGGGCAGAGTCATAACTACCATTTACTTCATGGTAAATACCCATCAATTTAAATCCCTGTATAGCCGCTTCGGGATAAGGATGCCTTTTTGAGAAAGTAAAAAAGGCATTTGCATATTCAACAAGGCTATCGCCTAGCGCATCATAGTTGTACAATGCATTGCTAAGCATATTTTTATAGGTAGCCGTATCCTTAATTACCTGCGCCCTCGCTGGTTTTAAGCAAAGCATAATCCATAATATGAAAATAAAATATTTAAACATCTGATATTATTCCTTGTTTTAAGGCATATTTTACTAACCCAATGCTATTGTTTACCCCAAGCTTGCCCATAATATTTTTGCGATGCGTATCCACCGTACTTACACTTAAAAATAGTTTGGCGGCAATATCAGCACTGCTAAATTCAAGACAAACGAGTTTTAGGATTTCAATTTCACGCCTTGTAAGCACTTCATCCACTTTATGATCGGGTACTATTACCGTACTTTTATAAGCATCGTCATGTTTTGAGGTAATATCTATTTCAGGACTATACCATGTACCCCCTTCAGCTATGGTTTGCAATGCTTCTACCAATTGTGGCAATTCGGCGTTTTTTAAAATATAGCCCTGAATACCATGATGCATCAAACGATGCAGATATCGGGTTCCCCGCATCATAGTATGGTATAGTATGGGTAAGTTTGCATGTTGGGTTCGAATGGCTTTGAGCAATCCTTCAGGTTCAAAATCGGGCAACTGCATATCAAGCAAGAGTACATCAGGTTGATTATATCGCAAGGCTTCAAGAGTTTCAGCACCGTTGGTAGCGGAGCCTGTTACATCAATAAGCGGCTCTTGCAGAAGCAGCATATTGATCCCTTTCAGGTAAATATCGTGGTCATCTACAGTAATAACGGTATAGGTGCGGGGCTGTTTCATATAGTTTGCCTTGTCATTGTAAAGTCCACTTTCCAAAACCTGGTTTTGTACTTGTTCAAATAGCACATTTTACCTGCTTCGCTAACATTTACCAGGAAAATGCATGCGGTTAAACCTCTAATTGTTACCTGAAGCAAGCCTTCTTTAAGAGATTTGAGGGCAAATTGGGATGCCTGCTGAATATTTTTTAAAATGGCTATGGCCGAGGCCAAAAAAATAATTCCAGTTATAAATAATGGCATTCCCGGCGATTTTTAAGTGAAACTGAACTATACAAAGATGCAAACTTAGGGTTAAAGGAGTACCGGAAAGTTAAGAAGGATTTTTAGGAAAGTACCTGATTTTATATTGTAAGGGGTCTCGTAGCTTTTCATTACTGTTTTTCCAACTCAA
>Ga0105049_10007004_pt1 | contig 13104 bp, 9 predicted proteins | sample MAT06_FD_78087 | JGI IMG/M metagenome (GOLD analysis project Ga0105049, IMG submission 78087) | Freshwater microbial communities from Lake Fryxell liftoff mats and glacier meltwater in Antarctica - MAT-06 | ecosystem: Environmental > Aquatic > Freshwater > Ice > Liftoff microbial mat | place...
GCAACTGGTATTGCAGATGCTGGCAGTAACGGTGCGGTAGTAATCTATCCAAACCCTGCAAATGAGCAATTCAGCATCCTTACAAACAGCAGAGGTCCTGTGTTTATGGAACTTACAGATGTAACAGGGAAAGTTGTAATGGCTAACTCTCAGCTTGTTGGAAATGTTACAACTGTTAACACTACTGAGCTTGCAGCGGGCGCTTACATGGCGATTATCCGCACAGGCGACGTTCGTAAAACGATCCGTGTGGTTATCACACACTAAGTTCGTTCTGTAATTCATAACAAAGGGAGGCTCTCGCAAGAGGGCCTCCCTTTTTGTTTTTATGTTCGCGGGGACCTGGGTAATCAGATCCAGGTTTTTAGGGCAGGCAATTGAACCAGATCCATGGTTCAATTACGTCGAGCTTTGATCTTTCAGAATGAAACCTTATTAGCTTAGTAACGGTGGCTCGGTGAGAGAATGCAAACCTTATTAGCTTATTCGCTGTTCAGCCAAACGCAATGTGGTTGAACCTTTGCGGTGCTGACTAAATGAATAAGGTTTTCGGAGGGTCAGAAATTCAGCCATTGCGCCATTTCGATAAGGTACGTTTAATCAAGACGGATTAAGATTTTTAGCCTGATGGTAGCATTGAGATTAGGGCCGACGACGGTGCAAGAATCTTAGGATTTACACATCGCTAAATGTCCGGCTTCAGGCAGGAACATACCACGATTGTTTCTTCCTCCATTTCCATCTGCCGCTTACACAGGTTTCGCTCGCGGAATCTTGTCATCAGAACGACGGGGTTCTCATCTTAGATAACCAATCCACTGATCAAACATGAGCTACCTGTGGAACTTTGGAGATGGTTCGGTTATCGGCGGGAGCATTCCGGTGCTGGAACATATCTAGGCAGCACCTGGGATTTATTACGTTAGCTTTGGAGCAGGCAATGGTGAATATTTCGCATCAGAAAGCAGGAAAATAACTGTTCTTTCATCCACAGATCCGGCGGAAATCTCACAATCCGCAACAGTCGGCAGTTTTGGAATTTTCCCTAATCCCCGCCTCATACAAAATTACTGTGGAGCTTGGTTCTCTGAAAGGTGAACAGCCCGGGTCGCTCGAAATTACAGATGGCTCAGGGCGAAGGGATAAAAGGGAACCGATTAAAGGAATGATCACTGAAGGAAGAATCTCATTCCCGGTTCTTGATTACGCAAATGGTATTTATATCATCACAATCATTATTGATAAATCAACTCATTCACGTTCCTTCAGCGTGGTGAAATAATAACTTTCTTGTCGCATCATTTTAAGGGTAGATGCGTTCTCCCCTTTTTATTTCCGGATGTTGCACATATCAACAATAATACTTATTTTTGCCGTCCATTTTTGAGAAGCATAAATCATGAAAGCAGACCTTCATCCCTCTAATTACCGCATGGTTGTATTTAAGGACATGTCCAACGATACATCCTTCATTACCAAATCCTGCATAGACACGAAAGAGAAAATTGTCTGGGAAGATGGGAATGAATATCCTTTAGCAAAACTTGAGATCTCTTCTTCTTCGCATCCATTCTACACAGGTAAGATCAAATTGGTTGATACTGCCGGTCGCGTTGATAAATTCAGAAATCGCTACAAAGGTCACCAGAGCAAAATTCAAATGTAATTTCAGCTTTTTCCATATTGAAAGCCCCGCTTTTCGGCGGGGCTTTTTTATTTTTGTGAAATATGAACCTGATCCTGTTTGATGACGAGCGCCGTGAACACCTGTTGCCATTAACGTTCACAAGACCTGTTGCAGATCTTCGGGTTGGTATCCTCCGCATAATCGAAAAATGGGAACTAATTAGCGGCTTCAAAGTCTCTTTTCTTACCCAGGATTATCTCTCAGCCAAATTCAAGCTTCACCGTGAGCAGGAGAATATCCTGATACCGGGGAACCTCCTTCCCGATCAACAGCTTTTTAACGCAATACTTTCACTTGGGAAGGGTGAGGTGTTGTTGGGCAATGGAAACCCTCTAGCATTTAGAGATGCAGAAAACAACTTTTCGCTTTCCGTTGCAGATTATAAAGCTGTAAACTATCCGGGTATTGTTGTGAGGGTGATGAATCTCTGGGATATTTTCACCCTGAATGCCGCCGCTATTGAGTCGGATTTTGACCTTGTAACAAAAGGGAGAGTTTCTGCAAAGTGGGATGATACAAACAAGATCCTCGGCGACCGCGTTTTTATTGAAGAAGGTGCAACCGTTAGCTGTTCGGTTCTGAATTCGAAAACAGGATCGATCTACATCGGTAAAAATGCCGAAGTATGGGAAGGAAGTCTTATCCGTGGCGGTTTTGCTTTATGTGAAGGCGCTTCTGTAAAAATGGGTGCCAAAGTTTATGGTGCTACCACCGTGGGGCCGTTCTCGCGGATTGGCGGCGAAGTGAGTAACAGCGTTATTCACGGTTATTCAAATAAAGGACACGATGGCTTTCTCGGCAATTCTGTTTTGGGAGAATGGTGCAACATCGGTGCAGATTCGAACAATTCAAATCTGAAAAACAATTATTCGGAAGTAAAGCTGTGGAACTATCCTGCAGCCGAAATGACCGGCACCGGACTTCAATTTTGCGGGCTTATTATGGGAGACCACAGCAAATGTGGCATTAACACAATGTTCAATACAGGAACTGTTGTTGGTGTTAGTGCAAACATTTTTGGCGCTGGCTTTCCCCCAGGTTTTATTCCATCCTTCAGTTGGGGAAGCGGACCTGATTTGCTTGAATACAGGCTTGAAAAGGCCATCGAAACTGCGGAACGTATGTTTTTGAGAAGGAATAAAGTGTTTGACAAAACCGAAGCTGCCATTTTTGGTAAGGTTTACGAAATCACTCAAGGGGAACGAAAATAAACCCATTTACGAGCATTAATGCATCTTCTTCCTGCTTTTAATGGCGATGGCATATCAATTGACCCATAGCCGCCCCACGCTAGAAAACCAACTCAGGCACCGAAATACTGACGAACTGTCATTTATATTTTATGAACGATCACCAAAATTTTCACGATTTCCAATTTTCAAATCTTGTTGACGATGATGCGGAGTTTATCCCTTTGCTCACCAGTGAGGACGAAGAGCAGATGAATACCGAGACGATCCCGGAAGAAGTCGCAATATTACCTTTAAGAAACACTGTTCTTTTCCCTGGTGTTGTGATTCCTATTACTGTTGGGAGAGACAAATCAATAAAGCTTATAAAGGATGCATATAAAGCAGAACGCATAATCGGCGTTGTTTCCCAGAAAGATTTATCAATCGATGATCCCACATTCGATGACCTCAATAAGGTTGGAACTATTGCGCTGATTGTGAAAATGCTTCGTATGCCAGACGGAAATACGACCGTGATCATCCAGGGCAAAAAAAGATTCAGGCTTGAAGAAGTTACACAGGAGGAGCCCTATTTCAAGGCAAAAATTGCTTCCTTTAATGAAACCCGTCCCGCCAAAGATGATAAGGAATTTTCCGCACTGGTAAGCTCTCTTAAAGACATATCGCTTCAGATAATTAAGCAATCGCCCAACATTCCTTCGGAAGCCGGTTTTGCAATCAAGAATATCGAAAGCCCTTCCTTTCTGATAAATTTCATCTCTTCCAATATGAATGCGGAAGTAGATATTAAGCAGACAATCCTTGAAGTGGCCGATCTCAAGCAACGGGGCGAGCTTGTCCTTCAGCATCTTTCCCGTGACCTGCAGATGCTTGAGCTAAAAAATCAAATCCAGAGCAAAGTAAAAATTGACATTGACCAGCAACAAAGGGAATATTTCCTTCATCAGCAACTAAAGACGATCCAGGAAGAGCTTGGTGGAAATGTTTATGAAGAAGAGCTTGACGAGCTGAGGTTAAAGGCTGAGGATAAAAAATGGACAGATCCGGTAAAAAAACATTTTACCAAGGAGCTGGATAAACTTCAACGCATTAATCCTAATTCTGCCGAATATTCAGTTCAGCGCAACTACCTCGACCTTTTGCTGGAGCTTCCGTGGAATGAATATTCCTCGGATATTTTTGACCTTAAGCGCGCCCAGAAGATCCTCGACCGTGACCATTACGGACTGGAAAAGGTGAAGGAACGCATCATCGAATACCTTGCTGTTCTTAAATTGAAAGGGGACATGCGTTCGCCGATTCTTTGTTTTTATGGACCTCCGGGCGTTGGAAAAACATCGCTTGGGAAATCCATTGCGGAGGCGCTCGGAAGACAATACGTGAGAATGTCGCTTGGCGGAGTGCGTGATGAGGCGGAAATTCGAGGCCACCGTAAGACCTATATCGGTGCAATGCCAGGGAGAATTATTCAGAACATCAGGAAAGTAAAATCCGCAAACCCGGTCTTCGTACTCGATGAAATCGATAAAGTTGGAAGTGACTTTCACGGTGACCCTTCTTCTGCGCTCCTTGAAGTATTGGATCCGGAGCAAAACAGCAGCTTTTACGATAATTATGTGGAGCAGGACTTCGACCTCAGCCGGGCGATGTTTATTGCAACAGCAAACAACCTCTCAACCATTCAGCCGGCTCTTCTTGACAGGATGGAGCTTATCGAAGTTACCGGTTATACGCAGGAAGAAAAAGTTGAAATCGCAAAGCAACACCTTATTCCAAAGCAGATTTCAGAGCACGGTGTAACTAAGGAGCAGATCAAATTTACCCGCAAAGGACTTGAGAAACTGATAGAAGATTATACGCGGGAATCAGGAGTTCGCGCATTGGAGAAACGCATTGCAAAAGTGATTCGTTCAATGGCGAAATCAATTGCGTTTGAGGAGAAGATTGATGCGAAGATTGATGTTAAAGACATTGAGCGAATTATGGGTCCTGCGCGTTTCCATCGCGATAAATACGAAACCAATGATGTTGCTGGCGTTGTAACAGGTCTCGCCTGGACTTCTGTTGGTGGAGATATTCTGTTTATTGAGGCTTTATTAAGCCGCGGAAACGGGAAGCTGTCACTTACTGGAAACCTGGGTGACGTAATGAAGGAAAGCGCTGTGATCGCACTCGAATTCCTGAAAGCGCATTCTGAGGATTACCTTGGAATTGACCCAGAGGTTTTCGATCACTTCAACGTCCATATTCACGTTCCTGAAGGGGCAACTCCCAAAGACGGCCCTTCTGCAGGAATCGCTATGCTAACTGCATTGGCATCGGCCTTCACTCAGAAAAAAATCAAAGCGAAGATGGCAATGACAGGGGAAATTACCCTTCGTGGGGTAGTTCTTCCCGTTGGAGGAATCAAGGAGAAAATTCTGGCAGCAAAGCGTTCTGATATTAGTGACGTAATTCTGTCACAGGAAAACCGCAAGGACATAGAGGAGATAAACCAGGACTATTTAAAGGGAATGACTTTCCACTATGTTGGCACAATGCGTGACGTTTTAAAACTCGCTGTGACATCCGAAAAAGTGAAAAACCCAATGAAGGTTCAACTTCCCATGGATAAGATAAAACAAAAACCTGCGGCCGAACTATTATCATGAGCGATAAAGCAGGGTTCGACAAAAAGTTGCCGCATATTGTAGTTGTCGGAGGTGGCTTTGGTGGCCTGGAGCTTTTAAAAAAGCTTCGTTCTGCAGAGGTTAATATTACCCTCGTCGACAAACATAACTATCACACTTTCCAACCGCTGCTTTACCAGGTTGCTTCTGGTGGTTTAGGCGCAGACTCAATAGGGTATCCTTACAGGCTTATTTTCAGGCGTCAGAAAAACTTACGGTTCCGACTCGCTACCGTTGATGAAATCTTCCCGGAGAAAAAGGAGATCGCTACCTCAACTGGGAGCATTTCCTATGATTACCTCGTTTTGGGAACAGGAAGCACCACGAATTATTTCGGGAACAAAGAGATCGAAAAATTCAGTATGCCGATGAAGACTATACCGGACGCACTCAATCTCAGGAGCGATATTTTGCAGGAATTTGAAGTTGCTGTTAACAGGCAGAAGATTTCTGAAAAGGAACAGCACATGACTTTTGTTATTGTTGGAGGAGGACCTACTGGCGTGGAAACAGCCGGAGCACTGGCTGAATTTAAGTCGAATGTTTTGCCCCACGATTATCCTGAACTTGACCCATCGCTTATGAAGGTTTACCTTGTTGAGGCTGGTCCACGCTTACTTGCAGGTTTTTCAGAACGGTCCGGTGAAAATTCCTTAAAGTATTTGAAGAATATGGGAGTTGAGGTGTTGCTCGATACAGTCGTGGAAAAGTACGATGGCACTGAGGTTTCTTTTAAAAACGGCAATAAATTGGCCTCTACAACCCTTATTTGGTCTGCCGGTGTTAAGGGTGTTATGATTAAAGGAATGCCGGAAGAATCGGTCTCGGGCAATCGTTACAAGGTAGATTCCTTTAATAAGGTTGAGGGAACTGAAGGGATATTTGCAATTGGCGATGCCGCGGGAGTGTATTCTGAACAACTACCAAAAGGCTATGCGATGGTGGCGCCTGTTGCCATGCAGCAAGGTCAGCTTTTGGCAAAGAATCTCATCAACCTGATAAATAACAAGCCATTAAAACCTTTCGTTTACAGCGACAAAGGTTCGATGGCTACAGTTGGAAGACACAAGGCAGTAGTTGATCTGTCGTTCTGGAAATTCGGTGGGTTTTTCGCATGGATTGTCTGGATGTTTCTCCACTTGATGCTACTTGTTGGATTCCGAAACAGGGTGGTGGTGCTAATCAACTGGGTATGGAATTATTTTTCTTACGAGCGTGCACTTAGGCTGATAGTTCGAAAATACGATAGCCCGATAAAGGAGCAGCCGATACCATCAAAGGATTAGCGCGGCAACTTTGAACTGAGCATCAGGTGGGCTGCTGCTCTGGAATGCTGATTATAAAAATAGTTCCAGATCCGTCTTCTTTCGAAGTAACAGAGATCATTCCTCCTATCCGCTCCACAATGTTCTTAACCGTGGCAAGTCCGATCCCATTGCCTTTCTTTCCAAACCGGTCTTTCCCCGCAAATGTCTGAAACGGAAGAAAGATGCTTTCCAGGTATTTTTCAGGAATACCTGGACCGTTGTCCGCTACTTCTAATTCAATTTCACCCTGTTTTGTTTTCCGCAGGCTAATCTTTACTCTTCCGTTTGGCTTATCGTTGTATTTAACGGCGTTGCTCACCAGGTTCTGAAGGATCTGATGAAATCCTGTTGGGTCGATATAAATCTCGTGGACATTTAGATTAGCCTCGATCACCATTTCTTCATGCGGCTGAACAAACTGGATAACGTTCTGAATAAACGACTTTACATGAATCATTTTGGGGCGAAGGCCATCCTGCCCTGAAACAGAATAGTCAAGAATTCCATTAACCAGATTATTTACTGCTTCAGACCGGTCGATAATATGCTGGATAAGTTCAAGGCTGTCGTCGCCAAGGATTTTCTTGTTATCCTCCATTACAATTTCGGCCAGAGAGTGAATATTTCTCAGGGGCGACTTAATATCATGGGCAACCACGTAAGCAAAGCGACTGAGCTCGCTGTTAAGGTTTTCAAGCTTTGTCTGGACGCCTTCCAGCATCCCGATTTTCTTCTTCAATTTTAGCAGGTTCATGACTTGTCCCGCGAGAATTTCGAGTGTTTTTTGCTGAATCCCGGATAATTTGCCGGGTTTATCGTCGCAAACACACAAACTTCCTATAGGAGTTCCGTTTTCGGCAACTAATGGCGCTGCCGCAAAGAATCGCAGGTAAGGAAACTCTGCAACAACCGGGTGGTCCGCAAACCGTTCATCTCCTGCAAGATCTTCGATAATGGTTAAACTGTGTGGATTTGCGACGACGTGTGCCGTAAGTGACAGGCGCCTTTCTATTTCTGTGACATCTGATCCAAAATGGGATTTAAACCATTCGCGATCTTTGTCAAGTAAGCCGATGTTTGCCCTTGGAACGCCGCAAATCATCGCAGCAAGACCAGTTATCTCATCGAATGATTTTTCCGCTGGTGTATCCAGTATACGGTATTGCTCAAAGGCCCGCTGCAGCGCATCTTCCTTTTCTTCCGAAAGCGTGGGTGATTTTACGTTGTACGATTTAATAATCATATCAATTAATTATTGCCAATCATTTTCACGGATTGGCGGCACTACAGCTAGGTTTTCCAAGTTCTCTGCCACAAAACGTTCTTTTCCCGACTAATATTGAAATCCGATTTTAATCAGTCAAAGCCTGTATTTAAACCCCTGAAATTGTGGACGTTAAAAACACAAAGGATATCTTAAAAATTCGGTCATTCTTGCCGTGACTTTAATTTGTGTTGAGGCATTCCCTCGAAAAAAATTAATGAGGAAATCCCGCCACGGAATCGTTTTGAGGCATTTTTGGCGATCTTCTGCACTTTACATAAAAAAAATAAAGACCGGCGATCGTTAAAGCAAGGGAAACTAAAAGTTGAGAAACGAGGTTGTTTCCTTTGCCAAATTCATCAGTTGTGGCGTCAGTTAAATTATGCTGAATGAAATAGTATCCTATTACCTGGGTTGCATTGTTGGCAAAATGTGCCGCAATTGAAGTCCAGGCATTTCCCGACCAATGCATCAGGTATCCGAGAAATGCACCAATAAAAAAACGAGGGATGAATCCAAAAAACTGAAAATGAATAAAGCTGAAAATGAAAGCCGTCAACCAGATAGCAAGATGGGGGCGACCGGTCCATTTGATCAGCAACGGCTGAATAGATGACCTGAACAGCAACTCTTCGCCAATTGCAGGAATCACAGCGATAAGAACAAGAGCGATAATAAGACTCCGGATATCAGGCATATCCAGGAAACCTTCCGTTATAACCTTCGCTTCATCTTCCTTAATCCGCATCCAATTGCCAACTTCCTTAAGGAAATCAGGAAATACCAATTGATTGTTCCACTCTGCTGAAGCATTGATCAACGGGATCTGCGCAATCATCAATATCATTGATAGGATGACAAGAAGAAATCCTGGTGACTTGTTAATTCTCAATTGTGCTCCGACATTACCTCGAGAGAAGATTGCAAGCAGAAATGGCGGGATAATAAAGAGGCCGACAGATGAAAAACCCTGAACGACTTTCATAAATGAGAAATCGTTAGTATCCTTTGGTGCGAGGCCCGGATTAGCTAGAAATTCAGTCGGGATACCATAAAGGGCCTGCCCGACAAGCGCTCCGATTAATGTAAAAATAATTCCCGCACCGAGAATAAAAAACAAAAGACTCAGTAGCTTCCGGCCGGGGCCTGCCGATTCGAGGTAAGGAATGATTGAGAAAAAGGGCTGACGGGGCATCAGGAAAATGTTGCGATACGGGCTTTTCACCCGCTTCAGATTGAAAATGCAAAGATGGAAATACGCATGATGAAAACCAGTAACTTTGCAGAATTGATGAATACAGTGCAAATTGGTGATATAGAACTCGGGGATTTCCCTTTATTGCTCGCCCCGATGGAAGATGTAAGTGATCCTCCGTTCCGTTTGGTTTGTAAACAATATGGGGCTGATCTCATGTACACGGAATTTATTTCGTCTGAAGGCCTTATCCGGGATGCCGCCAAGAGCAAGCAGAAGCTTGATATATTTGAATATGAGCGCCCAATTGGCATTCAGCTTTTCGGAAGCGATATCGACTCGATGCGCGAAGCGGCAATTATTGCGGCAGCGGCAAAACCTGATCTCGTTGATATCAACTATGGCTGCCCCGTAAAAAATGTGGCCTGCAAAGGCGCTGGGGCCGCGTTACTTCAGGATATTCCGAAAATGGTTTCGATGACTTCGGAAATTGTAAAGTGTACCACCCTTCCTGTAACGGTAAAGACCCGTCTCGGATGGGATGATAACACCAAAAATATTGCTGAGGTAGCAGAAAGATTGCAGGATATCGGCATAAAAGCCTTGACTATTCACGGAAGAACCCGTGCACAGTTGTATAAAGGGCCAGCAGACTGGACATTAATCGGGGAAATAAAAAATAACCCACGGATCACAATCCCGATCTTCGGCAACGGAGATATTGATTCTCCCGAAAAGGCTATCGAATACAAGGAGCGCTATGGTGTCGACGGTGTGATGATCGGTCGGGCCAGCATCGGTTATCCCTGGATTTTTAATGAGATCAAACATTTTATCCGCACCGGAGAGCACCTTTCGCCACCAACAATTGCCGACCGGGTAAACGTGTGCAGAACACATCTCAACGCTTCTATTGAATGGAAAGGGCCGGTTTTGGGAATTATTGAGATGCGCAGGCATTATACCAACTACTTTAAAGGAATTCCTCATTTTAAGGATTACCGAATGCGCCTAGTCACCCTTCCAACTTTTGCCGAAGTACTGGATGTTCTGGAAGAAATTGACTTTGCATTGGGAAATCAGCTGGTTGAGGTTTGATTCCTGTAACTAACCATTAATAAACTCTGATGCTTCAGGATCCTGTTAATAGAACCGAACTTAAAAACCTGGGGGAATTTGCTTTAATTGAGCGTCTCACAGACGGCATACTGCTTAAAAACAAAAGCAGCAAGAAAGGTGTTGGCGATGATGCGGCAGTATTGAATTTTGACAACAGAGACGTCCTGGTTTCGACCGACATGCTACTCGAAGGAGTTCATTTTGACCTCGCGTACATGCCCTTAAAACACCTCGGATACAAAGCTGCAGTGGTTAATTTCTCTGATATTTATGCAATGAATGGCAAACCGGAACAGATTACTGTTTGCCTTGCATGCTCGAACCGGTTTCCCGTTGAAGCACTTGAGCAACTTTATGAAGGGATAAAATTAGCCTGTGACGAGTACGGCGTAGATCTGACTGGCGGCGACACGACTTCTTCCAGAACTGGTCTGGTTTTAAGCATCACGGCGATCGGATCGGTGGAGAAAGACAAAGCCGTTTACAGAAGCGGTGCGAAAAAAGGAGACTTGTTGGTTGTTTCGGGAGATTTGGGTGCTGCTTACATGGGTCTTCAACTGTTGGAGCGCGAAAAAGCGGTTTTCATGGACCACCCTGAAGCGCAACCTGATCTGGAAGGGCATGATTATATTCTTGAACGCCAGCTAAAACCAGAAGCTCGTCGTGATATTGTTGAATTGTTTGGTGAATTGAATATTGTCCCTACTTCGATGATTGACGTTTCGGATGGGTTAAGCTCTGAGATTCTCCATCTCTGCAGTCAAAGCGGCCTTGGATGCAGGCTCTATGAAGAAAAAATACCGATCGACCCGATGACCTATAATGTTGCAAGGGAATTTGGGCTCGATCCAACAGTTTGCGCATTAAGCGGTGGTGAAGACTATGAGCTGCTTTTTACCATCAAACAGGATGATTACGAAAAGCTTAAAGGGAATTTACTTTTAACGGTAATTGGCCATATGACGGATGTTTCGGAAACACCGGCAATGGTAGACAAAAGTGGAGGGATTCATGATCTTAAAGCTCAGGGGTGGAGTGCTTTTGAAGCCGGTGAGGCTGAAAGTAACGTTTAGTTTAAGTGAACCTTTTTTCTATCAATTAAGGCAGATTTCCTTCTGCAAAATTCATAACCGCTTTAAGACTGGCCTTCTCCCGTTCAATGAAACAGTTGTGTCCGCAATTGTCGAGCAAAACGAGCTTTGATTTTTTTGTCATGCGGGTCATCTTTTCCATCAGTTGCGGTTTTACCAGTTCATCATTTTTCCCACCAAGAAGCAGCACGGGAATTTTCATTACGGTGAGTACTTTTTGACGGTCAGGGCGATCGCGCATTCCTGCGATTGCTGCCGTAATTCCATCCAGGGACTGGCGCATTCCTAGTTCTGTCATTTCCCCGATATTCATCAATCCTTCAGAACTCTTTTTATCAAAAAACAGATTCGGAATTGTGGCTTTCACATATCTTTCTTTACTCTCTCTTGCCGCCTTTATTGCCTTGTCGCGCTCCTTTTTCCGCTCATCTGTATCACCAAAACATGTCGAGCTGAGGAGCGTAATTGCCGAAATCCGTTCAGGAAATAAATCAGCAAAAGCCATGGCCACGTAACCTCCCATTGAATGTCCGATAATTTGGGAACGGTTAATCTTCTCCTGATCCAGAACTGCTTTCACTGCCCCGGCCATAAATTCCATTGAATGGATTTCGTTAAAAACAGATGATTTTCCGTGGCCAGGGAGATTAATCCTAATCACTTTGAACTTCAACGTAAGTGCCGGCAAATAGGCCCTCCAGATTCGGGACGTCTCCATGAAGCCATGAAGAAAAACAAGCGCCGGCCCTGTTCCTTCAGTTTTGTAGTGAATAATGCCATTTTCAAAAGGTAACTTCATAAGATCTATTTTGAAGTTAAAATACACTAAAACGGGTTGTTAAAGTCTGCACCGTTCACGTCCTTTGAAGCCCTCAAACATTTGCGGAAAATATAACCTCACATGAATAAAATTAAAGTAGCTAACCCTGTTGTAGAACTTGATGGCGATGAGATGACCCGTATTATCTGGCATTTTATCAAAGACAAACTTATCTTACCTTACCTGGATCTCGATATAAAATATTATGATCTGGCAATGGAGCACAGGGATCAAACCAACGACCAGGTTACAATCGATGCAGCTGAGGCGATAAAGAAATACAATGTCGGGATCAAATGTGCGACGATCACGCCTGATGAAGCCCGTGTTGATGAGTTTAAGCTCAAGCAGATGTGGAAAAGCCCGAACGGAACGATCCGAAATATCCTGGATGGAACTGTTTTCCGTGAGCCTATCGTATGTAAAAATGTACCAAGACTTGTTCCTAACTGGACCGCACCAATATGCATTGGCCGTCATGCTTTCGGCGATCAGTACAGAGCTACCGATTTTGTGACCAAAGGAAAAGGAAAGCTGACTATTAAGTTTGAAGGGGAAGATGGTCAGGTAATTCAGCATGAGGTCTATAATTTCAAAGGAGACGGTGTTGCTTTGGCGATGTATAATACCGACGAATCCATTATAGGATTTGCACGCAGTTGCTTCAACCAGGCGATCAGCAAAAACTGGCCGCTCTATTTAAGCACGAAAAACACCATCCTTAAAAAATATGATGGCCGTTTTAAGGATATTTTCGAA
>Ga0105049_10007007_pt1 | contig 13104 bp, 6 predicted proteins | sample MAT06_FD_78087 | JGI IMG/M metagenome (GOLD analysis project Ga0105049, IMG submission 78087) | Freshwater microbial communities from Lake Fryxell liftoff mats and glacier meltwater in Antarctica - MAT-06 | ecosystem: Environmental > Aquatic > Freshwater > Ice > Liftoff microbial mat | place...
CTTTTCAATCCCTTCAGGGAAGTCAACAGTTATCGTATTAAATCGTCTAACCGAATCGTAGTCAAAAGCCGGAATCGTTCTAACTGTCGTTAAGCCCGTTACCACGCCGCCGACGTCAACCGGCTTCACAAACAGGGCTCCCTGCTCAAGATAAAGGCTGCTGAAATCTCCCAATCTGTTATTAAGATCGAGCGGATCCATATACAATTTCAACATAGGAAAATAAAATAAGCCATCTTCCATGTAGCTGGACGAGCAGAATTCCGGATCAAAGAACTTCTTAGCTTTTTCGCAGGTAAACAACACCTCATATTGAATGTCGAGCTCTTTGAAGATAACGATGTAAAAACGAAGCGCGGTAGTCATATCGCCGTACCTGTTTTTTACCAGCATGTCAAATTCAGGATTCGCTGGCAGGCCTTTCTCCAGTCTTAGGTTGGTTTTTACCCAATGTTCTATCTTATAAATCTGGTTGTAGCCAGTTTCCTTGTCCCAGCCATTCTTAGAGATCAGCTTCTGCACTGTTTTAACATCTTTGGGAGTCGAAAACATCAGGTAATCCATCAGGTTTCTTCCTTTGTCGGCCCACGACGTTAGTTTCTTGCGGGTGTTGTAGTTCCACTCCAGCGTGTATTCAAGCCGTTTTGCCCTTGCATCAAGGTGTAAGTATTCGATGTCGCGGATTGCCGGAATATCCTTAAATGTAACTTCCTGATAACGCGTTCCGTCGAGGACAGTATCGGTGAAGACAGCATTATCCGGGTAAGTTTTCAAAACGAATTTAAAATACGAAGGACATTGCAACTTGAAATTATGAATTTTTACCGGGGAGGTTCCCTGGATTTTCACAGTTCCGTATTGATCAAAATCCATCCAGCGAACCATCATCAGTTCCAGCATCTGGCCTTTTTTCAGGCCTTCCACGGCTAGGATCGAGTAGGTAACGTTGTCTTCTTCGATCCGCCTGATATCCTTTAACCCCTGTTCTTTTACAACTGAACCGTTTTCTATAACACGCAAACGTAAACGCACAAGGCTATCCGATTGACCAGACGGAAGGTAAATCCGGTTAAGCTGCTCAATTGCCGCATCCTCATGAAGGTATTTCATGTTATGAATCACCTGGTATTTCCTGATTCCTCCGTCCTTAACTTCTTTATAAATGACAGAAACATTATCAAACACTTCCAGAATTGGGTCTTTCAGGTCTTTGATATCAGGCTTAATGGTTAAAGTGCTATCAGTAAGGTCAAATTCTTCAGGATCTATTTTCTGCGAGAAAAGCTGCGCTGAGATGAATAGAATTCCAATCAATAGCCGGGTTTTCATTTACCTGTTTTTTTAAGTAGTAAAGATGTTTTATAATGTGCGCGAAGCTTCTGCATTCCTATATTCCAATCGTTGAATTCGGATTTATCTATTTCCATATCCTCCGAACATAGATTGCTGAAATAATTTACCGTTTGCCCACTTACTGAATATTCCGATTTAAAATGAATTGAATTGTTACTGTAATTGAAAGATTCGGGGATCCGCTGAAGCTCGTAACCTGCTGGAAGAACTACTGAGGTCACGATACTGTCGCAATAGTTATAAGGAAGCCAGTATGCCTGCTTTCTGGTGCTTGTATCAATAGCGCTGTTTTCGAGGGAACGCGAAAAATTGAGGTTGAGAAACATCTCATCGCCGATGCTGGTAACGTAATCTGAAATTTCAAAGGAATAATCAATTCTTAATGGCTTCTCCCGATCTTCAAGGCCTGACAATGAATAATTGAGAATTTTAGCTTTATTATTTCCCCGTTTCAATGTGCTTTTAATTGCTTCTTCCCGCGCTTCACCTTTTGTATTTTCATACAGGTAATTAAACTGCATTTTTAAATATCCGTCGAGCAGCCACGAACCCTTTCCCTTTATAAGCCCCTCCGCACTTAATTCCAACCGTAGGGTATCAACAGTTCGGTTTTTACTACTGGGCGCGGATGGAATCGGAAGGATTTCGAATTGTCCGGGATTTATTGAAGCCATCGCCTGTTTTCCCTGAATTCCCTGTGATGGGATTCCAACAGGAAGGTGCGTGGAAGTGGGGTCGAGGAATTCCCATTTACCACGATTTTTCCAGCTCACAATCATGTGGTTGGAAGCGCCCAGCAACGGTAAATCTTCGTATTTATAAGGAATATCTCTGGTTCCAACCCACGACATATAGGTTTTTACACCACAGCGTTTCAGCATAAAATTGAGCAACGCAGCCATGTCCTTGCAGTCGCCATAACGTTTTGCAAATACGTCATTTGATTCCCGGGGATAATAACCGCCCAAACCGTCTTCAAAAGCAATGTATTTAATATGGTCCTGAACCCAATAATACATCCGTCTTACCAGTTCGGTTGTATCTGTAATTCCTGCCCGCAACGAATCCACCACTTTTACCATTTCAGGCTGGGCATCTGCCTTATTGAGGTCTTTTATGAACTTAAAGTTATGCTTGTAAAGGTCGTCTGTGTTCCGCGTAAGGAATGCGTCATCCGTTGCGTTTGGATAAGATTCGATGAAGAAATAAACATGCGGACTGAAATACGATGAATTTGGTGCGTTGTCTTCATCTTTTTCAGGCTTTGCATTACGCAACGACCAGGTGAGAATCGTTTTTCCACCTTTCTTCTCCTCTTTAAATTCAATTCCGTTATTGTCGCCGAAGAGTTTGTAACGGATATTCATATTATCAGGATAAACAAGCTGATATTCAGCAAGGATCACCGGAACCGCGTATTGTGCCCTGAAGTAAAACGGAAAAGCAAAATGCAGATCGCTTATTTTATAGGTATAGGAAAGGTCGGTAATACTTTCATCTGTAACCGAAGGAAACCGGATGCGTTTTTCCTTCATGTCATCATAAAACAGCCCTTCATTGATTGCATTATAATCTTCAATATCCCTCGCTTTTATCTTTTTATAACCTTTTTCCTCAGGAACCCACGTAACAGCCGAAAGCTCTTCGATAGGGAAGAAACGATCACTGAACGGAATGCTTCTTTCGTTAGAATGCACCGTTGCGTCCGAAAGGTTGAGGATCTGAGAGAAATGTTCCGACATCAGCAGCGGCTGTCCGCCCTTAATCGAAATCTCGTTTACCACTTTGTGCAGTAGTGCAACGGCCTTTTTTTCACCGGCCAGCTTTTTTGCATCCGCCAGATTAAATACCGGTTGAGCAAACGACTGTATACCGATAAAGGCAGCAGCTGAGAACGAGAGGATTTTAATTTTCAACGCCGTAGATATAATTTGCTGTCCTCACCACTTTTCCTGTCTCATCATACCAGGTCGCTTTTCCATGTTTAACGCCATTTACCCATGGAATTTCCCTTTTTAATTTTCCGTTCATATCGTATTCTTTCTGTAGTCCGTCGCGGCTTAAGTTCTTGTAAGAAGTTTCCCAGCGCAATTTTCCGTTCGAATGATATTGCTTTGAAATTCCTTCGGTGTATCCAAACTGGTAGGTGAATTCGCTTTTTGGGTTGCCATCAGGATACCACATCGCATATGGACCGTTCTCCGTATCATTTACCAGTGTGTATTCAATAGACTTCTTTCCGTTTGGAAAATAGGCAACCACTGTTGCGTTTCCATTTACAGTTACTTCTGGGAGCAACGCGCCATCTTTTTCATAAGTGTAGGAAACCAGTGTTCCGTTTTTGTATCGGCGCTGTATTGCAAGCGACCCATCAGGAGCATAGGAGCGCATAATTCCATGATAGTCGCTTCCGGAGACCTCCGATTCGTGCATAATCTTTCCGTCAGGAAAATACGTAATTTCTTTCCCTTTCAACTGACCGTTCGAAAACGTCTGTTCTTCGAATTTCTTACCGTCTTCAGAATATTCCACCCAAACACTGTCCTTCTCTCCATTAACCATGTTGCCGTTGCGGTATAATTTTCCACTGTCAAAATATTCCTCTGAGATTCCCTGCCTGTAACCATTTTTATAAGTTGAGGATGTGTGAACTTTCCCATTACCGTATATAAACTGTACGTTACCTTCCCTGACACCATATTTATATTCGCCGCTCTGACGAATTTTCCCGTTTAGATATTTAAAAGCATATTTCCCGTTTCCATAGCGGAAATCAATGGTGTCGTAAGGAACGCCAAGTTGACTGTGAAGAATCACTTTCATCAGTGCTCCGTTTTCATAATAGTCGACATTATCAATTGTTCCATCCGGCAGGTAGGAGTATTCGGGCCCATGCTGATCACCGTTGATGTAATGGATTTTCGTTGAGATAACTCCATTCTTGTAAAAGTCTTTCCATTCCCCCTCTTTTTTACCGTTTTTGTAGTAGCCTTCCTGCTCAACTTGCCCATTGACGAAGTAGCTGCGATAAAATCCATGTGCTTCCCCATTTGAATTTACAAACTCAAATCTTTTTTTTCCGTTGGGATGATATTTTGTGCGTTTCCCCTCTAGTATTCCACCTTTGTATGCCACTTCCTCCTTCGAACTGCCATCTGGAAAATAGTACATATAATTTCCTTCCAGCTTTTCGTCTATGTACTCCGCCTCTTCAGTTTTTATGCCCACAGGAGAATACTCAGTATAAACTAGCTTGCCGCCTTTTTCCTCGGTCTTTACGATGCTTTTTCCATCTTTATCGAAGAATTCGTAGTACTTGATATTGTCATTTTTGTAGATGAAAGTTGCCCAAAGCTTTCCGTCGTCATCGAACCATTTGAAAGCACCTGTTGCTTTGCCATTTGAGTAATTGCGTTCGTCGCGTACCGTCCCGTTTTCAAAATAACGCGTCCACAGACCCTCGCGTTTTCCTTTTTTATATAGACCTTTTTCTTCTGTTTGACCGTTGCTGAAATTGCTGATAAATTCGCCTTGGGCTTCTCCCGTTTCCAATGTATAATCGTAGGAGATTTTGCCATTTAAAAAATACTGCTTAAAAGGTCCGTTCCTTTTATCCTTACTGTAGGAACCTTCGGATTTTATTTTGCCTCCCGGAAAGTAGGAGATATTTGGCCCATCTAGCATGGCATTGGAGATTTGCTTGGTTTGGGCGAGATTTCCGCGGTCATCAAATTCCTTAAGCTCACCAACGAGCTTTGAGTCTTCAAGCATCGCTTCCACGGAAGGCGCTCCCGTTGCATTAAACTTTTTATAAGGTCCGGAAACTTTATCGTTTTCAACCGTAAGCAGAAGCTCCGGGGATTCGTTAGGGTAAAACCGCGTGGTTACCTTTCCAGTACTGCTGAATTCTGTGGTCTCTTTCAACCTCTCGTTCGGATAATAGAAGTGCCAGATGCCGGTTTTTTTACCATCCTGCATCAAGCCTTCCCCGCTCAATACTCCGTTATTGTAGTAAATCTTCCAGAATCCCTGCTCAGTTCCCTCCTCGTCTTCTTTTCCAAAAGATGAAGGGTATGTGCCGCCATTATAATAATACACCACATCTTCGGCCGCATCTCCAAGCACCAGGTTTTTCTTTTTCCTCATGTCGCCAAGGCTTTTCCCGGCCGACGTCACAAATTCATTTACCTCTGTTCGGTTTTTCTTCAACTGCTTGCTAACAGCATCATTATTAAGTCCGTCGAGTGTTGCAAGAATAAATGCCTTAAGGTGTTCATCCCTCCATACTTTTTTATAGAAGTCGGTGTAAAATTTTGTCAGTGTATCAGTTTCGGGAACCTCGATGGTTTCAAGACGTTCCATAATTAGCTGCATCTGTCGACCGAAAGTAACATCGAACGGCATTTTATACTTGTATTTCGGACTCAGGGCAACCTTCGCTTTCACCAACTCGTTAAGCTCGTCAAATGCCGGCTGCGATTGAAACACCGAAACTTCAGCTTCCTTGGTCCACTCAGATTTGTCGTCCGCAATAGCATCACAGATAGCGAGGCCCGATTCACGTTCGGCCTGGGTTGTTCCCAGAAGCATATACATCTGAACTGCCATCAGGGCAAGGGCAGGGTGGCCTGCTTTTGCCGCCAGTTCACCGACGGTAAAGTGGGCATCATTATCCAGTGGATTTATCCGTAATGCTCGGTTAAGGTCTTGCTGAGCAGCAGCCCATTTTTTTTCGGCGATATACGCTGCAGCTCTCCTGGCGGGAAATAGCGGCGTATAAGGAAATCTTTTTTCTGCAATCCTTGAGATGTAAATCGCCGAATCGTAAAGCTTCAGCTCTTTGTAAGCAAGAATAGTTTTGGCGTAAAAATCCAGGGTCCAGCTGCTTCCTGCTTCAATTCCCTTTTTAGAAACTTCCAGCATTTTCCTGTATTCCTTTTTTAGGAACCAGGTGTAAGCAATCTTCTGATTTTTAAGTGCATAAAGCGTGTCGCCTTCCGGAATGGTAGATAGTACCTTTAGGGCGTCATCGTATTTTTCGGCGTTAATAAGTGTATCAGCCACAAAAAGAGTGTATTCTGTAGCTTGAAGCGTGTCGCCGATAGATTGTGAAAACGCACGGTTACAGAGCACATAGGTAGCTATGATGAACAGGAAAAGGGTAGTTTTTCTCATTATATATTATGGAAGATGCAATATTACTACAGAATTGATTACATTCTCTCGGCTTTAATGAGGTATAAATTTCTTTTGATTCAAATGAAAGAAAAGTCAACTATTTTGGGGTGAGTGCATAAAAATTTAGGGGGGTATGATAAAAAAATGCTAAAATTTGTTTATTACCCCCTCAAAAAATTACCTTTGCCCGCGAAAAACAAAAAAATCATTTATGCCTACAATTCGTTTTAAAGCACTTGAATCTTTACTTAACCGTCAGGTTGATACGAGGGAGCCGTCTACTGCTAAAATTTCTTCCTTTTACGGCAAGAACGTTTTTGGAGATTTTGCAATGCAGGAATACCTGAGCAAAGAAGCTTACCAGAAGGTAAAAGATGCCATTGAAGGCGGTACCCGGATTGATCGTGAAATCGCCGATCAGGTTTCTTCATCAATGAAAGCCTGGGCAATGGACCATGGAGCTACACATTTTACGCATTGGTTTCAACCGTTAAATGGTGCGACAGCAGAAAAGCACGATGCTTTTTTCGAGCCATTGCCTGATGGAAGAGGAATTGAGAATTTCAGCGGAGCAAACCTTATCCAGCAAGAGCCAGATGCCTCGTCTTTCCCTAGCGGCGGAATCCGGAATACTTTCGAAGCCCGCGGCTACACAGCATGGGACCCAAGCTCTCCGGCATTTGTGATTAGCGGTACGTTGTGTATCCCAACGATTTTTGTTTCCTACACTGGTGAAGCTTTGGATTATAAAACTCCACTTTTAAAAGCACTTCATGCGCTCGATAATGCTGCGGTTGAGGTTTGCCAATACTTTGATAAAAACGTCACGAAGGTATTTGCTACGCTCGGTTGGGAGCAGGAATATTTCCTCATCGATGAGGCACTTTACCATGCACGTCCCGACCTTTCTCTTACCGGAAGAACTTTATTCGGTCATACTCCAGCCAAAGGTCAACAGCTTGAAGATCATTATTTCGGCTCTATTTCCGATCGTGTTACGGCCTACATGCGCGATTTTGAAACAGAATCTTTACTGCTCGGAATTCCTGTTCGCACCCGTCACAACGAAGTGGCGCCCAACCAGTTTGAGTGCGCCCCAATATTCGAAGAAGCTAATCTGGCGGTTGACCATAACCAGCTTTTGATGGATGTGATGAATAAAGTTGCCCGCCGCCATCGTTTCAGGGTTCTTCTTCATGAGAAACCATTTGCAGGAATCAATGGATCCGGTAAACATAACAACTGGTCGCTGTCTACCAACACCGGCAAGAATCTTCTCAGCCCGGGAAAAACACCGAAGACCAACCTTCAGTTTCTTACTTTTTTTATCAATATCCTTAAAGCTGTCCACACGCACGCAGATCTTATCCGCGCTACCATTGCTTCTGCGGGCAATGATCACAGGCTTGGGGCAAACGAAGCTCCTCCGGCGATCATTTCTGCTTTTATAGGTACACAGCTTACAAATGTGCTGGATGAGTTGGAGAAAAAAGTAAAAACCGGAGCTAAGATGACTCCAGATCAGAAAACGGAGCTGAAACTTGGTATCGGAAAAATACCTCATATTTTGCTGGATAATACCGACAGGAACAGGACTTCTCCGTTTGCGTTTACAGGGAATAAATTCGAGTTTCGCGCCGTAGGATCTTCTGCAAACTGTTCTTCTGCGATGACTGTCCTTAATACGATTATGGCTCAACAGCTGAAGGAATTTAAGGTAGAAGTGGATAAGCTTATTGCGAAGAACCTTGATAAGGACGAAGCGATCTTTCAGATTCTACGCAGCTATATCACTGAATCAAAAAACATCCGTTTCGAAGGAAATGGTTATGGCGACGAATGGGTGAACGAGGCTAAAAAACGAGGTCTTAACAACTTTGCAAAAACACCGGAAGCGCTCGATGCGTTGGTGTCGAAGTCGACGATGGACCTTTTTGAAAAGAACAATGTGTTATCCCACCGTGAGATGGAAGCGCGTCACGAGATCCAATTGGAAACTTACACTAAAAAAATTCAGATTGAATCCAGGTTGATGGGTGACATTGCCACAAATCAAATTATTCCTACCTCGTTGAAGTATCAGAATCAGTTGATAAGCAACGTAAAGGGATTGAAGGATATCTTTAGCGAGAAGGATTTCAAAAACTCAGCTCAGCCTCAACTGGAAATTATTAAAGAAATTTCTGAACATGTATCGGTTATCAAAAAGTCGGTGGATGATATGATCGAAGCCCGTAAAACGGCCAACAAAATCACCGATGCAAGGAAGCTGGCTGTTGAATACTGCTACAAGGTACAGCCGTTTTTCGATACGATCCGTTACCATGCCGATAAGCTTGAACTTCTTGTTGATGATGAGATGTGGAGCCTACCGAAGTACCGGGAGATGCTTTTCATTAACTAAAATTATCCATAGAAATCGACGATTAATCAGGCCCGAGAAATAAATTCCGGCCTGATTCGTTTTTTTAGATTCCGATTTTAAGAAAGTACTAATCGGGATATTAAAATGTTTCTTTTCTTTGCCGGAAAGCCAGAACCACATTCCTGTCTTTTTTTCATCTGCTATTTTTTTTTAATTTAGGCCCCAGCAATTGCATAAACAGCAAAGACACATGGTAAAATCAATCAAACGGTTAGTTATTGGAATTTTGTTGATAGCGGTTTCAACGGGAACAGCTGTTGCTCAGAATAAAAAAGTAAAGGCTGCCGATGTTCTTTTCAGAAACAAAGAGTACTACGAAGCCCTCAACGCTTACAAAAAGGCGCTGGAAACCACCCGTGGCAATAAGGCGCTTAAAGCCGAATTGACCTATAAAGAAGGGTTGTGCTACATGATGATCAATGACTGCAAGAAAGCCGAAGTCTGGTTTGCAAAAGCGATTAAAATCAAGTATCAGGATCCTGAAGCATTACTTTACCTCGGTGATATGATGCGTTGCCAGGCGAAATACGACGAGGCGCTCGCAGAATATGAAAAATATGTAAAACTGAAGCCCGAAGATCCACGCGGAACAGTTGGAGTCGAATCATGCAAGCTTGCCGTAAAATGGAAAGCTTCTCCAACAAAACATACCGTTGGCAACGTTCAGCCTTTGAATACCAAATACGATGATTTCTCTGCTGTTTACAGCCGTAAAAATTTTAAAGAGCTCTTCTTCACTTCAAGCCGGGAAGGTTCTACCGGTAACGCAACCGACGGATGGACAGGTGAGCCGTTCACCGATCTTTACGAAACTAAAATCGATAAAAACGGAAAATACAGCACTCCAACTCCTTTCAAAGAGCCATTGAATTCAAAGTACAATGAAGGCGCATCTGCCTTGAATGAGAAGTTCAGCACAATGTTCTTCACCCGCTGCGAATACGATAAAAACAAAATCAAAGGTTGCCAGATCTATACAACCCGTAAAAAAGGTAATGGATGGGATGAGCCTGTTCTTCTTTCGTTTGCAGCAGATTCATTCACCGTTGGTCACCCTTGGATAAGCGATGACGAGCAGACACTTTACTTTGCTTCCGACATGACCGGCGGTATTGGTGGACGGGATATCTGGATGGCAAAATTTGACAAGAAATCCAAAACATGGGGCTCCCCAGTTAATATGGGCCCGCAGATCAATACAACGGGCGACGAACTTTACCCTTCTTTAAGAAACGATTCTACACTTTATTTTGCTTCCAACGGGCAAGTTGGAATGGGCGGACTTGATATTTTCGAAGCCAAATTTAAAGGTGGGAAATGGGGTGGAGTTTCGAATCTTAAGTTCCCGATGAATTCTGAGGCAGATGATTTCAGCGTAATCTTTCAGGGGAAATATGAAAAAGGATTTTTCTCTTCAAACCGTTTAGGCGGTAAAGGTGGAACTGATATTTACGAGTTCAGCGTTCCTCCGATCCTGTTCTCTCTTGGTGGAATTGTTTATGATTTCGAAAACAAAACGCCAATTTTGGGAGCCAAGGTAAGTATGGTAGATAAGGACGGAATGTCGTTCGAAACCATCACCGATCAAACCGGTTCGTACTATTTCGATAACACTAAATTCAAAGAAGATAATACTTATGACCTTGTTGCTTCAAACACAGACTTCCTCAATGATAAAGGAACAGAGACAACACAAGGCTACGAAGTTGGAAGTGATCGTAAAAAGGATTTCTTTTTGAAAACGACGAAGAAGGGGCCGATCAAGCTTCCTAAAATTGAGTACGACCTCGGTAAATGGTATTTACGTCCTGCATCAAAAGATTCTTTGAATGGCCTTATTCAAACGCTTCGGGATAATGCAAACATTACCATTGAATTGATGTCACATACTGACTCCCGCGACAATTCGAAATCTAATGATATCCTTTCCACCAAGAGAGCTCAGGAGGTTGTAAACTACCTCATTGAGCAGAAGATTGATCCATCCCGCCTTGCTGCCAAAGGATACGGTGAGAGAAAATTGCTTAACAACTGTAAGGATGGCGTAAAATGTTCTGAAGAAGAACATCAGCTTAACCGTAGAACTGAATTCAGAATTACCAGTACCACATTTGTTCCTGCTGCAGGTTCTCCTGAATTTAAGGCTCCGAAAATCCAAATGGCAGGTGAAGATGATGAAGTGGATACTGAGGCTCCGGTAGAAGAAGTTACCCCAGCCAAACCTGAAACAACAACTCCTGCTAAACCAGAAGCTACCACACCAACAAAACCGGAAACCGCTAAACCTGCTGCAGCACCTGCAAAACCAGCAGCTCCTCCTGCAAAGCCAACTCCGGTAAAACCAGATCCTGCTAAACCTAAAAAGTAATTTCTTTTTAATAACATTTAATAACAGCATCCCGCCAAACCAGCGGGATGTTGTTATTTTGTGACTATGCATTCCAACGACCGTTACGGCTCCCGCGGAGTTTCTTCAGGAAAAGAAGATGTTCATGCTGCCATCCAAAAAACAGACAAAGGCCTTTTCCCACAGGCATTCTGCAAGATTATTCCCGATACCTTAAGCGGTAATCCCGAATACGCATTGGTAATGCATGCAGATGGGGCCGGCACAAAATCTTCCCTTGCTTATATGTACTGGAAAGAAACGGGTGACCTCTCGGTATGGAAAGGAATTGCACAGGATGCCCTGGTAATGAACACAGACGATCTTTTATGCGTCGGCATCACTGATAATTTCCTGGTTTCATCCACCATCGGAAGAAATAAAAACCTCGTTCCCGGTGAAGTCATTAGTGCTCTTATCAATGGCAATCAGGAGATCTGCGACTGGTTTGGATCGATGGGAATAACAATGAAGCTTACCGGCGGAGAAACAGCCGATGTTGGCGATCTTGTAAGAACACTGATTGTGGATTCAACAGTGGTAGCAAGGGTTAAACGATCGGATGTGATCGATAACAGCAACATAAAACCCGGTGACATAATCGTAGGGCTGTCATCCTTTGGTAAGGCCGCTTATGAAACAGAATACAATGGCGGAATGGGAAGCAACGGGCTCACTTCCGCGCGGCACGACGTATTTAGTAATGAACTGGCTTCTGGTTATCCCGAAAGCTATGATCCTGGCATTCCTGCACACTTAATATACAGTGGAAAATACAAGCTTACTGATAAAGTTCCGGGGCTTGATGTGGATTACGGAAAACTCGTTCTTTCACCAACACGAACGTACGCACCGGTTATAAAAGCCATGCTGGAAAAACATCGGAAAGACATTCATGGAATGGTGCATTGCAGCGGCGGCGGACAAACCAAGATCCTTCATTTTGTCAATGATCTGCACATAATAAAAGACAATCTTTTCGATACTCCACCTTTATTCAGAATTATACAGGAAGCTTCAGGGACAGATTGGAAAGAAATGTACCGGGTATTTAATATGGGGCACAGGATGGAATTATATGTTCCACAGGAAATTGCTGCATCGTTGATTGAGATTTCAAAATCTTTCGGAATTGATGCAAAGATTGTGGGTAGGGTGGAAGCAGCAGAAGGAAAGCGGTTGAGCATTCATTCGGAGCATGGTGACTTTCAGTATTGAGAAAACCAGTTCTCTGCGGAATTTCGTTTTCTATTTCTAACGAACCGTAAAACAACGATCAGAATATTTAACGTAAAAGCGGCCAAAGCAATCAGAACCGAGATTATAAGGATCAAGTTAAGGTCTTCAATGTCAGGCAGAGGAGAATCAGCTTCTGTATAAAAATACATGATGGGCATTCGTCCGGGCGCATAATGATCCATTAAATAGAGTCTGTCTATATGGTCTCCTGATGTCGTTGCACTTGTCCGAAAAATGCTCATCCCGCCACAAGCGGGACTGCGCTTTTTCAGCCGTCGTGCGCCTAATCAGAAGCCCCTACAGTTCAGACTCCCGACTCTGTGGACAGACACTAAATAGTACAGTAAATACTCTATGAAAACGGTAAACAACAAATTAATCAAGCCTAAAAAGTAGACCGGGTATCTGTGAATAAAAAAATACACGATCGCAAAATTGATTTTTTTTGAATATCGGAAGTTTATTTTCCAAAATTGCCTTACATCACTTAACAACTTAGTGCTTTTTGATGGGACAGCTTAAA
>Ga0105049_10007013_pt1 | contig 13096 bp, 9 predicted proteins | sample MAT06_FD_78087 | JGI IMG/M metagenome (GOLD analysis project Ga0105049, IMG submission 78087) | Freshwater microbial communities from Lake Fryxell liftoff mats and glacier meltwater in Antarctica - MAT-06 | ecosystem: Environmental > Aquatic > Freshwater > Ice > Liftoff microbial mat | place...
AAACTGCGAAATCTAGGGCTTTTTGCAATTACGATCACGTTTGGGGTTCTATTCGAGTCGGACTTAACCACTCAGAACGCAAAATCCCCTAGAAAACAAGGCGAAATAAGTCCGAAACTCTAGGTTGAGCAAGCTAGGGTTAACTTGCCCATATCCATGAAGTTCCTCGAATCGAAAGGACTCCTATGAACCCCGACGAAGTCGACGACGAAACCGATTCCGACGAAGAATACAACGGCCCCTTGCCCCACCCTGGCGGGTATAGCCTCCCCGACATCTTCAAACGCAAGATTGGTGGCGACGGCATGTTCGGCGATGTCCTCATTGGTCCCGACGAGGACGACGAGGACGAGGACGAAACCCCACCCACACTTCGAGAGCCGGTTTGAGTTTCGGGGCCGTGGCGACCCCAAAACGGCCGCGATCACGGAAGTGCTGGCCTAACGTTCCCATTTAGCCCCCGGCTTGCCGGGGGTTCTTCTCCAAAACAAGACCTCTCGGCAAGCCGGGGCTATGTGACCCATGATTGAACCCACTGCGGCCCGGCTCGAACGCGAACTCAAGCACACTCGCGCACTCATCGGTTGTCGCTTCGACCCTTCGGGCCGGTTCCTGTTCGCGTCCGCCGAAGACGACAGCATCCAGCGCTTCGACCTGCTCACCGGCACGAAGACGGCCTTCGCGGGCCACCAAAGCTGGGTTCGCGGCATGACGTTCGTAGGCGGCGCGGGTGTCGGTTCCGGTGAACTCGAAGCCTGGGAAAATCGGCGGCTGGCGATGCAAGCGGTGCTGGGTTTCGCGGTCGCCACGCTGCCCCCGCCGAAGCCCACGCCGTTTGTCCTGGTTTCTGGCGATTACCACGGCAAACTCATCTGGTGGCAAGGCGATGCGACCGAGCCGAAGCCGATCCGCACCGTCAAAGCACACAAAGGCTATGTGCGTTCGCTGGCCATTTCGCCGGACGGCAAGACCATCGCGAGTTGTGGAAACGACAACGCGGTGAAGCTCTGGAAGGCCGAGGACGGCACCGCGATTCGCACCCTCGAAGGCCACGCTTCGCACGTCTACAACGGGGCGTTCCACCCGGACGGAACGCGATTCGCGTCGTGCGATCTCAAGGGTATCGTGAAGGACTGGAACCTGAAGACCAACATCAGCGACCGCGACCTCGACGCCAAAGCCCTCTGGAAATACGACACGGGCTTCATGGCGGACATCGGCGGCGCGCGAGCAATGGAGTTCTCAACTGACGGCTCGAAACTTGCCTGCGCGGGCATCACCAATGTGTCGAACGCCTTCGCGGGCGTGGGCAACCCTGGCGTCGTGCTGTTCGACTGGAAGGATGGCAAGCCGAAACTGCTGAAAACCAAGGACGCCTTCCAAGGCACGGCATGGGGTGTCGCGTTTCATCCCAGTGGCTTCGTGATGGCGGCAGGCGGCGGGAACGGTGGCGGTCGCGTCTGGTTCTGGAAGGGCGACGACTTGGCGAGCTTCCACACGCTGAACGTCCCGGCGAATGCCCGCGATCTAGCTTTGTCACCCGGTGGCGAACGGTTCGCGTGTGCCGGGGCTAACGGCAGCCTCTACGTTTACACCTTCACGCCCGCCCCAGTGGCCGCCGTTGTGCCCGTGCCACCAACGCCGCCGAAGAAGTAGCGATCACCTGTCCCACTTCGGCGCGGCAGCGGAGCCGCTCATCTGCTTGCGAATTGCAACCCCGCGTTCGGACTGCTTCAACAGCGGTTCGACGCGGTCGAGTTCCGCCGGGTCGAACCCCGCGCTCTTGAGCAAGTCGCGGCTGATCTTCGAGGCTTCCCCTGCGTCGAGTATCGGCGCTCCCTTTCGCAGTCGGCGTTCCTGATAAGCACGCTCGGCGGCGCGGCCGGGGTCGTCCGGGTTGCCGCCCCCCATCGAGACGCCCCCAGGCAGCGCCGAGTCCGGGATCGTGTCACGCTCGGCACCGAGACGGCGGGCGGCCTTCTTCTCGGCGATCATTTGCCCGAGTTCCGAACATAGCACTGCAGCGAGTTCCCCTTCCGTCTTGCATTTCGACACCAAACCTTCGCTAACCCACATCTCTTCTGGTCCGCGGTGGAAGAATACCGTTTCAGGAACGCCGATAAGGTTGATCATTGGCTCAATGCCGGCAAAGGTGTACTGAGCGATAATCCGCCGACCCAGGTTCTCGACTTTCTCGGCGGCTTCTAGTTGGCCCTTTGGTAAGTCTGGGCCGCGCGGCACCCGTTCGTCGTCCCAGCCCAGCGCTTTGCGCACAGACCAATCGCCGCCGTCGGTCGTGGCGCAACCGGTGGCAGCGATCGACGCGAGAACCACGGCCGCACGGCCAAAGGCAGCGAGACGGATCATGCAACGGACTCCTTCGGGAGGCCACGGCCATAACGGCGCGAACCGGAGGTGTCGAGACTGAACTGAAACATACAGCCCCCGGCTTGCCGAGGATTACGTCGGACCCGGCTTGCCGACGGTTCCGACGAACCCGACTTGACCGCGCCGCGTATGTTGGTATGCGGTTGTCCAATCTTGAAAGAAAACGCGCCGCACCGGGGGCACAGGTCGCCCGGCACGCCAGGAGGTTTTGATGCGTCTTCCGCGCCCCGCCGGGTCGGCTGGTTTTGCGTTTATGACCTTGCTCGCGTTCGGTGCCGCGCCGGCGGCCGCGTTCGCCCAGAGTGGGCCGTTTACAGCAAGCGTCGTCGATCCCGAAGCGAAACTCCGTGCCGGACCCAGCGACCAGTTTCCCGAGACTGGCACGCTCCGCAAAGGCACATTCATTCTCGTGGATCACGAAGAGTCGAACGGCTGGCTCGCGGTGCAGGACGTGCCGGGACAACTCACCTCCGTGAGTTGGGTGCAAACGCAGTTCATCGACTTCGACAAGAATAAGCCGATCCCGCAACTCGTGCCTGTGGACGAAGGCGGCGTCACCCTGCGGGCGGGGCAGATTGGCCTCGCGCAACCGCTTCACATCCAGAAGGTTAAAGTCCCAGGCGGAACGATCCTGACCGTGATCGGCCAAGGGGTTTCGTTCGAGGGAAAGACCTGGTATCCCGTGGCACCGCCGGTCGGCGACTTCCGCTATCTCCCCAAGCAAGCCGTGAAGTTCGAGAAGGCCGCGAACCCCGCGTTTGTTGTGCGCGATATGCGAGACTCCGCGCCTCCGCTTCCGGCACTTTCCACCAACACGCTGACCAGCCCAGTTGCGCCGGCTAGTGGGGTTTCCTCACTTCCTGGAGTGGGCACACCGGCAACGGGAACGGGAGCCGGAGTTGTTGGCGGTCCACCGAGCGCGCTGCCTGCGGGACCAGCCACCACGGCCGGGAAGCCTGCGGTTCAGCACCCGCTCTGGGCACAGGCTGAGGCCGCCGAGCGCGACGGCCGATTCGACGATGCCGAGAAGGTTTTCTTCCAACTCGCCCGGGTGATGAACGAACCCGGCGGCGATCACGACGTTGCGAACCTGTGCTACACCCGCATTCACACGTTGCGCGAGAAGAAACGCGGCGTTTCCCCAGTCACGCCCACCGCATCAACGCCACCCGCCAACGCTCGAACTTCAACCAATACCGCGCCGAAGGGTGTCTCCGGTGGGCCACCGACGGCGATCGGCGACGCACAACCGCAGTCTGACGCGAAGGACGAACGCCCGCGCTGGAGCGGACCGGGCAAACTCGTGCGATCCGCGCTGGCGCTAGATGGTCGGAAGACCTACGCACTTGAGTCGAACCCCGGCGCGCCGGTGATGTATGTGATCGCGGGGCAAGGTGTCGATCTGGAGAAATACGTTAATAAGAGAGTGGATGTGTACGGGGCAATCACAACACGGCAGAATCCGTCGAAACCGGTTATGGTGGCCACTGAGGTCAATCCGGGGCAATGAAGAGCGACGTGAAACATCAACCAGATTTGAGGACATAAGACAAAGGCAGGTTGGCCACGAAGGGTTTCCCAGGGTCGCACGCGAAGCACCCTGGGAAACCTCTACCAGTCTGGCACCAACTGCGTAATACCTAAAGATGTAAGGTAACTTTGCGTGTAGCCGGGCGCATCCGTCGCGTACCCCAACTTTGCCCCTCACCCCGGCTCTGCATTATGGCATCGCCTTTGCCTGCCGCGCCCCTCGCGCCTAAGTCGCGCCCTCTCCACTATCCCTCGCCCCTCCCGCACGGTATGATCTTCTTTGTGCCCCGTGCCCATACCGAGGATCACGCCCGTGAGCGCCACCCCGATAGGCTCAGCCGACGACAAGAACCGGTACGGTCGCCAGATCGAGGAGGCGTTCGAGGCCGCGGCCAAACTGGCCGGCTCGAACCTCGCCCCGACCGAGTTCTACGAACAATTCCTGAACCGCACGCTCAGTGCCATTGATGCGCCCGCCGGCGCGGTTTGGCTCCGCACGCCGCAGGGCTTCCTTCAAGTTGCCTGTCAGATTAACCTCGACAAGATCAACCTCGAAGGGAAACGCGGCGGCCGGCAGTGCCACAACGAAGTGCTGCGGCAGGTGTTCCAGGCTGCCCCACCGCGGCCGTTCATTCTGGAACCCAATGGTCGTCTCGCCGCGCCGCCCGGCCCGGCCGACCCCAGCGCCGTGCCACCCGCGAACCTGACCGATCACTTCGCGATGTTCGCCCCCATCGTGACCGCCGACAAGCAATCGCTCGGCGTTCTCGAAGTGTTTCAGGACTCCACGCACGACCCGCGGATGTACCCGGCGTTCCTGAACTACGCCTTCCAGATGGCCGGGTACGCCAGCCAGTATCACCAGTTCATCTCGGCGCGGTCGGGTTCGAGTACCGAACGCACCTTCATCCAGATCGAAGCGTTCGCCCGTTTGGTTCACACGACGCTAAACCCCACGGAAGTCGCGTATCACGTTGCCAACGAAGGGCGCAAGCTCATCGAATGCGACCGATTGTGCGTCGGCGTTCGGCATGCCCGCAAACGGGTGACGGTGGAAGCGGTCAGCGGGGCGGACGTGGTCGAGAAGGCCAGCACGCACGTTCGCTACCTCCGACGACTCATGGAAGCCGTGTTGCAGTGGGGCGAACCGCTGATCTTCAAGGGCACCAAGGACGCCGGGTTGCCGCCAGCCGTCGCCAGTTCGCTCGATGATTACTTGCACGAGAGCCAGCCCAAGTTGCTCGTCGTGCAACCCATCCGCGACGACCGCGAGAAGGACTTGAAGGAACCGGTCCGCTCCGTGCTGCTCATGGAGAGTTTCAACCCGCCGGAGAACACCGAACCGCTGACGCAACGGCTCGAAGTCATCGGCAAGCACGCGGCCCCGGCCCTGTACAACGCCGCCCAGATGAAGCGGATTCCGCTCAAATTCCTGTGGTGGCCGCTGGCGAAGTTGCAAGAAGGCATCGGCGGCAAGGGGAAGTTCTTCACGGCTCTCGCCGTCGTCGCGCTCGCTATCTTCATCGGCTGCATGATTATGATCCCGTACCCGCTGCGGATGGAGGCCAAGGGCCAACTGCTGCCGGTCGAGATCGCACAGATATTCGCGCCCCGCGAGGGTGTGGTCCGCGACATTCGCGTGAAGCCCGGCGACCGCATCAATCCTGGGTTTGAGGTCGTCACTCTCGACAGCAAAGAACTGCTCACCGAGATTCAACAGGCTCAGAACAAGATGGATATGGCCCGAATCACGGCCAAGAGTAACGAACAGGCTATGAAAAGCCTTGGGCAAGAAGAGAAGAACGCGGGAGAACGCTTACGCTTTGAAAACGAGATGAAGGTGAACCAACTGACGATGGAAGCCGCTGAGAAAGAACTCTTCGCCCTTCGGACGCAGTATTACGGCAAGGAGAACCAACCTGGGTTCTTCAAGGCCATCGCCCCGCCGTTCAATGCTCACCTCGCCACCGCGCCGGGCAAGGCGCTGTGGACCGTACTCGACGACGACCGCCGCGAGAAGCTCCTCGGCCGCACCGTTCGCCCGAACGAGGAACTCTACCGCGTCGGCAACATCGAGGGGAAATGGCAAATCGAACTGAAGATTCCGCAGCGGAACTTGGGGCAAGTTCTGCGAGCTTTCGCCGACCCACAGTATTACCGTGAACAGGGTGGCAAACGCTTCCTTGATGTGGACGTGCTGCTCGCCAGTCAGTCCGACGCAAGCTACCGTGGCCGCCTGTACCGTTCGGACATCGGCGCGCAAGCGCTCCCAAGCAAGACCGACCACGATGAAACCGAACCCGTCGTCACCGCGTATGTGAAACTGAACCTCGACGACTTCAAAGAGGGGCTGATTCCGGTCGATCAGTTTGTGACGGGCCTGGAAGTTCGCACCCGCATCCGCTGCGGCGACCACGCCCTCGGCTACTCCCTGTTCCACGGCGTCTGGGAGTGGTTCTACGAGAAGGTCGTGTTCTTCTTCTGATATGTTTAACGTTCCAAGTTTAACGTTTGGCGTTGGTCGGAGTGCCGTTTAGCGGCGTCCCCAACGGGGACGAGAAGGTTGGACTCGTAACGTTAAACATGAAACGTTAAACGTGAAACGCTAGCAAACCCGCCGACCGGCCGGACGAGTTCGTCTCGGACCCCGGCGGCACCCTTACTACAACCACCACGTTTACACGGAGGACTCCGTCATGCGTGCCCGCTCCAGTCTGATGTTGCTCACGCCTCTCGCGCTCGTTGCCGCCCTTGTCGGGTGCAACCGAACGCCACCCAGTGGGAATGCCCCAGGAACCACGGCACCCGGCGTGGCCACAACCGCCGATGCGCCGACCGCGCCCACCAAGGACGACCCAGGCGCGAACGTCGGTAGCCCGCTGTTCACGCCCGGCCCAGCCGCGAAGTACCCGGACCCGGCACCCCCTGGCAAAGACCCCATCGTCATCCCGAACTGCGCCGTGGCATACGAAGACCGCCAGATCGTGTCCGCCGAAGTGGATGGCAAGATCGATCTCGTCGCCACGCCGATGAAGTTGCGTGCCGATGGCATCTACGAATACGAACTGTTCGATGGGGCCAAGATTACCCACATTACTCACGATGCAGCCAAGTACGACCCCAAGATAACGCAGCTTGACCCCCGCATCGAGTTCAACGACCGCGACGTACAGGCGTATCCCAAGAATCCCGAGAAGTGGGTTCCGCACTGGCGACTCCGCGACGGTGAAGTCGTTCGCGCGGGTCAAACCCTCTGCTTGCTCGACGACTCAATTGTTTCCAGCAAGATCAAGTCCTCCACCAAGATTAAGGCGGCAGCCGCCAAAGGTATGGAAGCGGCCGAACGAGGCGTGCAGTTGTCCCAAGAAAAGATGGATCTATACAAAGGCAAACTCGATCTCATCCCGCGGTCGGAAGTCCTCACCGACCAGATCACGCTCACGCGGTTCGTTGAGAACCTGACGCAGTCGCAGTCGGCGATTGCCAAGGCCGAGGGTGATTACGAAGAGTCGATGGTCATTCTCAGCAAGCACCGGATCAAGAGCCGGGTAAACGGGATCATCCGCAACATCGCCAAGCGGTCGGGCGAGTTCATCCGCGCCGGCGAGAAGATGTTCGAGATTCAATCCACCGAAACGGTGCGGCTCGAAGGCAGCCTGGACGTGCAGTATTTCGACAGCGTGAAGCGGAACATGGACGTCATTGTGGAACCGGCCGTGCCCAGCGCACCGATCAAGTCGCACGCCGCGCACCAACTGGAAGTCGCTGGCGTGGCGGTCACCGGGCACGCAAGCCAGCCGCTGATCGTGAGCGTTGGTCTGGACCGCAAGGCCCTTGTCTGGGACCCGAACCTCGCCGACCTGAAGGACCGGCCGGTGTTCCCGCACGACTTGCCGCACCCCGTCGCGGTTCGCTGCGTGGCCTGCACCCCGCCGGGCAGCAAGGCCATTCTCGCCGTCACCGGCGCGGAAGACGGCAAGGTCCGCGTCTGGGATTTGGCCGACCCGACCAAGTTGCCACGAACCCCCGCCCGCGAGCCGAGCGACTACCATGCTTCGGGCATCTCAGCCATTGCTATCAGCGCTGATGGCAAGTATGCCGCGACCGCCGCGGGCCGCGAGGTGTTCATCTGGGAACTCGCTTCCGGCAAGAAGATGTACTCGCTGCCGCCCGAACACCGTGACAGCATCACTTCGCTGGCATTCACGCCGCAAGCCCGGCTCATCACGGGTTCTAGGGACCGCACGCTGAAGGAATGGAAACTCGGCACCGAGAAGGCGCTCGTGGCCCGCACCCTCGATCACCGCTCCGGCGCAGTGGACGTTCTCGGCGTTAGCCCGGACGGCGGCCGCGTTCTGTTCGACCAGGACAAGAGCCGCCTCGACCTGGTGAACCTCGCGGACGCCCAAACGGCCGGGCAGGTCACGAACGTCGGCCCTGGGCTGTCGTTTGCGACGCTCGCCCTGTTCGGCCCGGACGCCGCTGACGGTGCCTTCCACACGATCGTGACAGCCGGCGGCGAAGGCGACCTCAAGGGCGGCTTGCAGTGGTGGAACGCCCCGCGGGCCGGCGGTCGCGCCGCCGAAATCGCACGGCTCATCACCCCAGGCCGAGTGGGTGTTACCTGTGCGGCATTCAGCCCGCACAAGGACACGCCGTTCATGGTGGTTGGCACGGCGGCCGGCACCGTTCACGTCTGGAAGCCGCCCGTCCCTTCGACCAAGCAACTCAAAGGCAAGATCACCAATATCGATTCGACCGACCCTCGCTATGTGACCGTTCGCGTCGAGTTGCCCAACAAGGAATTTCGCCTGCTCGACCGCAGCGCCGCCACGGTGATCGTCACCCCGAAGTAGTAGTGTTTAAGGTTTAACGTTAAACACGACGCTGGCGAGCGGGGGACGTAAGTCCCCTGTTCTCGAATTCACGCCACGATGACGTTCACATCAGAACAGGGGACTTACGTCCCCCGCTCGCCTCAATACTCGAAACATTAAACGTTAAACATTAAACGTTAAACGCATATGGACACTGAAAACCTCAACGATCCCGCCGAACGTCGGAAGTCGGTGCGCCTCAAGGTGCGGCCCGATCTCCAGGTCTACGCGCAGAAGTATGAAGGCAAGACATTCCAAGTCGTCAAAGACCCCGTGTGCCTGCGCTACTACCGTTTCAGCAAGCAGGAATACTTCGTCTTCAACTTGTTCGACGGGGAACACACGCTCGAACAGGTGCGAGACCGCTTTGAAGACGAATTCAAACCGCACCGCCTCGAATATCAGGACCTGGAAGTGTTCGCCCGGCAACTCGTGACCGCCGGGTTAGTGCAGCACGAACACTACGGGGCCGGCAAACATCTCTTCGGACGCCGAGCCAAACAGCGACGCTTCAAGCGATTGGCCGCGTTCGCCAACATCCTGTACCTCAAGATTCCGGTCTTCGATCCCGACCGGCTCTTGAATTGGATGTACAAGTACCTCTCGTGGATATTCACGACGTGGTTCATGTTGTTGAGCCTGGGGTTGATGGTCGCGGCCATCGCTCACGTTACGCTGCACTTCGACACGTTCTACTCGAAGTTGCCGGCGTATCAGGAGTTCTTTTCGCTCAACTCGATCATGTATATGTGGATATCACTGGGGATCGTGAAGGTCATCCACGAGTTCGGGCACGGGTTGAGTTGCAAGGCGTTCGGTGGTGAAAGCCATGAGATGGGCATCTTGCTCATGTGCCTCAGCCCGGCGCTTTATTGCAACGTGACGGACGCCTGGACGCTGGCGGATAAGTGGAAGCGGATCATCATTAGCTTTGCTGGCATTTATGTCGAGTTGGTGATTGCCGCAATTGCTACATTCGTGTGGTGGTACACACCGCAATACCCCGTGACGAACAATATCGCGCTGTGTGTGATGGTGTTGTGTTCCGTCTCCACCGTGCTGTTTAACGCCAACCCACTGATGCGGTTCGACGGATACTACATCCTGGCGGACTGGCTGGAAGTGCCCAACCTCCGCGAGAAGTCCACGAAGTACCTCAATAACCTGTTTCTGTCGAATGCGCTGGGTGTGGAAGTCCCGCCTGAGCCGTATATGGTGCCGTGGCGGCGCTGGCTGTTCGTGGTCTATGCCATCGGCAGTTGGGTGTACCGCTGGGTGGTGATGTTCGGAATCCTGTGGTTCCTCGCGGACTTCATGGGGCCGAAGCTGAAGATTCTCAGCCAGCTATTGGCGATCGTGAGCCTGGCGTCGATATTCGTTATGCCCACATACAAGATCATCAAAAACATCCGTCAACGAGGGCGGTTGCCCGACATGAAATCCACACGGGTCTACATCACACTGGCCATCTTTGGCGGGGTCATCGCCGCGTTCTTCCTCGTGCCGCTGCCGGTGAGCCGCATCCGCGACACGGGGCTTGTCGTCGTGGACCCTGGGGCATCGGAGCCTGTGTTGCTTCCCGAACCGGCCCGCCTCACCGCGTTGGAGGTCAAGCCCGGCCAGCAGGTTCGCAAGGGTCAGGTGCTGGGCCGGTTTGCCAGCGAGCAATTGAACGTCGATGCGGCCCGCGCCGTCGCTCAATCCGAGTCGCAGTGGCGAGCTGTGGAGCAACTCAACAACGCCGCGACTAAAGCGGGGACGCAGAACGACGAAAACGCCGTGCAGCGGTATCGGGTCGAAGCCTCACAGGCCCGCGAAAAGGCCATTGCCGCCGACAAGCAATCCGCCATCCTGAATAAGCGACTCGCCGCAATCCGCGAACTCGTCGCCCCACGCGACGGCACGGTTCTGGCCGCGCCGGCCCCCGAGGAAGTCGGCAAACTGTTTGATCGCGGGTTCAACGAAAGCACGCCCGTCTTTTCTGTCGGCGACCCGAGCAGACTGCAAGTTCGCGTGCCCGTTAGCCCACCGGATTACCGACTCATTCAGGAAGAATTGCGAAGCCTCGAGCAACGCAAACTCCCGGTCGAACTCGATGTTTCCATCTTGGTGAAGGGCCGCAGCGACCGGCAGTTCACGGGGAAAGTCCGCCGCCTTCCGCCGCAGAACGCCGAGAAGGTGGACATCCAACTCACGCAGCGCGGCGGCGGCCCGCTCGCCGTGAAACCCGGTGGCGACCCCAACGTGCTGATCCCGCTCGCCCAGGTTTACCTGGTCGATGTCGAAGTCGGCGACCCAGACGCGGCCGTGGACCCAGGGCAGTTGGCCGTGGTGAAGATTCACACCCGCTGGCGCAGCGCCGGTTGGTGGGTTGGCCGCACCCTATCGAGCGCGCTGGACATCGGGTTGTATTGAACAATCAGGGTCACTCCAACTTGAACGTGTCCTTCCCGACGGTGATCTTCGACTTGCCCTTAAGCGTGTCGTAGACCTTTTCCATCTCGGCCACGTCGTCGAACCAACCGACGGCGTAGGCCGCGCCGAAGCCAGTGCCGGCCTTCACCGCGCGGCCGTGCAATTCCTCGATGAAGCAAACGTAGCCGCGCTGGTGGCACCACGCTTCGCTCACGGCTGTGGGGTCGAGCGTCAACCCCGCGAGCCACGGCCCCGGCTTCCCATCGAGTTTCACCTGATAAGCGCGGATCATGCGTTTCGCGGGCTTGTCGTCCTTGCGCTGGTAGAGGAATTTGGCATCCGGGCCGAAGTCTTCCTTGAACGCGGCTGCGGGGATCAGCGGCTTATCGAGGTAGCTGAGGTACACTTGCTCGAACGAATCGCCGGCCTTATGCTTGATGTGCCCGGGCATGTCGATGCGATAGAAGAGGTTATCGACGGCGTTCACACTCGTGATCCGCTCCGCCGAGAGGAAGTACCGCAAGCCAGGCTGGAAAACGAGCGTCTGTTCCCACGTTGAGCCGGCCTTGTAGCCCTTGCCAGCGTCGGTGAACGTAAACGTGAACTTCACAGCGACGAACCCTTTGCCTCGCACAATCTCGGGCTTCAGTTCTTTGGCCTTGGTGCAGATTTGCGGCCCCTCGACGTAGTGCTTGGGCAGGTCGCCGTGGAGTTTGACTTCGCGGCCGTAGGTGTCGTCGCGCCAACCGGGGGCGAGCAGGAAGTCCATGACGTGCAGGCCGAAGCCGAGGTCGCGGGCCTTGGTCTTCTTGTCGAGCAAGCCACCCGCCGCCGTGCCACTGACGTAACCCTTCGTCTTGATCCGCGCGACAATGGCATCGGTTTCGACTTCGACGAAGTCGTCGCCCGTGCGCACCTCGATTTCGGCATCGGCCGCGCGGGCGACTCGCGGAGAAGGGAGCGGAAAACCGCAGGTGAGCGTCAGAAGCAGAGCGAAGGCAAGAGCGGAACGCATAGTTGTTACTCCAGAATCGGGAGATTGGAACGCCGTTAAATTCGGAACACTCGCATTACTTTACCCAGAGCGTAGGTTTGATGTCTCGACCTCAGTCAAGCGGCGCGGTAGCATATTGAAGACTAATCCCCCTTACAACCCGCAACCGAGAACGCCGATGCCCGCCGTCGCCACCGCCCCGCCCGCCGCGCCGCCCTCCGAACGCCGGATCGCCCCGCGTCTCCAGCCCGCCTTCGGCACCATCTGCAAACTGCGCCCCGCTGACGGCGCGCCTGCCATCGGCTTGGTCTGCAACCTGTCGGAAACCGGCGTGAGCATGTTCGTCGCCGACCCGCCCGCGAAGGGCGAAGAGATGGAAGCCGAACTCGCTCCGGAGGATGGCGGGCCGGGGTTGGCGATCACGCTGCGCGTCGTCCACGTCCGCCGCACCCCGACCGGGGATTTCTGCCTCGGGGCACAGTTTACTCGCCCGCTTGGAGTCGAGGAAATCCAACAGTTTTTGACCCCGCCATCCTCCGCGAAACTGGCCGCTTCTTGACACATGAACCCGCTGGCGGTGTCCCACCCTGGGACCGCGGCCGTCTCGGCCGCAGGCAGGGAAAGCGGTGACCTCGGGCGACAAATCCAACGCGATTTCATCACGCGGCCAGCGGCCGGGACAGCCACGATCCCAGGGAATACCAACCGCTGGCGGTGTCCCACCCTGGGACCGCGGCCGTCCCGTCCGCAGGCAGGGAAATCGGTGACCTCGGGTGACAAATCCAACGCGATTTCATCACGCGGCCAGCGGCCGGGACAGCCGCGATCCCAGGGAATACCAACTGCCCGCCCCACCGGAAAATTGGTGAACTCAACTCACCCCGGTGGGAAG
>Ga0105049_10007014_pt1 | contig 13095 bp, 12 predicted proteins | sample MAT06_FD_78087 | JGI IMG/M metagenome (GOLD analysis project Ga0105049, IMG submission 78087) | Freshwater microbial communities from Lake Fryxell liftoff mats and glacier meltwater in Antarctica - MAT-06 | ecosystem: Environmental > Aquatic > Freshwater > Ice > Liftoff microbial mat | place...
AACCATCCGTGCATGATACTTGCCTACGGGGCCAAATGCACCGAGACATTCGCGTCGCCCAAATCGAGAGCCGGCCTGATCTTTCATTTCTTCGCAAGAAATTCACACAGTTACACTCGCTTCCACTTTCTTGATCCGTAAAAATCTGTGGTGTGCTGCGTACCTCCCGCGTATCGCACATTTTCAGATTTAATTCGTCGTCCGCCGCCTGAGGCCAATCCACATGCGATTGCGTTTATCGCTTCCCACGATTTGCGTGTTCTTGATCGTCGCGGGCAACGCCAGCTCGGCCTCGGCCGCGACTTTCACTTGGAATAACAGCGGCACCAACGTTAGCTCTTCTGGGAGTTGGTCGCCGTCAGGTCCGCCGACATCGGCCGACCTTGCGCAGTTCAATCCGAACGGTTCCGCGCCGGGTTCGACGGTGAACGACCCAACCGTGGACGCGAACCAATCTTATTTGTCGCTGACAATCGCCCAGAACCAAAACGCCGGCGGTTGGACGTTCTCGGGCAGCAGTGCGTTGACCATCGGCGGCACGGGTTCTACCGGTTTGACCACTTACGGTTCCTCGACCACCACCTTCAACGGCCCAACCTTGGCCGGATCGAGCAACACGAACACCCTTGCCTTGAACGTGACGAACGGTTCGACCTTGGTGTTGAGCGGTGCATCAGCGATTACGGCTAACCAAGGCAACGTGAACATCAGCGGCGGGACGTTGAAGCTCGACAACTCCGGCACAAACGTTGCGGCCCGACTTCAAAGTACGGGCACGGTCACGATTAACGGTGGCGGAACCCTCGAACTGATCGGGAATTCTTCGGCTAGCACGACAACGAACCTCGGTTCCCTGAGCGTGGGGAGCAACGTCGTCGGGGGACTGAACGTCATCAAGATCACGCCGAATGGAAATGCCACAACGCTGAACTTCGCCAACACGGGCACTTTTGGTACTCGTCCTGGCACCCGCGGCCTTTACCAATTTGTTGCGTCGAGCGGGAATCTTGGCGACTCGAGTGGGGCAAGGATAACATTCACCGGGACACCATTTCTCGGTGCAAACGGGTTACTGTCGAATACGAGCGCGGGTGGCACCTTTGGCTACGCAACTGTTGTTGATTCAGGGGGCACCAACTTCGCCACCTACACCTCCACAACCGGTGTTATTTCGGTCAGCAACACAAACTCAGGCCAAACCGTAACCACGGCCACCACGGCCGCCAATCTCCAATCGCTCACCGCGACCAGCATTGGCCAACTCAATATCGCTGCCTCAACAACTCTCTCCCCAACTGCGGCAGTAACGAGTGGCTCGTTGAGAATTACCCCCGCTGGGACGGGGTCGATACTCGCGATGGGTTCAAACAATCTGGTAACGAATGCCCTGATGCTGGACGGGGGCAACGACTTTACCATCTCAGGGTCTGGCACTCTCGGCGGCACGGGAACGCGGTACATCTACGTCAATAATGCCAGCACTACACTTTCCACAAGCATTGTGGTCGCCAATAGTGGGAACCCAACAACCTTCGCTGGCCCAGGTTTTGTCGAGTTGACCGGCACCGGGAGCCAAAACACCCTGACAACGACGAATCGTTTTGTTATCGCGGGCGGGGTGGTTCGGGGAAACAACGCACAGATCGGCTTCGGCAGCGGCGGGGCCGGTATCATTTCCCTCACCGGCGGGGTGTTGGAAATCAAGAACGGGTCGAATGGCAATGGAAGTTCGGCAGACTTCACCCGGAGTGTCGGTGTGGTCGCAAGTAATGTGACCTGGGGCGGGGGCACCACGAACGAGATGGGCAGCGGTGGCTTCTCGGCGTTTGGGAACAATGCGTCCGTGAATCTTGGCGGGAACGCCTCTCCGACCGCACTCACCTGGAATACTGGCAACTTCGTTGGCGACGGTTACGCTCTCAAGTTCGGTTCCACGAAGTCGGATTCCACGTTGCGTTGGCTCAATCCGATTGCCCTCGATAGCGGCACGCCGGGCAATTACTTCGTCCGTGAAGTGAACGTCACCCTCGGGACGGGTGGCGTTGCCGACAAGACAATGTTCACCGGCATCATCTCGGGATCGAGCAGCACGGACTTCCTCAAGACGGGCACGGGCGTTCTCGAACTCATCGCCGGGAACACTTATCAGGGCAACACTCTCATTCAGGGCGGCACGTTGGTCCTCGGAGGGACCAGTGCGAGTTTGGGCACCACGACGAGTACCGCCGGGAACGTGATCATCGGCAAGGGGGCCACCTTCGCGGGGAGCGGGACTTATAACGGCACGGCAACCAGTACCACGACGACCGGGATTTATGTGAACGGCGGCGGCACCGTCCGTGGTGGCAACCCGAACGTCGCGTCGGACCGCTACGGCACCCTGACCGTGAACGGAAGCGTCACAATCAACAGCACGAGTACCGACCGGGGCGTCCTCCAGTTCGAGGCGAGCCGCAGCGCGACCAACACCGCGACCGCCAGCCTCATCCAACTCACCGACGGCTCGCTCAACATCTTCAACCTGAACCCCGGCAGCGGCAACAAGTTCGCCATCGACCTCGCCAAGACCACCGGCACGACGACCTCTGTGGCCTACAACGAAACCTACACGGTGCGTCTGGCCCAAGTTGGCTCTTCTGGAGCCTTCAGGTTCAACGGCACCACGTTCACGGCGACTTCCGGCACAAACAGCGATGGCGTCTTCACCCTGGACACCGACTACGTTTTGACGTCCTCGGCGTTCGCCTTCGACAGCAGCGTGACCAAGTTGCAAGTCACCAGCGACAGCAGCGGGTCGTATCTGAACCTGACCTTCAAGCCCGTGCCTGAACCCGCCACGGTCTTCGCCATCGCCGCCGGTGCCCTGGGCTTGGGCGGCCTCGTTCGACGTCGGTTGCGGCGGAAGGGCCGCGCGAAATAAGACCCCCGGCAAGCCGGGGCTGAATGAAGAACCCGCTCATATAGCGCCCCGGCTTGCCGGGGTTTTTTTACGCGCAAGGCCCTCACTTCGGCGACACATCGAAATCGGTGGGCTTCATTTCCATTGTTGGGCCGCTGATCTCGATGGCTTCGCCGAAGCGGCCTTTCGCGCCGCCACGCAGGCCGCTCTCGTGCCAGAACACGATGCGGAACTTCCCCACCGGCGCGTTCTTGATCTCGAACTTGCCGTCCGCGTCCGTGATGGCGAAGTACGGGTGATCGTAGATGCGGACGTAGCCCGTCATCCAACCGTGGATCGTACACTTGTACTGAATCGGCGTGCTTTCCGCGACCAGCGGGTTCTTGAAGATGTACTTCAGGCCGGGTCCGATGTTCTCGTTGAGGTCGCCGTTGTTCGTGCTATTCCAGAACACATTGTGCGCGACGGGAGCCGAGTTCTTCACCACAAGCGTATCGCCGACGCGGGCCAGTGTGACCCGCTCCACGAACATGCAGCACGGTTGATCGATGACCACCTCGGCCGCCTTTCGCTTGGCGTCGTCGGGGTGAATCTGCCCCTTGGCGAACGCCTTCTCATCGGGGTCGAGGGGGCGGAGCCAGACGACGACGTTCTTGATGCCGCGGTTCTTGGCGTTCACGATGATCGACTCATCGAGAATCGCCCCGTCTTTGAGGCAATGGGGTTTGTCTTGGGTCACGTCCAGCGCGAGACGCTTTGGGATTGGCTTGCTTTCGGGGAACACAACTTGGCCCTTGATGTCGGCCCACTTCCCTTTCGCAGCGGGTTTCGGGTCTTCGGCGGCAGCAAAGGCACAAGGCAGCGCGCAGCACAGCACGCACGACAGCAGTCGCATGGGAAATCTCCTCAGTGGGAAGTCACGTAGCACAGGGCATCCGCCCTGTGCTTGCCTATTTCTCGTCCCAGGCATCGCTGAGATGCTCGAACGGTGGCAGTTTGACCGCATCGCGGCGTTCGAGGGTGATTGTTTCGCCGAGGCGGCCTTTCTCGCCGTTGCGGTAGCCGACCTTCTCGTGCCAAACGACCAACCGCCAATTGCCCGGCGGGGCCAGATTGATCTCGAAGTTCCCTCGTGCGTCGGTCACGGCGAAATACGGGTGGTCGAACACCCACACATAACCCCGAATCCAGGGGTGGATGCCGTCCATAACCAAGTCGCAGAAGCGACCCGCACCGAGCGGCTTGCTTTTGTATAATTGATCCGCGGGCAACAGGATGTTGAACCCGTGCGCGAGGTCCGTTTGATATCTGACGTTGAACCCAATCGGGGTGGGGTTCACGAACTCGACGCAGTCGCCGGCACGAGCCGCCAGCACACGCGGGGTGAAGCCATCCCGGCCACACGTCACGGTGTGATCGACAGGGGTTGCCTTCAGCGTTGGGTATATCTTCTCAACGGGGAACGTGGCGGTTTTGTCGTCCGAGTCGGGCCGCAGCCAGACCACGGCGTTCGCCAAGCCTCGGGTTTTCGCATCGATCAGCACATCGCCGACGTCCGGTTCGCCGAAGAAGTCCGCATCCTTGACGCCGAACTTCACCTTCCTGGGCGTCGGAATCTCCCGCTTGTCGGGGAACACAACCTGGCCGGTCACATAAACCCACGCGGGCTTCGGCGCGGGGGCTGCGATGAACTCCATGTGGCGCGCGAGTGCGACAGGTGACGCGAGCGCGGGCGTTTCCCGCTTCTCGACAAGTCCGAGAGCCGCCCCGGCAAACACGACCAGCGTGACACCAGCGAAGCCGAGTTTCACCAGGAGTGTCGATCCCACGACTTGAGAAGCCAGAGCGCGCGACAGTGACGACATCGCAGGGGCTTCGAGCAACCGGGGCGGCACGCCTGCGAAAGCCGACGGGGCGAGAACACCGGCGAAGAGCGTTCCGGCCAGCGTGGCACCGCGCCGCGTGAGGCGGGCGCGGAGCAGTTCCTTGCCGCGTTCGAGCCGACGTCGCAAGGTGCTAAGGCTCCAACCGAGTTGCTTCGCGGCTTCGTCCTGCGTGCGTTCTTCGAGGAAACACGCGACCAGCGGGGCGCGGTAGGTTTCGGGCAACTGCGCGAGTTCTTCGTCCAAAACGCGCAAAAGATCGTCGAAATCGGGATTGGATGCGGCGTGCGGTTCGGGTGTGATCGCCAGGCGGGTACGGCGTTCCTCGTGTCGGCGGGCGGCGGCCCCGACGCGGCGGGCGATGCCGAAGAGCCAACCGCCAACCGACGCGGCCGCCACGGCTTTCCGTGGGTATTGCGCCAGCACGAGGAACACGGCCTGGAAGGCGTCTTCGGCGCGGTGGTCGTCGCGGACGGCACGCCGACACACGCCGTAAACCATGCGGGCATGCCGGGCCACGACGGCGGCGAACGCGGCTTCGTCCTGGGCTTCGGTGAACCGGGCGAGCAGTGTGCGGTCGTCGTCGGGGGCGAAGACATTTGGCAAGCGGAATGGCACGCGAACAGTCATCGGGAGCACCTCCATAGGTATTGTGTCCCGACTGGCCGCGAAGTGTCCAAGTATTTCCGGTAGAGGCTTATTTCGCTGAAAGACCCCCCGGCAAGCCGGGAGCTATGTGAGAGCGTTGGCCAGATAGCCCCTGGCTTGCCCATCGAAGTGATCACGCCGAAACTCGGTGTCGATCCAGAGTTGCTGCACGCCTACGAACTGGTCTTTTTCGACGTTCGTTCTCGGCTTTCGGCGAGGATGTGGGTCGCTCGGCATATGTTTGGCGACGGGCCACAGGTTCGACCCCGACGACCTTGCCTCCTTGTGGCGGTGGGTGGGCTATTGCCACGGCATGGCGACGCTGGACGTGGTTCACGCTGTAACAACAGGGTTCGGACGAGACCGATATTCGGAGGAGTTGCAGGAAACGACTGAGCTTTTCATCGCGGCGAGGCAATTGGGTGCGAGTTGCTCCCCACAGCAAGTGCCCCGGCTTGCCGGGGTCTTTTTATGCGCAAAGTCGTGGTACAATTCCCGAGGAGCCGATTCGGTCTCCGAACGCTCAAACCGGTGGGAGGAATGGCCGTGCAATTCTCGAAAGCGGTCGAGGAAGTCATCCGTCTCGCGGACGCCCGGCTGGTTTATTGGCGGGAGGAACTTCCGAAGCAATACGCCAATTACCCGATCATCGGGCCGGATGAGCCGCAACCGATTCCGCCGCCGGAAGACATCGAGTTGCGGACGTTCCTGTCGCAACTCAGCGAGGAAGTCATCTATAAACTCCTCCTGACGACAACTTAGGTGTTTAATGATTGGGGGGGGACACGGCCCGAGGATCGTTATGCCAAACTGAAGTGGAACTACCCCGATCTTCGCTTGGCTACCGCTCTCGTCGCCGAGAACGCGGCATTGGGCAATTTTCTCCGAACTGGTCTGGCGACGTTAAAAAAGTCCGGAATCGACCTCGATAGTTTGTCCTTCGAGATGGCAACCGCGCAATAGTAGGTGTCCTGTGCCTTCAAATGCCCGCTCAGTCACCTTCATCCAGATGCTGCGTGACGCAGAAATGCTGGTCTATACCAACGAGCGACTCGTCCTCGCCGGCTCGCTTCTCCAGGACCAACTCGACGCGATTGCTCGCTCTGTCGTGGTGGCTTGTGTGGCGACGGCCGCCGTCGGCATTACGGTTTGCGGGCTACTTTGCCGCCGTCGAGCGAGGTCATCTTGCCGTAGCCCGGAGGCCACGCGGACGTCACCTCGGCTTCGCCCACGAAGTCTGCCGCGCCGAGTTCCGCAGTCCAGTCCTTGGCGAGTTTCCCATCGGCGTCGAGATACACCCGCACGAGGTACTTGCCCTCTGGCAGAGCGGGCTTGGCCTTCCACGCTTTCGCACGGTCAGAACCGGCCGCACCCTGAAGCGTGAGGTTGTGTTGGAAGAGTTTGCCGCCGCCCCAGACTTTGCGGTCGGTGCTGGCGATTGGTTCCACTTCCCACGCCTTCTTGGTACTGTCCCAGGCGAAGACCCGCACTTGCACGAGTTTGTCGGCCCACGCGGGCGGCGTGTTCGTGATCTTGAACCAGATGTCGGTGCCGAATGACTCCACGGCTGGTTTCTTCGGAACGTCCGCGGCGTTCTCGTACTTGTCGCCGACGATCTTGGCGAAGTCTTCGATGAACCCGCGATACGCCTTGTAACCCTGATCGCCTGCCAGGAACTTGACGCCGCCGCCGTGTTTCACATCGTTCAGCGGTTTGCGGAGGAGCAGGCTTTTCTCGGGGTCTTTGGTGTCGATGAGCTTGCTTTCCATCAGATACTTCAGCGTCGCTTCGGGGCCACTGGCCTTGAACCACGCCACGCGGTCGCCGTGTTCCGCCACGAGCTTCTTGTTTTCGGCGGTCCCTTCGGTGTGGCAACTCATGCAGCGGAAACGCATGGCCCACACGGTGTTCTCGAACGACTCCAAAAGCTGATCTTTGCGAGCGTGCCGAATGACCTCCACGGGCCGCGCTGGCTTCGCCAAGTCATCGACCTTGAGCTTCGGGGCACTACGCAAGTCTTTATCCGCACAGCACGCCACGACCCACGCCGCGAACGCCTCGTACTCGGCCGTGCGGTTCTTTTGGTGAATGAGGGCCGCGCCCTTCTCGTCCTTCCCCATGTCAATCAGCCCGAGGATGCGAGACTTCTCGGGCTTCTCGAGATCGATCAACCCCTGATCGCGGAGCGAGAGAAACGTTTCGCGCGACGACGGCCGGATGTAGTTCTTGAGATCGACCCCCGCGAGGTGGCACTGCACGCAACTCGACGGATTCGGCGACTTGAATATGGGGGCAATGCGTTTCTCGAAGACTTCCTCGGCGGTGGGCGCAAGATCAACGCCTGGGGCAAGCAACAGCGCGGCGAACAGGGTAGCGGTCATGCGAAGAACTCCAGATTGGGAATGGTGCAGTGTAACCGACCGGGCGACTCCCACGATTGCCTTTCCGCTGGAATGCGACCTCTCGTCGCGTGATAATGTACACCACTGGAGGAACAAGCGATGACCGCGAACCCACCGCAAACACCGACACCCACGGAAGACGGCTTCCCCACTTACCCCGGCTTCGGTTCACGAGAAGACATTCTCGCCCGAATGCAACTGCTCGATTGGGTTTCCACCCAACTCGGGCCAAGCGGCATTGAGGCGAACGTGGGCGATCATGTTCTCGCCACCGACGGACGCATTCTCGGATTCGGCCCCGACTCGGACGATGTGTACCGTCGCGTGACCGAAGCGGAACCCGCGCTGCGAAACGCCCGAATCGTGCAGTTCACCATTCCTTCCCGGGATCGATAACCGGAGGCACCGTGGCGAACTCCCTGAAACTCTATCTCAAACACCCAGAGGCTGGGAATGTGGTGTGGTTTCGGCGACCAGACGGGACACTCGACTCGCTTCCGAGTTTACGGTTAACCGCTGCTGCAAACCTTATGCGAGCGCTCGCGCCCGGTCCTGGTGTGGGGCGGTATGCCATCACGGACTGCATTGTCGATACCGGAGCGCACTTCAGTCTCGTGTCGGAAGACTTGTGGAAACGGTTCCGCCCCGGTTTCGTCACACCGCTGCCGTTCGACCCACTCACACCGCCACAACTTCGCGTAGTCACCATTGCAGGCGGCACGTTCGCCTACGAACTCGGCGAACTCACACTCCGATTGGAAGATCGGGACGGCAACGTCCTCCACGCCACCATCGTCGCCAAACTGACGCGGGACGGTGGCCGTTTACCATTCCCGCTGACGCTCGGACTTCGGGGCGGATTCCTCGAAGGGCGGACTCTCCAAGCCGTGCCCGACGCAACCGCGCCGTTCGGCCAAGCCTGGACACTCACCGAACCGTGATTCTCCCGTACTCCGAAGTCGGTTTCTGCCGCTTCCGATCTGGAATGCGACCTCTCGTCGCGTGATAATGGGCACCACTGGAGGAACAAGCGATGACCGCGAACCCACCGCAAGCACCGACACCCACGGAAGACGGCTTCCCCACTTACCCCGGCTTCGGCTCACGAGAAGACATTCTCGCACGAATGCAACTGCTCGATTGGATCTGTCAACAAGTCGGCAACAGAGTCATCGAAACCGCTGTGGGCGACTACGTTTTAGCAACTGACGATCGGATTCTTGGCGTTGGTCAGGACGCCGCCGAACTCCATCGCAACGCTGTTGAGGTTGAACCTGACCTCAGGAATGCGCGCCTCGTTGGGTATCGCGTCCCGCTCACCGAATCTTGATGTGAGCCGCCGTGCCGCGACTTCAACTTTACCTCGATCATGTCGATACACGCCTCGCTCTTCGGTATCTTGAACCGAACGGAGGAGTCTCGGAAATCCCTTGCTTGCGGCTCATCACTTACGCGAACTTATTCGCGCAATTGGTTCACAGTCCACTGGCGGCTGACTATGGGATATGCCGGTGTTTCATCGACACTGGTGCCTTCATCAGCATCATCCCGGAGACGATCTGGCAGTTCCTTCGTCCCGGTGTCGTGACCCCGTTACCGTTCGATCCAACCACACCGCCGAACCAACGGCAACTCATCATCGCAGGAGGAACTTTCCCTTTTGAGCTGGGAAGGCTCACACTCAAACTCGAAGACCGCTCACGGGCAACCTTGAACCTCTCAATCGTCGCCAAACTGACGCGGGACGGTGGCCGTTTACCAATTCCGCTGACACTCGGACTTCGGGGCGGATTCCTCGAAGGGCGGACTCTCCAAGCCGTGCCCGACGCAACCGCGCCGTTCGGCCAAGCCTGGACACTCACCGAACTGTGATTCTTCACTGAGATGTGAGGTGTTGCGAAGCCGCAAGCGGCGAAACTCCTCGCCCCTGGTTTTTCGCACCGCAGACGATTATTCACATCCCCGCAGCGCGATTTCGTGCCGGCTCTCAATCTTCGACCAATTCCTAGCGGATTCGCCGCACGCACCACGAGTGTGTTCTACATTCCGATTGATGCTCGCCCGCCTCGGATGGAGTCTCGCCCTTGGCAACCAGCACGCGCCTTCCCAAACTCAACACCCCATTCTTGAACGCCGTGCGGAAGAGCGGATTGCTCACGCCCGACGATCTGATTGGCGTCATCGCCGCGTCCGATATCGATCCGGCGGCAAACCCGGTTCAGATCGCGGCGTTGCTCGTCCGCAAGAAGTTGCTCACCAAATTCCAGGCGATGCAACTCCTCAACGGCCGCACCCAGGGCTTCGTCCTCGACCAGTACAAGATTCTTGACGGCATTCGCCAGGACCGCATCGGGATGGTGTTCGTGGCCGAGAACGGCGACACGGGCAAGAAGGTCTCGCTCAAGGTGTTGCCGACCGACCGGGTGTCGGACCCAACCATTCTGAAAGCGTTCCTTCACGAGGCGCGGGCGGCAGCGAAGGTCGATCATCCCAGCGTCGCGCGGGTTCTCGATATCGGATTCTGGCAAGGCACCAACTTCGTCGTCACCGAGTTCGTTCCTGGCTCAACGCTCGACAAGATCGTGGCCGAGAAGGGACCGCTCGCCCCGCACGTCGCCGCGCAACTCATCGCGCAAGCAGCAGTCGGGCTGTTCGCCGCTCACGAACGCGGGCTGATTCACCGGGATGTGAAGCCCGGCAACCTTGCCATGATGCCCGACCGCCGGGTGAAGCTGATCGACCTCGGCCTCACGCATATGCTCGAGAATCCGTGGCAATCCGTGACCAAGCGAATCAGCACGAAGGAATACGCGGACGAAATCGCGCACATCGCCCCGGAACAGGCGTGGGGTTGCGAAATCGACGCCCGCAGCGATGTCTACAGCCTCGGCTCGACGTTCTACTACCTGCTCACCGGACAGGTGCCATTCCCCGGTTTGGCCCCCGAAATGATGGCTCAACGGCAGATTCGGGGTGTGCCATCCGCAAGGATACTGCGACCGAGCGTGCCGGCCGAGATCGACGCCATTGTGCGCAAGATGGGCGAGAAGAACCCGCACGAACGCTACGCCACGGCGCGGGAAGTGTTACTCGCGATGCAAGCCTGGTTGCCTCTGGAGCAATGGCAATCGCTGAACATCAAGCCCGTGCCGAAGGTCGAAGCGGAACCCGCGAAACCCAAAGTCGCCCCCAAGAAACGCGGCTTCTTCGCTCGCCTCTTCGGCCGCTAAACGCCTGAATTTACTTGGCATGGCTGAGGCGTTTTTCATTCCGGGTTATTATTTCGTGTCGTCCCAGCGGGGACAACTTGCAAGCGCGTGCCCCCGCTGGGGGCGGCGCTAAACGGTAAACCCAAATCCCACATCTCAATTCCCGCCGCGCCAAGTATAATCGAGCCATTGAGGCCATCAACCTCTCCGGCACTTGGCAAGCACAATGGACTTCTCCCAAGAAGACTTGATCGACGCTATCGAGCGACTCGTGAGCGGGTTACTAGAAAACGCGGGCGTCACGGCCCCGCCAGTCGATGCGCTGCGTGTCGCCGAAGACCACATTGGTATTCCCGTGGAGATTGTCGAACCAGCAGAGGAAGACGAGAACGGCCGCCGCCGACCGCGTGCCCGGCCGCAAGGTTCCGGCATCTTCCTATCGCCCGATATGAGCGAGGAAAACCGGCAGAAGGTCGTCGCCGACGGGATCGCACGCACGCTCGTCCCCGATGTTCTTCGTCGGCTGAACGTCCTGCCGAGCGAAGAAAACAAACAATTCGTCACGCAGATTCGCGCACTCATCGTGCCGCGAATTCTCATCCCGACACGCCTGCTGCGCGTTGCGCTCAAAGAGTGCAAGTACGACATCCTTGCGCTGAAGAAGGTGTTCGCCACCGCCACGACCGAGGCCGTTGCGCTGCGATTGCTCGACCTCGACGAATCGTGCATCATCGCCATTCTCGATGATGGCGTCGTTGCCACTCGCCGTGGCAACCGCGTGCCCGCCGGAAAAAAGCTGGAACCGGCTGAGCAGGCGTGCCACGATCAAGTGTTGGAACTCGACTTGCCACACCGCGTTCGCCTGGGAGAATGGACAGTCCAGGGCTGGCCGATTCCAGATCGACCATTCCGGCGGATTATTTTGCGTGCGGTCCGCGACGACGACGTATAATATCCGAACGTCACGACTTCCGGCGGCCGCGAGCCTACATGCTCAGCGGCCGCCGTATACGTTCGTGACGAGCGGTCTTTTATTGTTGGAATCGCTGAGGGTGGCTGGTCACAACTCACCCCAACAGACGTGACGACACACAGAGCATTTTCGATTGTGGGTTGATGATCGGGGGAGCGGCTCAGCCAAATGTGGCGGTCGGCCATTACGAATCAGCAATCAACACTTGGAAATCTCACGATAGAGGAGCGTTCGGCCATGGCTGACGACCGCATCCCGATGACCCGCGAAGGGTACGACAAACTCAAAGTGGAATTTGAACGCCTGCGGGGAGCGGAAATGATGGAGATCACCAAACGGGTCGCCACGGCCCGCGAAATGGGTGACCTCAGCGAAAACGCCGAGTACCACGCGGCGCGCGAAGATCAGGGCATGCTCCAAGCCCGCGTTAACGACCTATCGGACCGCCTCGCGCGGGCCGTGATCGTTGATCCAAACAGTTTGCCGAAAGATACGGTCGTCTTCGGCAGTAAGGTTCGTGTGATGGACCTCGACGTTGACGAAGAAGAGACATTCGAGTTGGTCGGCCCCGGTCAGGAGAACCCGGACAAGGGCCGCATCCTCAGCACCAGCCCCATCGGTCAGGGCTTAATTGGCCGCAAGAAGGGCGACACGGTGACGATCACGGTCCCCCGTGGCACAATTCGGTTCAAGGTGCTGGAAATCTCGATGGCGAACTTCTAACAATAAGTTGCGCGTCGGCAGCCAACTCAACTTCTGACTGAAAACTGGGGTTGGCGGTAGAATTCTCATGCGATTTCCAAAAAGGTAGGAAATTCAGTAGGCGCAGAGAGCCGAATTCGGTAGAACAACTCGGCTTTCTAAGTTCATGCTCTTGACTCGCCCACATTTACGGCGAAAAATAAAGTTGGGGTAGGCGATTCCGCTAAATTCCCCAAGCGCCAGAGAGCGCGCCCGAAAGCAGCCCACAACAAATGTCCGACCCGCGTCTACACAGCATGCACTTGGAGGGCCAGCCACGGCGGGACTTATTCCGCGCCGCGCGCCAGGTCATTCAAGCTGCTTGTGGGTCGCAAACGCT
>Ga0105049_10007015_pt1 | contig 13092 bp, 3 predicted proteins | sample MAT06_FD_78087 | JGI IMG/M metagenome (GOLD analysis project Ga0105049, IMG submission 78087) | Freshwater microbial communities from Lake Fryxell liftoff mats and glacier meltwater in Antarctica - MAT-06 | ecosystem: Environmental > Aquatic > Freshwater > Ice > Liftoff microbial mat | place...
CGATCCGCTCAGGTCCGCCTTGTCCAAGAAAGTGACCCAAAAAACGTAGAGCCGATCGCGCCAGATCACTGGCAGGATGTGATCACCCTCAATGGCCGCGCTTACCGGTTCCCATGGCGTCCACATCTGGTGCGCGTAGCGGCGGTAGAAGTATTTCTGAGGTGGGTTGTGGGAGCGGCCGATCACGTGGAGGATGTTCCCCGCAGCGTCGCCGAAGGTCTCGCAATGCATGCCCACGATATCCAAGCGCGCCAGACCATCCAAGCCTTGGAGGTATTTCAAGAAAGCGTCTTCCACCAGATCGTTGGATACATCGCCTTGCAAGAGGCTGCCTTCCATTTCACGGAAGAGATGGGTCTTGTCATCGCGGAACTCTGGCTCCAGCCAATTCTCGGGATAGAGGAAGATCTTCCGATTGGCCTCCCACACGCGGTAGCGCTTCATCCATTCCCATTGCTTGGAATTGATCATCGTAGGCGGCACCTTCTTCTCCAAATTCAACAGACAGCGTTGTATGAACAATTGCACCGATGCGCTGGCCACGCGGATCCGCGAGGTCTGCACAACGGGCTCCATGGCAGGATCAATGAGGAAGTGCTCGTAGAGTTCTTCCACGCGCGACGATCCGAGTTGGTGCATGACGAAAGCCACCAATGCATCGCGCTGTAATTGCCGTAGCTTGTCGTTGATCGGTTGCAGGATGCCCTTCCGATCCTCTGGTTCGTATCGTGCCTTCACCGCTTCCTTCAAGTCGTGTGCAATGTCGAACCGTTGCGATTGCGTAGCGGCAGGGTCGAACAATCCCTTCAATGCACTGAGCGTTGGCACTGGTACACCGAACTGTTCCACCAAGCGCAAAGCCTCCAAAAGCCGCCCAAGTGTGGTTTCATCCTTGAAGGTAGGAGCAGTAGCAAGAGCCTCGGACACTTCCTTCACTAGGGCCTCCTTCCGGCGAAGCACTAGTGCGATTAGCGGATATGCCGCTGCCGCATCCTTCGCTTCGAAGATGTTGATGAGGTCTTCCGAACCGCCAGCAGAGTCCTGTTTGAGCTGTGCGTAGTCGAACAAGCGAAGCACATGTGCGAACAATGCTTGGGCATCTGCTAACGCGATCGATCCATCGAGCGTGGGAAGCATGCGCAGTTCCACTCCGGCAAAGTCCGCTCGATGGGGCATCAAATAGCGCAACTCGCGTGTAGACAGCCCGAAGGCTTGGGCCAATTGAAGCACCTTGTCCATCAAGTGCACTTCACCGGCAGCTATGGCCAACGTCTTTTGTGCATAGAGGGACAAGCGCGTGATCGCTCCCTTCGGCAGCGAACCGCTTTGTACAAAGAGCCGGACATTGCCTGTGCCAAGGTTCTTGAGCGTTACCTGCATGTGGTAGAGCACACCAGCCGAAAGTTCGAGGAATTGGCTGGGTTCTTCACCGTCTGCCGCCGCATTCTTCGCGATCAACGGGTCAGTGAGATGCGCGAACGTGAGTTCCACCTCGGCGTCCTTCTTTTCCAGCGCCACATGGAACCGGTATGGTCCGGTGGTCGGCACTTCAACGTAGAGATCGAAGCGTGCGCTATTAGCACCTGCGGGCTTTAGTGCAACGCCTTCCTTGTCTTTCAGTCCTGTGTCAGCATCTTTCAAGAGCACGGTGGGCAGTTCCGGACCGGTCGCATCCATGCTTGCGAAGAAGGTGACTTCCACACCGGTGTCTCCGGCCTTGGAGAGGGCATCCATCGGTGCCTTCGTCCCGGGATGCGCTGCAACGTCCGTGAGCAGTGCCACCTCGTTCAATAACGCATCCACCAAGGTGCCTTCCGCCGCACTGCGAGAGACCATGCTCTGCGCGACAAAGGAGCGAATGCTCCGTTCTTGCAGGTAGGGAAAGAAGACCGCCGCCAACATGGCCCGTTGTGCGATCAACGCATTTCCATCTGCGGGCGTGAAGATCAGATCGAAGTCAGCGGCATCGAGGAACCCGTTCGCCGGTTCCACATCACGATCCTGTTTCCTTAGTTGCGTGGTGAAGAAGCCCATGGCGTTGCGCTTTACATCCGCAAGTGCTGCGGCGAACGCGGGCATGGGATACTTCGCCGTAAGCCTTGCGACCTGCGTGTCCACTGGCACACCCCGCATGGTGATGATCTGTTGACCAAGGGTGGTATCGTAAGTCACAGCTTTGATCGCCGTATCATCAGCGAAGGCGCTCGGGTCCAGCTTGTCCGCTTCCGCAACCGTGGCGGTGCCGGTGAATTCCACCGTACCATTCAGCATTGCCAACGTGCGTTCCGTTACGTCAGCTGGCAACACCAAGCCGAGCTTCTGGCGCAACACATCATCGGTGAGTGTGGCGGGATCTTCGGGGATGGCATGTTCCGAGCGAATCGCCCGGATGCCTTTGGCGAGCGACGCTGCGAACATTCGGATGCTCTCGTGATCGGGTCGCCATGCACCGATGGGATCGTACGCGTTAGTCAGGAGATAGTTCAGCACATCCACCTTCAGGCCCGAAGCCTTCACCTTCTTCGCGACCTCTACGAAGCGGAGCGTGTTGGTCAGCGGAAGATCCTCCTCGATCGTGGTGACCGCCGTGGAGATCGGCTTGCTGAATGGATCGAGGCCGGACAGTCGCTTGAGCGCAATGAGTTCAGGGACCTTGAGCTTGAGCGCAGTGGCAAGCACCCGATAGCGGTAGAGCATGGACACGTTGTCCAAGCTCAGTTCGCCTGTTGCAGGATCAAGACCACGGTCCCGCAGGATCATATCGATCTCATCGCTAGTGATGGAAAGACCAGCTTGTACACCGAGCAGATGGTCCTTAATGAGGACAGCCTCATCGGCGAGGTAGTTCCCCAGCGGATCATCGAAGACCGGGTCGATCTTCAACACATTGCGTGTGAGGAAGAGCTTCGCATAGAGCGGGTCTTTTCCCGTAGTCGGAATATTGGACCACAGCGTAAGCAATTTCGCGCGACCGTTCCGACCAAGCGGCAGTTCCTCTTCCAGCGCACGGAAATGAGAGAGATAAAGCAGGGCCGTCCGCAACGGCGAACTCGCCATGTGAGCCTCGTCATAAGGCGTGTCTGCGGGCACGAAGGCTTGCAGCGCGCGGTCGGTTTCTTCGATGGACCAGCCCAACGCCCGCCAGAGCCGAACGAACAAGTTGATGCGCAGGTAAACGATGGCATCCGCAGGGCGTTCATCCACATAGCGCAAGGCGGTCTTGTCGAAATCACATGCAGCGTTGGGATCGGCGAGCACAAGCAGATCATGGATCTTCGGCTGTTGTTCCGCAGCATTGATCCACCCCTTCACGTCGAAACCGTATTGCGTGCTGTACTGGTCCAGCTGCGCCTCGAATGCTTGCACCTCAACCAAGCGTGTGGTCTCTGCTTCGATGAGCGTGTTGGGGTCGCGGGTCAATAAGGGCTTGTCCGCGCGATAGGTCATCAGATCATGGATAGCTACACCGAGCTTGTCCAACAAGCGAAGTCCTTGGAGCGATGGGTTCACGAAGCCTGTACGCACAATGGCCACGATCTCCTTGTAGGTGACGCCGAGTTTGCGCGAGAGTGTCTTTGCGGAGGCCAGCGCAGCCGTATCCCCAGGTACCTCATAGCCGTAGAGTTCATGCCAGTCCAATTCTGTCGGCTCCGTCAGGATCGCTACCAGCGCCGGGCTTACGCCGAGCCGTTCCGTGAAGATCGCCGCGCGATCTTCGAACAAGGCGTCGTTGGCGCGGAAAATGTCCAGCACCTTCCAAAGCGGAGTGCCCAAACGCTCGCAGTAGCGACGTGCGGTTTCCAACCAGAGGTCGAACGGCAGCCCGATCGGATACACCGCACCGCGCACGCTGTCATACGCCGCGGGGATGATGTTCTGCGGCTCGGTGAGCAGCTCTTCAGTGGTGGCGTTGCCGGTGTCGTGGGCGGCACCGTCGTCCAATGCGTTCTTGGCCACGTAGTATTCCAAGATCTCGTTCACCACATCAATGTAGGGCAACGCCACTTCCGTATTCTCGCATGTGAGCGGGATGTGCGCAATGTCCGGTCGGCGTTCGATGAGCGCGTCGTAAGGCTTCAGGTACTTATCCGCATAGATCTGGCCGGGGTGCTTGGTGTTCCAATCGGCCTCGATGTTCTTCCACAGCTCGGCATCCGGTTCCAGGAACTGGAGCAGATCCACCAAGTACGCGGCCGGGCTAAGCACCGAACGGCAATGCTCGCATTCGCAGAAATCCATGGACCCGAACAGCGACTCCATACTGGGATAATGCTTGATCAATTCATTCTTGCTGTCCTGTCGTACTTCCGCCGAGGCCGTCATCGCACGCACCGGTGCCTGGCTGTCCATCTTCTTGGCGATAGTGAAGATGTTGTAGATGACGCTGTGTATCTGACCGGCTTTGTAATATACCAGTTCGGCTTCGGCACGCGAAGGGAATTTCTTCTCGTAGCGCTCCAGGAATACATCCTTGGACATGCTCATGATGGCCTGCGCGGAAGTGAGGCCCGAGCTCATCATCGCCTGCATTGATGCATTGCTCGGTGTCACTTGATAGACACGCTGCAGAGTCTTCAGGCTTTCGGTGGCTACTTTAACTTCCTCCGGGGCGAGGCCGACGAGGAGTTCATGGTTCTCCTTCAGGAAGTGGGTGGTCGGAGTGCGGCCCAACTCGAAGCCTTTCGCGGCTGCGCTCTTCAGCACGCGCGCAGTGGTGGCACGGCCCGCTCCTAGTTTGAAGTCGTCCGCCGCATCGGTCTCCAACGTGTGCGCCATCACCTGTGTGGAGTAGTTCACCCGGATCTTCCGCGCCATGTCCGCTGCATAGGCTTTCACCCGGTCGTCCGCATGGTCCGCGATGTACGATGGAGGTACCAAGGCCTGCAACCGAACCTCATCACCACCGGCCAGTGTGCGCAACTCGGCTTCCCACTTGTCCGCTTGGTACATGCCGCGGTCCACCAACTGCAAGGGGTCTGTGATCGCGAGCGTATCCTGCAAATGCACCGTGAGGTCCTGGTTGTACTTGGTGAGGAAGCCAAGCTTGCCTTGTTGTTTCAACTTGGTGATGTCGTCCGCTCCCACACCGGCTTCCGCTGCCTTTTGCCAGAGCGATGCCGCATCGCCCTGATGGTCCAGAAAGACCGCTGCGAATTTGTCGGCGGCCCCGGCTTTCAGTCGGGCTGCCGCCAGCAGGCCGCCGTAGGTGCTGTTCGCCCCAGGCACCTTCATGGCTAAGCGCGCCTTGTTGGAGAAGGCGGTGAACTGCGCCTTCGTATCGGCCACTTGTTGATCGGTGAGCTCGACGATGCCGGCAGCACGCGCCTTCGTTAGTGCTTGATCGATGGTCTCTATGCTGGTGCGTGCAAGTTGCTCCTTGTCCGAGGGAAGTCCCACGCGCATTAGCCCGTACAATGCTTCGTGCGAAAGACCGACCTCCGCGTCGGCGCTCAGGGCAGTGGCGTTCGCTGCCACAGCGATCAAGCGCGCATCCCAACCCGTTGCGCGGTTAAGGATCGTAAGGTCCTTGCGGTCGGCGTTCTCCCGGGAATGCGCCAGTAAACTGATGTCGTTGTCCACATGCGGGGTGAGATCGCCGATCAAGCGCGTGAACTCGCCGCGCAACGGGTTCAGCGACGATGGTGCAAGCAGGTTCATGATAATGCGCTCGTCCGCATCGACATCATCGAACACCTCCGAAAGAATGATCTCGGTTCCAGCGGCATCGAGCGCACGCACATCCAATGTGGCCGCCGCTCCGCCCACGTCATACACCAACGTATACAAACCTTGTTCGCGCGTAACGGCTTCCACCAACGTGTTGGTGGCATCATTGAACAAGCGCCGCACCAGCCGCAACTTGATATTTACCGCTGGACGACCATCGTCGAAGAGCACACGGCCTTCCACGCGATGGCGCGTTGGCGATGCCTCGGTGGATGGCAACACCACATTGATGACCTCGACTGGTCCCGCATCGGGTTTGTCCGTGGATGCTAGCGCCTCTCCCTCCCTTTGTGAAACTGACACCCGCAGGTTGACCCGATCAGTTCCTGGGAGCTTGGCATAGCGGATGGTGTAGCGGCCTTCTTCATCCGTGGTGTCCTCGCCCAAGCGAATGGTCGCCTTGTTGGTGGCGTGTGCTGCGCGCACCACCGCACCTTTCATCGGCAAGCCATCATCGCGTTGCACCTGGCCGCTCACCACGCCATTGCCATCACCGGTGTGGGCCGCTTGCTCGCTAAGGAGACCCCACTCCTTTAGCTGTGCGTTCATCTCGCTTGCGGTCTGTTCATCCATTTTGCCATCTCCGCCATGTCGATGGAACTCCTGGAACAAACTCACCAGCTTCCGGGTGGTTGGGCCATAGATCTCCCGCTTGCGCTCTTTTACGAGCTGCTCTCCGGCTTTCACACGGCTAGGCTCATCGCCAGCGAACAGTAGCGCTTTGTCGAGCATCACCTGCAAAGCATCCTGCAGGTCGGCTACTTCAGGGCCTTGCTCCTTCAATTGGGGTGGGAAGACGATCTTGTTCATGGGAGGTCTTGTTGCGATCAGTGCGAGTGCGGAGCGGCGGGGTTCAATTCAGAGGGAGACGTTGTGATGCGACAGAGCAATGCGGTTGCGTTCATCAAGCGTTCGAGTGGATGGTTGTGCCGCATTGGTTCGGGAATTTGTGCTTGGGTCATCGGCATTGGTTGCGTTGTGGAGCTGCCTTGGGGCCGCAGTGTCCCGTGGCGGAGACCTTGCGGAGGTTTAGCGCGACTGCTCGTATCGGATGTATTCATCTTGTTTCGGAGTTCTTTTGGTGCGCGTTATTTCACTACCCCCATCCCCGCCCAGTACTGCTTAAAAGCGGAGGCCTCTACGGCGAATGTGCCGTCGTTCACGGCCGTATCGATCGGCCGCCACCAGCTGATGTCGTAAAGCCAAGAGGTGCCGGTCAACGCCAATACGGTTGCTTCCGTGTTGCCCCAAGGATTGCGCAGGATGATGTACTTCCGGCCATCACGGTAGTCCCAGCCGAGGATGGTGTAGCAATGCGAGCCCACCACATTGCCATCTGCGTAGACCACCTTCTTCGGCGCGTCGTCACCCGAGGAATAGGTCCATGCCGTCATTGGGTTGAAGGTGCGCCTGCTCATGGAATTGGCGCGCACAAGGTCCCAGAGCTCCTCGGCTGAATGGCTATTGTTACCGTAGCTGTGCCTGCTTCCTCCAGTGAGGATGGCAGTGGCCCAAACGCAATCGCCCCAAGCGGTGGCGAGTATGTCCGGATGATCGCCGGTGATGCCTGTCTTGTACTTGGCGAAGGCCTTCTCGTAAATGGCAGGCCATATTTCGCCCGGTTCGCTGGAACGGGCGTAAAGCGTGTTGCCGCTGGCGTTCAACACGATCGTATCGGTCACCTCGATCTCCTTGTCCAACTGGCCACCGCTTTCTGGCCGGTAGAAGGGGACGATGTTCGTGAAGGCCTCTTGTGCCTGGCCGGTGGCCCGGGTCTGGTGGCGTATAAGCCGAGGCCTGGCCCAGGCCACCGCGGAAAGCGCGGCGATGAAATAGCAGTTCGCCACCGCGCCCTGGATGGGATCGAAGAACTCGGCCGCCTCGTTGAAGAAGCGACCGGCATCGTCCCAGTGGGCATCCTCCGGGGTCCAGTCCTTCGACTTACCGGTGGTCTTCGGGTCGGGTGCGAATTTGGCCAGTACCGCCGGGGTGAATACATGCGCCAATTGCCCCAAGTGCATGTGCAACGGTAGCCGCAACACGAGATGCAGGTGATTGTCCTTCACCATTGCTCTTTCTACCGGGATCTCTCCTACGTTCTTCACTTGGTAGCGCGGCCCGAGGTCGGCCAGGCAGGCGATCGCGGGCAGCTTGTCAATGGGCAGGTTCAGGTCGTTCGCGCCAATGGGTATCCGGACATCGAGCAAAGGAGAACGTTTCGGGACCAAGCGCAGCTGCTTGTCCAACTCAAAGCCGAAATAGAGCGGCCCGTTGAACTTGGGGTCGAAGAGTTCCTCGTAGGGCGTGCGCAGGATCGACTCCAGCAGACGCGGAGCATCCTTCACATTCCTCCAGTCGATGCGGCGTCCGGCGATGAGTTCGGCCAGTGCGTATGGGTTGATGGCGGCACCAGGCACTACGGTGCTTACGGGTTTGCGTGTTTTCGGCATGGTCAAAGGGTATCAGAGTTGAACATCACAGGTGAGCTTTGGTCATCGGTTCGAATACGATTCGCATTGTTGGATCGGTTTGGAATTCACTTCGATCGGGGGATGTGTTCCATCTTGTATTTCCATTTCCCATCCACAGCGATCGCCTCTTCCGGACCCGGCCAAGGTGGCATGGTCACGATCATCATCCGCAAGGGACCCTTGCCGGTATTGCGGAACTGGAAGCTCACACCCGGCGGGATCGTGAGCGCCACACCGGGCTTCACCTTCACCACCTTCTCTTTGGTCTTCGACTTTCGCCACACCTGGCCTTCGCCTTCTAGCACGTACCAGATCTCTTCCACCTTCTTGTGCTTAACAGGTTTGGAAATGGCTCCTGCGGGTAGCACACATTCGCATAGTCCTCCGCCTTTCATGGCAGGCAGCAAGCGGATCTCCGAACCGTCGGGGGCGAGGTAGTCCGGGTGCTTCGGAAGTCGAAGGGTGATCATGGGGCCGGCTGTATTTCCGTGACCTGCCAAGCCGCACACTTCCACTGGTCTCCTTGCTTCATATACACCCGCGTATTCCAGAAGTGCCGTGTGATCACCGTCCCATCCGGGTTGCGCAACGTGGTGATCTTCAAATGCACAACGGCACATTCGCCATGCACGCGCACTTCGAACTCGCGAGACGAGCGGCCAAGTTCCTTTGCCCCAGGTGCGGCCTTCAAGAACTCCTCCTTGTTCTGCCGCACGCCACTTGCTCGAATGATGGTGAAGCCATCGGTGACTAGCTCCGCCAGCGCATTGCCATCACCCGCTTCTTCGGCGCGCAGGAGCAACTCGTTGGTGCGCGCGAAATCGGCGAGTGCTTCTCGGGTTTGCATTGGTGAGGTCAAGTGAGTGGGCGCTATTGTTCGATTATCGGATTCGTACCGCAGGGTTCCGAGACGGAGATCCTGCGGAGCTTTGACGCTCGCGCCAGTTGGGGGGAAGCTGCGGAGTTAAGCCACACATCCTTAAGAGCTCAGCGAAATGCACCGAAATAGACACCCATACCAATCGACGTTGGACTTGCAATCCCGGACCTTATCGCATCCCACAACTTTTTGGGCTTTGTTCCCGTCGATCCCAACTCTAAAGCTTGGCGATACATCGTACCTACCGGCGCACCACCAGCTAGAGTTCCAGCCGCGTTCAACACACCCTCTCCCACAGAGCCTCCAATCATCCCATCACCCACTGGTGCGGGGGTATTAGGTCTAGTTCCCTCCATATACGACTGTAAGGCGAAGTATGCGTTCAATGCCCCCAGCGCCGGACCAACAATCCTGCCCCACCCACCACCACCCCCGCGCGCCATCGATCCTGAATTCGCAGCAGCCCCTCTTTCAGCGGAAGCCGCTGCTCGAAGTTCAGCGCCTACGGCGCGCGCTTCAGTCCCCGCCGCTCGCGCCTCAGTTGCAGCTTTTCTCGAAGCTTGTGCTTCAGCGGCGGCAGCTGGGGGAGGTGCTTCTGGAGGACCTATTGTGGTTGCAACTTCCGTCGAAAGCGTCTGTCCGGCTTTAACTGATCTCGGTGCACTTCTTGGGGCATTTGGGACTCGCGAAGGGGTTGCACCTGCGGAGGCCAGCTGATCTGAGGATCTGCACACTAAATCTGAAGCTTCCTTGGGGCTAAGTCCTGCTTCCCGAAGCTTATAGTATGACTTCGTATCCTCAAACCATTGAGAGGGAGTAGCCGGACTTCCTCTCCCGACTGAACTATCCCCTGATGAGGTCAACGTGACCCGCCCGCCAGGGTCAGCAGGCTTTCCGCTATAGTTGGCACCCCACGCTGATCGGTTTGTTGCGCTCTCGACCCGTTGGCCCGACAGGTCGGCATAGGATGAGTCCTTGGTGCAAACTGAAAGGGAGCTGCGATATTGAGGCGCACTCGACCTATTAGCGCCTGGACCACTCGTACGCGAAGCGACTTGATGAACGTGATCACCTGCGACTTGACTGTATGAGCCAACCTCGGGCTCATTCCCGGAACGATCAACTAAGCTAATTGGACAACCACTTGAATAGTGAAAGCCATTGGTTCCATCTACCAAGCCAAGCGGGTCAAAAGCACTCCACCTACCCAACCAGATCGCATAATACCTAGCCTTATGATACCCCATCCCATTCTCCTCATCCCGCTCCATCCCCGTATATCTGTATCTCTTCTCACTCACCTCCCCACCACCTTTCAACATCTGGTAGCTGGTGCTTCCGTACGGATAGAACTCCTCGTATGAGATCACCTTCGCGGCATCATCCAGTTCGATCGCCGCTGAGCCGAGGTGGGTATTCAGTTGATAACGGAAGAGTTTCGCAGGTGCAGCGATGGCCACACCACCGTCGCGCGTCTTCGTTTCCACCAAGCAGATGCGCTGCTTGTCGTCCATGATGTGCAGCGTTTCGCGTTCCAGTTCTACATAGGTCCCATCGTTGGCGTATTCGCGGTAGCGCTCCCACCCGGTGCCGAGGTAGATGCGTTCCTTCATGCGCGTGGGCGCTACACCTGCGCGCTCGGTCACTTTGCGCACGCGTTGGCCGCTGGCGTCATACACGTAATAGGTGTGTTCGCCTTTGTGCATTTCACCGTCGGTATCGTCGGGGTCGGCAACTACGCGCTGGCGTTGGGTCATGGAAAGCTGGTCGCGGTAGTCCCACTTCATCTCAAAGAGGTGGGGCATGCTTTTCATGTTCCCGTGCTCGTCGTGCGTGTAGGCCTCGTTCGTTCCGTTCAGGGATGTGCGCGAAAGGCGGTTGCTCACCTTGGCCGCTTCGAGCAGGCTCGCTTCGGCGTAAGTGTATGCGCGTGTCCAACCAGCCACTCCAGCTTCATTGCTCTCGTGGGCCAACGATAGGATATTCCCGACCGCATCGTAGTCGAAGCGTTGGGTATATCGGCCCATCGCCTGCCCGTTGCGCGGTGATTCGGAAGTGAAGCGCCTCCGGTCATCATACTTCTGAGGGATAGGAGTACTTCCTTGCCCGAAATGTTCGCGTCCGTTGGCCTCGATCAGTCGATAGAGCGCATCGTAGGTGTACTCGTTGCTCGGCTCTACACGCTTGTTCTTGAAGAAGACCGTCTGCTGCGCGGTGTCGCGGATGTGCGTGATGTTGCCTGCGGGGTCGTAGGTATAGTGCAGGGCTTGCAAGCCGCTGCCGGACCACCCAGAGCTGGCTAGCTCTTCGGCCGGTTGCGGGTTTCGGGTGCTCGTGAGTTGGCGGAGACGAAGTGTGTGCTTGTCATAAGCGTAAGTCGTGAGCACATCGTTTCCATACCGGATGCGCTCGCGCTGGCCATTCGCGTCGTAATCGATGTTCTTGACGAACTCGGTGTTCGCTCCCGCGCCGCGCAAGTTGCCGTTGACGCCATCGAGCAAGTTGGCTTCGTTGTAGCGTGGACGTATGGTGCTGTTGTCCGGTGTGGTGATGGTAAGCGGCCGGTTCAGCGCATCGAAGCTGGTGCTGGTGGTGAAGGTCTCGGCGTCGATCAGCGCATCCACCGCTGCGGTGAAGCCTGCGTTGTTGAACGCAGCGACAGCATCGATGTCAACGAACACACCAAGTGGTTTGTAGTCGATGGCGGTCTTGTAGTTGAAGGCGAGCCGCCGCGAGCCGCTGAGCGCGTTGCCTTTGAAGTCAAAGGCTCCACTGGTGACCACACCCGCTTGGTCGAAGTGGCGGAAGGTCTTGCCGCGCAAATTGGCGGCGTCGCGCTGCGCATCGGTGAGGCCTGTCGCGTTGGTGTCGCCATATATCGTTTGCTCCACGCGCAGCTCGTTGCGGGGGTTCGTCTCATCGGCACCGCCAACGAAGGATGCGAGCGGTCGATGCAGCTTATCATACGTGGTTCGGAAGGCGTGGCCACGCTCATCCCACGAGCGGATCGGTTTGCCGAGGCAATCGTTCAGCATCCAGCGCTGGCCGGCTTCCATGCTGCTCTGGTGGATGCGCGTGCCAAGCATGTCGTAGGCGTAGCGCATCACCACACGGCCGAGCGCGTCGATCACTTCGCGCTGGTTGCCTTCGATGTCGGTGACCACACGCGTCTCGAACTTCTGCGGATCGCCGCCACCATCCAAGCCGTTATCCGCAATGGTGAGCATCGTGCGGCCAAGCGAATCGAAATGCGCAATGGTGGGTGTGTTCGCATGCTTCTTGGCTTTCCCGGCGGCCGCTTCTTCGTTCTTGCGATCTTCCAGGTCGGGAAAGCGCAACTCGAACTTCACGGTATTGGCACCATCGGTGCGCAGGGCATGCCAGGTGGGCAGGTAGTCGCTTTCCGGGAGACGTGGTTGGCGTGGGCGGGCGGTCGCATCCTTCGGCAATAGCAGGAACTCCATGAAGTCCTCGTCGGTCTTCGGGTCGAACAGCACCGTGTCGTTCACATCGTAGCTGACCTGCTTCCACGGGTCGAAGACCACCTTCTCCCACGTATGGTCGGGATGCAGGGTGCAGACCACGCGCCCTGCTGGATCATAGAAGAGGATCGGGCTCACGCCCACCTTCACACCGAACTCATAGCGATGCGTATCCGTGAAGAAGGGTTCGTACTGGCGAACGGGCTTGCCCTTGTTGTTGAAGATGGTCCAGCCGCTGCCAACCCAACGGGGGTCCACATCATTCGCGGTGGGCATGGGCTGGTTGTCCTCGTCAACAATGATCTTGCCTTGTGCATCGCGCTTTGGCACCTTGCCTTTCTCCGCGCGGATCTTCTTCTGCACTTCGCGACCAAAACCATCGCTGTAGCTGAAGCTCACCTGCGTAGGCGTGTTCGCGCCGCCGGGCGCGCTCGCATGCACCTCGCGCACCATGGTGCTCACGAACACCGTGTCCGGCGCAGGGTTGCCCTTGGTGCGCTGGTAAGCAAAGAGGTCATAGACCAAGCGCGAA
>Ga0105049_10007016_pt1 | contig 13092 bp, 8 predicted proteins | sample MAT06_FD_78087 | JGI IMG/M metagenome (GOLD analysis project Ga0105049, IMG submission 78087) | Freshwater microbial communities from Lake Fryxell liftoff mats and glacier meltwater in Antarctica - MAT-06 | ecosystem: Environmental > Aquatic > Freshwater > Ice > Liftoff microbial mat | place...
AAAGGCGCCGATCACGCCGTCAAAACTGAACGAGGCATCCAGCACCTCTAGGTAAAGAAAGGCGCCTACCCCACCTTTGGCAGCAATACCGGCGGTCTCTTCACTTGCGTCGAGCAAATGGCCGACCACTTCAACCGCGAGGAAGGTCAGCAGCCCCGCCATCGCGGAAAAGAGGAAGGTATCGAGCTCCTCCCCGGGCAGGATGGAGGCAAAGACCATCACGATGGTCAGCACAACCGCCACTTCGATACCCCGGATCGAGGCGTACTTCGACATCTGACGCTCCAGTGCCGCGATCCAGTGGACGTCCTTGCCCTCATCCACGAAGTAGCTCAGCGCCACCATCATCAGGAACGACCCGCCGAAGGCCGCGATCGACACATGCGCGCCATCAATGATGCGGGCGTATTCGTCAGGGTCCATCGCAGCGAGGCGGATCGCCGCGAAGGGCCCGATATGGGCCGCAACGACAACGATCAGCAGCGGAAAGACAATCCGCATGCCAAAGACTGCGATGATGATCCCCCAAGTGAGGAACCGCTGCTGCCAGAGCGGGGTCATCTCCTTGAGTTTGTTGGCATTCACGATCGCATTGTCGAAGGACAGGCTGATCTCCAGCACGGCGAGGACGACCCCGACAAAAAGAAAGCCCAGAGCGCCCCAGACGGTGCCGGTATAATACCATCCGAGCCAGAAGCTGAGCGCGAAGCCCACCCCTGTGACAATGAAGGCCCAGCGGAAATAATGCAGCATCACCGTCATTGTCCGTACCCTTCTGCCAGTCCCTAGCCCCGATACAGTCCCCCTGCAGAACAGGCAAGCGCGACCGGTCGCGGCGGCCCGACGCGGCTCAGCGGACGTTAACCACTTGTTCATCGAGTCGCGGGATGGTCGGGACATGACACCCAGACCGGATGGATTTCAGGATTCGCTCTTCGCCCCCTTCACAGCCCCCGTGGCGGAGGATGAGGCGCTGGGGGAGGTGTTGTCCGGCAGGCTGCCCTCCTACATCGCCGATCACCGCAAACGACTGCGCACGCGGTTCATCGAGGGGGGTGCGGCGGCGATGCCGGATTACGAACTTCTCGAGCTTTTGCTTTTCCGCGCGATTCCGCGCCAGGACGTCAAGCCGCTGGCCCGGCTGCTCTTGGAGACATTTGGTGATTTCAACCGTGTCTGCACGGCGGCTCCGGCACGGCTGGCAAAGGTGAAGGGTGTCGGCGAGGCGGTGGTGCAGGAACTGAAGATCGTCGAGGCCGCCGCGCAGCGGATGATGCGGGCCCGGGTGATGCACCGGCCTATCCTGTCCTCCTGGGACGCTTTGCTCGATTATTGCCACACCGCCATGGCACATCGGGAGACGGAGCAGTTCCGCATCCTGTTTCTCGACCGCAAGAACGTGCTGATTGCGGATGAGGAACAGGCCAAGGGCACTGTTGACCATGTGCCGGTCTACCCGCGCGAAGTGGTCAAGCGCGCGCTGGAGCTCAACGCGTCGGCGCTGATCCTCGTGCACAACCACCCTTCGGGCGACCCCACGCCATCGGAACAGGACATCGCGATGACCATGCAGATCCAGGACGCGGCAACCGTGCTGGGCCTGACGCTGCATGATCACCTGATCATCGGGAAATCACGGGAGTTGAGTTTTCGGGCGCAGGGATATCTTTGAACGCGGCGCAATGTGGGGCTTTTGCCCGACACGGGCAACCACCGCCCCTGGCTTGGTGTCACGCAAACGAAGGCCGGGTTGCCGCGCCCGGTCATCCCATTGCAGCCCGCGCCTTTGCGCGCTTTCGGCGCACTTCTGCGACCCTGGCTTTTTCCAGATCGGCCACATCCATCAGCGGCGCGCAGGGGTGCAGGGGCGCATCGGGCCCTGCAGGTTTCACAAAGTACCAGGACCGGTAGCGGTTGTAGGCGTCGCTCGACACCTCGTCCGTGATCTGCAGCGGCACGCCGAGTTGTGCCACCACATGGTGCACGGCCCAGACCACCAGCGGCCAGGCCTCGGGGTCGTAGTCGTCGCCGGCCATGATCCCGCCGGGCTTCAGCTTGGAATACCAGTCGATCAGGGTTCGCCCGCCCTCCTCGCCGGTGTGGGCGTAGCCGTCGCAATAGATAAAATCGAAGTGCCGGTCCGCAAACAGGTCACGCGCCTGGTCAAAGGTCATCCGCAACAGCCGGTAGTCCGACTCAAGACCCACCTCACGCAGCGCCTTCTTGTATTCGAGGGTGTTGTGGCCATCGCCATATACATCCACCCCGTAAAACAGCCGGAACCGGCCCGACTGCACCATGCGCGCCGAGAAGGACCCTGCCGCGACGCCAAGTTCGATCCCCAGGTTGCCAGAGGCGGGCAGCGGGTCGATCACATTCCAGCGCTGCGTGCCGGGCAGGAGCGTCGTCAGCACCGGAGTGGTTTGCTGGCGGGCGAGTTTGCGCAGATCATCGCTGGGCATCAGGGGGCCTTTCGGTCAGAAGGGGGTGGGCAGCATCCAGACTTCTACCCTTCGGTTCAGGCGGCGCCCGGCGGCCGTAGCGTCGCAGGCAATGGGAAGAAGCTCGCCAAAGCCCTCAAGCTCGGGCAAGGCTGCGGGGCTCGCATCGGGTGCCGCGATCTGCAGCGCGTCGCGCACCTCCCCGGCCCGGCGTCGGGAAGGGGCGAAGTTGGCGGCGGCCGGACCGTCGCCATCGCTGAACCCTGCAAGCACCAGCCGTTGGCCAGAAAACAGCCCCGCCTCAATCGCTTCGGCAAGGTCGTTCAGGTTCTGACGGCTTGACGGCTCCATCCCGCCACCTTCATCAAACCGGAAGGTCAGCGAGAGCCGGTTTGCCCGTTCCATCCGGGCGGCGAGCTGTTTGAGGTCAGCGAGGTTCACATCCTCGGTCACCATCCGGATCGCGGCCAGCAGGCGCGGGCCATCTGCCGCAAGGGGCCGCTCGATCATGCCACGGTCCACCAGGCCTTCGGCGGCGATCAGTGTCCGGGCGGCAGGCGAGGCGACGAAGTCGAGGAATTCGCGCGCCATCAGCGGCAGTCGGCGCGGCGGTGTCAGCATAAGGACCGGCAGCGTCAGCGGGTAATCTTCGGCCTTCACCGCCAATGCCGTCGGGTTCAGGGGAAAGCCGCAGCTGTCGGTCAGCGGCAGCACCCGGGCGGGTGCCGCGCGCGACTGCCCGGCCAGCGCCAGGGCATAGGGGTCGCGCGCCACGGCGGCGGCGAGCGTGCCTGCATCGGGGTGGATCACGGCAGGGGTCGACGGCGTGCCCAGACGTTCTGCCAGCGCCACCTGCAGGTCACTGCCGGGGGCGAGGCCGTGAAGCACAATGGGCATGTCCGGTCCGCCGATCTCGGCCCAGTTTTGCGCCTTGCCGGTCAAGGCGCGGACAAGGTCGCCGGTCGAGATCGACGGGATCGGGTTATCCGTCGCGACCAGCGGCACCAGTGCATCCAGCGCCACGGCGCGAGTGCCGAAAGGCTTTTCCGCACGCGAGGCGAGCACAAGATCGGCCTCGCCCGCCAGCATTGCAACCGTCGCACCGGATCGGGGCGCCACGGCAAAGCTGAACTCGGCCAGCACGCGACCAGACAAAGGGTCGATCAGGTCGGTTCTGCCCGCCACCCTTTGCAGCTGCAAACCCCGCTCGTGTGCAAATCCCGCCAAAAGCGCCGGGATCAGTGTCTGCCCTGGTTCTGGCGCGCCCAGTATGCGGACCACCGCTTTGGGCGCCATCAGCGTGGGGCAGGCCGGGCCGTCACAGATCACGCCTTCTGCGTCCACCGTCAGGCGGCCATAGGTTGTGTCGATGCGGTAGAACTCCCCATCAAAGCCCTGCAGCGTGCCCGCTATCTCGATGCTGCCGTCGCGCGACAAGAGTGTGACGTCCTGCGCGTGGACCGCCACGGCAAGGAGCCACGCGGCGAGGCCCGCCGCGATTCCTGTCGGCATGTGCATGCAGTCTCCGCCGCCTTGGGTCAGTTGACGGCGATCTTCAGGTCCGGGGCGAGATTTTTCAACACCAGAATGTCGCCCACTGCATCGCAGGTCGGGGTGGCCACAGTCAGGTCGGTGACCGTGGCCTTGCCGCCGACCGAGGTGATCGTCTCGCCCAGAAGGTCGCGGTTGCAGGTGGCCTCGGTCACCTGCGCCTCGACGATCACCTCGACTCGGCCCTTGGGGTCGGCAGGATAGGTGTAGATTTGCGCCAACATCGGTCGGTCCACTCCGGCATCGCCCAGCACGCTCATGGCGCCGGATGCGGGGGTGACGCCTGCGCCGGGGTTCGCGGCCGACATGTGGTGCGGACTGCCATAGGCTGCTCCGTTCTCCAGCGCTTGCAGCTGGAACGCATCCTCGGCCATCCATTGCACGCCAAAGCGGCGCACGGTGGCGAGTTCAGGCATCGCGATCTCGGCGGCGACCGTGGTCTGATCGGCAAAGAGCACGGACACATCGGCCTGAACCTGCATCGCGGGCAGAGTTACGAAAAGCGAGCCCGTGGCATTGGTACGCGCAGTCACCGCAAGTCCCGCGTGGCGCAACACCACGCGCTCATTCATGTGGCAAGGCGCGACGAGCGTTATTCCCACCATGGCCTGCGCCTCGGGGATGAGGTCGAGGTTGACCGGGCAAGCCTCGGCCAGCGCAAGAGGGACCTCGGGAGCGGGCAAGGCGGGGACGGGCAAGGCGGGGACGGGCAAGGCGGGGGCGATGGCGGCAGCGGCGGGCGCCGGAGGCTCGGCCGGCAGCAGGACGGGGGCCAGCGGCAGCGCAGGCTCCGGAAGCGTCACATCGGGCGTGACTGCGGCAAGCAATGCGACGGGGGCGGTTGGCGGCAGAGCAAGGTCGGCGGCTGCAACACGGCCTCGGGCCCGGCGGAGACCTGCACGATCTGCGTCGGAAGGTCGGCTTTTGTGGCAATAGATTGCTGTTCAGACGTTATCGTCTGCACCAGATGGCCGGCCGCAAGGGCGACAGCAAGGATCGCGACACCGCGGGCGAGTCGACGAAGGTTGACCATGTTGCTCCCCTACAAGCGAACCCAGCATTTTTTGTGGCGGTCAATGCTGGCAATCGCGTGGCGGTTTCGGGGAATGTTTCCTGCAAAGGTGTCAGGGGCAAGGCAGCGGCCGTTACATCTGATCCGTCAGGCAAGCCTGCCGTGGCAATGTTTGAACTTCTCGCCGGAGCCGCAGGGGCATGCATCATTGCGCCCCGGGTTCCCCCAGGTGGCGGGTTCGGCCTCGTCAAAGCCTGCAAGGCGCAGCGGCTGGTCAGCGGCGTCCGCGGCGGCCATCGCAGGAGCCGGTGCCGGAGCAGCAACCGGCAGGGCCGCAGGAGCCACAGCGCGCTGCTGTTGCGTCAGCAGTTGTGCCATCATCGATTGTTGCTCCACCTCTGTCAGCGGGCGGATGCGCGACAACTGCTCGGTCACTTGCTGACGCAGGCTGTTAAGCATGTTCTCGAACAGGCTAAAGCCTTCGCTCTTGTATTCGTTCAAGGGATCGCGTTGCGCATAGCCACGGAAGTTTACCACCGTGCGCAGATGTTCCAGCCTCAGCAGATGCTCGCGCCATTTGGCATCGATGGTCTGCAGCAGGATCTGCTTTTCGATGGACTCCATCGTTTCCTTGCCGAAGGCCGCAAGTTTTTCGGCCATGAGGCTATCAGACGCTTCGGCGATGCGCTCCTTGATGCCATCCTGATCGACGCCTTCTTCGGCGGCCCAATCCACAACTGGCAGGTCGAGCGACATCTTTTCGCGCAGGGCATCGCGCAGGGCTTCAGCGTTCCATTTGTCGGCGTAGGTTCTGGGCGGCAGGGAATCGTCCACCAGATCCTCGACCACCTGATGGCGCATATCTTCGGCGATTTCCGACACGTCTTCGGCCTGCATGATCTCCAGCCGCTGGCCGAAGATCACCTTGCGCTGGTCGTTCATCACGTCATCGAACTTCAGCAATTGCTTGCGGATATCGAAGTTGCGCCCCTCGACCTTGGCTTGCGCCTTTTCCAGGCTTTTGTTGACCCAAGGGTGAACAATGGCCTCGCCTTCCTTCATCCCCAGCTTAGACAGCACGGAATCAAGTCGTTCGGACCCGAAGATGCGCATCAGGTCATCTTCGAGGCTAAGGAAAAAGGCCGAGCGCCCCGGGTCGCCCTGACGGCCTGACCGGCCGCGGAGCTGGTTGTCGATCCGGCGGGATTCATGGCGTTCGGTGCCCAGAACGAACAGGCCGCCCGCGGCGATGACCTTGGCCTTTTCCTCGGCATGTTCCGCCTCGATCCGGGCGCGCACTTCGTCGGGGTGCAGCTGCGGATCGGCGGCAATCGCCTCCATCACCGTCATCTCGACGTTGCCACCAAGCTGAATGTCCGTACCACGGCCCGCCATGTTGGTGGCGATGGTGACGGCGCCCAGCTTGCCCGCGTCAGCGATGATCTGCGCTTCTTGCTCATGCTGGCGGGCATTCAGCACGTTATGCGGCACCTCGGCTGCTTTCAACAAGGCCGAGAGCTGTTCGGACTTCTCGATGGAGGTGGTGCCCACGAGGATCGGTTGGCCCTTCTCGTTCGCTTCCTTGATCATCTTGAGAATGCCTTCGGCTTTTTCGCGGGCGGTGCGGTAAACCTGATCGTGTTCGTCCTTGCGCGCGACTTCGCGGTTCGTCGGCACCTGGACAACGCCCAGACCGTAGATCTGCTGGAACTCTTCGGCCTCCGTCGCGGCCGTGCCGGTCATGCCTGCAAGCTTGTCGTAAAGGCGGAAATAGTTCTGGAAGGTGACAGAAGCGAGCGTCACGTTCTCGGGCTGGATCGTCACACCTTCCTTGGCCTCGATGGCCTGATGCAGACCGTCCGACAGGCGGCGACCCCGCATCATGCGGCCGGTGAATTCGTCGATCAGCATCACTTCGCCGTCGCGCACGATGTACTGCTGATCACGATTGAACAGCTTGTGCGCCCTCAGCGCCTGGGTGACGTGATGCACGACGGTAGAGCTTTCCGGCTCATACAGGCTCTGTCCTTCGGGCAAGATGCCGGCGGTGTGGAGCACTTCCTCAAGGTAGTCATTACCCTCTTCGGTATACGTAACCGACCGGGTCTTTTCGTCGATCTTGTAGTGTTCCTCGGTCAAAGCGGGGATCAGCTTGTCCACGCTTTTGTAAAGGTCGCTGCGGTCCTGGCTCGGGCCCGAGATGATCAGCGGTGTGCGCGCCTCATCCACCAGGATCGAGTCTACCTCGTCCACGATGGCAAACTGATGTCCGCGCTGCGACATCTCGGCCATGCTGCCCTTCATGTTGTCGCGCAGATAGTCGAAGCCAAGTTCGTTGTTGGTGGCGTAAGTGATGTCGGCCTTGTAGGCCTCGCGCTTTTCCGCATCGGGCTGATATGGGTAGACGACGCCGGTGGTCAGACCCAGATGGGTATAGACCTTGCCCATCCATTCCGCATCGCGCTTGGCCAGATAATCGTTGACGGTGACGACATGCACGCCCTTTCCCGTCAGCGCGTTGAGGTAGGCCGGAAAGGTCGCAACCAGCGTCTTGCCCTCACCGGTGCGCATCTCGGCGATGTTGCCCTGATGCAGAAAGACGCCGCCTTTCAACTGGACATCAAAGGCACGCAGGCCAAGGGCACGGCGCGCAGCCTCGCGGCAGTTGGCGAAAGCCTCGGGCAAGAGAGCATCAAGGCTTTCGCCGCCATCCTGGACGCGCCTTTGGAATTCGCGCGTTTTCTCGATGATCCCGGCATCGGTGAGCGCGGCGAATTCCGCCTCCAATGCGTTGATCTTCGCCACCAGCGGACGGACTGATTTGACCTTGCGGTCGTTCGGCGTGCCGAAAACCTTGCGCGCAAGCGTTCCGAGACCCAGCATGTTTTCTCCGACCTGTCCATTCCTGACATACTCGTGTGATGCTCTGGCCTTGCCGGCCTTCATCGCCTTCCATAGAAGAAACAAGAAGGACGGCACGGCCCCGGTATCACACGACTGTCGCGATGTAAGGGGGCGGACCGGGATAGTCAACGGACACAGGGGTTCGGCCCTGATCAGGAGATAGTGAGAGTATGAAATACGCTGGTTTCTGGACGGGCGTGGTGCTTGCGGTGGGGCTTGCGCTGCCCGCCTATGCCGAGGGCGAGTCGGCGGCGACCGTGGTCGCCACGGTGAACGGCACCGACATCACCCTGGGCCACATGATCGCGCTGCGCGGGACGCTGCCTGAACAGTATCAGACCCTGCCCGATGAGGTGCTGTTCAAAGGGATTCTCGACCAGCTCGTCCAGCAGGAGGCGCTGGCCCAGTCGATGACCAAGCTTGCCGCCAAGGATCAGCTGACGCTGGACAATGAACGGCGCGGCTATGTCTCGGGTGTGGCGCTGCAGAAGATCACCGTTGCGGCCGTAACGGACGAAGCGCTGCAGGCCGCCTATGACGCGCGCTTTGCCGACTTCAAGGGCCAGACCGAATACAACGCGGCTCATATCCTGGTGGTCGACGAAGCAAAGGCGAAGGAGCTGAAGGCCCAGCTGGACGGTGGCGCCGATTTTGCCGAGCTTGCTCGCGCCAACTCTACCGACACCGGGTCGGGGGCGAATGGCGGCGATCTGGGCTGGTTCGGCTTGGGTGCGATGGTCAAGCCGTTTGAAGAGGCCGTTGTGACCGCCGAGGCGGGCAAGGTGACCCAGCCGGTGAAAAGCGACTTTGGTTGGCACCTGATTCTGGTCAGGGAAACCCGCGTCGCCGAAAAGCCGACACTGGAACAGTTGCGCGGCGAGCTGTCCTCGGAAATTGATCAGAACGCCATTCAGGCCGAGGTGGAGCGTCTGATGGCGACCGCCAAGGTAACCCGGCCGGGTGATGCGCTGGCGCCGGCGCTGATCAAGGATGCAAGCTTGCTGGAACAGTAATCGCTAAGGGGGGAGCCACGCGATGGGAAAGACCGACTGGAAGGCTGAGGCCAAGGGGTTAATGAAAAAACTTAAGGCTTTGAAGGCAGTTGGTGAGCCTGCAGCGACCCGAAAACCGGACAAGACCGTCTCGCCCCTTGCCCCCGAGACTTTTCCCCTGCTGCCCGCAATTGCCGGGGTGGAGTTTGCGGCAGCCGAAGCCGGCGTTCGCTATGCCAACCGCAAGGACCTGATGCTGATCCGCCTCGCACCCGGCACGGTGATGGCAGGGGCCTTTACCCGGTCCACCACCCGGTCGGCCTGCGTACGCGACTGCGAGGCCAAGCTTGGCCAGCGCCTGCGGGGAGAACCGGGGGCCGCGATCATCGTGAACTCGGGCAATTCCAATGCCTTCACCGGGGCGGTGGGCGATGTGGCGGTGGCCGCTGTCACCGGTGCTGTCGCGTCCGCGTTGTCGCTGCCGGGGTCGCGGGTATTCTCGTCCTCCACCGGCGTGATCGGCGAGCCGCTGCCACATGCGCGGATCACCGCCTGCGTCCCCAACCTGATCGAGGGCTTGCAGTCCGACGGAATAGAGATGGCCGCGCGGGCGATGATGACGACCGACACGTTCCCCAAGGGCGCGACCGCCAACGTTACGGGCGATGGCGGGCTGATTCGCATTGCAGGTATCGCCAAGGGCTCGGGCATGATTGCGCCCGATATGGCGACAATGCTGGTCTATATTTTCACCGATGCGCGGATCACGCAGAAGATGCTGCAGCGCATGGTCAGCCGGAACCTCGACGCGAGCTTCAACTCAATCACTGTGGACAGCGATACCTCAACCTCTGACACGCTGCTGGTTGCGGCGACGGGGCAATCGCCTGCCGCGCCGGTGACAGGCGCGGTTGCGAAGGCGTTCGAGGCCGCACTGAAATCGGTGATGGCCGACCTCGCCTTGCAAGTTGTGCGGGACGGCGAGGGCGCAACCAAACTGGTCGAAGTGCGCGTAACCGGTGCCGCCAGCGATTCCGATGCGGCCAAGGCCGCTTTCGCGGTCGCAAACTCGCCGCTGGTCAAGACGGCCGTGGCTGGGCAGGACCCGAACTGGGGCCGAATTGTTGCCGCCATCGGAAAATCGGGTGCGAAGGCAGAGCGGGATTTGCTGACCATCCGCCTCGGCTCGATCCTCGTGGCGAAAAACGGCTGGCGCAACCCGTCCTACAAGGAAGAGGAGGGCGCGGCCTACATGCAGGGCAATAGTCTGGTGATCTGTGTGGACCTTGGCCTTGGTCGCGCGAAACGGTCGGTCTGGACCTGCGATCTGACGGACCGTTACGTGGCGATCAACGCCGATTACCGTTCGTGAAAGTCGTCCTCGTCTCGGCGGTCGCGTTGATCGACCCGGACGGGCGGGTGCTCTTGACTCAGCGCCCCGAAGGCAAATCAATGGCGGGGTTGTGGGAGTTTCCGGGTGGCAAGGTCGAAGCCGACGAGACGCCCGAAGCTGCCCTGATCCGCGAATTGAAGGAAGAACTGGGCATTGACACCTGGGCCAGCTGCCTCGCGCCCCTGACCTTTGCGAGCCATGGTTATGAGGCGTTTCACCTGCTGATGCCGCTCTTTGCCTGCCGCAGGTGGGAGGGAGTGGCGCACGGGGCTGAGGGGCAAGCTTTGGCCTGGGTGCGCCCCGGGCGGCTGCGCGACTACCCCATGCCCCCTGCGGACCTGCCGCTGATCCCGATTCTGCGCGACTGGCTATAGTTTCGGAACGAAGTAAGGCGGAATTGTCGCGAATTCGCCACCAATTCTTTTCATACGGACTTTCTTCCGGGCGAAATAACGCTACCATTCTGGGTAGCTACCTTCTTTGGGGAAACGAAGATGCTTCGAACGATCACTATCGGAAGCTGTGTGTCCGTGCAGGGGCATCTCGTCGCGCAACTTGCCGACGGGAAGGTCGTGGTACGGGTGGATGAAAAGACATTTGTCGGCCATCCGGTGAAACCGGTCCGGGCGCCCTGACAACATCCCACCATCGCAAACACGGCAAGAGAACTGTCATCGCTGCCCGGCTCTTGCGTTTCTGCCAGATGGATCAGGCCAGCCTGCGCTGAATTTCCTCACGCTCGAAAATTTCGATCACGTCGCCTGGGCGGATATCTTCATACCGTTCGAACGCCATGCCGCATTCGGTGCCTGATATCACTTCCTTCACCTCGTCCTTGAAGCGTTTCAGCGTCTTTAGCGTTCCCTCGTGGATCACGACGTTGTCGCGCAGAAGGCGGACCCCGGCAGATCGGCGCGCCACACCTTCGGTGACGATACAACCTGCGACCATACCGATGCCGGTGACCTTGAAGACTTCCTTGATCTGCGCGTATCCGATGAAAGTCTCGCGCACTTCGGCTTTCAAAAGGCCGGAAGCCGCGTCCTTGATGTCATCCACCAGGTCATAGATGATCGAATAGTAGCGGATCTCGACCCCCTTCTGGTTGGCTGACTGGCGGGCCGAGGCATTGGCCCGGACGTTGAAGCCGATGATCGGCGCATTGCTTGCTTCGGCAAGGCTGACGTCGGTATCCGTGATCGCCCCCACGCCATGGCTGAGCACGCGCACCCGGACCTCGTCGTTGCCAACCTTTTCCAGCGCCTGGACGATTGCTTCGGCAGAGCCCTGCACATCAGCCTTCACCAGCACGGGCAGTTCGGCTACGGACTGGTCAGCCTTGGCCTTGGCCATCAGCTGTTCCAGTGTGGTGGCAGCCCCGACGGCGGCGCGCTTGTCCTTGGTGGTCTTCTCGCGGTAGGACGCAATTTCGCGGGCCTGCGCTTCGGTTTCCACCACATTCAGCGTGTCGCCGGCCTGCGGCGTGCCGGACAGGCCCAGCACCTCGACCGGGACCGAAGGCCCGGCTTCGTCCACCCGCTCGCCCTTGTCGTTGACCAGCGCGCGGACCTTGCCCCACTGCTCGCCCACGACAAAGATGTCGCCCTTGCGCAGCGTGCCGTTGCGCACGAGCACGGTCGCAACCGGGCCACGGCCAACATCAAGCTTGGCCTCGATCACCGCGCCAGAAGCGGCACGCTTCGGGTTGGCGCGCAGTTCCAGGATCTCGGCCTGCAGCGAAATCGCCTCCAGCAGTTCGGTCAGGCCCTTGCCGGTCTTGGCCGAAACCTCGACGTCCTGCACGTCGCCCGACATGGCCTCCACGACCACCTCGTGCTGCAGAAGGCCGGTGCGCACCTTGTTCGGGTCCGCGTCATACTTGTCGATCTTGTTGATCGCCACGATCATCGGCACCTTTGCCGCCTTCGCATGGGCAATCGCCTCGATCGTCTGCGGCATGACCGCGTCATCCGCGGCCACGACCAGCACCACGATATCCGTCACCTGCGCGCCACGGGCCCGCATCGAAGTGAAGGCCGCGTGGCCGGGCGTGTCGAGGAAGGAGATCACGGCGCCGGTGTCGGTCTTGACCTGATAGGCGCCGATATGCTGGGTGATGCCCCCCGCCTCGCCGGTCACGACACTGGCGTGGCGGATAGCGTCCAGAAGGCTGGTCTTGCCGTGGTCGACGTGGCCCATGATCGTCACGATCGGCGGGCGCGGACGCAGATTGTCGGTGCTGTCCTGCACCGAATCGATCACCTGTTCAACGTCTGCATCCGACACGCGCACAGCCTTGTGGCCGAATTCCTCGATTACGAGTTCCGCGGTGTCGGCATCGATGGCCTGGTTCATGGTGACCATCATGCCCATCTTCATCAGGCTCTTGACCACATCGGCGGCACGTTCAGCCATACGGTTGGCAAGTTCCGACACGACGATGGTTTCGGGCAGCTGCACGTCGCGCACCTGCTTTTCAGCCTTCTGGCTGAGCCCGAGGGCCTTGGCGCGGGCCTTTTCCTGCTTGCGCTTCATCGCGGCGAGGCTGCGGGTGCGCCCGCCTTCGCCAGCCAGCGCGTCATTCAGCGTCAGCTTGCCGGTGCGGCGGGCATCTTCTCCGCCCTTGGCCTTGGCGGCGCGGTCGCGGTCGGTTGCACGGTCGTCGCGTTCACGGTCGGTCTTGCGCGCCGGGGCGAGGCCCGGCTTGGCCGAGGCAGGACCACGCGGGTCTTCCTTCCCGGCGGCAGGGGCTGCGGGGGCTGCGTTACCGGCAGCACGAACCGTCTCGGCCGGTTTTGC
>Ga0105049_10007017_pt1 | contig 13092 bp, 4 predicted proteins | sample MAT06_FD_78087 | JGI IMG/M metagenome (GOLD analysis project Ga0105049, IMG submission 78087) | Freshwater microbial communities from Lake Fryxell liftoff mats and glacier meltwater in Antarctica - MAT-06 | ecosystem: Environmental > Aquatic > Freshwater > Ice > Liftoff microbial mat | place...
CATGTTGCTCGTCGAGGGCACGTTGCTCGTCTTGAGGGCGTTGTTCCGCAAGGGCGAATTGTTACTCGTCGTGGGCACGTTGCTCGTCTTGACGGCGTTGTTCTGCAAGGGCATATTGCTGCTCGTCTTGACGGCGTTGCTCATCTTGACGGCGTTGCTCGTCTTGACGGCGTTGTTCTGCAAGGGTGGCGCTAAAATCATGGGGAGTCGTAGCACCTAGGTCTTCGCCATTGATGGCGCGGTGTAACAAATCCGCACGTTCCTCGCTGGAACTCGTGTTGAGTAAATCTTGTGCCAAATAAATCTGACGTTCGTCTTCATCATAGCGCGTCACCAGCCCCGCGCTGACAAATGCCCGGACCGCGCTTTCTATGGTTTTGCTGTTGAAACTATCGACTTTTTTGAGGCGCCCTTTATCACCGGTGACATTATCGAAATCAGCTATCCCTTCAAACGCTTTGTCCGTGAGTACATCAAGCAGCCGGGTTAATTTCTCGGCATCCAAAATAGTGAGAATTTGCTCAAAATCACCCATGATCGTCCCTTCCATTTATCCGTGATGCTGCTTGATGTGGGCGGCGTGGTGACCAAGCACCCCCACCGCCCATGCTTATTTAGGCGCGATAGCGATCTGCGAGTAGTCGCGAGACTCTTAGAATATCCATCACGATCTTGCTGCTGCGCTCATCGTAATTATCCAGTTCTTCGACCCAAGCACGCCAACCACGTTTCTGCCAGTCTTCAAAGATGACGGAGATGTCATCATCCGTCCGATAGCGCTCGATCATCGCCACGATCTCTGTCGTTGGAAAGACGTTGTTATCCATCAAGATGGTCATCAATCCAGCGATCAACGGATGTTCACCAGTACGTGCCGGGGGGAACTCCTTAGGTTGGCTTCCGCCTGTATAGTACAACGCATAGCGGTCGCTGCCACGCACCTTGCGGGTTTCCAGCTCGCCTGCCGCCAATGCCAAATAGAAGGCGCGGGCGCGCGGTTCGTCCGCAAAGGAGGTCACGACGACGGGATGCAGCAATTCTGGATTTTCGCGCAGTTTTTCTCGGTACTGTGCCTCCAGCATCAGGGCTTCGGCTTCTGATTCATATACCGATGTCGGGATGGGGTTCGGGTTTTTACGCGAATTCGGTTCGTTAATCAAATTGTGGTTACGGCGATAGGTGCGGCGTGCATTATCTAACGACGTAACGCCCTCTAGTGGGATCGCCGCCAGACGACGGTTCACGCTAATTGAGTAAGGATCGGTGACATTGAGGCGCAAGTATCCTTCTCCTTCTTCTTTGCCGCTTTGGGTGCTGATAGCCTGCTCGACTGCGCTCAGATCAACGGTTGTATTGCCGCTGATAACAACATTGAGGACTGCATTTTGGTACGCGGTGTCTTTGAGCGGCGAGATCTGAATACTTGATTGCTCAACGAGGGTTTGGACGGTGGCGCGCGTGCTGTCCTCATTGAACAAGGTCTCGCTGAGGGTCTGCGCCAGCGTTTGACCTGTGATAATGGGCGCACAGTAACGGCTGGCAAGGTCGATCAAGGCAAGGTCAAATGCCTCAATTGCCTCTGAGGTGATGTCTAACCGTGTTCTGCCTTTTTCACCAACCAGTGCCAATTGAATCTTGATATCGCCATCCGCATCGGTGGGTGCAACTTCCCAATACAATTGCGCCAATGCCGCCTGCCGCTTATCGGCGTCGGGCGAAATAGTTCTATCTTGGCTAGGCGGCACGAGGTAACGGTTGTACCAGACCCGTTCGAGCGGTTCATCCTGTGCATCGCGCCACAGGTATTGGCGCACCCCATCAATCGAGCCCATCTGTTGTTGGCGCTCATCAAGGGCGGTGAGACGCGGCAGCACCCGCTCGCGCAGATTTTTATCGATACCGGCGATCACACCGAGCGCTTGGGCTTGCTCAGACAGATTCAACTCGGCGCTTTGGGCGGTGACAATCAATCGTTCCAATGCTTTATGAAGGGCATCACGTTTATCCGTAACCTCTTGGATTGCCCCTAATTGCTCTTGAAGATCTTTGCTCAGGCGTTGTACCTGTTTTAAGAATGCCAATACAAACCCGATCTTGCCCCCGCGTGCGGAGAAAATATCGGTCTTGATGGTGACGGCTTGACCGTTGAGCAAGAGCGCCACAAGCGGCGATAACAACTGAGCGAACAAATCTTCCTTGATGGTTTCAGATCGCCGCAGGGCAGCCAAGGCGTCCTTGGGGTTGCGTTGGTTGAGCAGGTAGTCCAATGCCTGCATGACATTGAGCGCGCGCGTTTCGTTGGAGGCGAGTAATTTGCCCGTCAAGAAGTCATTTGCCACGCTTTCGCTGGTGCTTGATTGTCTGCCAAAGGTTTCGCCATTCAGACTTTCATCCAAGCGGACATTGGTTTCGTTCAGGGATCGTCCCATGATGAAAGCGCGGAAGATTTCTTGCTGGAAGCGATATTGAATGACTTCGATCAAGTCGGCAAAGGGTAGGCGATAGGTGAAAATACCTTGGCTGATGATATGCACCTGATCGGTCTCGCCTTGTCCCTGACTGATCTTGTTCTTTTCAGCGCTTTGTAAATCACGAACATCATTATCTTGGCGCACGACGCTATCCAACCAGAGTGCAATAGCATCGGCAATCGCGGGATAGACCGTCAGTTGGGGTTGCCGTAAGTTGCGCCCGCTGCCATCGTAGACGACAAATTCGTCAAAGGGCAGATAGTCACAGCGGTCATCCGCAATTTGTTGATAACGAATGGGGAAGGCACGGGCATCCGCCAATTGATAACGCGCGATCTCGCGCAAGGTCGCGCCGGTGTTCACTTGATCGCTTTCACGATTTTGTGAAATTTCCTGCCGGACTTGATCCGTCATGATGTGCGCGCTGACGCGATAGCCTTTGGCACCGTTTTGTCTGCCCGCTTCACGCGCCAGCAGGGCGGCATCGAACAGTGCCGACGAACTAATGTCTCCATAGGTGTCGCCGATGACGATAATATTCAATCGGCGATCATCGGACAGCCCACGTTTGGTCAACTGGGCGGCTTGGGCAGATAGGACGGTGGCGGCGCTGGTCCGCAAGCGATCAAAGAAGTTTGTATCCGCAGGGGCTTCGCGCAGATGCTTGAGTAAGCCGAAGCGTGCCAAGACGCGCTGACCCTTGGCACCGTTGCGGAGATCGGTTTGTTCCTGATACCGTGCGAGCAGGGTGGCGGCGATTTCGCGATCCATCCAACGACGCAGTTGGGGATCGACCGTTTCGGTATCGCGCAGGCGGCGCAGATCGTCGCTGAGATTATCGTTAAGCTCGATCACTTCTTCGCGCGTTAAGTGGACGCCAGCAAACTGTACAGGGGATGCCTGATTTTCAAGCTGCTGCCAGTCCCCCATATCCAGCGCGACCAACTGAATACCATCGGGGACTTTGCCCAAGCCCGCATCCAAGAAGGATTTCTTAAGATGTGTCAGTATCCATCGCCCGGATTCGCCTAGCCCGATGATGAGGGAGGGTTGTGGTTGCCACGGTGGAATCAGCGGCGGTAGTTTTAAGGGATCGGGCGGGGGCGGGGGCGGTAGCACCACGGGTTGGGAAGGTTGCGGGATCGTGTCAGGTGTCCTTGTCTGGCAATTTGCCCATGCGAGCAATGCCAATAATGGAATCGGCAAAAGAAATGGCAACAGTCCCGGTAGTTGGGTGCCTAGATCGACAGTGGCAATGGGCAGCCCCCAGAAGGGTAGATGCTCGAAGACGCCGGCTTGCGAAGCACTGGTTAAAGGGACGGCGACCGTGCTGTTGCCGGACTCGGTGATGGTGGTCGTGAAAATATCATAATTGGAGTCATTGCGCTGTGAATTAAACGCCAATTGACTGCCATCGCGGCTCCATGACGACCAACTGTTTGCCGCGCCGGGAATGCTGTTGCCGTTTTCGTCACGGTTCGCGACGATCTCGATAGGTTGACCGCCCGTTGCGGGCACAATGTAAATCAAGGCTTGGGGGTCGCTGTAGGTGGTTGTATTGTTGTGATGGGTGAAGGATAACCAACGTCCATCGGGGGAGAAGGAGGGATAATAATTGAAGCCGTCTCCGCTTGCGCCCAATAAGAGCGTGGCGGTGCCGCCATTTTCCGAGACGACATAAATGTCACTCGGACCATTGATCGCATAGCCCGATATCATGGAAGCGTTGTTCACCGGGCGCACAAAGGCGATCTGCCCGTTAGGTCCCCACGAGGGCATGGTCTCTGCTTGGGTGGGGTCACTGGCACCCGCGAGTGGTGTGTCTATGCCTGTTTGCAGATCGAGAATGCGTAAGTCAACGTTGGCGCTCACATAAACCAAGCGCTGACCATCGGGCGAGAAAGCCGCATAAAAGGCATCAATATTGACGGGGATCGGCAATCGGGTGCCATCGAAGTCATAGATGAGCAGATCACCGGGGGGCGATCCGAGGATGGCGGCGACTCGTTCGGTTGTTTGCGAAACGGTATGGCAACCTACACAGCCGTTCGTATTGAGGGCATTAAAGCTGGCGTTGGTGCTGGCATTGGGTGCCGTCACATAGATGCCGGTGTAGCCATTACTGGGGTCTTGTCGCCAAAAATAGACGCTTTCTTGGGGGGCGCATAGCGTCCCAATGAAGGGGAGCGCAAAGAGCCATAAGGCGAGCGCTGTATAAAACCCAAAGGTCGTCCATAACACAAGACAGAGTGCCGAACATCTACCCGCGCGGTGGCGGCGATAATGCCAGAATGCCCACAGCAATGCCAATGCCAGCAGTAACAGCGCCAGCAGGATAGGCACAAGCCCGCCCAAGCCCCCAACGCAAAAATCAAGAATGGTCGAAATAGCTGGAGTAGAAGGCGGAGAGGGCACGAATGATCCTATCGCGATAGAAGGCTGAGTAGGCGTAGCCGTTGGTAATGGCGTCGGTGATGGCAAGGGGGTATAGGTATGGGTCGGTGTGGGCGTGGGCGACGGAGAGACGATACTGACGACTGGTCCCGTTGCAGTGAAAACCTCTTGCGTATTTGTATCGCATAAAAGATAAGTGCCAGTCAGTTGACCAACGGACGTTTGATTAAAGATTTGATTGGATCGTAATTGCATCTGAAAATCGGCGGTATCGGCATTGTTTAACTCGCCCAGTGACCAAGTTACGCTATTGGCAGTCGTGCTGACGGGTGGGGGGGTAATCCCTGCCGGCACCAGTTCAAAACGGGTATTGTCAAAGGTATAGGTAAATTGGAGATCGCGCGCAGCGATGCTCAATTGAATGAGATCCGCAATCCGTTGGAAGCTCACGGGCAAGTTGGAGGCATTGGGTTCATTGTAGAAGTCGGACGGACTATCGGCGAGTGCCAATAGGAGATCAGTCGATGCGGTGGTACCGACGGCAACCGTGATCACCCGCACGCCCGCCGAGCGCGCGCGCTCTGCCGCCAAAATGGCGCTACCCGCGTTGGAGTCGCCATCGGACAAAAGCACGATCACACGGCTGGCAGCCGTATTTTGGGTGTTAAAGTTCAGGAGGGTGTCGGTGCCTTGTTGTAGCCCGGCGGCTATGTTGGTGCCGCCCTGCAATGCTAAACCACGCACGCTATTGAGCAACTGCGTTTGATTTTGCGACAAGGGCACCAATTCGGATGCACCGTTGCTGAAGGTTACAATTGCCACTTGATCCCCGCCCCGCTCTGGAGCCAGATCAAGCGTGAGTGCCTGCACGAACAATTCCGCCGCTTGGCGGGCGTAAGCCAAACGGGTATCGGGCAAGCCGTCTTGTTCGTTCATACTGGTGGAGACATCGATCACCAGCGCGGCATCAACAGGTTGGGTTATCGGCGGGGTTGGGCAGTTTGTGCTTACCCCTGATAAGGCGATATTAATGGTAAAAGCGGTTTCATCCACGACGATGGTCGGCGGTTCGCCGTCAATTGTGACGGTGACGGTTTGGTTTTGGGCGTTGAGAGGTAGGCTGCTCCATCCTAAAAAGAGTAAAAGCAGCATCACCAGTCCACCTGATAGAGTTTGTCTTGATCTCATTCCTGTACTCCTGTGTGCGCTGCTTTCGCTCATTTAGCCGCGACTAGCCAAAATTTCACCATCTTTGAATTTCGCCGTCATCATTTCGCTGAGGACAATGAGGGAGACCGAATACAAGTCGTAAATGTCTTGTGCGGCTTCCTGACTGCGCATATCCTGTTGTTGTCCTTGAATACCCGCAGCGATAGGCGCTTCACGGCGCTTGGCATCTGCTTTGGTGAGTTCACCTCTAAGGAATTCCTCAAACTCTTTCATCACATCATACTCAACGATGATGCGCGCCATTTGCCCGTATTTTTGGGAATTGGAGGGGTATTTGTTCAACCATCCTTGCATGATGGGATTATAGACGCCGACATACTGATCGGCACCCGCAGCAACGCGTTCATCGGTGTCCATTTGGCGCACATTCAACAGATAATTGGTAATGTGTTGGTAATCAATGCTGTAGCGATAGCCAGAATTATGGGCGCGCAAACCCCAATCTTCCTCACGGAAGATGTAGGTCGTCATGGCTTCGAGAAGGGATGGATTGGGGGACGGTTGGGTCAACCACCACTCGCTCGTCACCGTGCTATCTTGGGGGTTTTCGATGCTTGGCGTCACCAGATAATAGACGAAATTCGTATTCTTATTGTCGAGATTATCGCGATCTTCGGTGATGATGCGGTGTGCCATTAGCGACAGGAAATCGCGGAAACGATCGATATCTTCGAGCAGCACTGCCACACGATTGCTGAGTTGCCGCCGTTCCTGCCGTAAATCGCGCGTCAGGCGATCTTCATATTGCACCACGCGCACCTCCGCAGGGAAGATGTGCAGCAACGGGCGCTCACTGCTCGGTTTGTTCATATACGGGTCTTTGCCCGTGCGGTAGTCGCTGACCGAATCAAAGGGGATGAGTTCGGTCATGCTGACCACTGTCAAGCGATAGGGGTCGTCACAATTTTGCAAGCGCGCGCCCGTCGCATTATCATCAGCAACCCCGGCGCGGGATCGCAATTCTGCCATCACGCGCTCAAGGAATCTTTGCCCATCGCTATACCCCGAGTCTTGGTGGGCAAGGAGATAAACGGCAGGCATGACGTTGCCCGCAATTGCCCCTTCATAGCTCAACATCGCGCCGGTGTTGGCGTGCAAATAAGCCCCCAATTGTTCTGGGCGGTCTTTATAGCCTTCTTCGGCAAGATAGCGTAAGATGGTCAATTGCTCGCGCGCATCGCGGAAAATGTCACGGCAAAAGTTCATCAACAGATCCGCATTTTTGCGATTCCATTCGCCATTTATTTCATCGCGCAGGGGTTCATTGTTGACGGTGAACCCGATTCGCAATTTGGGCGTGCTGGTGCTGTCTTTGATTTCTTGTGCCGTCCAGTTCATCCCGCGCATGGCATTGAAGAGGGCGTTGGACTGTTCCTCGTAGCGCTGGTACGTTTTGTCTTCCCACGTTTTATTGTTGATGACCTCGCGGCTGGGAACACGTTCTTCTTTAAGCCGCTCAGTCTTGACGATCTCATTGCCGCGATAAACCTCGGCATACAAGCCTTGATGATGAGTCGCCAAGATGCGTTCCCACTGCTCTAATTGGGTGACGGCGCTTTGTACGTAACTGCGCATTTCGCGCATGGAGTCGATCACGGTGTCGCGCGCGACTTCGGCACGAAACAAATCCAAGACTTGCTCGGCAGCATCGCGGTATTCGTCTTGGCGCTTGTGGGCGGGGTGCCCACCGATTAAATTACCGCGTTGGTTCATCGCCGCGCGCAAATCGCTTTCCGCTTGGCTAAAGGTTCCGAGTAGGCTGGATCGTTGTTGTCCGGTTGAGCCTTGCCCTTTGCCTTCGCTGAGCAAATTGAGTACGCCTGTAAAAATATTGTCCATTTCGCGCAGGACTGCCAGCGTCCACCCTAACTTGCCGGTGCGTCCTTCTTGCGCGCGGGTATCATCTTCGCCATTCAATTGTCCGAGTAGGTAGAACTCTAGACCCTGACGAAAGCGGCTGATATGATACTGCGCCAAATCTTCGAGGGTGGTGCGGAAGATGCCGCCTTCACGACTTCCATCATTGCGTCCACGACCGACTTGGCCATTGATCAGGCGATCCGTTTCGGCGATGACACGGCTGCTGTCGCTGGTGGGATCGGCTTTGGTGGCTTTGCTCAATTCCACTTTTTGAGTGACATTTTCTGCCAATGCGCCATCGATGATGCGTAAAATTCGTGTGCTATCATTGCTTTTATCTGCCCCCGCCGGGCGCAGATAGCCCATCCACTGATCCGTGTTGTACGTTGCCATTTGGCGCGCCGTCTGCGATTTTTTGAGGACACCGGCATCGTACCAGCGGTAGATTTGCCGCCAGAGTTGGCTGGGGTAGACTTGTCGTCCCGGATCACGCGGGTCGCTGACCGCATTTTGCCCTTCCAGAAGTTTTTGCACTTCCTCAATGGGGGTAATCGTGCGTTGGGGATTTTCATCGGCGGCAAGTTCGATGGGTAAGCGTGTCAATTGATCGGTGCGTGCAGGTTTGAGCAGCAATTCGAGCGCGCGCAGACCGAGCTGATAGCCCCACCCGCGAATCATGCGCTGGACTGGCAACACCAGTGAGTAGGTGCCGAGCGCCCCACTGAAGGCTTTTGTCCCCGCGACACCTTGCCGTTGCCGGATACGTTCCGCTACATTGACGATGTGCTGGCGTTGATATTCGCCCGCCTCGCTATCGATGAAGGATAAAATCGCATCCCCTACACTGGGGGTTAATCCGGTCTCCATCGATACGGCGTTCAAGGGGTTATTCTGGCGCTTGCCATCCACAAGATAGATCAGATCGTATAATTTATTGCGCAAACGTCCCCGCCAGATCTCCGTATTCGTGCTAAAACGTTCGCTCTGATAACGCATCGGGTAGCCGAGGGCATAATCTTCGATCAACTGAAAACGGCTGAGTTCGCGCAGTGATGCGAACGCGCGGGGTTGCGCGTCGGAGCGGCTGGTCGCATCAAGCGTGGCACCGAAGGCTTCGGGAAGGAACAAAAAGCCGCGTAATTGCACCTCTAGGCTGTTGGCACGAGCGATGGTTTTTACGAGATAAGGGACATCGAGAAACAAGCCCGCGCCGGTGCCGCCGGCGACCGATGCCACAATAAAGACGGTCAAGGAGCGGGAGGTGCCATTGATCCGCTTATGGGCGTTCACGCGGTCATTCACACGGGTGAAGAATTGGGAGAGGTTGGTCGCCATTAAATCTTTGAACAATGCCAAGCGTCCCAGTTGGCGCGCTTGTGCCGCCCTATCTTCTAATTGCCATAAATTTTCGGGCAGCGTGCGGAGATAGGTATCGGCTTGAAACCACGAGCTAATGTGGGCGAAGTCGGGATTTTTGGCGGCGGCATTTTCGGCAATTGCTTTGGCATTTCCGCCTAAGTGTCCCATTTCACGCGGGGCGATCTCCGCCAATTGGGCAACGGAGGATTGCCCGGTGGGTTTTTGGCTGGTATCAAAGACGATCAACCCGACTTCTTCGGGCATCGTCCCGTTATAGGTTTGGAGCAGCTGGTTTTTGACGTGCATAAGTGTGAGCGCGCCGGAGCCGCCAAGACCGATAATCAGGGCTGGAAGGGGTGGTTTGGGTGCCATAAGTCTAAATTTCCTCCTATTTTAGGGTAATGGTTCAGATCGCTGCTCAAGACTCTGTGCGCACTTAGTTATATTGTGCTTCCGGATCATACGCGCGTGGATTGCCAAACGCATCTGATGAACCAGGGTCTTTCCAAATCTCGAAACGCGCCTCTGCGGTCGTATGCAGCGGCGTCAAATCCATGCCCGGCGTCAGCGCGATTCGCTTCAGCAACTTGCCTTTCTTATCGTATGCCGATACGGTGACGCTCCCTTGCTGGGCTTTTTTCGCATCCCCACCATTGGTGACTTGGATCTTGCCAAAGGGCGTATCGCGGAGTTGGGGCGCCCGTCGGCTGTCATAGACCTGCACATTGCCGCGCCGCTTGCTGAGGTTAAGTTGAATGATCGGTCCCTCGCGATCTCCTATCGCAGGATCGAAGACGGTAGTGCGAATTTCGACCACGCCTTTGGGGGGATTGACACCGCCCGCGCGAATCCAACGGATAATTTCTCGCAAGATGAAGATTGCGAGGATGAGAAAGAATAAAAAGCCGAAGCCCCATGCCAGTATCGGGATAATCGGGAGCGACAAGTTGATGATGCGCACATCTTCGCTGCCGTCGCGTCCATTGATGCCGATGGGGGCATAACTGCACCCGCATACCCGCACATCAAGAGGTGGACCACTCACCGTAATCTGATGAGACGCGGTACTAAGATCGGTGAACTCTGCCCGATAGGTGCTGGCATTGGCGACGCGCGTGAGGGTGCGCCCCTGTGTAACATCCTCGAAGCCTTCTGGAATAGGGATTTCGATCTTCAACGTATAGGGGTTGGGGTTGCCGCTCAAACTGGCTAAATCGACCAGCGCACCGGTGTCGTCTTTGGCGACTACCGCCACAGCGAGTGGGCGAGGCGCAAAGAAGGGGTAATCGTCACGGATATAAAGTGTGCTTTCAAAGTCCGATGGCTGTTCCACTTGCAGGGTGATTTGACGGACGGGCAGAATATTGGCTGTCGCATCGGGGGTGGTGCGCTGGAAGACTTCGATAGGGGGGGTAACGTTATTGACATTTAACAACCCACGCACGAAGATTTGTTGGGTTCCCGGTGTGGTTGGGGTGATCGTCCCCGTAAAACTGCAATAATCCGCAGGCGTTGGGCTAGGCGGTGCCCCGTTCCACATAAATTGGCTGACCACTTCCGCGCCGTTGGCATCCACCAGCGCGGCTTCGACGACCAAACGGTTGAGGCGGTCAAGCGGTTGACCGCTGGCGTTGGAGACGCGCACACAGACCGAAAGTGGGTCGGTATTGCGCCAGTCGCCACCCTGTGCTTGAAGAAAGGGATCGAAAGTGACGCTGACATTGCTCGCCGCCACACTAAACGACTGTCGTGCCCCTTGGGTGCGGCTGTCCACTGGGATGTAGGGGGCGGTGAGCGCGTTTGCATTTGGGTTCAACGCCGCTACTCCGGGGTTGACAACATTGGGCAGGACGCCGACCAACTCGACCGTATAAGTGCCGGGTTGCTGGGGCAGATACGCCCCCACAAATTGATTTTCAACGCCACTCCCTGTTGGGACGCGCACAAATGACTCCGTTTCGTAGAGAGTGCCATCGGGTTGGGTGATGCAGCCATTTAGGGTGAGTAAATGTCTATCCAAGAGATCGGGCACATAGTTTCGACTGCCCGGGTCGGCGAACGGGTTTTGAACGGCGATGCGCGACCCCCCCGTTTGTGCGGTGTTTTGTGTGGTGTAATACAGGTAAGGATCCAGCGGCACTTCTTGCCATTGGTTGAAGACCGGGGCAAGATCGGGCAAGGTATCGATTTGGGGTAAGCTTCTGCCCCATAAGACCTCGTTCGACACATAATATTGATCGACGACCACATCTATGCTGAAATTACCGCTTACGACTAGCGACCATGTGCCCGGCACTGGGTAGGGGATCGTCCATTTTTCTGTGGTGATGAAGCTATTGTCTATCGTAATATCGGGCGTTTGGGGATTGAGTGCCAGCCCATTGGTGTCGGTGAGCGTAAGATCATAACTCGCGACGGTCGCTGTCGGTTTATTGACATTAAAGGTGATTTCGCGCACATACGGTGGAATCTCGACAGTGCCTCGTCCGTTAGTGAGCGCGACCGGAAACGACAAGATGGTGTTGCTGAGAAATGAGCGTAATTCGCTTAAATAATCGGTGATCGCGCCGTTCATCTCGCCTGCATTGGTGATCCGGCGCATCCGGCTAGGATCGCCGACGATGTTTGACCACTCGCTGTAGAAGCTATCCCAAAACGATTCACCGGGGGCTTCCAGACCCAAATAATAGATCAAGTAATCAGAGGGTGGGAAAGCCGTTTGGCGGAGTTGGACAACGCGGTTCAATTGGTTGCGATTTGCCGCTGCGTTGATGCAATTGCCATTGGCATCGGTGTCAGCAATGCCACATGGCTCGCCGTCAGTCACCACAAAGACCACGCGGACATTGCGTTCGTCAGCGGGTAGGGGCGTGATCTGGTCGAACATCGTGCGCCCCAGCGTGAGCGCACCTTCAAAATTGGTATAGCCGAAGTTGCGCGCGCCAAAGGTGTCGGCGCTCAGGAGTCCTTCTAAGTTCTGACGAATCTGCGTCCAACGATCCGCCGGTTCACCGACCGCCGTCCAGTCAAGGACGACACTGCGTCGCGGGTCGCCAAACCCGATTACCGCAATACGGACTGTGCCTAGCTCGCCACCAGCTAAAGCATTGAGGGCAAAATCACCAAGAAAACCGACAGTGCTGCGCATGGCTTGGAAGCGTAAGCCGAGCGGGTCGGTGCCTTCACCTCGACTTGTCATCCCATAGGCGGCGCCGCCCATGCTGCCACTTTGATCGACGACAAAGAGGGCGTCAATCCCTGTAAACGGTTGTTGGTTGCCGCCAGCGGCAGGATTGATGAGTGCGCCGGCAGCGCCTTGATTGCCCCCTGCCGCACCCGCTGATGTGGCAGCACTCATGGACGGTATGGCACACACTTGTGCTTGGGCACTGACAGGCTGCGCAACCAAAACTAGGGCAAGCATGACGAGAACTGAAAAGCGAAGGACGATGGTCATTGATGGAAGTGAGGAAAAAAACTGCTCATCTTGCCGCTGCATCAGTTTTCCTTTAAGGCGATCCCTGGCACAAGTTTGGAAACAGTTAAAAGACGACATTTTGCTAGGAAAAATGCTTAGTTTTGGGTATTTACCTATGCTTATTGGCCCACACTTGATGCGACAGCCTCATTTGCAATCTTATTAGGTTGGCAGGCACTATACCCCAACTAAAGTGAATTGCGCAAAAATCCCCCACGGTGAACTCGATTTATGATAATTGCCCGTACATTCATGACATTTTTACTGCTTAATCAGCATTATATTCATTATAATGGTAAG
>Ga0105049_10007019_pt1 | contig 13091 bp, 9 predicted proteins | sample MAT06_FD_78087 | JGI IMG/M metagenome (GOLD analysis project Ga0105049, IMG submission 78087) | Freshwater microbial communities from Lake Fryxell liftoff mats and glacier meltwater in Antarctica - MAT-06 | ecosystem: Environmental > Aquatic > Freshwater > Ice > Liftoff microbial mat | place...
CAGGACTCCGCAGGACTCCTCAGGACGCCCCAGGACTTCAGGACTCCTCAGGACCCCCCAGGACTCCTCATGACTCCCCAGGACGCTTCAGGACCAAGGACGGAGGACCAAGGACTAGTATTCCCCAATGCCCGGCACGGAGGCCCCCACACACCATCGCATCCAGCGCCTGAGCCCCCTTGTGGCCAGCCAGATCGCCGCGGGTGAGGTCGTCGAACGCCCCGCCTCGATCGTCAAGGAACTGGTCGAAAACTCGATCGACGCCGGTGCCACCCGCATCATCCTCGAACTTGAACAGGGCGGCATCGAACTCGTCCGCATCATCGACGACGGTGGGGGGATTCCCGAAATCGATCTCCCCATGGCGGTCGCCGCTCACGCCACAAGCAAGATCCGTTCCACCGCCGACCTCGATTCGATCGGCACGCTGGGGTTCCGGGGCGAAGCCCTCGCTTCGATCGCCTCCGTCTCGAGGCTCTCGATCCGCTCACGCACCGCCCACACCGACGCCGCGTTCATGATGGATGTGGAAGGTGAAAACCCCACGACAACAAGGCCGACCTCCGGACCCATCGGCACCACCGTCTCGGCCCGCAACCTCTTCTTCAACACGCCCGCACGCCGCAAGTTCCTCCGCACCGTTCCCACCGAGCAGGAACGCTGCCTCGACGTCTTCCGCGCCATCGCGCTGGCCCACCCGGCCGTGGGCTTCCACGCAGAGGCCGACGCCCGCACGCTGATGGACGTCCCCAAAGATCAATCACCGCGCGAGCGCGTCCTCTCGGTCCTCGGCAAGGAACTCGCCCCCCGACTCTTCGAAGTGAACGCCGATGAGTTCGACGACACCCGTGGCGTCATCATCTGGGGAATGGCCGGCCACCCCGAGATCGCCCGTGCCAGCAACCGCTCCCAGCACCTGTTCATCAACGGCCGTTGCGTGCGCGACCGCACCATTCAGCACGCCGTCGCCGAGGCCTATCGCGGCCTCATCGAACCCGGCCGATACCCCACCATCGTCCTGCACATCGAGATGCACCCCAACGCGGTGGATGTCAACGTTCACCCGGCCAAGGCAGAGGTGCGGTTCCGCGACAGCGGGGTCGTCCATTCCGCCGTCACGCGCAGCATCCGCAAGGCCTTGGCCGCCCAAGACCTCACCCCCCTCCTCAACTTCGTCCGCCCAACCGCCCCCCCCACCGAAACCCTGCGCCTGCCGCTCGACCTGCCCGGCACAGGCAAGCCCAACGCAGCGCTGCACAGCACGCTCCCCGGCAGCGGCAGCGCGTTCGCCGATTTCTTCACGCGCCCCACCCCGCCACCGCAGCAGCGATTTGATTACGAAGCCATCAAGCACACACTCGAGAACGCGCCCGCCACCGACCCCGCGCCCGTCCCTATGCCCCTGCCGGAACCCGCCGCCCGCGTGCTGCAGGTTCACAAGAGTTACCTCGTCACACAAGACGAACAAGGCGTCGTCATCATCGATCAGCACGCCCTGCACGAGCGCGCCATGTTCGAGTACCTCTTGGCCCGCGTGCTCGACGGCGGTCTCGAAACCCAGCACCTGCTTACGCCGGTTCCCATCCCCGCCACCGCCCGCCAGGTCGAACGGCTCCAAGACCTCGCGCCGCTGCTGGCCCGCATCGGCGTGCAAGCCGAACCCGGAGGGCCCGTTTCCATCCTCCTCCGGGGCTTCCCCACCTTCCTCTTCGACCGCAACGTCGATCCCGTCGAGTTCCTCTCCGGGTTGTTCGAAAAGGCCGAGAGTGATGCCTTCATGACCGATGTGGCCTCGGGCAGCGAAGAAGCCCTCCGCGATGTGCTCGACATGATGTCGTGCAAGGCGGCCATCAAGGCCGGCGACGGGATGAGCGATGTCGAGTTGGCCGCGCTCGTGCGCCTACGCGACGACGTTGAGCGTTCCAGCAACTGCCCGCACGGCCGGCCCACGAGCGTTCGGCTCACCATCCGTGAACTCGAAAAACTGTTCCATCGGGCATGAAGACGCCCGAGCCGAGCATCATCCCACTCGCCCGCACCGGTCCCTGCCGCCGCGTGCGTGCTCTGCGCAACGATCTTTCCGCCTGTCTGTGGGACGGGTTCCTCTACTGCGTGATGGTCGGCATCGGCGAAACCTATCTCGCCGCGTTTGTCCTGCACCTGGGGCTGGGGCCGCTGCTGTCGGGCCTCGTCACCACGGTGCCCGTGGTGGCGGGTGCCTTCCTTCAGTTGGCGGCGCCTTGGGCCGTGCGCCGATTGGGTTCATACCCCAAGTTCGTCGCCGGTTGCGCCTACATCCAAGCCCTTCTCTACGTCCCGTTCGCGCTGCTGGCACTCTTCTCCGAGCCCGTCGCCGCGTGGTCGAATCTGCACGGTCTTACACCCCTTTTGGGTTTCGGTGTGTTCATCGTGGCCACGTTGTATTGGGCCGTGGGCCTGGGGTGCGGCCCTGCGTGGACAACCCTCGTCGGCGAAATCATTCCCGCCCGCATCAGGCCGCACTACTTTGGCAAACGCAACCGCTTGCTGCAGTTCGGCACGTTGCTGGGCCTCTTGGTGCACGGCGGGGTCATGCAGTGGCTCCAGACGCTCGACCCCCAGCGGGCACCACTCGCCTCAATCGGGGGTTCGGGTTGGACGTCCTTCGGCTTCGCCTGCCTCTTCATCGTCGCCGGCCTCTGCCGACTCTGGTCCGGGTATCTCCTAAGCACCTACTCCGACCCTCCTCGCCCCATCACCCACACGACTATCCCCCTTCTCAACTTCGCGACCAACCGCCGCGGCGATTCATCCTTCCTGCTGTTCGTCGCTGCCATGGGGATCGCTACGCAAATCGCCCAGCCCTTCTTCAACCCCTTCATGCTCGAGAAACTAAGGGCCAACCCCGCGTGGTACTCCGTGCTGCTCGCTTCAGCACTCGTGGGCAAAGGCCTCGCGCAGCCCTTCGCCGCGAAATGGGCTTCGCGTCACGGCGCTGCGCGCCCGCTGACCATCGGGGCCTTGCTCCTCATCCCGCTCCCGTTGGTCTGGCTCGCCACCGATTCCTTCGCGTGGCTCCTGGTCGGGCAGTTGCTCTCGGGCGCGGTGTGGGGCATGTTTGAACTCGCCACCTTTCTGCGGAACTTCGAGACCACCCGCCCTCATGAACGTATGAGCGTGCTCGCCAACTTCAATTGCCTCAACGAAACCGCCAAAACGGGCGGCTCACTGATCGGCGGCCGCATCTTGGGGACGGGCGCCGACCCCGCGTACGCATGGGTCTTCTGGGCCTCCACGGCCGCGCGCGGCCTCGCTGTGCTCGCGCTCTCGCCCGCGGCCCGCCGCATCATCACACGCCCGCTCACGGCCATTCTCGACGCCGGCCCGCGCAGCGGCAACCCGGGTTCGGGAGTCGCCGACAACATCGTCCCCATCGATCCACCCACCGCGTCACCCTCGGCACCGCAGGACGCGACACCGCCGTCGGGCCGCAACTCGGACCGATGAAGCGTGGTTCCAAACGTCGCGCGTACGCTCCACCATGACCGTCTCCGACCGGCTCAGACCCTTCGGCACCACCATCTTCGCCGAGATGACCAAACTCGCGCTCGCTCACAACGCCGTGAATCTTGCGCAAGGCTTCCCCGACTTTGACGGCCCCGAAACCGCCAAAGCCGCGGCCATCGCCGCCATCACCGCCGGTCACAACCAGTACGCCCGCATGATCGGTCATCCGGACCTCGCGCTCGCGGTCGCCGATTCGTGGTTCGCGCGCACGCACCGACGTCTGAACCCCGATGCCGAGATCACCGTCACCAGCGGCTGCACCGAGGCGATCGCGGCGGTCATGCTCGGGCTTCTCAATCCCGGCGACGAGGTCGTCCTCTTCCAACCGTTTTACGATTCGTACCGTGCCTGTGTCGCAATGGCCGGTGCCGTGCCCCGGTTTGTCACCCTACGGCCCGAGGGTGATTCATTCGCGTTTGATCCCGCCGAGTTGGAGCGGGCCTTCACATCTCGCACCCGACTGCTTCTCGTCAACACCCCGCACAATCCTACCGGCAAAGTGTTCTCACACGAGGAACTCAGCCTCATCGCCGCGGCTTGCCAGCGGCACGGTGTCACCGCCGTGACGGATGAGGTCTACGAAGACCTGACGTACACCGACGCCGCTCCTCACCTCCATCTTGCCACGTTTCCGGGCATGGAGGATCGCTCGATCACGCTCTCGAGCCTGGGCAAAACGCATAGCCTCACGGGGTGGAAAGTCGGCTGGGCGTTGGCCCCGCCCGCCCTTTCGGCCGGTATCCGGGCAGCCCATCAGTTCCTCACCTTCGCCACCGCAACTCCGTTGCAAATGGGCGCAGCCGCGGTCATCCGGCACGGGCAGGCCGATATCGCACGCACGCGCGATCTGTTCCGATCCAATCGCGATCGCCTCGCAACATGCCTCAACGGCCTTGGCTTCCGCACTTTCCGTTCCGATGGAACTTACTTCATCATGGCTTCGATCGAGGGGGTGGCCCACCGCCTTGATGCCGCGAACGATCGCGAGTTCTGTTCCGCCCTCACGACTCGCATCGGTGTCGCGGCTATCCCGCCCAGCGTATTTTACGATGACCCGACACTCGGCCACACGCTCGTCCGCTTCGCCTACTGCAAGAAACCCGAAACCATCGACGCCGCCATCAAGCGGCTTTCAATGTTGTAACAAGGCATCTCGCGGTGCGGCATGGGTTGAGCCAGTACGCTCGCCGCCGCTTGCGGCCTCCCTCCGAACACCGCGTCGGGGCCAAACCGAAGCACATAGATCCAGTTGATCCCCAGCAGCACGAGCGCAACAGGCAAGAGCCAGCGAGCACGCCGACTCCGAAGCGGCATCGAGGAGCGACGCCGCCACAAGAGGGCGATGCGAACCGGCAGGGCAAGCACGACCAGCGTGACCAACGGGTTGAACCGCAACGCCGCCCATACATCGGCCTGCGAGAGCGAAAGCACTGCGCGGGTGCTCCCGCAGGTGGGGCAAGGCGCACCCGTGACGTTTCGGAACAGGCAAAGCGGGACCGAACGCCCTGTCGCGGATTCAAGACCGATCGATGCGGCGATCATTCCGAGCCAGATCGAAACGATCACAATCTCAATGAAATGCGACCGCACGACAGCCCCGGGCGTTCCCCGATGGTCCCCAGAGCGTGCCCGTTGAATGGTTGGATTCACGACCATGTTCGATCAAGATGCAATCCATGTCACGGCCCAACGGGGCCGCCCGCGCCCGAGGCCGCAGCAACTGCACCGGCAACCAGCGCAAAGATCATGATCACAACCCAGAGTCCGATGATCGCAACGTTCAAAATGCAGGCGATCATCCCGCATATTTTCCCGGCCTGTGTCATACCCCGCCCGGCAGGATCCATCCTTCCCGCGTCCATCTCTCTGAGGTCCGCGTTCCCCATCACCCAGGCAACGATGCCACAAATGACGCACAAAACCAAACCCAGGATCCCAAGCACCAAAATCATCGTGCCACGATGTGCCTGATACATTCCTAACGGTCCCGGCTGAATGGGCGGCGGAAACTGACTCATGCGAAACTCCTTTGGGCGGTTGCCCTGTCGCCAATACCCTACCAGCAGGATGTCTCCTTTGTCAACGCCCTCCTTACCCGCCATCGGCAGGCCCCGGAACCCAGCGCAAGTTGTCGCTTGGATCCGGCCCGCTATCGCCGCCGCGGCCGATCCGGCCGTCCTGCTCCGGGCCGCCGCGCCGCCAAGCGGAGGTTGCGCGGTCTTGGCGTTGGGGAAGGCCTCGCGGACTCTGGCCGCCGAGGCCAATCGCCTTTGGGGGAATTCCATCACGTCCGGCCTCGTGATCACGCTTGACGACCGTCCACTTCCGCCGAATCTCCGCGGCACCTTCGCCCGCGTTCGCGGCAGCCACCCGCTGCCAAACCAACATTCCTTGCGAGCGGGCCGAAGGGTGCGGTCGTTCTTGCAAAGCCTGCCTCCAGAGCAGACGTTGGTCGTCCTTCTTTCGGGTGGTGCCTCGGCCCAGGTCGTGCTGCCGCGAGCCGACCTTTTGGTTTCGGACATCGCCGAGATCAGCCGTCGCCTCATGCGGGCCGGCGCACCCATTGAGGACCTCAACATGGTTCGTCGCCATGTTGACCTTCTGAAGGGCGGCGGGTTGGCGCAACTGCACCCCGGCCCCATCCGCGCCTTCATCCTTTCCGATGTGGTGGGAGATCCATTGCACGTCATTGGTTCTGGACCCACAACTCACGACCCCACGACCTTCGCCGATGCCCTTGATGTGCTCACCCGGCACCGCCTGCTGACTGCGGTGCCCACGATCACTCGCTTCTTCCGCCGCGGCATGGCGGGGTCTGGGTTTGAAACACCTAAGCGTTCCTTAGGACCCCGCATCATCAACACGGTCATCGGCAACAACCGCGGGCTGATCGCTTCGGTGGCTGCCCACCTGCGGGGTCGAGGTGTGTATGTCGCGGCGAGCCACCCCAACACGATCGGCGCGGCATCCGACGTCGGACGCAGTGCCGCGCGGACTGCGATTGCGATGGCCGGCGGTGGTAACCCCTCGTGCGTCATCTGGGGCGGCGAGTGGACGGTGACGGTGGGCCGCCAACGCGGCAAGGGCGGCCCGAGTCAGGAGGCTGCCCTCGCCGCGGCCATCGAACTCGACGGGGTTCCCGATGTGGCCGTCTGGACGTTCTCGACCGATGGGCGTGATGGCCCGACCGACTTCTGCGGCGGGCTTGTGGATGGAACGACGGCGCAACGCATTCGCGCAAAGGGACTGAACCCTGTGGAATTGTTGCGAACTCACTCTTCGAGCAAGGCCCTTGCAGCCGCAGGGGCGATCGAGGCAGCCGGGCCGACGGAGACGAATCTGAACCACATTGCGATTGCGATCGCGACGCCAAGGCGGGTTTGACCGGAGCGATCAGGCCGTTACGAAGACGATTAACCGGAGTCGCCGCGCACGGGCCGTGGCCGCACCTTGCGGAGGATGGGTGGAAGCACTGCCGTGGATCTGTTCCTCATAGTCTTCGGCCTTGAACCAAGCGTATGTGAATGGCGGTTCCTATGCTCGCCCGGTATGCGTGAGATCCCGCTTCGGGCACTGAAAAAACTCTTCCAACTCGATGATGAAGACCGCGAAATCGGGACCCAACTCGAGGACCCTTCCGTGGTGGTCGATCATCGGCGGGTTCGGACCCTTTCCATGCGCCGGGCGGCCATTGCCGCCGCGGTCGAGGGTGTGCGGGCCGCGCGTGCCGCCGAGCGCGAGGCGGCCGAACTGAGGGATGCGATCGCCGGAAGCGACCGCGAACTCGCCGACTTCGCCAAGGGCGAACTCCCGGCGGTTCTTGAGCGCATCGACGACGCCTACGCGGCAGCGCTTTCAAGTCTTGTGACGTCGGATGATCGGGCCATCGGGTCGGTCATACTCGAAGTTCGGGCCGGGACTGGTGGAGACGAGGCCGCGTTGTGGGCGGCTGATCTGCTCTCGATGTATCAGAAGTATTCCGTCAAACGGGGGTGGACATTCGAGCCCTTGGAGGCCTCGGCCGAGGGCAACGCGGGCGGTCTGCGCAACGCCGTGGTCGGCATCAAGGGTGAGGGTGTCTGGGCCGAACTTGCTTCCGAGGCGGGTGTCCACAGCGTCAAGCGTGTGCCCGCGACCGAGACTCAGGGCCGCATCCACACCAGCACCGCGACCGTCGCGGTGTTGCCCGAACCAGAGGCCGTGGATGTCAAGATCGACTGGGCCAATGACGTTGAGGAGTTCGTCACCACCAGTCAGGGGCCGGGCGGTCAGAACGTCAATAAGGTTGCGACCGCCGTGCAACTCCATCACAAGCCCAGCGGGATTCTCATCCGTATGCAGGAGAGCAAGAGCCAACTCCAGAACCGAGAGAAGGCGCGGCGTCTGCTGACCGCCAAACTGCACGACATCCAGCGGAACAAACTGCACGATGAGCGATCGAACGCCCGCCGCAGCCAGATCGGCGGCGGCGACCGCAGCGAGAAGGTCCGCACATATCGCTGGAAGGAGGGGATCGTTGCGGATGAACGCCTCCCCGGTGAATACGTGCTGCGCGACGCCATGGCGGGCGACCTCTCCAAACTCGTCGCGGACCTGCAGGCGAAGGAAACCCAGCGGCGGCTTCAGGAACTCTGACCCCGGATGAACTCTGACCCCGAACGTGGCGGACCCTTTCCGCTGTGACAATCGGGTGCCCTGCATGAGGCCGCGGCACGCATATTCTTTGGCTGATTCCAACCATGTCAGCCCCACGATCCAAAATCCTCGTCGCGATGTCTGGCGGCGTCGATTCATCCGTCGCCGCGGCGATGCTGGTGCGCGAAGGTCACGAGGTGGTCGGCTGCTTCATGCGGCTGGGCTCCCCGGGCGAATCGCTCGACACGCTCGTGAAAGACGGCGACGCCTGCGCTGCGCCCGCCAACATAAAGATCGGCCACCAGGGGTGTTGCTCGATCGCCGATGCCGCGGATGCACGGGCGGTGGCGGCGGAACTCAGTATCCCTTTCTACGTCTGCAATTTCAAGAAGGACTTTGGCCGCATCATCGATTACTTCGTGGATGAATACGCGAACGGGCGGACGCCTAACCCGTGCGTGCGGTGCAATGACTGGCTCAAGTTCGGCAAACTGCACGAGTATGCCGGGCAGATCGGGGCCGATTGCGTGGCGTCGGGCCACTACGCCCAGATCGGCGGCAGCCCCACTGCCCCCGCGCTCATGCAGGGCTTGGACCCTTCTAAGGATCAGTCGTATGTGCTGTTCGGGGTGAGGCGGGACCAACTCAATCACATCCGATTCCCGATCGGGCACCTACCCAAGCCGCGGGTCCGTGAACTTGCGCAGGAGTGGGGGCTGCCGGTCTTCGATAAGCCCGATTCACAGGAGATCTGCTTCGTTCCTGACAACGACTACGCCTCGCTCGTGGAGCGAAAGCGGCCCGAACTGGCGCGGGAGGGGCGCTTCGTGGATCTGGCGGGCAACGAGGTCGGCGTGCACGGCGGGCAGCATCGCGTCACGATCGGGCAGCGCAAGGGCATGTCGCTTTCGCTGGGCTACCCCGTGTTTGTGGTTGCGAAGAACGCCGCGACCAACACCGTGACTGTGGGCCCGCGTGAGGCGGTTGAGAGCATGAACTGCACCGCCGCCGAGGCCAACTGGCTGATTGATGTTCCTTCCGAACCTCTGCGTGTGATGGCGAAGTATCGCTACAACTCGCCCGCTGCACCCGCCACGGTGCGGGTGCTGCCCGATGGTGGGGGTGCTGGGCCATCGGGCCGGACCGGACGTTTTTCGGTGACGTTCGAAGCACCGCAATCTGCTGTGGCGCCGGGTCAGGCGGTCGTTCTGTATACCGTTGACGGGTCGGGCGTGGTGCTGGGCGGCGGCTGGATTGAGTCGGCCTCGGCCTGAACGTCGGAAGCAGCATCTCCGAGACTCGCCGCGGGCTTGCGTGGCTTGGACTCGACTCTCTTCCCCCGAGTCAAAAAAGAAAAACCCCCGACGGAAGGCCGCCGGGGGTCGAAAGTTACATCAAGCAGGGTTGCGTCACCGGGGCTTCATCATGCCTCGGACTTAGCAGCCGCCCTGGTCCCAACCGGAGAAGAAGACCGCGATGTCGTCGCTGTCGGTGTCGCCGTCTTCGTCGGCGTCGGCGCAGCCGCCGCCGCTATCCCACTCGGAGAAGAACGCGGAGACGTCATCGGAGTCGAAGTCGTTGTCGTTGTCGAAGTCGCCGGGGCAGTTGCTGGCCGACCACGCACACGCCGGTGGCACGTTGAGTGAGAGGTTGAGGTTGCCGGTGCCGGAGATGGCCGAGAGGACGCTTCCGACACGGATGGTGTAGTTGCCGCCCGCGGTCACGGGGATGGTGACGGACGAACCGCCGCTGCCGCAGCCGAGGGTGTCGTCGTTGCAGGCCAGCAGACGGGTATCGAAGTCGGTGCAGCCCGAGTTGGCGTAGACCGCGACCCGCGTGTTGAAGTTGGCGCTGCACGTGGAGACGGTGAGGTCACCGGATGTGAAGCAGGGGTAGTTGAACCAGACATCGTTGTTGACGAGGCCACCGCAGGAGGGGTGGGTGGGGCCGTCCGTGCTGGCGTTGAGGGTGGAGAAGGGCGTATTTCCCAGAGCCACGCCCACGCGGTTGGCACAGTCGTTGTTGCCGGGGGGCAGAACGCCGCCGCCGCCATTGACGGTGAGCACATAGGCACCGGACGCGTTGCTGCGACCGGTGACGCGGATAAAGTGGGTGATGCCGGCGGTCATCGAGACCGTGAGGCGGGAATTGTTGGTGCCGCACGCGGCGTTGTTGCTGTTGTCGTTGCAACCAAGAATGGTTCCCGAGCAGGAGCCGGAGCGCACGGCAACGACCGTATCGAACGCGCTGCCGCAAAGGTCAACCACGACGCTGCCGGAAGTGACGGGACGGTACTTGTACCACACGTCCTTGCTGTCGTTTGAGAGTCCGCAGAACGACCCGACTCCGGAGTCGTCGGTGGCCAAGGCGGTGTTGCCCGCTTGCGGGCTGCCCGCTGGGATCCATTCGGCGCCGGTGGCGCAGTCGTCGTTGGAGGGCGGCGGCGGGGGCGGGGGCGGGCCGGGAGGAACGATCGTCAGCGTGCCCGTGCCGCTGGCCGGGGGGTTCGCACCCTCTTGGAAGCCGCCGATGCGGATGAGGTAGGAAGTGTTGGCCGCGGCGTTGAAGGTGAGGCTGGACTGCGAACTGCCGGCGCCGCAGGAGGCGGAATCGTCGTTGCAGGCGAGCGTCGTACCGCCCGTGGTCGGGCAGGCGTTGTTATAGACAGCCATCTTGGTGTCGAAGCCCGAACCGCACGTGCTGATGGTGGCGGTGCCGGCCTGAAGACCGTTGGTCCAGCGGTACCACACATCGTTGCCGATGTTGGTGTATCCCGAGTCGGCGCAACCCGCGGGCTCGTCCGGTCCGTCGGTCGTGGCGTTGATGGTCGCGAAGAACGTCTGGCCGGCGGCCACGTTGCTGGCATTCGCGCAGAGGTCGTTGGGAGGATTGAAGGTTCCGCCACCGACGGGATTCGGGACGCGGGTATTGGCGAGCAGGCTTCCGGGGTCGGTCGCGGGGACGACCGCCGGCCTGAAGAGGTCGATGGTTGCGCTGCCAGCGACTGGGGGCACGTTGCAATCAAACCGGAAGTTGTAGACCGTGTCCCAACGAAGAGCGTTGGCGTTCGGATTCTGAGCAAACGTCTGCGGGGCCTGGAATGCGATTTCGGAAGCGCCGGGGGCCCAGACGATGTTCCAAGGCGTGTTGCTGTAAGGCTCGCCGCTGTGGTACGGGACGCCGTGGAAGGCCGCGTTCGTGACGATGGCATCGGCCGGGAGGGGAATGCGGAACGAACGACCCGAGCGGTCGCTCGTCAGGTTCTGAATCGCGTACTCGTAGTTCCAGTTGCCACCGCCCAGATCCGTCACTTTGACGCCCGCCAAGAAGTGGCCGCCGTCGGCGATGCCCGGGATGGTCGTGTTGTTGTGCCGGGGCGTCGAGGTGTCGGTCACGAGGTTGATGATGACGCTCGGGTCCGGAGTGTTGAGGCCGAGGCCGTGGTCCTGCCATGCATAGATGGCGGCGCGGCCGCGCTGCGTGGTGCCGGCCAACGAAATGTTGAAGTTGCTCTGGTTCACGGTGACGCGGCGATACGACTGGCTGTTGAGATCGTTGCCGTACTCCGAATCTTCGGGCTGGACATACGAACTCGCGAAGAGATGCACGCCGCCGGAGGGGTTGAGATCGGTCTGAGCGACCTGCAGCCGCTTGTAGATGATCTGGTTGGTGTCGCCCGGCTCAACGGTACCGTTGCCGTTCCAGTTGAGCGGAATGTAACCCGCGGCAGCATCGATCTCGTGCTTGGGCCCGAGGCCGCCCTGGCTGCCGTTAAGGCCGGCCGAGTATGGATCCGAGCAACCGGGGAACAAGGCATCGCAATCGCCGCCGGGCTGGCAGGAGCAACAGACGTTGCCCTGAAGGGCGCAGAAGCCGTGCTTCAGCCAAGATTGGCCGATCTGCTCGAAGCGGCCGTTGGCCACGAGATACATGTTCTGCGAGATGACGGGGTAGATGTTCGTGGTGTCGTCCCAGATCAGACGCTGAGCGCCGAGGTTGCAGGAAGTGGTACCGAAGGAGTACGCACGCTTGCCGTTCACAGCACCGCCCGAGGTGTGGTGCACGATGTCCGGGATATCACCCACGATGACGTCCGGACCGGACACGGGATTCAAGCACTGCCCGTGTGCCGCCGCCGCCACCAGCAGTGCAGCCGGCGACAACGTCCACGCAAGCGATCGACTCAAGACTCGTCTGTTCATGTGAAAAACCTCGTGTAAAAAAACTGGCACGACCACACACCGGCTACGACAACCCCCAAGAGCAAGGAAAGGCCCTGAAGGAGTATACGAAAACTCGACCCCCGATCCAACACAATCTTGGCCCAAATCTCCGAGAAATTCCGCGAAAATGGAACCGAAAGGAGGAGTTAAAATCGCACCCATCACGATGCAATTACGGGACGCAAAACCTCGCCCCGTCCCTGGCTGAGAAAGAAAAACCCCCGGCGTCTGTTCCCGCCGGGGGTTTGGAAGAATTACCTCACAGGGGGTTGGATCAGCAGCCGCCCTGATCCCAGCCCGCGAAGAAGACCGCGATGTCGTCGCTGTCGGCGTCGCCGTCCTGGTCGGCGTCGGCGCAGTCGCCGCCCGCATCCCATTCGGTGAAGAACGCGGAGACGTCGTCGGAGTCGAAGTCGGCGTCGTTGTCGAAGTCGCCGGGGCAGTTGCCCGCCGACCATGCGCACGCCGGGGGCACGAAGAGCGAAAGGTTGAGGTTGCCGCTGCCGACGGCGGCGGCGGTGTTGCCGCCTACGCGGATGGTGTAGTTTCCGCCCGCGATGACCGGGATGGTGACGGACGAGCCGCCCGTGCCGCAGCCCGGAGCGTCGTCGTTGCAGGCCAGGAGCCGCGTGTCGAAGTTGGTGCAACCGGAGTTGTTGTAAACGGCGACCTTGGTGTTGAAGTTCG
>Ga0105049_10007023_pt1 | contig 13085 bp, 17 predicted proteins | sample MAT06_FD_78087 | JGI IMG/M metagenome (GOLD analysis project Ga0105049, IMG submission 78087) | Freshwater microbial communities from Lake Fryxell liftoff mats and glacier meltwater in Antarctica - MAT-06 | ecosystem: Environmental > Aquatic > Freshwater > Ice > Liftoff microbial mat | place...
ACGTGTTGGCCCGGCAGTCTTTATATGCTGTTCCCGACCACTATATGCTGTTCCCGACCACAAAGTATATCCATACATAATGTTATGGTTGGAAAGCAATCAACGCAGGCAAATGGCCTGGCGTTACCTGGTCGGGCCCGGTTTTTCTGTCCGGCTTCTGGACAAAAAGGACCAACAATTGAAGGGGTCAATCACGTTAACGCGTGAAAATGCCCGATACCGCTCGGATACATTCAGCGACAGCACTTATTTGGGGCAAACCAATATTCCACTGTGGCGCGGTACGTTGCGTGATGCCGGTCACCACGCTATTTCAAAGGGGCAAGTCCGCTTGCGTTACGAAGGTTGGTTGCAGCCAGCCTTAAACGATTTGCAGAATTGGCGGTTTCACAGCCAGGCAGCGTTACAGGCAAAGATGTGGAAGCAATTGTCATTTCAGGCTTCGCTTCAGTGTAACCGGGAATCTGTGGTGGTTCAGGGGGTAGAGTATAGCCGCCTGATGGCGTTGTTTGGTCTGAGCATAGGCAACAATTAAGAACATCTATAAACTATTTTATGATTGTCAAACGAAATTTTGCCCCAGGCAAAGTCTGGGGTTACATCCGCTTATGGCCGCTGGTGGGAAGCCCGACAATTGTGGGGCGGCATCGTGAATGCCAGCAGGGTGCTGGCGAGGTTGGCAATTACGTTCAGCGAAAGCCAATAGCACCAGCCCCAATTCGACCGAAAAAAAAGCGAGCAGTTTAAACGCGAAATGGTGCTGGCGGCCATCGCATGGGTGCATGCCCTGCGCTTTCAGCTCCGGGGCCAGGGGCAGGAACCCGAGGCAAAAGGTGCGCTGGAGCGCTATGTTTCGGCTGAAGACCGCGCCTTGCGGCAGCGCTTTGATAACCTCCCCAATGGCCTGCATTGGATTATGGGCAGAAAAATCTACACGGCTATGGCCAACGGTACACTAGTGTGGTTTTGACAGTTTTCAAATGGAAGGGCAGTTGCTTGTGCTGGCCAACCTGCAGGGAAGTTGCGAGCACATTAAAAACAAGCCCCTACCCCGCCCATACGACTTCTTTACGCGCTTATTTATTGGCTTGTTCAGCGCGCTGCTGCCCTTTGGTCTAATGGGGTTTTTTGGCTCCGCAGAGACGGAGGCCCGACAATGGATGATCATCCCGATAGCTTCCCTGCTGTCGGCCGTTTTCATCATTATGGAGAAAACAGGAGCGGCCAACAAAGACCCGTTTGAAAACCGAAGCACAGACGTGCCCCTAACCGCCCTGTGCAATGCCATCGAGCGCGATCTGCTCCAATTGCTCAGTGAACCATCGCAGCCCGACAAACTACAGCCGGTTGACGGATACTTGTACTAAAAGCTGCAGACTAACACTGGCTTCACAAGAGCACGGCCTTTAACGTCATGTTGGCATTAAAGAGTTTGGAAACCGGACAATTGGCCTTTGCATCCTCCGCTAACTTCTGAAACTGCGCATCATCCAGCCCTTCTGCCTTGACCTCCGTACTAAGTTCAATGTCCTTAATTGCCCCGTCTTCGAGAATGACAGCAGAGGTTGTTTGAATGGATTGGGCCGTAAAACCGGCACCTTCCAGGTTAAAAGCGAGTTTCATCGAAAAACATCCCGCATGGGCAGCTCCTAACAATTCCTCGGGATTGGTACCAGGTCCATCGGCGAAGCGGCTTTGGAAGCCATAACGGGTGTTTTCCAATACCTGGCTAGGGGTGCTGAGCGTGCCTTGGCCTTCTTTTCCGGTTCCAATCCAATGGGCAGTTGCGCTTCTCTTTATCTTCATGGTCTTTGATTTGGGGTACCTTCAAAGATTCACTGTTTAGCCCGATAAAAAAAACCCCTGAACAAATTTATGCGCAGCATCTGGCGCGACTCCCATTAAACACCATTACCATGCCTTCCTTTCTGCACCAGGGAAAACTATTTTACAATCCGGTGGAATTTGCTCTTAGCCACATTGGCGGTACCTAAAAAATGTTCATCCTATGGCGCCTGCGCGAACGGATTATGCGTTACAGCGCGCTGCGCAAGGACATTCCTCACATTTCAGACAAATGTTGACTACTCAGTTGCGAGAATTGGAATCGGACGGATTAGTCAATCGCGAGGTTTTTGCCGAAGTTCCCCCGCGTACGGAACACCGATTGACCGAGAAGGGCAAGCGGGCTGTGCGGGTAGTAGAACTAATTCGCTTTTACGGCCTGGAATTGGTGCAGGAATATGGGATTGACCTGGAAAAGGCGAACCCTGTAGATTTAGCAGGAAAGGAGTAATTTTTGGGCGGCACTTGCCAGAAAAAAGACTTTGCTTCGCGCGAATAAATATACCGTTTTGCCCGATTTATCCCCAAACGTTTGGACCGAACGCTACCAGCAGGTCCGCCAGAAATCGCTGCAGGTTTGCGAACCTCTGCGCCCGGAAGACCACGTGCCCCAGGCGTCTGCTTTTGTCAGCCCGGCCAAATGGCACCTGGCACACAGTACCTGGTTCTTTGAGGAGTTTTTGTTGAAGCCTTTTGCTCCCGGCTACTTGCCCTACCACCCGGACTTTAACTTTTTGTTCAACAGCTATTACAACAGCGTCGGGATGCGAACGCAGCGCCACAACCGGGGTTTAATCACCCGGCCAGATGTGCAGGAAGTGCTGGCTTATCGCCAATACATAGATGAACATATGGTTAGGCTGATGATCAGCCTAAGCCAAAGCGGATTGCCCGAGCCCTTAGCTTTGTTGGAACTTGGCCTGCACCATGAGCAACAGCATCAGGAATTGCTGCTGACCGACATCAAATACTTGTTGCACCAAAATCCCACCTTTCCGGCCTACCTAAAGGAACCGGCGCCGGAGTTCAGCCGAAACAGCGCGACCGATTTTGCCGTTTTGGACCAGGGCATGTATACGATAGGTTATGGTGGATCAGGCTTTCATTTTGACAACGAAAAAAATCAACACCAGGTTTTTTGCGAGCGGACGGAGATCAGCCGGGCCCTGGTCAGCAACGGAGAATACCTGGAATTTATCGAAGCTGGTGGGTACCGCAATTTTCGGCATTGGCTGGATGAAGGCTGGCAACAACTGCAGGCAGCCGGCCTGGAGGCCCCGCTCTATTGGCATCAACGCGATGGGCAGTGGTTCTGCTACACCCTCGCTGGCTTACAACCCATTGACCCGGAGGCTATTCTGTGCCACATCAATTTTTACGAAGCTGCTGCCTTTGCTTCCTGGCGCGGCATGCGCCTGCCCACCGAGTTTGAGTGGGAAGCGGCACAGGAGCAATTGGCCTGGGGCGCGCGTTGGGAATGGACACACAGCGCTTATCTGCCTTATCCGGGCTTTGAAACGGCCGCCGGTGCTGTAGGCGAATACAATGGCAAGTTTATGATGAATCAAATGGTGCTGCGGGGTGCCTCTCTGGCCACAGCAGCGGAACACAGTCGGCCAACGTACCGTAACTTCTTTCCCCCGGATGCTTCCTGGCAATTTTCTGGTGTAAGGCTAGTCAAGCGATGAATCAGGCATTGACGTTAGAAGTTATGGCGGGGCTGAGCCGCCGGCCGCGAAAATTGTCTTCGCGCTTTTTTTACGATGCCCTGGGCAGCGATCTGTTCGTGCAGATCACCAAAACACCAGAGTACTACCTGACTGCCGCAGAGCGCGAAATTTTTGAATCCCGATCGGGGGAATTGGTCCGCGCCCTTGCGCTGCCTGAAGGGCCCTTCGAACTAATTGAACTTGGAGCCGGCGATGGCCATAAAACAGTATTACTGCTGGATGCGCTCAAAGAACATACGCTAGTCTATGTTCCGGTAGACATTGCAGAAGAAGCGCTGGCGCAACTTCAGGTCCGAATTCACTCGCGTTTTCCTTCGCTAGAGGTGCGGCCTCTGCGGGCGGAGTATTTTGCAGCGCTCCGCGAGCTTTGTCCTGACACGCGCAAGGTTGTGCTCTTTCTCGGTTCCAACCTGGGGAATCTGGTGGATGTGGAAGCCCGGCGTTTTCTTATGCAATTGAGTGAACTGCTGCATGCGGGCGACAGTGTCTTGCTTGGTTTGGACCTTATTAAACCAGCTTCCGTGGTACTTCCGGCGTATAACGATGCAGCGGGCATAACGCGGGCCTTCAACCTGAATTTGCTGGCGCGAATTAATCGCGAGCTAGGCGGTGATTTTGACTTGGAGCGCTGGGAGCACAGGCCTTCTTACGATGAGCGCGAAGGGGTAGCACGGAGTGCCTTGGTATCGGTCATCCAACAAAGCGTTCGCGTAGATGCGCTTGAGCAATCGTTTGATTTTGACGCGGGTGAACCCATCCACACGGAGATTTCCCGCAAATATTCCGCAGAAATTTTGCGAGAAATTTTGAAGGGAAGTGGGTTGGAGCTGGAGCGAATTTTTCTGGACAGCCGTGCGTATTTCGGCGATTTTCTGCTCCGCAAGACCCTTTAAATGCCTTTTCAAAATGTTGGCCGATGACTGCGTACTTTGTGCCATGATGATCCAACGGCTCAACCAGGATTCGTCCTGGTTTTTGCACTGGGATGGCCTTCGGCTAATGGTTGATCCCTGGCTCGTCGGTTCAGAAGTGGACGGCGCGCCTTGGCTCGATGAACAGTGGCACGTGGTTGATCCCGTACCCCCGGAGCGGGTACCCGAGGCGGATGCTATCCTGATTGCGCAGCCGTACAATGACCATTGCCACCTTCCCACGCTGCGGGCCCTGCCTGATTCCCTACCTATTCTGGCTACCGCTAAAGCCTATGTCCGGCTGAGGCGCAGTTTTCCGGATCGGAAGCTGTTGTTGATCCCGGACCAGGGCGCCGGGTTGGACTTCCAGGGCTTTACATTCAGGGCTTTTCGCCCGGCCAAACGGCTGGATCCGGTCTACTTTGGAGTCATGATGCGACCAGCGGATTCTGCCTGCCTTTTTTATGCGCCCCACGGTTTTGACTTGCGACCAGGAGAAATCAGGATGTTGCGCGAATCCGGCGTTCATGTCCTGGTATCCACCTTCACGGATTTCCGGCTTCAAGGCATCCTGGGCGGCCATGTCAACTCGGGGCTGGAGCAGGTTCGCGCTTTGGTTAACGCACTGCGCCCGAACCACCTGCTTAATACCCACGGGGAGCCGAAACGGATGCAAGGGCTGGTTGCTCGGTTGGCTAAGGTGCGCTATGCTGATTTTTCGACGTTGCAACTAGATTCCACCCTCCCCTACAGATCCATGCCGGGTTATGATCCAATGATGCTGCCACTCTAACAGAAATTTTTACATGGATGCATTTACAACATATTATGGGCTGGACTGGTTGGGAATGGCCCTAAGCCTGCTGGCCGTTTACCAATTGGGCAACAAGAAGAGAATTGGTTTTATAACCTTTATCCTGGGCAATGCGGTTTGGGTCTTTTTGGGGTTGTTTCTTATGGGTAGTTTAGGAGTTGCAGTGGGAAATGCCGTTTTTCTGGTCATGAATGCCCGTGGTTACCTCAAATGGACCAGGGAGGGAATTGGTGCTTCGGAGCGCAGGGCCTGAGACGGGTTATCCACGCCAAAAGATTCCTGTTAAAGGGCCGCAATGCAGAATAAAAGCCCCTCTATCTTTGCCAGATTCAATAAACCCCAAGATCGGTTCAGGCCCGCAATGCCCTGCCAACCATGATTCACCCGCACACCGAACTGCGCTTTATCAGCCCCGAAATTGGATACGGTGTTGTAGCCACCCAGCGTATCCCAAAAGGGACCATCACCTGGGTCTTGGACGCGCTAGACCGGGAGTTTACTCCGCAGCAAATTGCTGCGATGGACCCGCTGTACCAGGATATCCTGGACACCTATACCTACCGAAACAACAAGGGGAACTTCGTGCTTTGTTGGGACATCGGTCGCTACGTCAACCACAGCTTTCGATCCAACTGCATGACCACAGCCTACGAATTTGAGGTGGCCATTCGAGACATTGAAGCCGGTGAGCAGTTGACCGACGACTACGGCTACCTCAATATCCCAAGACCTTTTAAGGGCATGGACGAAGGTTCCCGGCGCAAGGTGGTCTACCCTGATGACCTTTTGCGCTACTACCCCACTTGGGACCGAAAGCTTTCTGCCGCAATTCGCTACCTGGACGAATTGGCTCAGCCGCTTCAACCGCTAATGGAAGCTCCTATCTGGGCCAAGGCGGTTAGGATTGCCCGCGGAGAGGAGCAAATGGACTCCATTTTAACCTGTTATTATGGACCACGTGAAGCCGCCTTGCAAATCAATGGTCACCAGACGGACTACGTGGACAAAGGAAAACGAGACTAACGTTTAACGGATTGGAGATGGGGCGCTTGTGTTTTGCCGGCGGGCGGGTTTCTGGCCAGCGTGCTACTGACCGTAGTGCTACCAGCTCGCGGGCAATAGGCGAAGACATGTCGGGAACTCCGGCTCAAAATTCGATGTTATAACATTAAAATCAGGGTCAATGACGTTAGTTTTGATCCATTAAACCATCTGAATTTGCCATGAAAACCGTCTATCATCCAGCCGAAAGCCGCGGATTTGCTGATCACGATTGGCTAAAAAGCCACCATACCTTCAGCTTTGCGAACTATCACGAGTCAGAGCGCATGCATTTTGGCGTGCTCCGGGTGCTCAACGATGACGCCGTTGCGCCGGGTCGGGGCTTTGGCCGTCATCCCCACAGCAACATGGAAATCATTTCCATACCACTCGAAGGAGAACTGGTGCACCAGGACAGCATGGGGAACAAATCGGTCATCCGCCACGGCGATATCCAGGTGATGAGCGCCGGCACAGGGGTGGAGCACAGTGAATTCAACAACAGCGCATCGGACCAAGTTCGCTTCCTGCAGATCTGGATCATCCCCCGCGCTGAAGGTGTATCGCCGCGCTACGATCAACAGCAGATCTCCGAAGCACCTAATACCCTTGTTCAGGTCTTGTCCCCTTCGCCCGATGATCAGGGAGTGTGGATACACCAGAACGCTTGGTTCTCTATCGGCACTTTTGATCGGGACACAGCGTTGGCCTACACCCTTCATGACGGGGGAAATGGCCTCTATGCCTTTGTGCTGCAGGGTCACGTACAGCTTGGCGGCCAGGCGTTGAAAAAACGCGATGGGCTGGGTATTTGGGAAACCGAATCGGTTAACCTGGAAGCTAAAGCGGGCACCCGAATCTTGCTCATGGAAGTACCTATGCAACTGGCTTAATGGGTTGAACCAAAGCTCCTACTATGCGCGATCCAGACCCCGCTACCATAAAGAAAAACGATGAACGCCGCCGTTTTGAATGGACGATTGAGGGGCATACCGCCTTTTCCGAATATCTGCTGGCGGGCGATCGTTTTTACGTTACCCACACCGAAGTTCCCCGGTCCTTAGAAGGCCGGGGAATTGGTTCTATGCTCATTCAACATGTGTTGGAATGGGTAGACCGTTCTGCCCTGAAGCTGGTGCCGCTGTGCCCGTTTACTGCTGCATACCTTCAGCGGCAGCCTGGATGGCAGCGGTTGCTGGCAGAGGGGTATTTCGTTTGAAGGCAGGACTTGCTGACGCGAGGAAGCGTTAAGACCTCAGTCCTTCAAGCAGCGAACAGAAAATCCATTGTTGACGGTGAAGGCCTCGATGTTTACTTCGGTATCATTGTTGTAAACACGTCCACCCCAAAGCGTACCAGGACTCCCAGGGCTTTTGCTCCACCAAACCGCCTGTTCGTTGAGCGCGATAAAAACGCCGTCCGGTTTTCGGTACCCTCCGGGTAATGCAGTGAAATTAGTTGCGTTCGTGGCCCCGGCATTCGGCGCTTTCCAAAGTCCGGTTCCTGAGCCTAAAAGGCCTACGGCTTTAAGTGCCCCACCGCCTAGGCCTTCGCCACCCGCAAAGAGCACGAGGTCATACCACTGCGCGCTGACAGGCACATTCCATCCAATCGGGCATAAACCACGAGGATCTGTGGTGGCATAGCCGTTGTACAATACGCCGTATGTGTTGGCATTGGCCAAATCATTGCCATAAACCGAAGCTGCCCCGGCGCTGGCCGAAGCCCAGGCTGCGGCACTGCCAATGGCGGTGATAGGATCACCGTTTCTGTAAGCCCGAGCCCGCAAATTTTCTTTCATCCAACAATTGCCGTCAATTTCTGCCACTTCGTAACTGTTGCCGTCCACATCGCTAAGGGTAGCGGGGCACAACCCAGAGCCTGAACCCACAGTAAACAAATCAGCCGCCGAAATTGGGGTCAACAAAAGCGGCAATGTTGTATTACAACTTGCCTGTACGCGCCAGGAATATATTCCGGTGGACAGGAATGCATCGTTAATGAAAAGTGCATCCGGTTCAAAGCCTACGATGTTCCGTTTGATGGCGCCTCCGGCTGGCGTAACAAGCTTGATCTGAATCCCTGCACTTCCTGGTACGGCATCCCAGGAAAGCTGTACACCAGAGCCCGGCGTATAGGTAGCCTCCAAATTCAACGGAGGAATGGCAGGATCGCACACCTGACCCGACACTGGTTTCAACGAAAACAATAGACCTGCTGTGAGGAAAAAGGAAACGGCTACTAGCCTTTGAAAACTGAAGCTCATCTTGTAAAAAAGGTATTTATCATCATGAAAGATTCTAACAACGTACTGCTTTACCTATTATCCAGTAAAAATTTAGAATACTTTTTCAATCTGATTGGTTCTTTTGCTGAAACCCCGACGGGCGTGCTCCCGTTTACATGAAGGATAAGTTTCATCTATGTTCCCATTTCGCTTTGTTTTCTTGCTGATTTTGGCCAGCCCGGCGCTCGCTGCGGCACAACAAGCCATGTTTAAGGACAATACCCTCACCTGGAATAACCAGGAACTCGCGCGTTTGCGGATAACCGACCAGGAATCCGAACTACCTGGTTTTGAACTGATTAAGGCAGACGGAAGCCTGCTGCTCACCGCTACGCCCAGTAATCGCATCCCTACCGGCGATGAACCGCCAGGCGAAACCATCTATGCCTTTCAATTTCAAGGGGTAGCAGAACCCGTTTACCTGGCGCTTAATCCGTCAACCGCACAAGAGGACTTGGGCAAATTAATGACCAGCATGGACCTGATCAACGAAGAGGGAATTGACCCACTGGGAGTACACCACCTTCGCAAAAAGCACGGTTTAGTCGCTCCGGAAACGACAGCCCCTGCCCTGGTGAGCAGGGATCGGAGCGGACCCCTCACACTGCGCAGAACCGGGGACATTTTTCAGGCCGACCAGCTTATTGGACGGGTCAGGGTACTGGAAAACGCGGTTGGGGGCCTCGAACACTACGCTATTGACCTACCGGGAGGACAGCGGGTTGCAACGATTGCCTTTTCCGGAGGCGATGGTGCCCTGGAGTTTACGGTTGAAACCGCTGCCGACAATTTCTGGCATCCTGTACGCAGGGAGAACGCGGTAAGTGGCAAGTCTGAACCCGGGGCAGACCCCAACGCTGGTGCCCTGTTGCGCATCCTGCCCTGGTTGGTCCAAAAGGGCTATTTGTAAGCGCACATGACCGGGAAAGGCAAGCGCTGTCTTATCTTTGTCGCTTGTTCAGGGAGCAGTAACCCTCGCGCTGCCTTCCCAAATTCCCGAAACCATGCTCAGCGTACTCAATCTCGGCTTGCAATACGGCAAGCGCATTCTTTTTGATGAAGTTAACCTCCAGTTTACCCGGGGCAATTGCTATGGGGTCATCGGCGCCAATGGTGCCGGAAAATCGACCTTTTTGAAGATGCTGTCGGATGACATTGCCCCTACCCGGGGAAGAGTCACTGTGGAGCCGGGCAACCGCATTGCTGTTCTTCGCCAGAACCAATATGAGTTCGAAGATTGTAGGGTCCTTGACACGGTCATCATGGGCCACAAGGAACTCTACAGCATCATGGTGGAAAAAAACGCCATTTACGCCAACCCGGATGCCACCGAAGAAGAGGGGTTGCGCGCCGCAGACCTGGAATTGAAATTTGGCGAAATGGGCGGTTGGACAGCCGAGAGCGATGCCGCAGAACTGCTGAGCCATCTGGGCATTGTTGAAGCCCTGCACGACAAGCAAATGGGCGAGCTCAACGGCCCGGAAAAAGTCAAGGTGCTGCTTGCGCAGGCGCTTTACGGAGAACCGGATATCCTGTTGCTGGACGAGCCTACCAACAACCTGGACGCCGAAACGGTGACCTGGTTGGCTGACTTTCTAGCCGACTTTAAGAACATGGTGATCGTGGTGAGCCACGACCGCTATTTCCTGGACATGGTGTGCACCCACATTGTGGACATAGATTTTAGTCAAATACGAATTTATACTGGCAACTACACCTTTTGGTATGAAACAAGCCAGTTGATGGCGCGCCAGGCCACGAGCAAAAACAAAAAGACCGAATCAAAACGGGCCGAATTGCTCGAGTTCATCCAGCGATTTAGTGCCAACGCTTCCAAGTCACGGCAGGCTACCAGCCGGAAGAAGGCGCTGGAGAAGCTCAACTTAGAAGAGATCCGTCCGTCCAGCCGCAAATACCCTTACATCGCCTTCCAGTCAGAGCGCGAACCGGGCAACCAGATTCTGGAAATCAAGGGGCTCAGCGCCCGTGCCGATTCCGGTGACATGCTTTTTACGGACGTCAACTTCGTGATGAACCAAGGCGATAAAATTGCCCTGCTCAGTCGTGAGTCTTCTTCGCTTACCGCTTTTTATGACGTTCTGGCCAGCATCAGGAAAGCAGGTACAGGTAATTTTTCCTTTGGTCAAACCATTACGCTCGGCTACCTGCCCAAAGAAAACGACCCCTATTTCGAGGGAGAAAACGACCAAAACCTGATCGAGTGGTTGCGCCAGTTTACCACCGGCGACAAAGACGAACAATTCATTCGAGGTTTCTTGGGCCGTATGTTGTTCTCTGGCGAAGAGGTGTACAAAAAGTCAAGTGTCCTCTCTGGTGGCGAAAAAGTGCGCTGCATGTTGTCCAAAATCATGCTGGCACAACCCAATTTCCTGTTGCTGGACGAGCCCACCAACCACCTCGATTTGGAATCCATCACCGCCCTGAACAACGGGATGCGCGACTTCAAAGGCGCCATGATCTTCACGACCCATGACCACGCCCTGATTGAGTCGGTGGCCAACCGCATTATTGAAATTGGCCCCGGTGGAATGGTGGACAGCCTGCTGACCTTTGACGAGTATCTGAAAAGCGATAAGGCACGCGAACAGCGCCAGGCGCTGTATGAAGGCGTTTCGGCTTAAGGTTCTGCCTGACGGTTCTGCCTGACGGTTCTGCCTGACGGTTCTGCTCGAACAGGATTGCGGCTGCCGGGACGTAACTTCCCGGCATGAACATCCTGACTCTACCGCGAAAAAACGCCTCGCATCAACTGAATAAGTTCGCGCCACTTCGCTTCTTCACCTTTAGCGCATTCCTTCTGTTTGGGATGACTTCCTGCCAACCTGAAGAGCCTTCATTAACGGTGGTCCCAAACGTAGACCTCAACCGATACCAGGGCACCTGGTACGAGATTGTCCGACTGCCTAACCGCTTTGAGGAAGGCTTGACCTGCGTGAGCGCCACCTACACTTTGCGACCTGACGGTACCATCACCGTTAAAAACGACGGGATAAAAGAAGACGATCGCAACAGCAAAAAAAGCATCGAGGGAAAGGCCCGCGTACCTGACGCAGCAGATCCGGCGCGCCTTAAAGTCACATTCTTTTGGCCTTTCTCAGGCGACTACCAAATCATGGCGCTGGATACGGTGAACTACCAATATGCCCTGGTCGGCAACCCCTCCCGCAAGTTTCTCTGGATTCTGGCCAGAGAAAAAACGCTGGACGAAAACACCATCACCCAATTGCTGGATCAGGCCAAACAACAAGGCTTTGCCACAGAAAATGTGGTGCGCATTGACCAGAGCTGCCCCTAAACCCTATGGCCGACCTTCCGTATCATTGCAGCGGACCTGTCCCCCACCCCCCGCATGCGCATCGCCTACCTCAGCACGTTTTATCCGTTTCGCGGTGGAATTGCGCAATTCAATGCCTCCTTGTGCCAAGCCCTGGTAGCGCAAGGCCATGACGTCCTTCCCTATACGTTTAGCCGCCAATATCCACAGGTCCTTTTCCCCGGAAAATCACAATATGTGCAAGCCGGGGACCACGCAACCGAACTGAACAGCATTCCGGTGCTGGACAGCATCAACCCCCTCAACTGGCCAAAAGCGGCGCGGCAGATTAGGGGGCAGAAACCGGACCTGCTGCTCATGAAATTTTGGATGAGTTTTTTTGGGCCGTCGTTGGGAGCGGTGGCTGCGCGGATGGCTCCTGAAACGCGGGTCGTCAGTGTGTTGGACAACGTGTTGCCGCATGAACGGCGTTTCTTCGACCTGCCGCTGACCCGGCGGTTTTTGGAGCGCAACCACGGCTTTGTGGTCATGAGTGAAGCGGTGGAAAAAGACCTGAACCGCTTTCGCCCGGAGGCGGCGCGGCTCTTCCACCGGCATCCGGTTTACGACCATTTTGGCGAAGCCCTGGACCGCTCGGAAGCGAGGCGCGCGCTCGGTCTTGCACCGGATGAAAAGCTCTTGTTGTTCTACGGCTTCATTCGGGCATACAAGGGTCTGGATTTGTTGCTGGATGCATTTGATCAGCTTCGCGGTCCGTACCGCCTGATGATTGCCGGCGAAGCGTATGAGCCCTTTGCGCCTTATGCAGCCAGAATTGCGGCTTCTCCTTTTTCATCGGCTATTGAAGTGCGCGAACGCTACATTTCAGACGAGGAAACGCGCCTTTTGTTCAGTGCCGCCGATGCCTGTGTGCTGCCCTACCACCATGCAACGCAAAGCGGAATTGCGCTGATTGCCTACCAGTTCAGGTTGCCGATGCTGGCCACGGACGTGGGTGGATTGAAAGAGTATGTAGAAAATGGCGTGAACGGCATCCTTGTACCGCCGGAAGACAAGGCTGCGCTTGCCCGGGGAATTGAGCGCTACTTTGAGCAAGGGGGTTACGAGCGCTTTAGCCCTGCGTTGTCTGGCATGCGCCAACAACTGAGCTGGGAACACCTGG
>Ga0105049_10007024_pt1 | contig 13083 bp, 11 predicted proteins | sample MAT06_FD_78087 | JGI IMG/M metagenome (GOLD analysis project Ga0105049, IMG submission 78087) | Freshwater microbial communities from Lake Fryxell liftoff mats and glacier meltwater in Antarctica - MAT-06 | ecosystem: Environmental > Aquatic > Freshwater > Ice > Liftoff microbial mat | place...
GGAATGGTTTCGTTGCTTGGATCCGTGGTGATATCGATCAGGTCGTACTGAGCAAAAAAGAGCCCAGAGCCATCATTACCGAACGGAATCAAGGAACGAATTGCAAAGTTGGCAAGCAAGGGGCCACCCAGGATGGGGCCCAGTCCACCGTTGATATCCTGCAATGAAGCTCCAACAACTGAAACAGCGAGGGTATTGACACCTTGTGTAAAGGCCCCAAAGGTCAAAGTCCCGAAATTCGGACCACTGGAAAGTGAAGTCAAGACAAGATTCCCGAAGGCTAGTGTCTGAAAGTCGGGGTCCAGTCCATCCTGTGAGTCCACAAGGAATGCAAGTTCAGTATTGCTCAGAAGGCCAGCACCAGATCCACGCACGTCCAGCGCAGAAAAATCAAGATTATTGGTAAGAAGCGAAGCGGTAGTTGACCCAGCGACGGCGGTATAGAGCACCGCAGCTTGGGCAGGAGCCAGGCTGAGAACACCGGCCAGAGCAGATAACAAAAAAACTTTTAGTTTCATAAATCCTCCTATTCGTAGTACGACGATGTTTTAGTTTAATCCAAAAGTTCGAGTCCGGCAATAAAATAACTGTTGCTGCCGTTGAGGATAGTCCCAGGGGTACCGAAACTAACTTCTAAGTACCGGCAGAAGTTTGGTTACTAAGGCGCTCGAGAAACGACTCAGATCCATCTCGAATGGCATCATGTACTACTTCGATCGGCGGGGGTTCCACCTCGAAAGCCTCTTCCATGGACTCTGTTCTCAGCCCCGCATACCAGGACTCTCCGAAAGCCGGTTCCGCAGTATAGACAATGTTCAGCTTGTAGCCCTGCGTGGCAAGCCACTCTCGAACTACCACCGAGACTTCTCCATTGCTCATCGTGCGACCGGTCCCAACATTGAAAACATGGCTTTTGCCCGGAGTCATTTTTACCGTCGACGACTTTTCGAGAACCTGCACGACATGGCTTACAGGGACGTAGTCGCGAAACACCTTACCCTCACCTCTCATGCTGGCTGGTACGCTGCCGTCGGGAAAACGAAACGCGTGGCGCACCAGGTACGTGATCAGCCCGGCACAGCCCCAACCAATGACATTACCCAGACGCAGAACGATTCCAGTCTTGCCTGACTGGTTCGCCCATTGATGCAGGGTTCTCTCAGCAGCGGCCTTTGAGAGTCCGTAGGAACTAATCGGACGAACATCTTCCCAGACGGGTTGGCCCCCAACTCGCGCTGAGTTGCCGTATACCGAACAGGATGAGGAATAAATGACCCGCTCTGGGCGGAATGTGTCAATCGACTTCAACATACCTCCCAGCGTGACTTCAAACATGCGAGGAATCGCATTCAACTCGGTGATCACAGTGCCCGCAGCGGCCATATGTAAAAGCACTGGGAAGCCCTCTTTTGGAACATGCGTTTCGATTGGAGCCAAATTACATACATCCACAGGGAAATGTTTGACCTCTGACTTCAACTCGATTGAATCCATCAGCCTTGAACCGATAAAGCCTCCGGAGCCGGTGACGACTACTCCGGAGGCTGTAATTGAAACACGTGGCAGTGGGGTTCCCTCCTAGACCGAACCGACCAGGCTGGCTTCGGAGACGCCTTCACGAGTACACTGGCGTACCTGCCAATCCAGCTTGATGCGCGTCACGAGCTTGGATAGTCCCTTTACCTTGGTAGACCAGGTGCTGAGTGCCGCTTCCATTTCTCGCAAGCCTTCTTCGGAATAGTTGAACTCGAACAATTCCGGTTCCGGCAATTGGTAATTGGCGGGATTCTTGTAGTCATCCGCGGCCAGCCAGGCTGGGATGTCGTAAGCCAGTTTGGCTGAGCCGTTGGTCAGAATCTGATCGACTTCTTTGCCAGCGGCGTGTTGGTGATGGATGAAGGTCGTGAAATCTTCCCAGAACTGTTCGAAATTCGGGATCTGTTGGTCGATCCCGCGCTCGACGAGCAAGTTCCTGGTTGTTCCCATGGCCAGCCCACAGATCTCATCCCAGAGGTGGAAGGATGCGATTGCGCGATACCGGTACATAAGGTTGTCGCCGATCTCGCCAGCCTGCAAGCGGCGGAAGTTCTCATCCTGTTGATAGTGAGCAATGCAGTCTTCACGGCTTTCAAAGAGTTCATTGCAGGTTTCTGCAACAAAGCTGTCAAGGAACTCGCGCACAACGGGCTCGCCAGTCTCCATTGCCGGCAACATGGAACCCCACCATTCCGAATTCTTGATGCCCCATTCGCGTGCGAATCGTACAACCGGTTCAAACCAGCCGTCATTCCAGAACACACTGGACATCATGTGAAGCTTTCGGCAGGTGAGATAGTCTTCAAAGGGCAGCGTGTCGGTGGACACGATGATCTCTTCGGTGTCAAACACCTTCTCCTCTTCGTAAATGCCAGAGTTTTTTGGCAGAATGCGGAACTTTGTGCCAAACCGGAACTGGTCGCGAGAGGCGACCGTTTCCATCTCTGAACCCTTCAACATCATGGCCTGGAAGTTGTGCATCTGGTTGATGTTACTGTCAAGCAACGTGTTGAGGCCACGGAGGTGGCTCTGCAGCGATTCCCCAGGGAGTCCGAGGATCAAGTCAGACACTGACTTCAAGCCACGGCCACGCATGTGGACTTCGAGCTGCTTGTAGGCATCCAGCTTGATTGTCTGCCGTTTCACCTTGCGCAACACATCTTCGTCAAGCGATTGTACGGCTTGATACAACACCAGTGCTCCACCGACCTTTTCGACCGACTTGATGATGCGATCCGCACGGTTCTTGCCGGTCGTTGCATCGATAAAGGTCGGCCATGCATACTGCCGCTGCATTTCGCCGATGTAGCCGGAGATGTCGATGTCACGCTCGAACATGCCGTAGTTGGAGTCGGCAATTCGAAGTGTTCCCATTTTTGGGGAATACTGTTTGATCTTCTTGGCGATGTAGTGGATTTCTTCCTTGATCCTCTCCACTGAGAAGTTGTGAACCTTCGTGTACCAACTCGTACCTTGCACGCAGAATGTGCATGTGAAGGGGCATCCACGATTGGTTTCAATCATAGGTGCAAGCTTGCCATCGAAGAATTCGTCCTGGATGCCAGTCAACCAGGCAGACGGGATTTCATCAATGTCGAAGTGGCGAGGTGCCGCAGTGCTGCGCACTACCTTAGCATCCCCGTTTCGATACACCGACGAAGCGATTTCGTTGCATCTAAATTTCTTAAGATCCATGTTTGCGTCAAAAAACTGACGGGCGATGTCGCAGGCAAGGAAGTCTCCTTCGCCCAGCACGTATACATCGAGCCAGGGACGCTGCTCCACATAAACGATCTGCCGCTCAGGTTCAAGCGAGATGTTTGGCCCGCCCATAACTGTGAGTACATTTGGATTGATTTGTTTGGCCACTCGAAACAGGAAGTGGCTGAGTGCTTCATTCCATACGTAGTTGCTCAACATCAGGATGTCCGGCGGCGCGGTCTTCATCGCGTCGATAAGCCGGTCGGGATACACAAACAGGCGCGAATTGATTTCAGCGCCATTTGGGTCGACCTTGTCCATAACTGCTTTCATGGTTGCAATTCCAAGTGGCATACAATCGTTGGCCACAACCCCGGAATAGTTGTAGCGAAGATCTGCAAGATAAACACGAACTGACATAATTTCCTCTTTTTCGTTTGCTTAACTTTAGGGCCAGTTTAACTGGCTGATTCTGTTCTTTCCAAATGGTTGCGGTACCACGCGACAGTCCTTTTCAGACCTTCGTCCATACCGTATAGGGGCGACCAACCCAAGCGTTCATGGGCTTTGGCGGAGTCCATGTACTGCTCTCGGATCTCATTATTTGCAATATTCTCGACTATCGGTACAAGATCCTTGCGGTCCATGACCGCAAGGATCTTGTCCACCAGGTCGAGCATGGTCAACTTGAGACCAAGGCCGAAGTTGAATGCTTCACCGGCCATAGCGGGGTTAGCCGCCAAGTGCTCGGCAAGGCAAAGATAAGCTTCCACTGCGTCCTCAACGTAGAGGAAATCCCGAATGAACTTGCCATCGCTTCGGATCTTGAACTTTTCACCATTCACCGTGGCGCGAACGGCACCCGGGATCAGCCGGCTGTAATTGAGGTCGCCTCCACCAAAAAGATTGCCGCAACGCACGATTCCGACCTGAAGCTTGTAAGCTCGGGCGTACATTTGCGAAATCAGATCAGCGCAGCTTTTAGAGACCTCATAAGGAAACTGTCCAATCAGAGGATGATCTTCGCGGTATGGCAAGTTGGGTGACTCGCCATAAGCCTTGTCTGAGGACGCAACCAAAACCTGTTGCACACCCGTCTGGCGGGCTGCTTCGAGCAACATCCAGGTGCCCTTTACATTTGTTTCAAGTGTGCTGACCGGGTCTGCCTTGGCTACGCCAACCAGTGTCTGGGCACCAAGGTGGAATACGGTTTGAACCGAGTATTCCGCCATTGTACGGCGCAAAAGGCCTTCGTCAGTCAGCGAACCGTGCACGGAAGCAAGGCGATTGAGCCAGCCATCACGCACCAGAAGGCTGCGCGGTGCACCGTCGCGGACCAGTAGCACGACGTTCGCACCACGCTTTGCAAGGGTGGGCGCGAGCCAACTGCCCAGCAAGCCCGTTCCCCCGGTGACGAGCACCGATCTGTCTTTCCAGAATGAGTTATTTTCTGCCATAAATTTTCTCCAAGCTAATTGCCATGATTTGGCGGCACTCGAGTCTCCCGGGGCCGGTAGTCGTCAAGTTTAATTTCGAAATAGTTCCGGAACCATTTAATCGTCCGCTGCATGCCTTGATCGAGCGAATATTCCGGATGCCAGTCCAAGAGTCGACTGGCTTCATTGATGTCGGTGGCTTCTTCGCTAATCTCAGGAGTCGAAGAAGTACCAACCATCGGTTCAAGGTCAGTGCGCCCTGAATGTTTGAGAATTAAGCGCACGAGATTGAGCAGGGAAAGGCGTTCTCCCAGTCCAAAGCCGATTTGCTTCTGGCTCAGAGAATCTGAGGTTGCCAACCGCTCCCCAAATCGAAGGTAAGCGGAGACGGCATCCTCCACGTAGAGAAAGTCACGCTGGGATTCTCCCGGTGTCCTGAAGCGGAACCGGTCTCCTTGAAAGGTGGATCGAATGGCACCAGGAATCAGGCGGCTGAAATGCAGGTCGCCGCCCCCATAAATGTTTCCGAAACGCAAGATGCCCACCCGCATCTGGTAAGTGTGGGCAAAAGCGATCGCGATTCGTTCCATGCACGCCTTCGACACCGCATAGGGATGTTGAAGCATGGCAGCGCCGAGTTTGTTACCTCTGCCATCTGCCGGGTGTGTATCGGTGGCGCTCACAAGCAATGTGGAGGCGATCAGCGTCTGATGTACGCCCTTGCGCCTGGCGGCATCGAGCAAATTCCAAGTGCCTCTGGCATTCACTTCAAGGGTAGAAACCGGGTCGGCATTGGCCACTCCCACTACCGTCTGCGCCCCGAGGTGAATGATAGTATGAATCGAGTTTTTACCAATCACCCGGTCCAGTCGTTGTTCGTCACAAAAGTTGCCGGCAACCACATTAATTTTGCCGCTGGTATTCGCCAATCGGAAATGGCTGCGGGGCGAGCCGTCGCGGACAAGTGCGGTCACCTCAGCTCCTTGTTGTGCAAGGGCCGATACCAGCCAACCTCCCACAAGGCCTGTTGCCCCTGTTACAAATACGGACTTTTGCGACCAGAACCGGCTGGTCTCGGGCGGCAGAGGCATCGTTACTCGTTCTCCGGTTTGTGGATGCCCATCCACGGCACTTGTCCCGAGCTGCACAGCCGCTCAAGTTCCTGCTGGTCCTTGCTGGTGTCCATCGACTTCCAGAAGCCCGTGTGACGATTGACGTAAAGTTCACCCTTGCGGCAAAATTCGGGAAGCACATTGGATTCCAGGTTGTGACCTTGCCAGTTCATAAGCGCTTTCTTCTCAAAGGCCATGAAACCGGCATTGATCCAATAGTCTTGAATCAACGGCTTTTCTTCGAAGCGCTCCACTTGGTCCTTTTCATTGAAAACCACCAGACCATATTGTGATCTCAATGGCACTGTGGTGATCGTCGCCACGCCGCCGCTTCTCCTGTGGCCTGCAAGCAGTGCGTTGAGATCGAGGTTACCCAATCCATCGCCATACGTAGCGAAAAAGTGATCCCCAACGTAGGTGCCACATCGCAAAATCCGGTCGCCGGTATCGGCATCGTCCCCGGTGTCGACAATCCGAATATTCCAATCCGGGAAACGTCCATCGAAATAATCGAATAGCATTTCTTTGCGGTGGCCGGCAGCGAGCACAAAATCAGTGAAGCCCTGAGCCGCGTAAATGCGCATCAAGTGCACCAGGATCGGGACGCCTTGGATAGGCATCATGACTTTGGGCATGTATTCGGTATACGGGTAGGAGCGAGTGCCCTTACCACCGCATAGAATTACGACTGCTGTTGAATCCAATTCAGTTTCTCCCTTTTAACTTCGTGAGGCTAACCGCTCATAAACTTCAAGCGTTTTTGCTGCGGTATTTTCCCAGTTGTAAAGCTCAGATCGCTTCAAACCGGCTGTGCTCATACGGGCACGCAATTCCGGATCGATACTGACTCGGAACATCGCTTCCGCGATTTCCTCAGTTTTATAAGGGTCGACCAGCACCGCCGCCTCTCCGGCCACCTCAGGTATACAGGAAAGGTTGGATGAAATCACTGGTGTGCCACATTTCATGGCCTCAACAATGGGCAATCCAAAACTCTCCCACAAAGAGGGAAAGATCAATGCCGTGGCCCCGGCATAAAGCGGGGGCAAATCTTCGAGCGGCGACTTCCCGGTATCGATCACTTCTTTTTCCAAGCCAAGTCGACGCACCTTCTCATCCACCACCGGACCCAAAAGACAGCGGTCGCCTGTAAAGACGAGCTTTGCTCCGGTGCGGTCTTCCCGTTTGAATTGACCGAAGGCTTCCACCATTCGCACCACATTCTTGCGTTCTTCCCAGCGCCCGGAAAACAGGAAGTATGGATCGTGGATCCCGTACTTCTCTTTCACCACTGCATCGATTGCATCATCCGGCTGCGGCCTGAAGCATCGGTTGACGCCCAGCGGGGTAACGGGTAGCCGGTCGGCCGTCACCCCTTTGTTGCTCATCAAATACTCACGTACGTGCTGGGAAACGCAGACAACCGCATCGGCCCGCTTTATCCCAAGGCCACACAGGGCAAGCAAGCGCATCCGGATTGCCCAGGGGTACATCTGGGGATGCGCAAAGACAGCCGAACAAGGTAACGTATATGCCATCCGGGGCGGAACAAAAAGAGGCGGAACAAAAGTCGAGTGCACTGCGTCCGGCTGCAGGTACCGAAGCGCCATTGGCAACGTCATGGAAATGCTGAGAACCTGATTCTGCGGCTGCAGTACATGGTAGGTGAAGTTTGGTGGAGCAGGCCCAACCTTTTCGGGGCCGCCTGGGAACATGCAATAGATGTGGTAGCTGTTGCTCGCGTCGATCTTCATTAGACCTCGCACGAGTTCCATTTCATACACTTCCATGCCGCCGGAATTTTTGCCGGCATTTCCGAGAAACATTGCAATCTTCATCGGCCAAGAACCTCCCGGTAGATAGCTTCCACACGCTTGCAGGCTGCTTCCATCGAATATTCGATTTCGACGAAGGTGCGCGCGGCCTGGCCGAGCCGCCGCCGGCGGTTTGCGTCTTCAATCAACTCAGCCACTGCATTGGCAAAGCCTTCAATATCGTTCTCTGGCACCCGAATGCCGGTCTTGTCCTGGTGAATCACTTCGTAGACTCCACCCACATCGCTGATAATGACCGGAAGCCCTGCCGTCATTCCATACAGCACTGCAATCGGCACACCTTCGGCATGTGAGGAATGCGTCATGATGTCCGCAGCGTGGAGCATTGGGTAGAGATCGGGTTTATGTCCGACAAACTGCACGGCTTGGGTCAAACCAAGGGAGTCTCGCAGCTCAAGCAGGCTCTTTTCGAGGTGCGGATACCCCACCCCACTGATCCAGAGTTTAGTCTTCGGGTGCTTCTTGTGTACAATGTCGAAGCTGCGAATCAACTGATCGTGCGCCTTTTCCGGGTGAATGCGCGCCACATTGACCATTAGGATTTCATCTTCCGCGATACCAGCCTCAGCGCGCAGCTCTGCCCGCCGCTCCGGGCCAGGCACTGGAACAGAGGTGTTAAACCCCGTGATCAGCACCGGCACGTTTTTTTCCTTGAAACCCAGCTTGACGGTGCGGCGGCGCGTCTCCTCGCAGTGGGCCGTTACTTTGTCCACAAAGTGCAAAGCCATCCAATCCATGAACTGCATGATTTGGCGATGCAGTTCGTATTTTTCCCAAACATATACGGTCGCCACGACCTTGACCTTCGAATACCGTTTGAGTAGCGCTCCAAGGACATCGCCGTAATAAGCGTGCGTATGCACTACGTCGATCTTGAGCTTCTCAACAAGAGCTGCAATCTCCCGGGCGGCACTCAGAAAGGGCTTACCGCGATGCCATCCAATCTTGTGTACTTCAGCTACCCCGGCACGCTCTGCGGCACGCAGAAAGGCCCCATCAAGACCACGATCCCCATGCAGAGATGCCACAAACGGTTCAATGGATGTGGCTCGGGCAAAGTTGGTCACCCAGTTCAACATGGCACTCTCAATGCCTCCGTGGCAGACAGAGTGGATAATGTGCAAGGCTCGAATTGGCTGGATCGCTTTTCCTTCAGCGTGTCGATGCGTCGACGAGGCGCGGGTTTCGATCATTCGGACTTGCCTCCTCTTATAACTGCCCCAAACAACTGGGTATTGAGTCGCGCCAACTCCTTCTGAACGTCCTTGATTTCGGGCACGTGCCGCAATCCGGAGCGGAGCGCCAGTACCGCGCCATCGCTCAAAGAGCAGAGCGTAACTGTGTCAGAGGCTTCCAGCACCGGAGCGGCAGCGATGATTACATAGCGATGACGCGCCTTGAGTTTGTCGAAGAATCGACCGGCACCCGGAGCTGCAAGCACTGAACCAGCGTCCCCGGCAGAGATGACAGTGACTCCGCCTGGCGTATTCTGTAGCACTGCAAATTCGTCGATCTTGCCGCTAAGCACATCTCCAAAGCCAGGGGAATTCGGCAAATCCATCCATTCGTGAATCTGCGGGAAGTCCCGGTTGGCATCTACCAACGCCACAGGTGCTTCCGAAAGCCGGGCCAGAGCAACCGCAATTTGAGCCGCTACTTCAGAGGCGCCGTCAAAATCGTCATATCCAGTGACCACGACTACGCTCTTGTCCCTCCCGAGTAGAGCCTCTAATCGGGCAGAAACCTGGAGAACCGCCTCGCTAACTCGAATCGTTGCTTTCATTTCCCTCTCGCCGTGTTCTTTGAGTGCCAATGCCCTCATCTGCTAAAACGCTCCATCTCGCGTAACAATCTTCAAGACAGTCAAAGCGATAATTTTCAAGTCCAGCAGGAAGCTGCGCGTACGGACATACTCTGCGTCGAGCTCGACAGTATCGTTGAAGTTAAGGCGGCCTCGACCCGAAATCTGGGCCAATCCAGTCACACCTGGTCGCACATGAAACTTCGACAGTCCCTCGCCGCGGTAGTAACTCAACATCTCTGGAATCTCCGGGCGCGGTCCAACGAGGGCCATCTCTCCAGTGATGACATTCCAGAAGTTTGGAAGTTCATCAAGGGTGCTCTTGCGCAACCACAATCCTTCTGGTGTCACACGCGGATCGTTTTGAACCTTGAACACCAGATCGTTGAGCTCTTCCTGGGTGTACTCGTATGCGTAGAGTTCAGGCCATCGCTCACGGGCATCGGCATATAGAGTTCGAAATTTCGTGAAGGCAAATGGAATTGCTCCTTTGCCCAAACGTTGCTGCCGAAACAAAATCGGCCCCGGGGTCCCCCGTCCAATAATGAACGCGACTACCAGAATCAACGGCGAGGTAATAATGAGTGCAATAGAAGCAACAGAGATTTCAAACACCCGTTGAAAAAAATATGAAATAGCTCCCTGTTCAGTGATGGATCGCAGATCGATTTCTGTATTGACCACATATCCAGGTGCTGGTGCGCTAGCTGGCATAACTTTCTCCTTTCAATTCAGTTGTGTTAGTTCGGCGGACTCGCCGCCAAAGCCAGAACATAAAAATCAAGCATCCGATTCCAACCATGCTCATGCCGGCAGCGGAATCTTTGCGGGCTGGATTCCATTCCTGAAACGGGCCCTGAATCGCCCAGGCACCGATTGCCCCACACACTAGGGCGACTTCCTGGCGCGAGCTTAGAGCCAGAGAACCAGACCTGGACCAGCGCGACAAAAAAAAGAACATAGCCAGACCCAAACCAGTGAGCAAGGCTCCTGTCAACCACGGAGAGACTCCTGTCGAGGGCACGGCGTACAGGATAAGAACAAACGAGAGGACGGAACCGAACCCAAGCCAACCAAAAAACGTGTAAGGTACGCTTGAGCTTTCTTTTGTGGTGGACTCACTCCGGGGAGCCAACCAGGCGGCTGCAACGAAGCTGGCCGCAAAGGCAATTGAAATCCCGTAATAGAAATCCGAGACCCGGTATTGGTTCTCGTTTCCTTTCTGGAAAAACAAGATTAGCACTAAAGAGTAAAGTAGGCCAACCACAGCCAGGGACTTGTTGCCAAGCCAGCGCTGGTTGCGGGCAGCGGGGAAGGGCAAGGAGGCGGTAAGTATCGAAAGACCGATGCAGAATACAGAATGAAACAAGGTGAGGCCAAGGGTCCAGACCCAATTTACGCCCAGCCAGCGGCCATGTACTCCAAGGAGGCCGAGCGCGCGCCATTGGGGGTCGAAAAATGACTTGGCGCCCAGTGCTTCCTCAAGGATGCCGTAGGACGCTCCCATCAAGAGAACTCCCGCCCAGCCAGTTTGCCACCGTATCGAGAACTCTCGAACCAGGATTGCCCCGCAACCATATAGCAGCGAAAATAGAGTGAAAACCCAAGGTATGAAAAATACGAACGGGGGAGCGGAGCTGGTAATCAATTCCCCTGCTACGGGAGCGATCACAAGCAGGCACAGTGCGGGCTTCCACCCTGCCTTGGCTACCGTTTTGTGCTGTGCTTCTGTCATTGGTTCTTCTTCTATGCCGTGGCGCTGGCCGCCAAACTGCCTGTCAGTTCACTCACCTCAATAAACGGCCGGCAATCGACCACACCCTGCGGCGTGATGATCACGCGGTCAAGCGAAACCTTTGAGGTGACTTTGGTTCGCGGAAACAAAAGTGAATTAAAAATCGAGATCGGTTCGACAATCTCAACTCCACAGCCCACCACACTGTTGTAAACCTGAGCGCTGGAGTGAATCTGGACGTTGCTGGCAATGCGGAGGGCAGGGTCAGAGCGGCGGGCATGCACCATATTCGCCCTCAGCAGATCGACAGGTGATGTCAGGTTGATGTCCTGTTCGATAACATTAGCCACTCGCACCGGGTGCCCGTCTTCGATCATCACCTGAATGGCATCGGTGAGTTCGTATTCATCCCGCAGAGCGGTTCTGGGAGTGCGCCGGATAGCGTCAAAAATAGAGGGATTGAACAGGTACACACCGACCCCTTTCAACCTGTTGGGGGTGTGACGCGGCTTCTCGATCACTCGTATCACCATGCCATCGGCATCCTGGAGGATCGCAAAATTCATGCGAATCGCGCTCACGTTGTTTTCTTCGCGCGTGGCCAGTACGGCTCCGCCGGCCTGCGCTTCGTAAACCGAGAAAATGCGCTCAAACTCGTAAGGCACAAAGTAGATGTCACCGAGAAGCAGCAGGAATGGGTCGTCTCCTATTTCGCGCTCAAGTAGCCCAACAGCATGGCCAATGCCGAGCATCCGGTCCTGTTCGACATAACGAATTTCAACGCCGTAAGTGCTGCCATCGCCAATGGTTTTAGCAATTTCGTAACCCTTGTGTCCGATGAGAACCACAACTTCCTCGATACCCAGCGAGGCCATATGTTCGAGCTGGTGCTGGATCATGGGCTTGTTGCAGACAGGCAGCAGTGGCTTCGGAAAGACTTCGCTGAATGGCTGCATTCGGGTGCCTCGTCCGGCGGCCAGAATCGCGCCTTTGTACTTTGGCTTGCTCATTGGTTTTTTGCTCCTGGGGCATTAGTCTGTTCGGGGTTTGAACAAGTAGAGCCCTTCAATTTGTATTTGTTTGTTCTCTTCTGGGTCACGCTGTTTTCCCCATCCGGGCCGAAAGCCACAACATCGTCAGTTGCACCGCAGCGCGGGCTTTCAGCGAAACGGCGGTAAGGATACTCGCAGGGCGCCGGTCCGTCAGACCAAAACGCTCGCAGTGCAACCGGTATGCACCATATCTGAAATTTTCGATATGCCAGCGTCGCACCGCATAGGTGCGCACGCCGCCGCCATGCCCCTCGTAGTGCCAGATTCGCGATGCCGGTGCCACCCAGATCTGCCGGCCTAGTTTGCCGAGTCGCAAGCAGAAAACCGCTTCGTGCCAGTAATACAATTCTTCCGGTATCCCTTCTACAGCCCAGTAATCTTCTTTGCGGATCAGCATCGCAACGGTAGGCGTCCAATCCACTTGGAATGGGGCGCTTCCCTCCATCTCGTCCTTGTACAGGTAGCGACGAACCACATTAGAATGCGGAAACCACTCGCTTAAGACGGATCTGCGGCCCAGCAAGCCGTTGTACCACTCGGGAAAGCGGCGCGCCGACCATTGCTCACTCCCATCGGGGTTGAGAAGCCGGCAGCCCACAGCTGCCGCTTCAGGCTTTGCATCCAGAAACCGGACCAGCATTGCGATTGCGTCCGGTTCCACCACCGTGTCGTTGTTGAGATGAAAAAGATAGCGGCCGCTGGCAGCCCGAGCCGCTTGATTTCCAGCCGGACAAAAGTGCCGGTTCGATTCGTTGGCAATCAGAACCACATCCGGGAATTCGCGCCGTACCATTTCCACGCTGTCATCCTTCGAGCCATTGTCGACATAGATGATTTCAAAGCGATAAGCGCCCCACTCGGATGCAATCAGAGAC
>Ga0105049_10007025_pt1 | contig 13081 bp, 10 predicted proteins | sample MAT06_FD_78087 | JGI IMG/M metagenome (GOLD analysis project Ga0105049, IMG submission 78087) | Freshwater microbial communities from Lake Fryxell liftoff mats and glacier meltwater in Antarctica - MAT-06 | ecosystem: Environmental > Aquatic > Freshwater > Ice > Liftoff microbial mat | place...
CAAGGCGACGGGCGCGCTCCGGATCAACCGCGCCGGCCGCGTGCTGCGGACCGCCACCAAGGGGCAAGGACCATTTGGATGGAGCGCGCCCTGACGGGTCGAAGATCACGTCACGACGATCGATCGTGCCAAGCTCGTCTCACGGTGGGGGACCCTCGATGCCGAGGACCTGCGCGCCGTCGAGGACGGCATCAAGGCAGCGCTGGACCTGAGCTGACCGGCGGCTTCCAGGTTCCATCCTTCGAAGGGTCCGGCGAGGCATCGATCGGAATCGCCGACTCGCGGATCGGGCAAGGTCACGAACTCCTCGTCAGGATCGTCTCGATGCCAACGAAACCGATCGCCGCGTCCGCACTGTTGGTGACGTAGCGCGGCGAACGCCACCCGATGCGAGGTCGACTTTCCCGTGGTGTCGCCGCGCGCCGCCTACGAGGGCCTGTGCGCGTTCGCCGTCTCGATGGGGGAGCGCGTGGCATCCGATCTGACATCGATGACCCGCCACGACGGCGTCGTGCGGTTCTCGAGCGGAGGCCAAGGCGATGTTCGATGCCGATCCGGCGACCTTCCTTGCCGCGCCTGCAACGGGCCGCGTGATCCCGCCAGCGGCGTCCGAGCTCCGTGCACCCGTTCCGCCGTTCACGGCGGAGACCGCCGCGCGCAAGGCCCGGCTCGCGGAGGATGCCTGGAACTCGCGGGATCCCGTTCACATTCGAACAGCCTGGCGTGACTTCGGCCTGCGCTGAACCTCGATCACGCGCCCAGCTCCGTCCGAGGCAATGCCGGAGGGATGGCGCGTGGGGAGACCTCAGGCCGTACGGCAAGCAGGCGAAGAAGAAGCTCGAGACCGTCGAGCTCGCGCGCTATCTGTTGCGGGAGCGGCGCGCGGAGGCCACGTTTGTCGACGGCGATCGCATCGAGCTCGACCTCGACGAAGTCTTTCGAGACGTCAAAGACAAGTCGGCCGACTACCGCTACCTCGAGAACACGCAGACGAACCAGTTCTTCGACATCGATCGCGATTACTCGATGGTGATTGTGTGGGAAGGCGCGCTCGGCACGAAGGGCACCGAAACCGTGCACGAGCACAACTGGCACGGCGAAGCGAAACAGCACTACAAGGAGCTGCTCGCCGCGAAGATCGCCGAGGGCTATGTCGAGCCGCCGGCACGCGTGCGGTCGGAAAACGGCCGCTGGGCTTCGTCGGCATCACGAAGCGTTCCAGCGATGGCTCGAGCATGAACGGTGTAGAAAAAGCTCGGTAAGCAGGGCAGAGTAGACCCCGCGTGTCGGGTTCCCTCGATCTACGAACGGAGCTAGACGCACTCACCAAGAGCCTGGACCAGGCAGGAATCCCGTATGCGGTGTGCGGTGCGCTCGCGCTTGCGATTCATGGACATCCGCGCGCAACGAAAGACATCGACGTGATCACGGTGCCCGAACAGATCGCTGCGCTCAAGGCGGTTGCGCGCGTGCACGGGTTCACGATCGAAGCGCTTCCGATGACGTTCTCGGCATCCGGGATCACCATCCACCGCGTGAGCCGGCTCGTCGGCACTCAGATCTTGACGCTCGATGTGATCGATGGATCGGGGGTGCTCGCTCCGGTCTGGGACACCAGGGAGCAGTTCGAAACCAGCCGCGGGCCAGTCTGGGTCGTCTCGCGGCAGGGCTTGATCACCATGAAGCTCGCTGCTGGACGGCCACAGGATCTAGCCGACCTCGCGAGTCTGGAGACTACGGGGTGAGTCGGCGCGTCGACATGACGCCGGCGGCGATCGAGGCGCGGCTCCAGATGACCGCCGCACTGAGCCCGCTGGGATTGGCACCGCTGCAACGAGTGAACATGTCGCCAGTTGCCGTCGAACTACGGCTGGAGACATGCGCCGAGCTTTCGGCGTTCTGCATGGAGCTCGCGCAGCTGCGTCGATCGATTCGCTGATCGCGGCCGGCCGATGTCGCAGCGGGCCGAGTTTTCGTCCCGAGCACGTCGAATCACGACCTATGAAACGGCCACGCCACGTACGAGGTGACGCAGTACCGCTACCACGATCGGTGCAAGGAGTGCTCGAAGCGCTGGACCGGCTGGACCCGGATGGAGACCGCGGCAACGCGAGCGATCCACTCGAGCGCTACACGATGGGCAAGCGCGACTGCGACATCACGTGCCGAACGCGTGCGAACCCACGCTCGATGATCCCGCAGTCGAGGTACCGGCGAAAGCCACGCTCGACATGGCGCGGCAACCCGAAGCCGTGAGGCGACCGCTCGCGGGCGTGCTGGAGCATGGTCTCGAGGTGATCGGCGATCGCGCGGTGAAACGCGGTGATCGCAGGGCGTCGCGGACGATAGCCGCCGGGCAGCCGCGCCGTCGCAGCGCCCGGTCTGTGCTCGTATACGTGATGCGCGTCGTGCGATCGGGACACCGCTGCGGCTCGTGCGCGCGCGATGCCAGCAGCGTCAGGTCCGCGGTCGTGTCGCGGTGCACGGCGGTTCGCAGCGTTACGCCACGATGTCCGAATGCCGGACGCATGGTGTCCGAATACCGGACGCCATGGCGACGGCCGTGGTCAGATCGCGAGGTCAGCGATGACCAGCGCGCAGCGACGGGCTCTGGCGGGACGCGTCGGTCGGCAAGACCGTGCGCGCTCAGCTCCGCGACGGCATGCGGATGGATTCAGCGCGGCGAGACCAGGAGGCATGTGCTGCACGCTAGCTGGTTCTGGCCATCTCGCCGTCACTCGCGGGAAGCCCGAGGTGCTGCGTGGCCGGTAACCCCCGCCACGGTGACGGCGAGTTTTTTCGCGAGTCGCCGTCACTCGCGGGAAGCTCGAGGTGCTGCGTGGCGCCGAGCGTGCTGATCGCCTGCTGATCGCCCCCGGCGAACCACAGCCTGCTGATCGGCAGCCAGGCGGGCGTGCGCGGGCTGCCCGACTCGCTGTGACGGTCAGCATCTTCACGATCTCGATCAACAGGGGCTCCGGATGGCGGCCCTGTCGATGTCTTGGTCGGGTACGCACCTGAGTAACCGCACGATGTCGAGATGGGAGCCGCTCTCGAACGCCGATCCGCGGGCGTGGTCGTAGTAGTTGCGGCGTTCTGCTTTGGATCGTTTTCCGACGCCCTCGGCGATGTTCGATGCTGCTTCTGAACAGCTGATCTCCCAGCTTGCCCGCACCTCGTGGAATTCTTTCTAGGATCCGCAACGCAAGCTCGGCGAACGCAATGGCGACCTGATTCACGCGCAGTCGTTCGTGGTCGAGCAGGCCGCTGATGTCGACCGCTCCTTCGGTTGGTTGCGCCAGAACTGCAAGTGCAGGTGCAACGACTGACCACCAACTTCCGGTGGCCTGTACTTAGATCGAGGCGAGCAACTCGTCGAGTAGCTCGTTCGCCGTGTCGACCGTGCCGGCGACGCCCGAGCCACCCGAGCCACCCGAGCCACCCGAGCCACACGAGGTGATCGCCGAGCGCCGCGAATCCTCGAGGATCGTCAGCACGCAACCTCCCAGGGCATCACCCGGCGTGACGATCCGCGCCGGCATCGAAACGGCACAGCTCGCGGGGAGTGGCCGATCGATCGAGATCTTCGACAGGCACGCGCGGCCACCGATCACCTCGGCGAATCGCTCGAGCCACGGTGCGCGCGTGGCCCCGATGCTCTTGCGCTTCCACGCGAGCGGCGCTGGAGCGGCACGAGCAGCCGCGAGCAAGCGTGATGACAGGCCGAGCCCGGCGGCCTCGCGCGCGAGCACCTCGCGTGCGCGCGCCTCGAACAGGCTGAACGGCTCGGGCGCGCCGTTGTCGAACCGTACGCTGAGGATCCCGGGGACGACACGGCGACGCACCCGCGTCGGATCCGAACGATCGCCGGGTGCGATCGGGATCTGGAACGTCGGCGAGAACTTCGCCTCGCGACGGCCTGCGATGCGATGGAGCGCACGACCGAGCGCATAGCCGAGCGGCAGCACGCGCGGGGACGGGTGGGGCAGCTCGCGCCACACCATCGTCAGCGGGATGCCGTCGGCGACCGGGCGCAGCGCGGGGAGCTCGATCCCGGATGGTGCTGCGACGATCTGCGTCAGCTCGGCGATCCGTGCGGCGATCCGCCCGTGACCGTACCCGTCGACGACGAGGTGACAGGTCGAGACCGTCGCCAGCTCGTCGGTGTGACCGAGTCCGAGCCACGGCCCAGCGCCGTTGATCCACGCGCGGCGATGGCCGTGGCGCGCGAGGATGGCCGGATCTTCACCGATCGAGACGCACACGAACGGTGTCGGCCCGTGCCACGTGATCGGCGTCGCGCCGCCGATCACCGCAGCGATCTGATCGGGCAGCGTCGGATCTTCGAGCCGGCCGAACACGCAGGTGTCGCCGATCGCGAACGCCGCGATCTCGAGCTTGCTCGGCACCACCGCCGCGCCGAGCGCCCCGTTGCCGTTGCTCGTCCCGTTGGTGCTCGGGCCGCGCAGCGTCACCGCGAGCGGTTGATCGGGCAGCGTGCCGTCGAGCTCGCGCAACACGGTGCGCGCCGCACGCGCGCGCGCGATCGCATCGGCGATCGGATCCGCCGGCGCGGCCTCGCGATAGCCGATGAAGGTGTCGCCGATCGGCGTCGCATCGGAGAGCACGTAGTCGCCCTCGCCACCCCACGGCTCGACCGCCGCGGCTCCGCCGGCGAGCAGCCACCACCGCACATCCATCGTCGCGATCGCCGACAGCTCGCCATGCAACTCTGTAGTCCGCCTCGCCCACGTCCGTTTCACGTCAACTCCAGCAGGTAGACCGGCTGTACCGGATCCTGTTCGAGGGAAGCCTGGGTGAACCCGGCCTCGATCGCGATCTCGGCGATCGCGGTCGCCGGCGGCGCCGTCCGCAGGACCAGCGGACCGAACGCAGCGCGCAGCAGCAGCGGTAGCTTGTCCGCATGCGCGTGAAAGCGTTCGGGCGTCGCGGCGGGATCGAGCTCCACGATCAAGAGCTTGCCGGCCACCACGCGCCGAAGCTCGCGGAACGTTCGTGGCCGGTCGCGAACGTGACGGATCGACGACAAGCAGATCGCGACATCGATCGAGCCATCCGCCAGCGGCAAGGCCTCGCCCGCGGCGCGCACGGTGGACACCCGGCCATCCTCATCAGGACGAGCGAAGTCGCGCGACGGATCGATCGCGATCACGGCCAGCGCCGGATGCCGCGCTGCGGCGCACCGCGCGAACGTCCCCGGTCCACAGCCGAGGTCGAGCAGCCGTTCCTGGCCACGAAACGCGAGCCGATCGACCAGCCGGTCGTCGAGATCCCCGAACGCCGGGCGCTCGTCCCGCTCGTAGCGGCGCGCGCTCCCACCCTCGAACGGGTGGCGATAGAGCAGGCGGTCCAGCAGGGGCACGTACACGAGGGGGCGTAGGTTCCAGGAAACCGTCAGCGACTACAAGGTGAGCTGCACCACATGGCCTGACTGCCAGTCCGCAAGTATCGCCTCGCGACGGACCTGTCGACGGTGATACGGTCGCCGCGATGAGGAACTGGGGACTCGTATTCCTGTGCACGATCGCGGCCTCGATCGCGGCCTGCGGCGGCGACGAGAGCAATCTCGGGGGCATCCCCGACGAGTGCAACCCGCTCGGCGGCCAGGCCTGCATGATGCCGTTTCCGTCGATGATCTACATGGATCAAGACGCCACGTCCGAGACCGGGTTCCGCCTGGCCATCCCCGCCGAGGCGATGCCAGTCAACGTTGACGGAGATGCCGTCGATCCCACCCCGTTCAACCGTCGCGACGGCTTCTCGACGCTCGGCCCGATCCTCGCCGCGTTCCCGACGGGCGTGTCGCCCGATGGCCTGCCGTCGTTCAAGAACCCCGATGAGTCGCTGGCCGCCAACTCCCCGATCGTGTTGATCGACATGGAGTCCGGCGAGCGTGTCCCGTTCTTCGCCGAGGTCGATCAGAACGTCGCCCTCGCCGAGGCGCGCAACCTCATGATCCGCCCGCTCACGCGGATGAAGCCGGGCACCCGCTTCGCGGTCGGGATCCGCACCGGCGTCAAGGCGCTCGGCGGTGGCGAGCTGCCCGTCCCCGAGGCGTTCGAGATCTTGCGGAGTGGCGGCTCGTTCACCCACCCCAAGGCCGCCGAGCTCAAGACGCGCACCGGCGAGGTGCTCCAGGCGCTCGCAGGCGCCGGTGTTCCCTCCGGCGACCTGGTGCTCGCGTGGGACTTCGTCACGGTCTCCGACAACTTCATCCGCAGTGACCTGACGACGATGCGCGAGGCCGCGCTGCCCGCGATCGGCACCACCGGCGCGAACCTGACGTTCACAGCCGAGGTCAAGCCGAACTCGGCGACCAGCTTCAAGCGCTACGTCGGCACGTTCAAGTCGCCCGACTTCCTGACCGCCGGCGACACCGACGGCTCGATCATGCGCCGCGATGCGAGCGGACTCCCCGTGTTGCAGGGCATGCGCGATGCGCGGTTCGCCGCGATCATCCCGAACTGCGTGCAGACAGCCCCGCTCCCGCGCCCCACCGTGATCTTCGGTCACGGTCTGTTTGGCTCCGCCGAGGATTATCTTGACGACGATTTCGTCGCCAAGCTCGCCGAGGATCACTGCTTCGTCATCATCGCCGGTGACTTCATCGGCCTGACCTCGCGCCAGATCGCCCTGGCACCGCTCGCGGTCAATGATCTCAACAAGGGCCCCCAGATCACCGAGAAGCTCGAGCAGTCGATCATCGATTTCATCGCGCTCGAGAACGTCGCGCGCGGTCCGATGGCGACCTCGGTGGAGTTCGAGTTCAACGGCCTGCCGGTGATCGACCCGGCGAACACCTATTATGTCGGTGGCTCGCTGGGCGGAAACATGGGCAACACGTTCATGGCGTACGATCCGAACATCACCAGGGGCGTGCTCGCCGTTCCCGGCGGCAACTGGTGGCTGATGATCGAGCGCTCCACCGCGTGGGCGCTGCTCGTCGGTGCGGCGCAGGGCGCGTACGACGACCCCGAGGAGTATCAGCTCGCGCTGTCGATGGCGTTCGGCATGGGCTTCGAGCCGTTCGACCCGATGACCACCGCGGCGCACGTGATCAAGGACCCGTTGTTTGGCCAGCCCGCGAAGAAGATCTTGATGTGGTACGCGGTCGGCGACTGCCTGGTGAACAACATCTCGAGCGAGCTCGTCGCGCGCGAGATGGGGCTGCCGATGCTCGGACCCGCGGTCAAGGCACCGTGGGGGCTGACGCCGATGACCGGTCCGCTCGAGAGCGGCGTCACGGTCTACGACGATCACCCGACGCCGATGCCGTTCGACACCAACATCCCGCCGATCGAGGACAACGGCACGCACTCGGGCATCAACAAGAAGCCGGCGCCGATGCGGCAGGTCGAGCAGTTCCTGATCAGCACCAAGATGGTCGTCGACGAGTGCAGGCTCGGTGGTGTCCAGGTGCCGTGTGATTGCTCGACCGGCGCGTGTAACTGAACGCGAGCGCTACTGGCAGCTCGCGCCGTCGCCGTAACCGGCGCTGTAGCCGGCGCTGAACCCGGCATCGAAGCCGGAGCCGAAGCCGCTCGAGGCAGCGCTGTCGTAACCGGCGGCGTACGCATTGGCGAAGCAGCTGTCGTACGAGATCGCGTAGCTCGTCGCGTAGCCGTCGTCGTAGCCGTCGTCGTAGCCATCGCTCGCGCCGGTGTCGTAGCCATCGTCCTCGCCCTCGGCGAACGCCGCGGGGTAGGTCGCCCGGTAGCCGGCCTGGTAGTCGGGGTTGAGGCGCTTGCCCTCGGCGAAGCCCGACCGGTACGCGTTTGGATCGGCGTCGCTCCAGTAGCCGCGGGTCCGGCACACCCGGACCTCCTCGGAGTCTTCCTCGACCACCGCGCGCTTCTCCGCCGGACCTTCGCAGGTCGCGATGCCGTCGCCGTAGCCGACGTCATAGCCAGTCGCGTTGCCGTCGCCGTAGCCCACATCGTAGGAGTCGCCGTAGCCATCGGCCTCGCCTGCCGTACGCCCGTCGGAGGCGCCCGCCGTACACGCACCCGGATCGGTGGCACCGTCGAGGCTGCCGTCGTTGATGCCCGCGCCATAGCCGTCGCCGTAGCCGCCCCCGTAACCGGTCTCGAAGCCGTCCGCGAAGCCCTCGGTCCGACCGTCGCGCTCACCATCGATGCGGGTCAGCGCGAGCCCGGCGGCCTTGCCCTCCTCGAAGTGCCTGGCGTTGTCCCGCCGTGCCGAGTCTTGCCCGTCGCGGTAGGCCGACTCGTTGGGGCCATCGTCGAAGCAATCGACCCGATCGCAGGCCGCCCCGGTGAAGGCGAGGACCACGAAGAAGACCAGCGAGCGCATCTCCCCTTGGTGATAGCAAACCTGGGTCCCACCCGCGTCGGTCCAAGTCGGTCTAAGTCCGTCTAAGTCCGTGAGGGCCGGCCCCGATCCCGGGCGACCTGTCGCGACGTGGCCACACCACGCTGCGGGATCCGCAGCACCTGTGACGTGCGGTCATCCACGGTCCGCAAGAACGTACTGGCTATCGCGCGGTAGCGTCGGTTAGCGTCCGCACCGCGGAGGGACCATGCGTTCTGTGCTCTTGATCGGCCTGTTGGTTGCGTGCGGACCGTCGAATCGGAATGGCGGTGATGATGACACCCCAGATTCGCAACCGATCGTCTGTACGGACGGCGATCACGCGTGTGGAGGCTCGGTCTACCAGGTCTGCGTGAACGGCCAGTGGCAGACGCAGGAGGAGTGCCAGGTCGCCTGCGCCGCGGCGCTCGGCTGTGTCAACTGCGCCCCGAACGAGCCGGTCTGTCAGGACGGCAACGTCCACACCTGCGACGCGAGTGGCAACGTCGGCGCGGAGTCCGAGGCCTGCACGGGCGCGAACATCTGCGAGGATGGCGCGTGCGTCGATGCCTGCGCGTCGGCCGCCGAGAAGAAGAGCTACATCGGCTGCGCGTACATGGCTGCGGACCTCGATAACGCCGTCGAGGTGATGGGCGTGCAGGGGACGATCAATTGCAATGGGATGCCCGGCATCAAGAACGTGACGATGCAAGCCTGCGGTAACGCCAACAACACGGCGGTGCAGGGCATGTGCGATCCGCCGGGCAACACGTGTCCGGGCGGCACGACGTGCAAGCCGATGAACGTTTGCATCCTCGACGCCCAGAATTCGCCGTTCGCGGTCGTGGTCTCGAACCCGCAGGCGCGCCCGGCCAACGTCACGGTGACCGGTCCCGACGGCGACACCATCGTGCAGACCGTCGCCGCCGGTGCGGTCGCGGCGATCAAGCCGAACGTCGCGCCGAACACGATCCCCGATCAGTCGCTCGACGGCACGGGCAAGGTGAAGAAGGCCTACAAGATCACCTCGGATCTGCCGATCGTCGCGTACCAGTTCAACCCGCTCGATAACGTCAACGTGTTCAGCAACGACGCCTCGCTGCTGCTGCCGACGACCGCGTACGACGTCGAGTACTACACGTTCAGCTGGCAGACGGCGAATCGTCGTCCGGGCACGCACAACTATCACGGCTACATCTCGATCGTCGCGAGCCAGGCCGACACCGTCATCGAGGTCACGCCGACCTCGGCGATCGTCGGCAGCGCGACGCAGCTCGCGATCCCTGCGAACACGCCGGTGCAGTTCACGCTGCAACCGTTCGAGGTGCTGACGCTCCAGGCGGTCGCCGATGGCGACCTCACCGGTACCAAGGTCAAGGCGATCGGCAACACCCCGTTCGGGGTGTTCGGCGGTCACGAGGCGATGGGAGTTGGTGAATCGACGCCGCCCGATGCCACGCACACGCGTGGTCCGTGCTGCGCCGATCACATCGAGGAGATGCTGTTCCCGACCTCGACGTGGGGCAAGACGTTCGCGATCACGCGCAGCAAGTCGCGCGGTACCAACGAGCCCGATCTGCTCCGCATCATGGCGCAGAAGCCGAACACCACGATCTCGTTCGATCCGTCGCCGTCGGCGGGCACCTGTGGCACGTTGCAGCCCGGTCAGTTCTGCGAGGTCAAGATCCAGGGCGACACCGGCATCACGGCGAGCGAGCCGGTGATGATCGCGCACTACCTCCAGTCGGCGATCTGGCAGGACGCGCTGTTCGGCGGGTCGGTTGGCGAGGGCGATCCGTCGTTCTCGATCGCGGTCCCGGTCGAGCAGTTCCGCACCTCGTACACGGTGCTGGTGCCGTCGCAGTACGCGAAGAACTTCCTGTCGATCGCGGCGCCCGGCGCGGGTGCGGTGATCGTCGACGGCCTGGTCGTCCAGCTGACGCCGTACGCGGGCGGCCTCTATCGCGCGGCGCGCATGCAGGTCAACGGCGGTCAGCACGTGATCAGCTGCCCGAACGGCTGCGGCGTCGAGGTGATGGGCTACTCCGACGCGGTCTCGTACATGTTCGCCGGCGGCCTCGATCTCAAGCAGATCGTCCTGCAGTAGTCAGTCGGGCGTCGGCTCGCCATAGACGGCCTGCACGTTGCCCTCGACGATCGAGAGCTCGACGCGGGTCTCCGATGCTGTGGTGTCGCAATCGAGATCGCAGCGCGAGATGATCGTCGCCGTCTGACCGGTGCTGACGAATTCGTACGAGCAGCGCGAGTCCTCGTCGATCTGGAAGTCCATCTCCGCCCAGCCAGCCGTCCACTGGCTCTGCGGCGTTCGCGGGAACTTCATGCCGGGGTTGCCGCAGACGCTGCTGATCTTGCCGGGCATCTCCGGCGCGGACGCAGGTAGCTTGCCGCGCTCGTTGCGGTACAACTTCACCTTCTGCTCGATCGATCGCATCTGCAGCGATGCCTCGCTGCGCTTGGCCCTGGTCACGTAGTCGTCGAACGCCGAGACAGTCCGCATCATCATCACGAAGAACGCGATACCGAGCACCACGCCGACGATGCCGCAGACCAGGCCAGCGAGCGCCAGGCCCTTACCCTTGCCGCCGATCTTCTTCGCGCGTCCCATGCCGAGGGCGCCGAGGATGATTCCGACGATCGCGCACAAGCCGCCGACGATCGGGATCCAGCACAGCACGAGGCCGATGATGCCGAGCACCATCCCGGCGACAGCGAGCCCGTTGCCGGGCGGTTGTTGATACGAAGGAGCCGTGTGCGGAGCGACCATCCGTAGACAGTAACTCAGTCTGGCTCAGTCCGGCGTCGGCACAGATCACCAGCGGAAGCATCGAAATACTCACGACGACAACCACCGCCTCCGTCCCCGCCGGTCGGTCACGCGCTCGATCTCGTCGAGGATAGCTAGCTATCTAGCTATGACGCGACTCAAGGCAAGCGCGCGATTCCCGACCGACGTGCCACATCCTGCCGGATCAGCTGTCGGTGACCGATACTCATCAGCGTCGAGCCCGAGCCGGTCGAGCACGTCATAGATCTCTTTGCGGGTCTTCTTTCCGATCCGCGCGGCGAGCGCCACGTTGCCACCGGCGATCTGAAGTAGTCGCGTGAAGTAGTCGCGCTCGAACCGCTGTTTGGCGTCGCGGTACGGCACGAGGGTGCCGGCAGCAGCCGGTCGTGTGCTAGGGCCTTGCTGCGGAAAGATGATCTGCTCGGCATCGATCGAGCTTGCTCCGGCGGAGAGTACGGCACGCTCGAGGACGTTGACGAGCTCGCGCACGTTGCCGGGCCAGCTCCGGTGCTGCCATCGGAACCGCCATCCGACGACGCGATCACTTCACGGCAGCTTCAAGGCCGCCTGCTCGAGCGCGGCCGCCATCTCGGCGGCGGTGGCGAACCGATCGTCCTGCTGCTTCTCGAGCGCACGGCGGATCACGGCGTCGAGCTCGCGTGGCAGCGCTGGATCGAGCGGTGGCGGCGCGGCGTCCAGCTGCTGCTCGACGAGATCGAAGTCATCGCCGCCCTGGAACGGCGGCACGCCCATCAACATCTCGTAGAGGATGATGCCGATCGAGTAGAGGTCGCTGCGCTGATCGATCTCCTCGCCGCGCAGGCGCTCGGGTGCGATGTACGCGAGGCTGCCGACGATCGCGCCGATCGCCGTCAGCCTCGCCGAGCCCTCGAACGTCGCAAACCCGAAGTCGATCAGCACCAGGCGATTGAACCCTCCGGTCGCTGGCTCGAGCATGATGTTCGCCGGCTTGAGATCGCGGTGGAGCACGCCGGCGGCATGCACCGCGGCGAGCCCTTGCAGGGCCTGGAATGCGTAGCTCGCCGCGCGACGGGGCGCGAGCTGGCCCGCCTTCTTGAGCACGCTGCGCAACGAGGTGCCGCGCAACAGCTCGACGACCAGATACGGCTGGCCGTCGGGGGTCGCGCCGGTCGCGAGGAGCGCGGCGATGTTGCGGTGACGTACCAGGGCCTGGACATCGGCCTCGCGCGCGAACCGCTGCTTCGCGGCCGGGTCGAGATCGTCGAGGTGTTGCTTGAGCACCTTGAGCGCGACGTCCGCCGAGGTCGCGAGATCGAGCGCGCGATAGACCTCGGCCATCGCGCCCTTTCCGATCAGGGCGTCGATCCGGAACTGTCGGCCGTAGACCTGGCCGATCCGATCGCCTGAGACAGGCATGCTCCCGGACGTTACCAGCGTCGGCTGCCCGGTGGTATACGAGCGTGGTGCCGCGTCACCTGGTGAGCATCGCCGACCTCGACGCCACGGAGATCGTCAGGATCCTCGACCACGGGGACCGCTACATGGCGTTCGCCGACGAGCCGATCAAGAAGCTGACGTCGCTGCGCGGGCGGACCGTGATCAATCTATTTTACGAGAACTCGACGCGCACGCGCACGTCGTTCGAGCTCGCCGCCAAGCGGTTATCCGCCGAGGCGATCAACATCTCGGCCTCGAGCTCGTCGACCTCCAAGGGCGAGACGCTGTACGACACCGCCGAGAATCTGCTCGCGATGTATCCCGATGCGATCGTGATCCGCCATTCGTTCGGCGGCGCCGCGGCGATGCTCGCGGCCAAGGTCGGTTGCTCGGTGATCAACGCGGGCGATGGCCAGCACGAGCACCCGACGCAGGCGCTGCTCGACGCGGCCACGATCCGGCGCGTCAAGGGCAAGGTCGAGGGGCTCGAGGTCGCGATCGTCGGCGATATCGCGCACTCGCGCG
>Ga0105049_10007028_pt1 | contig 13079 bp, 10 predicted proteins | sample MAT06_FD_78087 | JGI IMG/M metagenome (GOLD analysis project Ga0105049, IMG submission 78087) | Freshwater microbial communities from Lake Fryxell liftoff mats and glacier meltwater in Antarctica - MAT-06 | ecosystem: Environmental > Aquatic > Freshwater > Ice > Liftoff microbial mat | place...
CAGCGATAGTCCGCCGTACGCGGGGGGTTCGAGTTTACTCGCAAAGTACCCGTCGAAGGTAGTTTCGTTGCCTTTGGGTATCGAGTTGCTGCCGTTCGTGAATCCTTCTGCCGCAGCGCTCACTCATGCGGGACAATTGCGTGCATCCCGTTTAGGTCCGATCTGGGTGAGTGCGGGGCGGCTCGTGTATTACAAGGCACTCGATGTCGCACTACATGCGTTGAAAACACTGCCGGGGACGCTGCACATCATCGGTACCGGGCCAATGGAACCCGCGTGGCGAAGTCTGGCCGCGTCGCTCGGCGTGGCAGATCGCGTCGTCTGGAGAGGCCGCGTTTCGGACGATGAACTCGTCGGTACGTATCGCGCGGCCACGGCACTCTGGTTCCCCAGTAACGAACGCAGTGAAGGATTCGGGCTGGTGCAGGTCGAGGCGATGGCGTGCGGTTGCCCCGTGGTGAACGCCAACATCCCGCATAGCGGCGTGCCGTGGGTCAGCCGCCACGACGAGACGGGCTTGACCGTGCCCGTAAACGATCCCGTAGCATTCGCATCGGCTTCGCAGCGTATCCTTTCGGAATCCGGCCTGCGCGAACGGCTCTCCCACGAAGCGATTCTTCAGGCCAAAAGTCGATTCGATGCGGTGCAGATGGCCGCGCGAAGCCTCGAAATCTACCGGGAGGCGATCGCCGGATGAAAGTCTTGCACCTTTACTCCGGGAACCTGTTCGGCGGCGTCGAACGCTGTCTGATTACTTTCGCGAAAATGCAATTTCACACGCCGGACGTCGAACACCATTTCGGGTTGTGCTTCCCCGGCCGACTCCGCGAGGAACTCGTAGCGTGCGGCGCAGTCGTTCACGATTTCGGTGCCGTGCGCATCAGCCGACCGTGGACGGTATGGGAAGCGCGGCGACGATTGAAAATGCTGCACGCGAAGAAGCCATTCGATGTCTGTATCACGCACGCCGGTTGGTCGCACGGGGTATTCGCACGGGCCGCAAAATCGCTGGGGCTGCCGATCGTGCATTACGTTCACGACGACCTCACGAACGCGGGCTGGCTGTATCGTTGGGCGAAGCGCGTGCCGCCAACGCGGGTGATCGCGAATAGCCAGTTCACGGCCGGCACCGTGCAGAAGATATTCCCCACGGTACCGTGCGATGTGCTGGCGTGCCCCGTGGAAGATCGCTCGGACCCGAACCGGGAAGCGACCCGCGCGACAATCCGTGTCGAGTTGCGCACACCCGCCAATGCTGTCGTCATTTTGCAAGCGAGTCGGCTCGAACGGATGAAAGGGCAGGCCGTACACGTGGAAGCGCTCGGCAAGCTGAGCACGGTGCCCGGCTGGGTGGCATGGTTTGCCGGTGGACCCCAGAAAGCCGGTGAGCATGAGTTTCTACGCGCACTGGAACAGCGTGCACGGATGCTCGGCATATCGGATCGCGTGCGGTTCCTCAAACAGCGTACCGATATCCCGCAATTGATGGCCGCGGCCGATGTGTTATGCCAGCCGAACACGCGATCCGAATCATTCGGAATCGTGTTCATCGAAGCCCTGTATTCGGGACTACCAATCATCACATCAGACATTGGTGGTGGGGCCGAGATTGTCGACGAGTTTTGCGGCGTTCGCCTGCCGCCGAACGATGCCGATGCGCTCGCGGAGTGTTTGAAAACGTTCGTCGAAAAACCCGACACGTTTGTTAGTTTCGGTTCGATTGGCTCGAATCGTGCCAGGGAACTCTGCGACCCTTTGCAGCAGTTGATCGGGTTGCGCAAGATTCTTTCCGCTGCGATTGGAAAAAAATGACTGCTTTCCCGATACGAGCGAGTGCGGCCGCGCAGCAGACTGCTGCGATCTGGGTAATTGGCGTGGTTTGCGTGCAGATTGCCTGCCAGCTTGCGTTACTCTCGCAGACTCTGGCACCGTCTCGCGTGCTGTTCCGCTCGGCGGCATTCAGCATCAGCCTGTTGGCGATTGTTGCGGTGAGCGGGCGCGCGAACCGGCACCCGGCGCGATTTGCCGCGATGGCGATACTCGCCATTGTTGGCTTCGGTTTCGTCCATCCGCAGACGGCGAGCGCACTCGCAGCGATCGCGCAACTCGTGTTGTATACGGCGATCATCGGGCCGATATTCTGGGTGCCCCGGCTCGCCGTCAATCGCCAAATTCTCGTGCGGCTCTTTACGGTGTTCTGGTCGTTCCACGTGCTCAGTTCGATCTTCGGAGTGTTGCAAATCTATTACCCTGGACAGTTTCAGCCGAACATCTCTGACAACGTCATCACACAGGGCGAGTTGTCGAAAGGGTTGCAGATCACACTCGCCAATGGCGAATCGGTGTGGCGACCGATGGGCCTAACCGATTCGCCCGGTGGCGCGGGCATGGCCGGGTTGTATGCCTTCGTGTTCGGCATGGGTTTCCTGGCTATCGGCGAGCGATGGACGATGCGGATTGCGGGAATGGGTGGCATGGTCGTCGGCTTGTTCTGCATTTACCTGAGTCAGATCCGCTCGATCTTTTTGTTGACGATCATTATTGCGATCACTTTCGCCGCGATTTTGGCGGCCCTCCGACGCTACTCCGCGGTCAGCCGGCTCGGCATTGCCGTACCCGTTATTGGTGTGGCGGTATTTCTCTGGGCGTCGGCAGTCGGTGGCGACGGGATGGTCAAACGGCTCGAAACGCTGATCGAAGCAGACCCTGGCCAGGTCTACTACTCGAATCGCGGCGTCTTTCTCGAAGATACGTTCACTTCGTTTCTACCCGAAAATCCACTCGGCTGCGGGTTGGGACGTTGGGGTATGACGGCGAACTATTTCGGGAACGCGAACGACCCGACTGCACCGGGAATCTGGGTGGAGATCCAATGGACCGCGTGGGTCGCAGACGGCGGGCTTCTGCTGCTGGTGGCGTACCCGTTTGCGATCCTGATGGCGATGGTCACCGTGGGCCGTATTGCCATTCGTTCCCGCGAGCCGTGGCTATCGGGCTGGGCGATTCTGATTCTGGCATACGACACGGCTGCGGTCGCGCTCACCTTCAATTACCCTCTGTTCATCGGCCAATTCGGCCTCGAATTCTGGCTGCTAAACGGTGCCATCTATGCCGCGATGCGCACGACGGGGAGCAAGTGACATGGCATTGTCACCGTGGCTGTTGATCGCACGCGATTTCATTCCTACGGGCGGAATGGATGCCGCCAACCTGTACCTCGCGATGCACCTCGCCGGACGGGCCAACGTGGAAATCGTCGCGCATCGCGCGGATATCGAAGGCGTGACCCTTCACAAGGTTCATCGCCCGTTCGGTCGCGACATCCTCGGCGAAGGAAAACTGCGCTCGGTGGGGTTGCGGAAATCGCACGAGATGATCGCGAAAGGGGGGCACGTACTCGCGAATGGCGGTAACTGTCCCGTACCTGCCGCGAACTGGGTTCATTACATTCATACCGCATACCGCGCGCCGGCTTCGGGCACGTTCCTGCGCCGCTGGAAAGACCGTTTCTACCATCGCCGGGCGCTCCGATGGGAACGCGAAGCGCTGACTGTCGCGAAGGTCATCATCGCCAACAGCGCGCTGACCGGGAAGCAGCTGGTCGAACATTTTGCCATCGACGCACGCAAAATTCACGTCGTTTATTACGGAACCGATCCCGTCCGGTTCGGGTCGATCGTGCTGGGCGAACGTGAGGCAATGCGCAAGCAACTCGGTTGGGACGATCGGCCATGGCTGATCTTCATCGGTGGCCTCGGCGACCGTCGCAAAGGCTTCGATGTTTTGTATGCTGCGTGGAAAGTGCTTTGTGCGAAGTCGGAATGGGATGCGAATCTGGCGGTGATCGGGCGCGGCGCGGAATTGGCGCACTGGAAGAATTGCGCGAAAGCAGATGGCATCGCGGACCGCATTTCGTTTCTCGGCTTTCGCGACGACGTGCCGAACGTGTTGGCCGCTGCCGACGCGATGGTTCACCCCGCGCGGTACGAAGCGTATGGCCTCGGTGTCCACGAGGCGATGTGCCGCGGCTTGCCCGCACTCGTTTCGGCGAATGCGGGTGTCGCCGAGCGCTATCCGGAACAGTTGCGCGAACTCTTGCTCGCAAACCCGGATGACCCAGAAATGCTCGTCGAACGACTTCAAAATTGGTACGCAAACCGAGCGTCGTTTCAGGCGCGGGCCATAGCGTTTTCCGGTGAATTGCGTTCGCGAACGTGGGCACACATGGCCGAAGAAATCCGCACTATCGTCGAGGGCACGGCGTGACACCGCTTCGAATTATTCTGGTGATGATCGAGCCACCACTGCCCTTCGGGAACGCGACCGCACGCTGGTACTACGTGCTCTTGAAGGAACTCGTCCAACGCGGCCATCGCGTGACTGCGTACGCGGCGTGCAGCAAACCGGAAGAGATTGCCAAAGCCCGCGACTTGTTCCCCGCCCCCGCATACGACCTGCGTCTTTACCCGTTCCCCACCCGTTCCGGATTTGTTTCCAAGATCGAAACGCTACGCCGACCGTATTCGTATATGTTCTCCCCAGAGCTGAAAGCGGACCTCGCATGCGAACTCGCCACCGAGTTTGACCTCCTGCACCTCGAACAGTTGTCGTGCGTCTGGCTCGCTAGGAAGCACGCGGATCGGGGGATCGTGAACGTGCATTACCTTGCGCTTATCGATCTCGCGGAACTGGCGGCCACGACGTTACTCTGGCGGTTTCACCGGTGGCTTCTGATGAGATCGGAACGCAAACTCATACGCGAGTTCAAACATTTCCTGACAAACTCTCCGCGACTCGTTCCCCTGATGTTACATATCAATCCGTCGGCGACGATCGACACGGTTCCATTGGGAATCGACATCGATCAGTATCCGTTCATTCCCGACAGCCAACGCACGAACGAACCGATTCTCAGCGTGATCGGCTCGATGAACTGGCACCCGTCGCGTTCGGCTGTGGTTCGTTTGCTGCGCCAGCTCTGGCCGGAGATCAAACGCCGCGTTCCCGATGCCCGCGTGCAAATCGTCGGCTGGAGCGCGAGAAGTTCGCTTGCCAAATTCATCGACATGCCCGATGTCATTATCGAAGAAAACGTACCCGATACGCGTTCGTATTTCGAACAAACTGGCGTAATGCTCTACGCGCCTGCGCGAGGGAGCGGTATGAAAATCAAGATACTCGAAGCCTTCGCTTATGGCGTACCCGTCGTGACCACCAGCGAAGGTGTCGAAGGGATCCCGGCGATCGATGGCGTTCATGCTTCAGTGGCCGAGGACGATGCCGGCCTGATCGAACGCGCCGTGAACCTGTTGCAAAATCCAGAGCAACAGAATCGGCAACGCGCGGAGGGGCGGCAACTCCTCGAACGACATTGCGGCCCGAAACCAACTGTCGACGCGATTGAAGCGGTCTACGCGAAAATGATGACAAAGCGTGGAGAGGAGAGAAGCGGTGCGGGTTACCATCGATCACGACGATGAACGCGGAACGAATTACGGGCGATATTTCGCCGACTTCCTGATTGCGCGGGCAACAATCGATCGGTTTCGGGAGCATACCATCGTGGCCACGCCAGAAGAAGCCGATGCGATTTTAATCATCAATCGGGGCAACAAATACTCCACCGAAACACGGCTTCACCCGCTCGTCAAACGGTTCCCCGAGAAGGTTTTTACGTTCGATACGCATGATCGACCGATTTCGTTTTTACCAGGTCTCTACACCTCGATGCCGCGCAAACAGTTCGACGTGCGACGCCATCGCACAGCCGACTATCTCGCGCCGATCAATGAACAAGTGGCGATCGTAGCTGCGGAACCGCCAATTACTCCCGATCTTCTCTGTTCCTTCGTCGGCGCGCCGACGGCCATTGTCCGGCGGCGACTCTTTGCAGACAAGACCTTTCGAGGACGCAGCGACGTAATCATCGTCGAGCGTCACGGCTGGAAACTGCGAGATGGTCCGGAAACCGAGCGGAGTGCCTTGTTTCGCGATTATGCCATTACGATTTCGCGGAGTGCGTTTTCGCTCTGCCCACGCGGCATCGCCGCCGGTTCGTATCGCCTATTCGAGACGATGCAACTCGGTCGCGTTCCGGTGATTCTCTCCGATGCCTACGTTCCCTGCTCCGGCCCCGACTGGGATTCGTTCGCGCTCTTCGTTCCGGAAAAGCAGCTCGCCGGCCTGCCATATTTGCTCGAAACCGTCCGTCCGCAAGCGGCGGAAATGGGGCGAAAGGCGCGGCTCGCATGGGAGGAGTGGTTCGCACCCGATGTGCAGTTTCACCGCATGACGAGTTGGCTGGCCGAACTGAAATCGAACGGCCCCTCGGTGCGACGGTTTGACAGGATTCGCTGGCCGTTGCTGATCGGCAATCAGCGTGCAATCAATCTCGTCCGTGCGTCCGTTAGCGCGGTTCTGCACAAATGGAAGTTCCGAGAGTAGGCTATCGCAACGAGTCGAGGATCTTCATTCGCATTGCTGAGAGTGCCGGTACGAGGCCGCCGATGCGTCCCATCATGAGCGTGAACAGCACGCCGGCTGCCACGGTTTCGTAGTTCACGAGCATCTTTAACGCGACGCTTTTACCGCCGCCACCTGCGCCACTCGAGAGCGTACTTTGCGCCTCGTAGCCGTTCATCAGGTAGCCGATCGCACAACCGAGCAACCCGCCGACGAACGCGATCGTCAGAGATTCGAGCATGAACGAAATCAGAATCTGCCAGCGTTTGAAGCCGAGAATGCGCAACACGCCGACTTCGCGAATGCGTGCGGCAATCGACGCGAACTGCGTGTTCATTACACCGAACACGCCGCCAATCGCCATGATTATGGCTACTAAAATGATATTGATGAGGAACTGATCGTTCGTTTTCGTCAGTTCCGCGTAATATTCCGGCTCGGCAAATGCTTTCAGCTTCTGCTGGGTGTAGCGGTTTTGAAGGTGGTACGCGAGTGCCTGCGAGGCTTCGAGCGTGTTGAGATTGTTACGCACCACGAGCGTCGTGAAATTGCCCTTCTTACCGAAAGTTCGCGTGATGAGATCGATATTTTGCACCCAGATTTCCGAACCGAACGTGGTACCTTCGGCCTTCATGATACCGACGACGACACAAGCGAGGTCGTTGATTTGGAACGTGTCGCCGCGTTCGAGGCGGGGCTTGTTCGCATCCTCGCCGAGAACGCCGGCCGCGCCTTCTCCGAGTACACATTGAATGAAGCTCACATCGTCTTTGCCCTTTTGCACGCCGGCGCGGTTGAACCACTGGCTGCCGTTTTCGAGGCGAATGTTGTGTACCGCTGCCGCTACCAGCGGGTTATCGATGGCACGCATGTTGAGAAAGCGCCGCCGCGGCTTCTCTTCGTCGGGCTTCTTCGCTCGCTCTTGGTTGACGACGAAGTAAATCTCCTTGCTGGCAAGATATTCTGCCTTTTCTGGCGGAACCACATCGGCGGCGAGCGTCGTCAATCGGCCATCTTTATCAGCGATGGCGCGGGCGATCCGGATCGGTTCGTCGAGCCGCATTCCATATTGATCGAGTTCGACCGTGATGCGAAATGCGTTGTCGAGGTCGCCGTACCCGAGATTGGAAAAGAGTTCGTCGGTCGCTCCGTCGGATAGCACGAAGACGTTGCCGGGAATGCCGGAGTCTTGGTTAATTTTGTACATGCCGTTCACGAACGCGAGCAACCCGACGAGCAAGCCGACGACCACGGTGAACGCGGTCGCCGTCAGGCCGGAAATCCGCCAACGGACGATGAGGTTCCGCACGTTGTACTTGATCGGCACTTTCCCGATGAGCAACAACAACAGCAAGTCCGTGGCGTAAATGACGAGCAAAATAAACGGCCAGTGTTCGACCATTACGGTGGGCAACAGTTTCCACAACGGCACCGCGACCCACGGCCGAAGCTCGGGATCCATGATCATCCGCATCTTCGTCGAGATCGGCATGTATGCCGCGATCTGGCTATCGACCTTCGCCAGTTCCTCAAGGTCTTTTCGTTCGCGACCGAGATCGCCGATGCCACCCGACAAGCGGCGTTCGATGAGTATTTTCTTCTCGTACAAGTCTTTCGGCGACGGTGGCGTGATGCCGTTGACCGCTTCCGCAAGCGGATCGGCGTAGTAATTCACGATCGATGAGCCGAGGATTTTCTTCGCAAGTGGCCCCAGTTGCCCCGTAGGCGGTAGTGGCAACCACGATACGACGGCAACAGAAAACGCGAGGAGCGCAATGAGGACGATGAAGCCCGCAATCGCGCCGAACAGACGTCGCATGAGTCCGCGCTGCCACGACTTCGCCGCAGGAAGCGTATCGCGCAGGACGGCTTCGTTCGGGGAAATCAGCGGCAGTGCCACTAGCAACGCCGATAGCGGCAACAGCGAAAGGCCGAGCACCAGGATCGTGCTAATCAGCGAAAGGAAACTCCAGAACCACGACACCGCAATCTTCATGACTGCGATATCGTTCGGCATCGCACTGACGAGCGAAAGGAAGTTCCAGAACCACCGCGTGAGGGTTTTCACTCGCAACTCCGGGAATTAAGCGACTTTCGCAAACACGTCGGAAACCTTGATTTTTCGCGCCGACAACGCCGGCCCAATACTGCCGACGAAGGCGACAGCCATGCCGAGTATCGTGCCGTAGAGCATCACGATCGAAGGCACGAAGAACGCACCGAGGAACGCGATTTGGATTTTTACATTCCCAAGGCCGGCCCAGCACAGGAACGTACTCATGAACCCCGCGAAGAAGCCGATCAGGATCGCTTCGGAAAGGATCAGCCCCATCACGTGAACCGGCCGAAACCCGAGGACTTTCAGCACGGCCATTTCGCCGCGTCGTTCGCGGACGCTGATGCTGATCGCGTTCGCAATCACCAGCGACATGATGCCGACCATCGCCGGGCAGAGGATGAACTTCATGCCAAAGAAGATGTCTTTGTACGCATCGAGGAACGAGCCGATCCCAGCCGATGCGGTCTCCATCTTGGCGGCGGGCCCGGAGAAGTACTTCGGGTCGTTGACCATAGCTGCGAGGCGTTCGTAGCTTTCCTTTTTTGGCACGCGCACCCAGATCAAGTTCACGCATTTGTCTGCGAGCGGGTGCTGTTCGTTGTTGTGCGACTTGCTGAACGACGACAACATTCGGTCGAGGTATTCGCGGGAACAGAAGCCAACACCTTCGTATTTGGCATCGGGAAGTTCGCCGATAATCTCGAAGTCGAAAACGATGTCCTTGTAGAACAAGCTCGTGATTTTGATCTTCTGGCCGACCTGCAAATTCATTTTCTCCAAACGCGCCTTACTGACGATGATCCGCTTATAGTCTTCCTTCATCAGCGCCGTCAGCCTTTGCATCTCGGCGTATTCGCTATCGGTGAGGTCCTTCTTTTCTAAGCCGTCCATCATCGTCGTGATTTTTAGCGGATCGACGCAGAACATGAATATCGCATTTTCGGGTCGCGGATTCGTCGGGTCGGTTGTGCCCCCGACGAACGACCACGCGATGACATCATCGGCACCGTTGACGGGTTGCAGATCCTTCGGCAGGTCTCCGAGCAAGTCGATCACACGCTGTTCGTACGCGGGTGGCATCTGGCTCGGGATCGTGTATTTCTCCGTAACGATCACCTTGAAGTTCGAATCTTTTTCGGTCGTCACGAGGCCGATGAAATTGATGACCGTGTAAATGCACGCCAGCACGGCCGTCAGCACGAACAACGCGAGATACGAGAGCGACGTTCGTAATGGACTACGAAGCAAGCCGCGGAACATCAGCAAGGCAATTTTGAAAAACAAACTGCCGCCGTTGGACAACGCTTTCAAGACCAGGCTGATCGCGTAGATGATCGCGAAGAACAGCGGGAGCGTTGCAACGCCGACGGCACATACACCGCCGATCAGAAGGGCCATCAGAAAAAACGAGTAGAGCGATAGCAGCGGCATCGCGGAGTCGATGCTGAGCGGCGCACCCGAAGTCGCCAATTGGTCGTACATGGTCGTTCCTTCGCTTTCGGTTAAACCCGCATCGGTTGTGGGGCATTCATCACATCGTCGACGAGCTTGCCCTTTTCAAGGTACAACGTGCGCTGGGCCCGCGCCGCGGCCTTCGGATCGTGCGTCACCATAATGATCGTCTTGCCGAGTTGCGCACGCAAAATTTCCATCAGGTTCAGAATCTCATCGGCAGACTTCGAATCGAGGTCGCCCGTCGGCTCGTCGGCGACGATCAAGGTTGGGTCGGTGACCATCGCCCGCGCGATGCCGACACGCTGTTGTTGCCCACCCGAAAGCTGGCCGGGGCGGTGCGACATACGATCGCTGAGGCCAACGAGGTCTAGTGCCGTTTCGACTTGCCGTTTGCGTTGTGCTGCGGTCAACTGCAATAGCAACAGGGGCAGTTCGACGTTCTCGTAAGCCGTCATCACGGGAAGCAGATAATAAAACTGAAACACGAAGCCGACGTTCCGCGTTCGCCATCGCGCGAGTTCACTTTCGCTCATCGACGAAATTTCTTGATCGCCCACGGTGATCGTTCCCGCCGTCGGTTGATCTAGCCCAGCAATCAGATTCAACAGTGTCGTTTTGCCCGAACCCGACGGTCCCATTAACGACAGAAACTCCGCCTCCGCCACATTGAGGTTGAGGTTCTGAAGCACATCGATCGATTCCGTGCCACGAGTAAACGATTTGTATAAGTCACGGACTCGCACGATCGGTTCGGCCATGAAACATCTCCGCAGTATGATTGATGTCAGTTCGGTTTCGGGGCTTCGATTGGCGTGTTTGCATCGTACTTGCGGTTGTACAGCGTCACCACGACGCCCATCTTCGGCTTGAGGAACGAGCCGGGGACTTCGTTCTTTTGCAACATCACCTTCACGCGGACTTTGACCACGCTCTTGCTGTCGTCGGCAATCGGCATGATCCGCGCGACATAGCCTTTGTACGATCGCTCGGGGTACGCCTCGGAGCGAACGACTGCGTCTTGATTGTCGAACACTTTTCGCAAATCGCGTTCGGCCACGTCGATCTCAACTTCCATTTCGGCGAGGTTCGCGAGGTCGCAAATGCTACCCGATGTGCTACCGAACGCGAGCGGGTTGACGAGGTTGACGAGTTCGGCTTTCTTGGTGAGTGCAACGCCATCAATCGGGGCGCGGATGATGCAGTTATCAAGCCGCCACTGCGATTGCAGCAGGCGTGCCTGTGCGACGTCAACTTCCGCACTCGCGGCTACGACATCCGATTCCGCTGCGGCCTTGCGTTCTTTCCGGGGGCCTTCTTTCAGAATCTGTAACGTCGCGTCGAGGCGGCGGAGTTTGGCATCGGTGGCGAGAATGTCGAACCGCGCCTGTTTCGTTTCGCGTTCGGCAGCCGACAACCCGAGCCGCTCGAGGCGGTTCAATTCGTCGGCTTGTCGGCCGCGTAATGCTTCGTTTTCCTTGTACTCTTCTTCGACTTGCGTGACTTCGATCCTGCGAACCGACGATGGCATCAACTCGGACAACCGCAGCTTCGTTGCTTCGAAACGAGCTTTCATGGCCGCCACGTTCGCTTTCGATTCCGCAACTTGCGCCTGGTAGTTCACGTCTTCGAGCTTCGCGAGAACCTCGCCCTTCTTGAATGATTTGCCTTCGACGATGTTCAACTCGACGACGCGGCCCGCCACGTCGATGGGGCTGATGGCGATCTGTTGCGGTGGAATCAGCGTACCCTTTTGCTCCAGTACGATTGCGCCCGCCTCGGCAATGGTACCTGTATTGGCGGTGGGAGATAGCGTTTTACCCGGCGAGTTGCCGATGGCTGGCTCAGTGTTTGTTGCGCTGCCCTTGCTGTTACCGAAGCCGCCTTTGTACCCGCGCACGCCGACGGCGGCCCACGCCACCGCGAGCATCAAGCACAAGATCCACGGCAGCCACGACGCCCCACCGCGGCCAGTCCCCTTCCCCGCTCCGAGTTGATCCTTAAGGCGCAGTTGCTGCACGCGGTTGATGAGTTCGCCGTTGGTGGCGGTACGCGAAGGTGCCGTGTCGTTCACGTTTGCTCTCCGGTGGGGGTTGAAGGGGACACCCCGAAAATCGGGGCGAGAATTTGGCCGATTGCTGCCATCGTCAGTTTCCGGTCGTGTGCATTCGGGTCGACGGCTAACTGCCCGCCCAACCCTTGCACGAGTGCCATAATAATCGATGCCGCCACATGCGGTGGTACTGGTGGCGGGTTAGGCACACTGGCCGCGTAATCGGCGGCGATCATTGCACGCCACTCGGCATTGAGCGTCGCCAACCGTTGCCGAACATCATCGCGATAACTCACTTGCGCATGGAAAGTATGGATGAGGCTCAGGAACGCCATATGCCCCGCGTCGGGCGGTTGCAACGTCTGATCGATCATGTGGCGAACGCAGTCCCACGCTCGCCCCGTCATCGGTTTCGGACCATCGCCATGCATCGCTTCGAGTTTCATCCGCCCGATCATACGATCCAGAACCGCGAGTAAGATGTCTTCCTTCGTGGGGAAATAATACATCAGGTGCCCGCGCGTCATGTTCGCCCGCTTCTCGATATTCCCCAGCGACATTCGGTGAATGCCCTGCGTTGCGATGATCTCCACGGCCGCATTCACAACCTGTGCACGGCGACGTTGCGCAATGTCGGATTCCATCACCAAGGGGGTGGCATCGGCAATCGTGATCGCAGGTCGCTTCGGCATCGTGTGACTTTACACCGTTCGAACTATTGTTGTATTAGAATAGTAGTCCGATCAGACTAAAATCGTCAATGCGAAATTGGGAAAGCTGGAGAACTTTCATCGCTCGCTCATTCCGTATTACCCCGAAAATCGGAAAAGGTTTCCGCGCTGAGTGTCGATGAACAGAATGAAACGTTTTCGGAATCGCGGAGCCGATACATGTTGCGCTCGGTTGGGATAACCTGTTTGTTACTGATCTCGACTGGGTGTCGGGTGCCCCGAGTCGCAACGGTAGCGCACGCGCCGATGCCTTCGGTGCAACCCGTTGCGGTCGAACTTCCCATCGTCACGCCGACGAAAGTCGAACCCGATGCCAGCACAC